>JGI24159J19872_10000716_pt1 | contig 32144 bp, 16 predicted proteins | sample Ectturendosymbi4_FD_19872 | JGI IMG/M metagenome (IMG submission 19872) | reverse complement strand
TGAGGAAGGTGGCGACAAGCAGAAAAAAGTAAGACTCATAATCGACAATGAAAAACAAGACCCATTTCAGTTTGTGAGTGTTTGATTGTGATCTTCAAAATGGTTTATTAATCTTTATATCTTTAAATAAGCACGAAACCTGATCTTCTTTCATTTTAAATTCTTGTAAGCAAATTTGAGAGGTGGAAAGGGCGGCACTTATATGTTTGGCCCCGGGCGGCACTTAGCCTCGCTACGCCACTGGCCTGAGCGTATTATATATTCGAGTGGGTTCCGCTTTACATCATTCTTGGCATGGATTTCTGAGGTGAAGTGAACGTAAAAAGCAAAGGAGTCGTGTGCAATAAATGCACTGCCTTTCACATTGGAATGAAGTATTGTCCCTGTGAAAGTGTTTTGTTAACTTATAGAGGTGTGCAGATCTGCTTTACGTAATTGCGAGTGACGATATAATAGAAACTTCTCTGATTTCTGATTATCATCATAATCCGTATTGCTGGCGCGTCGCAATTCCAGCAAACTTTTCCAAAGGCGTCGCATTTTGAGCCATAATTTTGGCTCCAGATATGCTGGAAAGCCAATCAAGGGCTCTAAAGACTGGGATCATAACCTAGTTTCCAAAAAAACTTGACCCAAAACTGGCTCGTTGGGTTGGCGTCCAGGGCCAGGTAAACTTGGCCAAAATGGCGAAAACATGCTCCCATTATGACGTCACCCACAGAAAATCCCAAACCCGAAACGAACAAAATTTTTTTAAATCTAAACTAAAAGACTCGCCAAATCCATAGAGGGTTTGAACAGCTCTCTGGCTCAATCGTCTGGCGAGTTATGATGTTGCAAAACTTTGCCAAAAAGTGGAGCCTGCGGGGCTAAAGTGTCACATACTGTTTTCTATTGGAAATGTATGACTGTATTAGTAAAAAGCATTTCCTTGTACTCCGTAGTGCTCACGTTTTGTCAGTAATATGGAGTGATTCACTAAGTCGAAGGCTTTTGTAAGGTCAAAGTAAATCGCACAAGATAAAAGTTATTTATCGAGGTTTTAGAAAATGTTTTCGTATATATTCGTAACGGCCAAGGATCTGGAATGGTTCGTGCGAAAACCGTCTTGTTGCTGACTCAGCAAATTGTTTTTGGTAAAATAATAATTCCGTCTTTCGTACAACGCGTTTTCAAATATTTTGGCAGGTGTGTTAGCATTGATATCAATCCATAGTTAATGGGAATTTCGCTATCTCCAGACTTAAAAATTGGTACTGCTTTAGAAATGTTAAGGTTGTCCGGAAAGACGCCAAATTACCCGCATTCGTTCATATCAGAGAAGAGGTGATAGTAACCATTTTGACAATTTCAAAGCGTGCACCGGCATGTCATCATATCCACATGACGTGTTTGGGTTTATTCCATTAGTAAGTGAGAATATTACCTCGGGGTGTTTGGTGAAAAAACAGAATTCACTTGGCGTGGTAGACGATTTTTATACTTGCATCAGTGGTCTTAGATGGGTCTGTGAAGGTGAAATTAGCCTGTGCCGAAGTGACAAAACTATGATTTAATGCGTCTACAGTTAATTTTGCAGATAAGCAAACACGCCCGTCAACATTTAATCTTTGCGAGAATCTAAAAGGTTTGCCTTAGCCAAAAATTGCCTTAAGTAACGTCCACATTTATTTTTAGTCAAAAAGTATTTATGCTTACGTCAGAAAACTAGCATGTTGTTTTTGAGACGATTCGGATTTTTCTTAATCCATTTTCAATCGGCAATGAAGCCGCTTTAGACAAGGCAACAAATTCATAACCAAAAGACCGTGACGTAACGAAGTGAATATTTTTTCTTGCTGCATGCATAATACCATTTTTTCCTGCTGCATGCATGTTACCTGTTTTGTCTTGCTGCACGTACAGTATGTTGTTTTAGTTTCGGAGCTGTAAAGAAGAGTAAATAATATGCAAGCCTTGCAGAAGTTTAATGGATAGTGTAAGGTGTGGATTGCAGCATGCTCTGGAACTGAGTCGACTGAGGGTGGTGGCTGCTTCTAAGATTCGGAGCTGAAATTCTTTATCAAAAGGGCAGCAGATGGACATAAAAGAACTTATGTGGCACAAAATGTCGACTTTTCAGAGCCTTGTCCCCTCACAGTGATATCTGCATGAGACGTATCAATGCACTTCAGCTGGTGCATGACAAGGGTCTTTATGCTACTCTGTGTGGAAAAGCCTTCCCGCTACGGTACAGGATATTCACTTTGGAAAAATCTAAAGCAATCCCGGGCAAAGGTTTGATTCGCTGAGTCGCCCAGTCATTAGTAGGTTGCACTTCGCACCTCACAGGAAGCCCCGAGGAAATGCGTGGCCAATACAGTGCGTTGGTCTCAGGTTCAGACGTACGGGCAGTCAGAACAGAGAAATACATTCCCCACCTGCCTATCGGTCCCCCGCATCTAGACCGACCTCGTGCATATGAGGGGAAGAAAACCAAACAGCACACCACATTATTTATCATTGCGAAGCCCTCCTGCCACCAAACGCCCTTGACGACTTAGTGTCTACCGGCCCAGAGGGTGTTTGTTGGTTGGACCGACTTTTAGGGATCGCTTGAGGGTCGCTGCTCATACGAAAGAAGAGCTGAATCTGCCCTTTCATTACTTGATCCGTAGCTTGAGCACTGTGAGGGGTTACTTCTTCGAGCCAGAAGGGGCCTGGGAATAATGATGTCTTATAGGTTTTCGAGTTTCCCAAAAACTGCACAACTCTCGGACTGCAACCCCATCACCGGCTGCTGTACAGCAGCAGTCAGTAGAATGTGTAGTATTTTCCTCAAAAGAACCTGAACCAGGAAATCGATTGTTTCCTTCAAAGCAGCAACTTGCTTTGTTTCCAGTTCTTGGTCCAACCTCCAGCGTAATCGACTTTCTTAAAGTAGAGACATCAGCATAGGCGTAGGAGACGGCGGGCGAAGGGCTGCACTCCCAGCTATATTTTGCTTTTTGGCAGAAATCATTTCAACCACGAAAAACAAGTTCGTATCGAAATTGTAATCGTTTTGAAAAATATACTTTGTCAAATTTACTTTTATTGCATTACATGTGTCTTTTTATTACTTAGAGAAGTTAAAGTGTAAAAAAATTTGAAAAATCTGCTTTACGCTGTATCTCCCCTACAATGAGAAGCAAGGTCTCTACTATAGCCTTGGTCATGACCATCAGTTACACCGTGTTTTACGCAGAGCCGCAAGCCGGGCGGGGCTTTCACTACCTATGACGTAAATAGACAAAACAATACTTCCTGGTTCTTTTGCCAATAAAGCAATAACATGTATGCAACTAAATTTTCTGAATATTTTAAAGAGACTTGAACAAACACCGGGACCAAACTGCGCTGTACTTTCTTTTGAGTTGAAATTTCTGAGTTCAAAATTTTGTAATTGCTTGACAGGCAGAGTACCTGCATTCGTGTGGAATGACGACACTGGCTTTCTCTAAAAGCTTGTTGCACTGGTCAAAAGCCATCAAGCAAAACACGTCCCGTGTTGTCGAGGTCGATATAAAACAGATTTCTGAACCAAAAATAGCGAACTTTTTAAAGTAGATATCTGGTAAACCGCAGGTTTTATCTGCTAGGTCTGGCAAAGGGCTGCGGTGACCCTGTGACTCTGATGAGCCACCGCAGGGTGTGCAATGGCTCATCAACATCACGGCCCTGGCGTAGGCAAGCGATGTTAATTTTTTAAACGCGACTTTTTTGTGTCAAACTGTGCTGCAAAACTGAGCTGCATTACTATTATACGACGACATGACGGTATGCAATGCAGTTGAAAAGAGAAACACTGACACGAGGACACTGATGAGCCAAAGCGTAAAATATTTTTTTCAACATTGAAACAGTACAATTTTTCAACACAACTTTTTTCAACAAATAAATTGTTTTAACAACAACAAAATTATAAAAAGCACAAGCGTTGCTTGGGATGACACTGATGAGCAACCATACAGCTACTGTATACGTATGCGCACCGATTGCGAGCTTTTCTTGAGAAATACAGTGTAAGAAATGTCCTTGAACTGCTGATTGTTTCATGTTCCAGTTCACTGCAGTTCCAGCATTACAAATGACATAAACTTTTCGCGCACGTAACTAACACGTCATTTTCAATCACTAACGTAAAATATCCTCAATCAATGAAAACATAATTTTGTTTAAACCCAAAATGCGGAAAACTTTGACTCGATGGAAAAGCTAAAATATAAATGAAACAAATCTTAAAAAGTCAAAGGACACCCACCCGCAATTCGCTTCAAAAATATTGTGTTATTTCATAACATGTTCGAGAATCTCTGCTCTGACTTTCATAGCGCAGTATCAAGATAGTGTTAAAGAAAATCGCTCATACACGTATCCATTTGCTATGAAGATTTTTGTTGTTGTTGATTTATTGTCAGTAAATAAAATATGTTTTTCAATGCTGACTGAGAGCTATGCTACTTATTCTGAAACAATATGACAAACAATACTTCGTACATACCTTTAAGTAGCTCGAACTCTCGTATAGGCCTTTTCCACTCACAGGTTTGTCACGTTTATTCAAACCAAATCCAGTATTTTCATCACCGCTACTGCCCAATCAACTAGCCTAGACTGTCATGAAAATTTAAAAAAGATTCTCTGAGCTGTTATCATCACAACATTTCCTGACTCCTTGATTTGGGTATATGGCAGGCATAGCACGTGCCATGGGAGCAACGTTGAGGGGGACGCAAAAATTGCTTGGCAAAAATTAAAATTTTCATTTACAATTTCTTGAACCTCTATTTTGCGCCCCATACAACCATAAACTGCAAGGCTGCATCAACAAAACGTGGGCGCGCCCATATCTAATGTGCTAAGGGAGTGTTGCGGCAGCACCAACGAGCATTACGACAAAATTGCGGTATTGTTTGTGGCAAAACAGGACAGTCAGACATTGTGACGGAACATGAACACTCGCATGCCATATCTGCAAGACATCGTCCTCAGGGTCGCCAATTTAGCGGATTTTCGGCTAGATCTAGCGGATTTTAATCCTGTCTAGCTCCAAAATAATTAGTCTACCGGCCTTATTCCACTACATTGTAGCGGATAATTGGTCTACCGGCCTAAACAATTGGTCTTGTTCGAGCGGATTCTAGCGGAATTTTGCAATTTTTCTAGCTTGAAAGGGCTGTTTAGACTTGGCAACCCTGATCGTCCTTCTCACTCTATACGAAAGATCAAGTCACTCCGTACTGCTTCATTTCAGGCAAGAAGATATTAGTCAGCATCTGTTGAGACGAAGTCCGCGGCTGTGAGAATCTGACTGTGATGCAAATAACTGGTGTTGAGGTCATGTACAGATTTACAAATTACTTAAACTGCTGCGGACTGCGGTCCACTCCGACTTTACGAAACTTCTTCGATGGCCACTAGTGTCCGATAAATAGGCTGCACCCAATGCCCCAGTCCAGAGACTAAGGTAGAGAACATTAGTTAGTACTCGAAAATCAGCGGTTAGTATTGTTACCGTACCAGTTGTGCAAAAAAATATAATTAAAGAAGTGATTTTTTACTCGTGTCTAGAGTTAACCTTTTCTGTATAAATTTGGCTTTCTGTTCGATATCCAAGGCCTTTTTACGGTCCTGACTGTGAATAACTAAAATCTATGTGCGACAATTTTGGAACTGTGTACAGTTCATATGTAGATGTCAAGCAATTATACGAGAATATTCTAGATTGCAAAATGCTAGTTTCAAGCCGTGCAACTGAAAATGACCAGGTCCTGAAGTCCTCTTGACATTCTTCGAATTGCTTTGCAAATAATTGCTGACGATAGCAGTATCTATTGCAAAGCTGCGAGCGATCTTTCAGTGCACTGAAACTGGTGCTTTCATACTTCCGAGCCTCAAGGACTAAGAATAAGTCAGGACAGATTGTGTGATCTAGCTTTGATTTATGTAGAAAGGGACATTTTGTGTAAATAAACATGGAAAGTCTGGATATATTAATGTTTCGGTGGAATTGTGCTTTTCGAACACAATTAGTACATGATTTGCATTAAACAGTTATTGTACAATCCAAATTAAATGTGCTTCTTTTAAAAAGAAATTGTAGTTTGCACTTGCAATAGGTTGTTTGATTTTTTAAAGATATGTACTTTTGTCAGGCAACACTATGTAGGCCTATAAATTACGATAACGTTATTATTTCAACGTTTTGCTATTCTTTATAATAAAAATAAATGAGTATAGAAGTATGGTCCTTATGGATAACTTATATTTTATATGCTGAAAAGTTAAAAGCAAAAATAAAAACAAATATTTTCCGTTTAAAAACATATATTTTCTTCACAGTTCAACTTTTGTAAAAATTGTGCCTATATCCAAGATTGAAATTATTACAAAGGGCGCACATTTAAACTCTGCCATGGGCGCCATTTTGCATAGATACGCCACTGGATCACAACGTCCCTACTATTTCTAGGCGCTTTTTGACCAGCGAAAGTGGCCAATCTATCAAACTCACTTCCGTCTCCTGGTGAATTTAATCTGCTCACAGTTTTTTGCTGCCACCGCCATACAGCGGTCAGCGACCGGAAGTTTTTAAAAGCTTGCATTAAGGTCTCTGTTGAATAATTTAGACAATGCTATTCATCAACATCGGATCGTATGCGTGGTGTCCCTTGGGGCACTGCGCGTAGTGAGAATCAGATTCACGAGGGCCGCCCTGTGGTACGGTCCTGGGCAAGGTGGGGCCTATTCCTGGTTAATGCCCAGCTTATCGAGGTCATTAGTGACTACGTCAACTCAGCAAGGATGCGGGGCTCCGCAAGGCCGTATCCACCCGGGCCATAAGGGATCAAAGTCATGGACAATGCGGAAAATGTGTTGCGGTGGCGTGCGAGGGGCATGTTGGTAACAACGAACTCGCCGACGAGCTGTGAGACATGACGCGGGGGTTGATGCGTGGGGGTTCGTATCGCTGCGATGGAGGTAAACTCCATCTAATGGATAGCCCTGATGTCGAATCCGTCCAACGGAGAGGAGAGATTCTTGGTGATGGGCCAGGTCTCAGCGCCATTTCAGTAACACAAACAGCGCAGCTGAAATGCATATAAGCAACTGTTTGCTGCAGGAAAGGCCTTGGGGGCGTCGCAGCGTGTTGCGAAGAGTGTGCATCACACTTGATGCTTATGCCCGTTTTCGATCGATTTCCGGCTTTAATTCGTCACTGTTTGTTACTGTCAAGCCCAGGCAGACGGATGAGGAGACGACGCCTACCGAGTTAAAGCCGATAACCAGTAAAAGAGGGTGAGGGCGTTGGCCTGCATGCATCAACTTGGTATCGTCCGAGCTTACCTTTAGTCCTAGTTTGCGTGATTCGCTGTCATGAATTGTGAGATATGAAGTGAGGTCATTGGATGTAGGAGAACAGGATGGTGTCATCGACATATTCGAGATCTCCAATCTCCATGACGGGAGTTTCTAAAGGAAACCAGGGTTGCCAGATGAAAATTTCAAGCCAAACAGTGCTAAAAAACACCAACCCGATTGTTAAATGACTGTTGCGATCGGAAAGCCCGAGCGGCAAGTGTGCGAATATTCACATTGTGGCAGCAGGCAACAATAGCGATCACTCAACGGGATCATTCTATTATTGCTTGTTCGCGCCACATATATACTGTGCGGGTGTGATTTCACCCATATATATATATATATATATATGGGTGGGTTAACATCAGAACGTATAGCTAATATACCATTTGTCACAAAATTTTGCAAAAGTGTTGTCGAAAAAATGGAATAGTAAAATCTTTTGCAGCGTAAACAATCCAAGAAAAAGCCAAAAGACCAAATGACTTTTTTGAGGTTGATCAACTTGAGACAAGGCAAGAAAAAAGCCAAAAGGCCGAATGAAAATGTTTGGCCATTCAACTAGAAAAAAGTTCAGATTTCTGACATTTGGCCAAAAAAGGGCCACCCTGGCAACCCTGAAGAAAACTGCTGGAATTTGCGCCCTGGCCCGAGTCATCAGATCATCAGTGACGCAGTTGAAGAGATCGGGAACTGCCTCGCAGCCGCACTGAGAGCTTGTCGTTTATACGAACGCAGCTTGGAGAACCTCCACACAGCTTCTTGAAAGATCTTATATTTTCTACAGAAGTTACACCGACTTTCGTCAGGATTGCGCAGTGCTTATGTCGAATCCTGATGTGCGATCCACGGAATCGAAGACAGCGTTCAGATCGATCAAGGCGACGCAGAGATGACGTGTGTTGCGAAGCTTCCGAGTTTTGTCAACGATGAGACGTAAAAATCTGGTCGAGGGTGGAGCGGCTTGGCATGAAAGTCAGCTTGCTGTGGAGGCGGTCACCTTTACGCTTCCAGAATGTTAGAATTGCCATTCCATGAGACCAGTCATCTGGCAGCTTTTCTCAAATCGAGGCCGCATTAATATGAATTAGCCACATGAGGATTGTTTTGCAACCGGCTTTTAGCGTTTCGGAAGGGATTCTGCAAATGCCAGCGGCTCAGTTGTTTTTCAACATCCTCCGGACATTTTTTATATCATCTAAGCAGTGGTTCTCCAACGCCGTCCCGAGAGCCGCATGCGGCTCCCTAGCACCCTTGGTGTTGCTCTCAGCAATCTTTCAATAAAACCTCTGGTAGTTTGTGTAACAGACTTCGTTCTGCAATAAAACAAAACGCGTCAATTGACTTGTGTTAAAGTTTTTTAGTGCGGCTCTCTAACATAGTCGTATGTCAGGATTTGACTCCCTTCTGCGAAAAGATTGAGAACCACTGATCTACAGTCACTGGTGCTGTTTACCAATCTAGAGATGGTTGAGCCGCCTGTGAGGGTTCATCCAGCACCGATTCGAGACTCACTGGAGGGTGGTGGAGCAGTTTATTGAAATGTTATTTCCACCTCAAGTGTCGTCCTCGCTGCTGATGAGCTGTCCGTCATGGTCTTAATTGACTGATGGGGTCTTTACGCAGCGCTTAAAACACTTGGAAGGAATTATTACTTTTAAATGCCAGCTCCAAGTCTTCGCCTGGGCGGTCCANCATTTCTGTCGATCTTTACAGATGGCAGCGTTATNTCTGCGGTTGATGTGCGGTATTCAGACAATTCTATTACAACTGAGAAATTCGAGCAAGCAAAAATGTCTTCATTAATTGAATTTGCTTTGCATAATAGCCAGCGATTTATCACTTTGTTTTAGGTTTCATCCCTTTTCATCAATAATTAATACCATTATATCTCAGATTTCGTAATCTGAATCCAGCCATTCCAGAAAATGCAACAGCATGCAGGAGTTTTGTGCACGACACATAGTGCTGTCGTGAAACCTGCAATGTTTCTGTTTGATTAACTCGGGTTTATCTTTTTCTTTTTTGAATAAGTATATCCCAGCATTGCCAGCGTTTCAACGGACCATGCCCACGACCTTTAGCTGACATAAAGTTTCTGAATTTCAGTTTAACAAATAAAATGTAGGTTTCAGTTCGGTGTTGGAATACCCAATGCGAATTTTTGTGGCTTTGAAATTCATATCATTTAACAAGCTTTATTAGCATTCACATCACCATCACGCCTTAACGGAAAAGTTTTTAAAAGGGAAAATTCGACAATGCTTGCAGCAAATTGGTGAAAAATATTACCAGCAAACTATGTTTTTTCAGATATAGTGTGTGAGCTGTAAACATAAATTTGGAACTAATACGCCTGTTGTTGGGAAAATTGCAAAACCTGCAAGTAAAATGTAAAACTAATTCAGAAGTGTGTTGCAGTAGTAGTTCTTGCATATCTGCATTCCGATGCGTGACGTCAAAGAAGTTCAGCCGTTTACAACATTCGAGTGAAATTCAACGATTTCAACTTATTTTAACTTAATTCAATTTCATGCCTTCGTATGTAGAACTTTATCCACTCTTGCAATAAGACCGCAAAACGTTCTTATGTCATTGAGGTGACTCAATCACATTTCTCTATCTATTTATGTTGTCTGCAACCTCTCAGCTCCTGTACTTTCAGAAATTGCCAGTTACAAGAAAACTACTTTTCAGAAACGCAGAAATGTTTTGCTGTCATTTCAATAATTTTACCGAATACTTTGATCAAATTTAAAGGTGAAATGAAAAACCTATAGTTGATATAATTAAAAAAAGTCAGTTTATAAACACACGTGAGCGACCGCACTGCCATCTGCATCGGGTAGGTCTCCATCCGAATGGTTTATGTGACGACTGTAACTCATCAGTAGAGACAGTTGAATGTTTCATTAGAGCAAGGTTTCTCAACCTGTGGGCCACGGAGAAGTTTTTGATGGGCCACGGCCTTGTATCGTTGAAATTGAGTGCGTTTAGCGAGATAAACCTCGGAAACAGCGCTCTTGCTGCCATGTAAACAAAATCTAGAACCACTGTCTGAGGAAAGAAATCCTTTCTCAGCACAGAATCAATCTAGAACCAGGCTTAATGTGGAAGAAGACTTGATCTATGCATTATGATGCATTGAGCCTCGAATATCTTTGCTTTCTAACAACATACAGCCTCAGCCTTCGCATTGATTGTAGAACACGTTGCATTATTAAATGTTTTTACAGCAGTTGTTTTTATTTCTTCTCTGTGCATGTGCAACAGTTGTCGCATTGGAGAAGTTGTATATTCGGTGGGCCGTGGACTCTCGGTTTGTTTATTAATTGGGCCACATGGTTGAAAAGGTTGAGAACCCCTGCATTAGAGCACACAAAGCAAACCGGCAGAAAAACACAAACAGACAAGAAAATAAACCAGCCATGACCCAAAAACATGATATCGTGTTGTTAGAAACAAGTACCTTAGTTAAGAGTTGTTTATCGGCTAACACTTTTTATGCTTGAAAAACGACTACACTACTCAGCGTTAAACGTAAACATGTAGTCAGGAAGCATGACGTCACTTATCCCGCGAGGTGAGGCCTTGACATTAATCCGAACGTGTTTCTAAGCTCGATGGCTTCGCTGTGACTGACAGGGGAGCCACGGATTGTAAAGAGAAGTGACTAAGGGATCATTTGGTTCTCTTTTAATTTACAGAGAGCTTATAAGTGTCATTGACAATGAGAAAAGCCTCTCGATGACAAGTCGCAGCTGATGCCGACCAACTTCAGATTCAAATGACATGCATGAGGTTATGTTCAGGGTTCTGACCTGATCATTCTGCAGTTTCAGGCTTCACAGAAAAAATACAAGTTATTTTATTGCAGGCCACAGCGATGCATCCCCGAAATTGCAAAACGTTTCAGCGCCCAAATACTGTATTGGCCAAACTGCAAAACGTTTAGAAATAAGAAGCTTGTGCTTTTCAGTTGGAAAAGCCTGCCACTATCTTCAGAGCACTTCCAATTCGTAGCACAAAGCAGATTGTTTGAGTTTGCTGTACTGGAAATATCAGTCAATTGTTTGAAAAGAGATTCTGCATAACCTTTGGTTATGTTGCCCCAGCGCTTCGAAACACTTGGATAGTCCTGTTTTCCTGGGCAACGAACTTTGTAGAGGTACTGACCGATTTCGTTCTGATAAAGTTTCAACAGCATATTCGTGAAGTTACACGGCTTAATTGGTCTGTGGCTAAAAAAGAAATCTTTACGCTTAAAACGTTCGTCAGGTCACAAACTGAAATATTACCCAACTTGCATAAGGCTTGTAGTGTTGTTCTTTCTTTACAACAGTTGACAATCTTTCCTGTCCTGAATACACGTCAGGGGAACATGACTCCTCGTGCGTGATGAACGACACGTCAGTCGCACCAGAGATTCAATCAATCATTCGGAACATTCAGAAGGACACAATACTTGCGTGAAGAAGTAACTTTGAAGTGCGAATGCACCAGCTGTCATCCAGCAGGAGAATTTGCTTAGACATGAGAATTTTGCTGTTCTTCTGCACATATGTTAAGATTCACCAAGGAATATCAGCGTTCTGAGAAAGCATTAGCTTATTGGAGCAAAGCAGATATTTTTACCAGAGCGCACTAGAACACACCAAAGCGCACTAGCACTAGGACACACCAGAACGCAGTAAAATACACCAGAGCGCATTAGAAATCACAGTTCAAGAGATTTGACTGAAGATTGTCAATGTTGTGGAGCAATGATCTACACCCAGTGATGCCAATTTTTCAGTGAAGAAACGCTTGCTTGTGCTACGCCCGATAACCCGGTTAAAACAAGCAACGACGAAGTAATGGGTTATGCCCAGAGCTTTGAATTGCTTGATGTTGTACGAGCTATGCTTCAACGTTATATGCAGAACTCAGTCAGTCGTAACATCTGTTTGAAACTGCCACCAACACTATTTTCTTCTCCCATAATATTTCATCACAGCTTGGCATAATTGAAAAAAACATAAAAAATACAGTTTTGTTGTAAAAAAACTTTGACAGTATGTTGAAGTTCTTTAATTGATTTTCTTCATTTTGAGATGTTTGATCTCGTTCATGTCATCTTCTGAGTTTCTTCGAAATTCAAAGGATGCTTAAGACGCACGCAGTGGATTTAGATTAGCTATAAAAAAGTAAGCATATAAAGCAATGTTTTTCATGAGATTTTTCTGCAAAGAGTTAAAACGAAAACGATCCTGCGGTGCCTGTGTTGCGCCGAGTGGTTATGGTCTCTAGTTGAACAGGTCGTCGTTTGTTGAGCATGCAATAGTGATTTGGAAAAGAGACAAAAAATTTCTAAATAAAAGAAAAAATTAGGTCAACCAGCTATTTGGAACAAATGTTGTGTGAAGCATTTCACAAGGTCGATTTTGTAACATTAAAAATTCATGAAGCACGTGATCTTGGACAATAAAGATTGCGAGTAAAAGCATCAGGCCAAGCCTTGTGCAGTTACAGTGGTTGGCAATCAACAAATGTGTCCAGATAGACAGCAAAGGTACAGTAGCAACATGCCTTCATAGCGGTATAACAAATCCAAAGCTTTGATAAGATTTCGTGGAGCAGTTGGATAAACCTGGTAAATCGAAGGCGTGCTTAAAAAATGATATCAAAATTATTTCTGACAATCAAGGTTGGAAAATCTTGACAACTTAGTAATAAGAATATATAACTTACTGATAAATCTCTTCCCAAACTCAACCTTTCACTGAAACATCTAGCCAGCACGGTTGTGCTGTTATAAACGAAATAACTTCGATCATAACATAACCACAGATATCTACAGTAGTTTTCTGCGTTAGCGCTGGTTCCGTGTTTTTAAATAAAAATATTGAATTTAAAAAATATATGAATAAGGCACTTAGCCCTAACGCAGACAGTGAGGAACTGATAGTTGATCCCTTTATCAAATATATCTTCCTCGCAGCAACACCTTTGTCCGTGGATGCTTGTGAAAACAGTCCATAATGGAAAGATCTACTCAGTGTACTGTAGATCAAGAGAAACTGCTCAAGACGCGTATGACGTTTTACATCGAAGAGAGTTAGGAATCAGGCAGGTTTGCCGAATACTGTGGAAAACGTTTGGAGATCACCTAAATGGATGAAGTCTCATATATCAACTTACATTTACTTCTGACAGATTTTTCTTGACTGTTAGTTATGAACGATGTTGGCCTTTTACTAAATGGCATTTGAAACGACTTCACGTCTAGCTCTGTTTCATTTAAGTTGAGTCTGAAAAGGTGATGTTTTAAGGGGAATTGACGGAAAAGTCTATGCATTGTACTCAAAAAGCGTGCTTCAGAGTGGTAGCAAAACTTCGGTTTGAAGTCAGTTACTGCATATATGTATATGTGTAAGATTTTGTATACCCTTGCCGTTGCAAACATTAGCAGTATCTGGGAGCACAGACAATTGAAAACTCTACAGGTTTGCTGCGCTTTCGAAGGAACGACTGACTGTGCTCTGCTTTCATAACGTTGTGATGATTCAGACTTGCACATGTCTATCTACCGGTAATTAGTCTCCGTAAAGGTGACAAAGTGAAGTATAGTCGAACCAATCAACAGAATAATCTAATAGGAAATTGATTTCACGTAACTATACGCACCTTCAGTCATTATTGAAATGAAATCCTTGGTGGCACACAGTAGGTAGGGTTTGGCGCTTTCAATTTTAAACAGCTTGGCCTTTTCAGATGTCTTTAACTATTGAGAAGGTCATGTGGACATGATATTGATCTTCTTTGTTTACCTCACGACTTACTTGGCCGAAAAAGCTCTATATTTAGGAATAGCGCAATAGGAACCCTACGCTTGATTAATTTGCTGATCAAGCATTTTGAATAAATTGGTTGAAGTTTCAGGTTGTTTTGTCTTGTTTTCATAATGGTCTTGATGAGGTCAATCCAAAAATGATGGTTTGTTCTGCGCCAAATCACCATTTGATTCGCAGTATTCGCATCCCGCCTGAAAAGATCAAAAACGCATAAATCACTATAGCGATTATTCTCTACGGTAGGTCAGCACAACTCAGAAATCTCGAAGGGCCAAATGGATCAACATAAATTGCCGCGGGCCGCAAAAGTCTACTCAGTTCTATTTCGTTGTAGTCTGGAAGAAATTCTGGAACGATAAACCGAAGTTGGGCTTTTGCAATCTATTGTCTTGAGAAATCTCTCGCAAGAAAAGTGCCGAAGACCGCATGCCGCCCGTCGACCGATGCGGTGCAGGCCTGCAAAGGCAATGGTTCTCAACCTGTGGTAAACGCACCGCTAGTGGAATGCGAGGGATTTCCGGGTCCTGTAAGAAAGTTAGTGTTGTCTAAATTTATGGAGTCTGTTACTGCAACTGTCGCATATTAAACGTCTCGTTGCAATATTGAATCAGCCTATAAATAAATGTTAATCAGTAATCACGGTTGCGTAAGTCAAACAGCTGTTGTTACTTGAGTTGAAAATTTTTTCCCTCGCACCAAATGGTTTTAAAGAGATTCAACTCCGTGTTTTGATGATCAGAAGTACATTTGATCAAATGTAGTTCTTCCGGAACAGGTGGTATGCAGCAGCGGCATCAGGTGATGTGCGACCAGAAAAATATTGAAAACTATTGCTCTAAGACAGTGGTTCCCAAACTGGGGATAAGTTATCCCCCGGGGGTAATATGCGATTTTTCAGGGGGCAACGCGGAACCAAAATCACAATGTTGTTCTGTATTATGAGCGATCACTACAAAATAAACTTTTGAACTGAAATGTGAAAAATTTTTATTGAGTTAATAAGACATAATCGCTACCTTGATGTGGGTAACGGTTCGAACAAGTTTGGGAATCGCTGCTAAGATCGGATATGGATAAAGTTGTTGACCACGCTTGAGACCGCTCAGCCCATTTTTTCTTTTATATTTGACCGGTATACAGAAATATGCACAGAAGATGATAACAGTTGTTATCGAAACGTTTGCAAGATGTCAGTTGTATCGTTTGCTTTGGCCGTAGTATGTATTATACAGAAATAGTTTCAAAAGCTGACTAAGCTTTTAAACGATCGTTTGAATGGAAAGCATATTCATTAGGTCTGGAAGCTGAGCAAGAAGTGTTGATAGCGAATTAATTTACAGTACAAATCCCACTGGACTAATTCAATCCCAGATGCCTAAATCACTCATTACGTTTTCTCTCTTGCGTAATGGTGTTTATGAACCGCGCTTATATGAACTTCAAACCACTCTCTGTTGAGCGCAGAGTTTGTCATGCTTCATAACTTGTACGTCCCAACGGAGTACTTCGTGGTCCCAAGGCGCAGGTGCAAGTTATAAATAACGACCCATCCATGTCAGAGCAAGCATGAATTAGAAGTCACACACCAGCTGAGCGTAACCTTGCTTTTCAATTATAAGCATGTCATGCTTTCTTGTTGCCTTTTGTTGAAAGTGGATTGTTTGAAACTTGGACAAACGACCCACGGCGATCAACTTTTATCATGATTGAGCGCGATATTGGCAGATATGCCCATGATTTTTCACTGAAATTTTGTTTATTGCTTCCGTTTGCAATAACAAACAACACAATGCGAAGACAGACCGCAACATTTTTCCCTTAAAAGCTTAAATTGAGGTTCCTTTTTCGCCCTCGACAACTTTTTGACAGCGGGATTAGAAACTAGTTTGTTAGTTTCAGAGTACAAATGTCATTCTCACCTCTTCAAAAATGACAAGTATAGCTTTCCAATGAGGATCGACAGCAAACAGTGCAAAAGAAATATTTTTTCATTTCTTTTCATACCCACTCTTCCTCTGAGGAGGGTCGCGGAGACAGCAGCCCTAGAAGACTCGAAATACCTCACAGTCAACACAAATCTTCAGATAGTTCTGATGCCTCCACATCAAGACGGGACCAAGCCAGGCAATAGATATAATCCCACCACCTGGTCTTCGGTCGACCTCTGGGCCGCTTTCCCGTGGGTGTATCCAGCAGGACTTGCCTCGCCAATCTTTCGTGGGGCATTCCGGTCACGTGACCGAACCGCCGTAGCTGAAATCTCTCGCTTCGGAGAAGTTGTTCGACATTCACAGCTTTGCGAATTTCACAGCTGCGCACTTTGTTGCGAAGAAACATGCCGTGAACTCTTCGAAAAAAATCCCATCTCTGCCGCTTTAACTTGAGATAGCAGCAGCACTCGTCCCATCATTACGCAAGATTAATGAGTGTTGGTTGAAAGCTCCCGTTTTTTGATTACGGAGCGATAAAGTTTACGCAGAACTGCATTTGCTTTTTACCAATCCGTGTTCCAATCGTTTTTTCTGCCCTCCGTCTCTCCGCTCGTGAATACCACCTCGAGGTACTTGAACTTCTCGACTTGCTGCAGTGTATCACCGCTTACTTGCAGCGCACACTACCTTTGAGTTTTGGATAGACGTAATACCTCGGTCTTTTAGTGCTGATTTTCTTTCCCGCTTGCTCGCACGCAGCAGAAAACCAATGAATTGCATGCCGAAGACCCTGTTCGGAGAATGAAAGCAGCACCGAATTGTCGGCGAAAAGTAAACGGTTGATCCTGCAGCTTCCAACAGTGACACTCTTATCGACTCGATTGTGACTGTTTATCACTCCGTCCAATTCATGTAGACCCTGCAAAGGAGTGGTGAAAGCACACACCCTTGTCGGAATTCAACACCCACGGTGAGCGGATGGGATTTAACTCAGCCGACACGGACACAAACGTCTGAGCAGGAATACGGTGACTTGACGGCCGGTAACAGGCGATCGTCAACACCGTACTCCCGCAGCACTTCCCAGGGCTTTTCACGAAGAACCGGTCTTATGCTTTCTCGAGGTCGACCAAACATATGTAGACGTCTTTGGTATACTCCCAAGATTTCTCGAAAATTTGTTGAAGAGTGAATATTTGGCCTGTAGTGTTAGGGCCAGGACGAAAACCACGTAGGGTATGCTCTAGCTTTGATTTAATTATTTCGGGGCATCTTTTTCAAGTTACTAGACATACACTTTTCCAGGAAGGTTATGGATAGAGATGCCTTCTTGTGTATGGGCATGTTCAACCCAATTTGCTAATCTTTCGGTACTCTTCCAGAAGGCCAGGCGACTTGATACACACGGATCAAAGACTTCCTTTTCTATTCAAAGATTTGAGCATTTCAGGTTAGATTTCATCACAGCCTGTAATCTTCCTTTAGTGTTTTGACAGCCAGAAAGACTTCAGCCACAGTGATGGTATTATCCTCCCCTAAATGCACCTTTTGTGTATCCGATGGTGTAATAGTGAATGGCTTCAAATGATCGTAGAAATACTCTCTCCATCTGTCAAGACCAGGCCTGCCCAACCTTTTTAGTGTTGCGGGCCGCTTTTCACATGAGGAAATTTATTGCGGGCCACAAACGTTTTTATGATGTAACAATAAGCTATTGTGACGTAACAAACCACTTGATTTTGATTAGTTTTATGCGATAACAGGAGGTGATAATGCGTCCTATAGTTGTACGCAGTGTTGCCAGCTTGTATGGATGTAAACCAAATAAAAAAATTGACATATTTTCGAAGCTTTCATTATACACGTTTTTGGATGATAGGCCCATAACAGAAACAACAGGTATAATTTTGGTGTGTTTTGATGGCAAATATGCTTGAGCCTATAAAAACGCACTAAAAATTTAAAAAGTCTGCTTACGAACTTATTACATCGCAGGCCACTTAAAACAACCTCGCGGGCCGCGGATTGGGCAGCCTTGGTCAAGACCCTTCATTGCTGAGTGAAATCCCATTTTTGTCTTCGATGGATCTAGCGACATGCGATTCTTTGCCGTGGAAACGCCAGATGGTTTGCCAGATAACTTGCCAGTAATTGGAGTCCAGTCTATGTCCGCAATTCTCCGAGCATTTTTGACGTTTTTCCATTTGAGCAGCGTATTCGTTCGCCTCAGTGTGCCGCGAATGCAAAGAAAGTTCGGCTTTGTTCTGAAGACATATCCTGTAGGCTGCACTTTTTGCTCGAAAAGTATCTTTCACCTCTTGGTTCCACCACGGGGCTACTTTTTTGCCATTGTTTGCCACACCGAGTCGTTTTCATCCAGAGACCCGAGCAGTGAATGAAGCTATACAGCTGCCACTCCACATCTGCGTCGGTTGTGGACTCCGGGAGCTCTCGAAACAAGGACGATGCGCTGTCTGCAAAGGTCTTTTTTGCATTTTTACCTACCAGACCCACCCAACGTATATACTTTATTTCAGGGACACACAATCTTTTTGTTATATGCCGGCCGCATCACGTGATTCACGTATATTTTTATGAATTACTGCCGCCAGTCAGTTGAAGATATTTTTATTTTTTTGCATTTCTTCAGTTCTGTTTCAACACATTGAGCTTAGCCCACTTCCAAACGTCTGCTTGGCGGTATTTCTACAAAGTACCTTCACACAGCAAAAATAGTTTTAATTAATGCACAGCCAGTTTTAATTAATACGGTTTGAATTCGTTTCGTTTGAACTAATGCGCATAACTCGCACTTTGAATTATGTGCACGGCCGCATACATATTTACTGAAGGTCGCATGCGGCCGTATGGCCGTAGGTAGTGCACCCCTGCTTTATTCTACAGGGCCTCTTGTCACTTCACGTTTGTGGAGGACCGTTTGATTTTTCCGGACGTAAGTTGCAGACAACCAAGTGATGATCGGTCGACCCTATTATTTGAAACGAGCGTTCAACAATGATTGGAACAAGTCACCTGAAACTACGCAGGAATCAATGAGTGGCTGTTGACCCAACGAATCTCTGCACCAGGCGTACTTGTGCAAATCTATGTGTTGGAAGAAAGTGTCCATGATGCACAGTGCGATGGTACAGCACAGTTGCAGCAGGAACCTTCCGTTGTCATTGAAGTCAGCATCACCACGTTGGCCCCTTAAACCCTTCCATACCCCAGCCTCGTTTCCAACGTGAACATTGAAGTCTCTCACACAAGCCCATCGTGGATTCGTTAGTTTTAACCCTTCGCAGGGCATCACTAGCTTCCTCCGCAAGCTCCAGTTATGACACAAGTGAGTTTGGGACGAATTGTGTTAAACAACGGTAGCTGTCTCACAACATCAACTTTAACATGCACATCCTTCCTCCTGGAGCAGAGTCACTCAGCCTTTTCCTTACTTGTCTCAGATAACGTTTAGTGAAAATTGCGTGACCCACTACCTTATATTAGCATAGGTTAACTTTCATACACATAAAAAACACACATTTTAAACTTTGGATTTAGATTTATACAGTCCATTGGAAAACTGCAATACGACCCACCAGTTGGCAATGGCTCACTGGATGAGAAACACTGTCCTAGTGTGATCCATCCATTAACACAGGGTGCCGCTCGGGGCTTATAATTATCCAATCCCAGCCTGGGCAAAACTTGCTGTCACATTGCCAGAGTAGAAGAGTTCCCACCCATCGTCCAACTCGACAGTGTTAGAGCACGACGCCTAGTCCAAGAGATGCCAACAACATCCAAGGGATGTCATTCGACTCGCTCGACCAGTTCGTGCTCTTTTCCTGTGAGCGAAGTGATGTTTCAGTTCAGAACCGTCGCCAGAAAGTCTTCAATAGGGGGGCTTTACGCTTGCGCAGGGGGGCTTGACATTACAAAATTTGACAAAAACTCTACTTGTTTATGGTATTTCTTAATTCAGTTTGGGGAGGCTTGGAGCTTTGTTTGGGGGAATAAGCCCACCAAAGCCCCCCTTGACGACGGGACTCTTCCAGTTTCAAACAAGTAGCCTATAGCAAGATTGACGTTTACGCATGGCATCCAAGATTCCCAGAAACACTCTCTGCGCTGTCCCCACTCGCCTCACCAGATGCGTAAATTATACCGCGGGCAAACCAGTCGCGCCAAGATATGCTCGTATATTAGTTTGAATTTAATTCAGCTTGGCTGGTTGGACGCATGTAGAATGTCACAAATGCCATAGATATTCAAAAAAATGTCAGAAATATCACAAACATTCAAAACAAAGTTTGATTGCCAACGGGTGATCCTTCTTTTCTTCCTTGTACCTTTTTAATAGAATGTCCTTGATCACTATCATCCACAAGAAGGAAATCAGGTAAATGCAGTATAGTGGTCTTCTGAAGAACCCCATAAAAACGTTTTTGCAAATGCTCGCAAGAGTTTTTTCTGGCTAAGCAAAACTTGATAAGAAACACCGAAATCACATATATAAATTAAGCCTTAATTTTTGGTGAGGAATGTACTTGACGTGGAGGGAAAAGTACTCACTTTTAAGAATAACGTCCACAAGGTGTTTCTTTACATGAAGCAGTGCAAACATCTACCCACCTAATTTTTCAAGGAACTTATTAGCAAATTAGATCAAGATTTATGGTGAAGTCATGTCAAATTTGGTTGTTTTTCACTGATTTTTCAAAAAGCGTTTCCGCTATTTAGGTGGCACAGATATACGTAGATAAAATCTATGGCAATGGCTATCAATGGGCGAAAGGTCTACCTAAGTCACAGCTTTACTTTATGACGAAAATGCAGAAATGTATTTAAGTAAACACAACTGGCCACTTCTCAGAGTGAAACCTAGCAGGTCACGCCTCAAAATTCTCTGGCTGACGGCACACACTCATGCGTGCGCTTTTTCCGGGTAAGAATAATTTTCGCAGAATCTCTGAATTTGTTAGAGGTTATTTGTCGGCTCCAGCGTCTCAAACATTTCACAAATACTGTGTTTTTTATGCACTTGTCTTTTTCGTATCATTAGTAAGTAGGTCTACGAGCAGGTCAAATGACGGTTGTTTAAGACTCCCAAAGAAAAAATGAGGTGATTGACTGCCTGGCAAAGAAAGAAGTTTAAAAAATCGACAAAACTGTCTTTGAAAAAGACAAACTGTTTATCTTATAAGTAGGTCCATGTTCTGTTTGTTACACAGTTGGCATGAAAAGGTTTAGACGCAAACTTTTAAGATCGTCAAGGAATACTTTTGGTCACTTTGTTTTCACGACTGACTGACTCCACATCACTATCTTTCATGTTCTTCCAGTCTAACGCGTCGCCACTCGTTTTTGAACAATCTTTTTATTTAAAATAAGGCCAAAATAGTTCTGGCAACTTGAGCATGACTACATTCCAGTGGCGGGTCCAAGGGGAAATTGTCGAAGTTTTTATTAGCTGCTACACACATGGGCGTAACGAGGTTAGATGGCGCCCGGGGCAAGAAGCAAGTTTGACGCCCCCATGTTCGAACCTGAGATCTGTCAGAAGCAAATCTACTGTATTGAAGAAAGGACTTGTGACATGGTTGGGACGTTTGAGCGTGCCCCGCAGTCATTCGGCACCCCCATATTGATTTGGCGCCCCAGGCAATTGTGCCCACTCGCCCCCTCGTTACACCCCTGGTTACACAGGCAGAGACCACAAGAAAAAACACCTACTGTCACATAGTTCCTACTGGCTTAAAGCGCGCTCGAGTTAACACACCTTCAGTACTCCCATGCGCAAACTATGGACCAGTGATAGACAGTCCTACTGTATTTGTGGAAGGAACGTAAGGCCCAGCGTTTGCTGAAAAGCTTTTTTTCAAATGTTTTGCAACCTTTTTCCGTGTTTCGGACCAACAGACTAGAAAAAATCTTTGCAAAGTTTATCAGAAAAATCAGTGACACAGGTGCATGCGCCAATCTAACGTAGCGCCCCTTTTGCTTCCATCATAGTTTTGCATTATTAAGCGTGAAGTCACTGAAGTAAAGGTTGTCCCACAATGTGTTTAAGGTTTTCCTGTGTGATCTACAAAAAATTTTGAAACGGCGATGATTTTATGACAGATAAACAGAATCATTTTAGTTGTTTAGTAACATTAATCTTTATAGTTCAGGTTGGAGTTTAATACAAACCTTAGTGGGGGGGGCAAGATTACTTTATAGAATCACACAACAAACGTAACTGAACTGATAAAAAAGTTTAACGATAAACCGGTGATCACCTCAGTAAATTCTGATGTGAACAGTTGTACTTACAAAATATATTAAAGGATATTTTGTCGAAATGAAAACTGTCCGTTTTTCTTACACGCTTTACCATTTTTTGTAACATGTTTAGAGGAGATTTCGTTTTGACTGCGTATTATCAGGGGAGTAGTTGGAGACTAACCTGACCATTGAGCATGACGGAATCAACTGAAAGCGCAAGCGTTATGAGTGTGGAGGAAAAATCTAACAAAAAAAGAAAAAAGGCTCCCAACTACAAAGCGAACCTCCTTCTGGCAGGGTGTTGCGTTGTCTACATCCTCCTCAATTTACTGGCGTCTTATATTTTTATTCTACTGGAAGGGCAAAACGACCTGGTGCAGCAGAAAGCATCTTCCAAAGAATTCGCAATTGCCAGAGAAACCTTCATGGCTGAAAACAATCATTGCATTTCCGAAGAAAGTCTTGAAGCTTTTTTGCATGTGAGTTTATCTTCATGAGCAGTGGACGTATACTGTTTAGGATGGAGGGTTGTTGTTTAGAGCAGTGGACGTATACTATTTTTTACAAACTGTTTAGCAAACAATTAAAACAAGATGATTAACGCTCAATATTAATGTTTGACAAAACTTGATACAGCCAATACAGTAATATATAGTAAAATTTCGCAAAGTTATAAGGTCTTTTTCAAGGTTTTATACAAAAGATTACAAATTTAGTTTTAGAAAGTTATAGAAACCTTTCCAAGATATATGCTGAATGCTACAATGTTTTTAAAGAATATGCTCTATAATAAATCAGCCTGGAAAAATATAATTTTTCTTAGGAGAAACAAATATAAAAGCAAAGCTAAATTTACAAAGCAAGATTAATTTCATTGACAGCGGTGCCCTTGCAGAGCGCCATGTCAATCAATACTAAAGTTTTGCAATTCTAGTATGAAGGTTTAATTGCACTAGTTTTCGTTGTGCTTTCGCGAAATGTAAACGGGGCCGAAAAATGTTTTTGTTGTGCAACCGTAAACAATTTGATAAGGATTTCATGAATCGAATTTTCTACAGTATAAGAAACATTCGCGCAGTTTGTTTTCTACTACTTTGCTTAATTGCGACTGCCTTGGAACAGATGACAATGCAAAGTTTAAGGTGGATGCTATGCAGTTACAGTGCGAATGCCATGGTCTTTATTTCTTGAAAAGCTTTGGTAAATTTCAAGCAAGTATAGGAGTTTTCTGTAGCGCCCTTGTCATCTTCAAGAAAACTTTAGACTTTTTTTAGAGAAAAAATAGGACGTTTAGTAACCATGGATTACCGACGAAGCTTTTTACTCTTTAGAAATACTTGGCTGCGATTAAGTCCGTGTATTTTTGCATTTGTCAATGTATTTAGACTCACGTGCCGGGTAGCAACTTCAATATGGTGCCAATCACATGGCTGAGCTATGGCATTGCAGTACGCATCTTCATTGCGTGACAAAACAAGCTGTACAGTTTGTCGGCATCAAAGAAAATTTTAGTTGTTCATCTTCTGGCAAATCTGAATTATTCACCTAGAGCAATATCTTACGTTTGCCAGAATGTGGACAAGGCGATTAACAATGGAATCAGCGTTGGTAACGCGACGAATGCAAACGTAACTATTGAAGGCAGATGGACTCTTCACAACGCGTTTCTCCTTTCCTTTACGATTGCAAGCACCATTGGTAAGTTTCTTGGTTTATTCACTGACTAGGGCTGTGGGTATCTAAAGAACTACGATTCAAAACGACATGTTTGGCAGTTGGTTCAATCTTAAACTAAATCTTGTTCCAAAATATGGTGATCCGTGTTGGAACTCGAAGTGCATTTGACTGATTTCTTCTTTGACGAATTTTGTACCTGAACTCTGTAAGCAGGTTTCAAAAACGTTTTGTGATAGAGTTGTTGAATTAGGTTCAGAAATGGAATGAAAAACAAGTGACTTGTATTTTCAGAAANGTGAAACTCAGCAGGTCACTCGTATCTGCCCCAATTACACACATAACCGTTTTAACGCATTCAAAAAGTCTGTTTTTGCTCTTTATCAGTAATATGTTACTGTTCTGTCACAAACTTTTTTTAAGTAAAAAAAAGTTGAGAGAAATTCTACCATGAACTCATACAGCGTTGCTCGTTTCTTTAAAAGGCTACGGCGTCCTGACTCCGATCACAACTGAAGGCCAACTTTTCTGCATTTTCTTTGCGTTTATTTCTATTCCATTCACTGGATTGCTTGCTGCCAAAATTGGTTGGGTGATGGCTTACTATATCAAGGAGGCAAGTAACACAAGTTCAGGTTGTTTTGTTATGATGATTTCAGAATGCCCAGGACAACAGCTTCGATAGTTCTTCACGTGACGTGGTGTCACTGGCTTATTCTTTATCAAAAAATAACACTGCGTGTATTTTCGCACTTTTGAGCCATGCTGCTTCCAAGTATATATTTTTTTCTAGATTTATTGGGTCGTTAGAGAAAATACAGATTTTTCACAGTAATATTTTTCATTAATCCTCCACGAAAATTGCATAGAATATTTTCCAAGAAGCACCTAAACCTGAAAACCTGTTCGTTGGGACGAGAATTGTGAAGGTTCTGCCAAAATTTATTTTACAACCAATATTCGTGGCGTGTCTGAACAGCATTTGTGAAGGCATGTGGGTTATGGCCAGAGTTTAAAGAGCCTGGCTTATTCCAATGTTATACGTACAATGTACTTTGAACAATGATGTGTTGCTGAAAATAAAAACAGTCAAACACTTGGCAAATATAGAGCTCGTACGTATAATTGTGGCAGTTTGATTTTCATTGATTGTTTCATTGCAAATCAATCAACTAATTAGCCAAAGAAAGAATTCCTCAGAAACAAATTGATTTACTTTAGAATGTGCTCGAATTTTGATTTATAAGTTTATTGTTCTTACTCGGCTGCAGATAGATAGCATTAATCCACCTAACACAATTTGACAGACAAAATTGAAGTGCTTGCCGAAAGACCCCTGCTCTAAGTCGTGATTATGTGCAAAATGGTGACGCATTTGTTGAAATTTGCCCATCGGAATCTGGTTGAGGTTGAACTGTCAAACTTTTGCGGCACTGCTTTTGCAAACGCCTGAAATGAGTTAGTGGTTTGGGTGACTTCCTTAGAAAACCTACTTTTATCCAGAAAGATTTTAAGCCCACGTTGTTGCCGCACTTGCTTACNTTAGAACGGTGTGGCTTAGGTGGCATGCACAATGTGATCTTGCTTATGCGAAACAATGGTTTTAAATCGGCGCAGTTAAGCCTTATTTTATTTTTAAGTACGGATGAAACTTTACAACCTTGCCAAGTTGTATAGCCCTATTGTGCAAAATATCTCTTAATCTTTTGATTTGAAAACTGGCGAATGCTCACAACCATTGGCAGAAAATAGCAAACTTTATTTCTGCTGGAGACGAACTTCTAATTACTTGTACGCTCGTTTGTTTGGCAGTGGTGTAGTAATGCGATCGTTATCAAATGGCCTGCACCGATAGAAAGCAAGGCCAAGGCCAAGGCCAAGGCGACACTGAAGCCAAAAGTTTCGTGAATAACATGGAGAGCAACATAAAGCTGGTGTTGAAGTTTTCTTGGTCTTAACTTTACCACCGCCTTTCTTTTCTTTGTTGCACTCATTGGCTAAGTGACCAAAAGCACAGAAGTTTAATACTTCAAAACGATGGGATGTGATTGATACGTTTTCAGATCGTCGGGAAAACGTGCGCATCGCTTTCGAGAACAAAGATCATCAGCGTCGTTTTCACATTATTCATCGGTCTGACGGTTTACGTCATCGTGCCAACTCTTATTATCTATTTGGTAGACAACGAGGAACATTGGAACTTAGTGGAATGTTTATATTGCGTCATAATCACTCTAACAACCATCGGCTTCGGAGATTTAGTACCTAGTAAGTGTACATGTGGAACTGTAACGGAACTGTACTCCGGGCCGGTCCTAAGCCGATGCTAGTCATGCAACTGCATTGGGCCCCACGCCTTTAAGGGTCCCGCACCTTTGTGTTGGGGAAGATTGTGCAATGTTTTACCAGAATCAGCTAGTGACCCACAATTGCAGTAGAGTCCTCTTAATAAATCCATTTTCAGATCTCGAATTGTTTGCAAACAATGACGCCTCTTAGATAAACAATGAGTCTTCATCTATTTAATCGAAGGTTTTCAAACGTGTCAATCCCATCCTACGGTGTTTTATCCACTTTTCGCCATTCGGAAAATGTCCCACATTTCTTGATCGGAACGTAAGTGCAACTATAATATCAGTTAATATTCAATTGCTCTACTATTATTGCAACAAGGTCATTGTTGTTGACGTGTATGGCAAACCTCTGAAAGTAAGGATGATCGTTTTGTGGAACTTCCAAAACGATCCAGGGCAAGGATTACAGCCAGAGAGTTGCACAGTCGTCAGAAGGCCCCGCTTTGCACCCCCAGAGAGGCCCAAGGAAAGTCCCAAGAATTGGCCCAAAAGAACCAAAAGGAAATGACTTGAGGGTCCTCGAAAAGATATTTTCCTTTTGATGTTACGCGAAATGTTTCCTTATGTTTTTCTTATCTGAGAGAGAAAAAGGTTTGAAAAACCCTAAGGTTCAGTTTCATTATGAAACTCACAACTGCATTGCAGCTTAATCTCAACAGATCAAAAAAGAAAAGAATGACCCATCACATGCTCGTTCTCTGTTCATCATGGCAACTGTAGCGCAGTTGGATCTTTGTAGGTTTATTGCTATAGTAAAAGATATCATAACTTCTCAACTCACTGCTTCAATGTCACAAATTTTGAAATCGCAGATCTATATAACGATATTTTCTTCATCCTCTGACCACTTTGAAGAAGCTTCTCATCAACTTTACTACTTTTAGACGGAGAACGTCGTATCGGTGTCATTACATTTTTATAAACATTCCTAAGTCAGGGCAGCGTCGAAAAGAAACTCGAGAATGGAAATCTACAAGTTAAAGCAATGCACAGAACTTAAAATGCACGGAACTCAACGGGTGTTCATGCTCAGTCTGAAGGTTGCTAATTAATAACCGCAAGCTGAACTAGCTGGTTGGCGACACGCGTTGAGTTGCTGAGTGCCTTGAGTAAATGTGATGCAATAATGTGCATGTGAGAATTGTACTGCGAAAAAATGGAAAAGCCTGGTAAACTGGCATGATTGTGGTAACCTCTCAAAAACTGTCCAGTATCTGGCTCGTTTTCCAGGGGAACAAACGCGGTACGGAAAGTTTATGTTTTTTTCCGAAAAGAAATATTGGTTATTTGAAAATAGGTGTAACCAAAATTTGAGTTCGATAGTTTCAACATAATGCAGTATTTTTAGACGAAAAAATATTTGGGAGGTTTGATGCTTTTCTTGTGGCAAACAATATCAGCACAGACGGGAATCACCGCAAAAAGTGAGGAGTAGTGCAGAGGATATGCTTCCTCAAATATCTCAAGCTTGTCTATAGATATAATACATGACCAGATACAGAAGCCTCTCACTTCTAACTTCTTTCGAAAAATCTTTTGCCGAGATAAATTACTCTAAGGGTGCTAGAAAAATTCCTACAATGCATTTTTCATGACAACATTAGAACACAGTTTGGTAACATGTATCAGCACTATTCTCGATTGCAAATGATCTCAGACTGCGAATTTCCTTGCAGTAGTTTCCTCAAAAGTTACAATCGCACCTTGGTTTGCTGATTGGTTATTTCGATTGGAGAAGTTTTCATGTAAGTGTTTGTATCTAATTACACCAAAAGGCTGCTTAAACATGAAGTTAAATATGATGGAATCACTAAACTGGGTAATCACAAAAAGTACCTTCGTAAAAGCTTTCTTGTACGCTCTTTAAAATAAAAAAGGTATGATGATTAACGTGTACAGGCATGTCTGGCGTCAAGACATCACTGAACGTATAGAACCCCTTATCTAAAGTCTAAAATGTGATGTTTGATTTTAAACAACGTTTGCTTCAAAACAATGTCAAGCTGCCAAACAGAACGTGACGATCATTCGAGAAAGTTTACAGAAACAGACGAATGCAAGGAACACAAGACCGGTCGGCTCCAAAACAGAGTTGTATAAACTTTTCAGATCCAGACGCTACCGGAGGCTTTGCGGCAACGATTGCTGTGCTGGTTTGGGTTGTTGCTGGCTTAGCGTGGTTGGCTAGCATCGTCAACATCATTGCTACAACAATGACAAGACAAGCTCAACACCTGGGAAAGAAGGTCGCAGACGCCAGTGCTCCCATTTTGAAAGGTAAGAACCTCTTCGAGCCCTGGAAGGCTTGTGGCTGATCATCGTCAAGTTTATCAGCACTGCATGTTAACACGTCTCGTACCGGACTTGTTGAGATGAAGTAACTCGAAACCAACAAGATACCGAGAAGTCCCTCAAAACTTTGAGAATGAAGGCAGTTTAATCACTGTGCAAATTGTGGGTGTTATTAAGAATCCCAGATTTTTATAATGTTAGTATTTAGTATTTATAAGCCGGTAATCGTGAGGGAACATGAAAAATTCGCAACCCTCCATATTATGTGCGCGTTTCTGTTTTTGTACACTTCAGAAGTCTTGGAGTTCTGAACTTAAATATGTTGAGCCGCAACTGTAAGAATCACCCAAACACTTCGATCAGATTCTTCATTGCCTTGGTTCCTTCCGATTTTCACTTTAGCTGCTCTAGCGTTCCCAATGCTATTTCTTGCTTCTACAGATACAATAGACAGGCTGGAAATGTTGAAAGGTAGCAGAAGCTCCTCACAAGCCGTAAGTATCTACGTTAAGCCCAAACTCGAGGTGTTGCGTTTCGCTGGTGATTCTTGCTTCATGTCAACACATCGATTCGAACATTACAGGGGTCAGAATCATTCGACGAAAACACCAACCGAAGTGAAGAAATCCATATTTCGCGCTCTGACGAAGAGAAGCACCGACGAAACTCAGCAGTTAAGGCAGTGGATGAAGGAACGCAAACTGAAATAAACATGCTTGGTCCTAGCTCAGTTCAAGCAGTCATTCTTAACAACATAGAAGAGAGTTAGGTCCACACTTATGCACCGTTTCATTTAATTTACTGAAAGCGGTGTTCTTTTTCTTCGTCGTTTGAAGGAGTTGTTGCAATTCACTGCTTGTTCGCACCAGATCTCGGGGCAGATGTTGAGCAGCCATTCGATCGTCTCATCGTTCAGAACCGTCAGGCCGTGCAGTCCATGGGGAGGTCTATGGATTGGACATTGGAGGACAACATGGTCGACGGNTTGTTCTTCTGCGCCNCACTCACAGGCCGCAGAAGNGGCCATACCCCATTTGTACAAGTAGGAGCGGAAACGTCCGACACCAATGCGGAGGCGGTCAAGCCGGACCCAGGCTGTTCTTGGAAAGGCCATTCCAGGAGGCTGTTGATGCACTGAACAATTAATAGCTTTCATGAATAAAGGCCTGTGTCGTAGCCAGCCTAAAATTTGTGGGAGGGCAAATATTTTGACTTCAAGACTGTAGACGAGCAACAGTACTTTGTTTGGGACACCGCCTCTTAAAGCACAAACTGACAAGATATTCTAGGAGTTTGGGGGTGTCTCCCTTGCCCCCTGGCTCCGCCTATGATAGAAGCCAGTTTAAACCTGATACGACACGCGAAATTGTCACGCGAGAGTTGGTTTGTTTTATTATCAAGGGAGATCCTCACCTCGGCGTCGCGGCTCGCTTCGCGCCTGGTCCCACCTCGAAGATCGCCACGGAATGCTCCGCGTCTTAGCTTGAAATGGTCCAATCATTGTTTACGCTGCCTTTGAAATCTCTAAGCCAGTGCCTCCCAAGCCTTTTCAGCCTACGACCCACTTTTACTGACTCTTTCTGTAGGGCCCATTATATGGGACATTTTGGTGAAGCTACAACGAAAATAGTGAGATATGACAAAGCAAAAATATTACTGAACTACCCGGAGTAAGCAACAGGAATGTTGTTAACTCCCGGGAATGCTGTTAACTCATGTCACAGCGTTTAACATTTAATCTTAATTCAGGCTCACCCTGGAGTATGTCGGCCAACTTCACGAACGCAATCTTCTAAGAACGCTCTGCTAAGTCATATAACGGGTGTGTTTCCGTTAATCTAGGTATGTTGCGTTGCACGATAATTGGCGTCAGATAGTTTTGAAGTTCCAGTGTTGATGCAGTTATTTGGGAACGACGTAATTTTCACCGTATACTTGACGAAGCTTGTGTTCTGGTTTATTCGTTTTATGTTTCAGTTTCTTTGCTTTCTCTGCTCGTGCTTTAGCCATTCAACGGTGCCCGTAAGCGTTGCTGCAGATTGTAGGATTGAGGACGCGTAGTTTTGCCCGAAATCGAGTTTCTTAAAATAATTCGCTTGTGCCATTCTTGTGGAGACTAGCTACTTGAATACAGATATGTGCAAACTTGAATCGTCGCAAAAAGGAGCAGAGCCCTGTCGGATGATTCCTCGAAAGCTGGCAGCAAAACTAGAGCTTCTAACTGTTATTCAAACTTGTTCCATCCTTTTCTTTGTACCTTCAATGCACGTAACCATGTCATCGAGAGTATAACAACCAAATCCATCAGTTGACATACTAGAAACTCATATGTTGAAACAACGGTATGGTTTCCAGGCCCGTGGGACACCAGTGGGGAAAAAGAGTTTTCTGAGGGAGGCCAAATTTTACATCGATAGCATGTACGAAAACGACGGTTATGCATACAATCTGAGTTTACACATACTATAACGTTTTTCCAGGGGAGAAGCCCCCCCCTGATTACGAGCCTGATGGTTTTACTTGTCACATATACGAGGAAGCAGTTGGAAAAGCACAGTTGTTTGAAACACTGATTTCTAAAATATGTTTGATATTTTTGGCTGCAATGATAACCACCACAATTCAAGTTCATTCGAAAATACACAAAAGATGAGCTGCCAATGCTCAATCTCCTGCTTCAGTATTGTTTATCAGCGGCTTCGTAAGTCGAAAGCAGGGACGGATTTAGGGAGCGCCGAGCCCTGTAGGCCATCTTATTTTTTGGGGCCCAACGCAGGTGCGACCTATTTGGCTGTTTGTCTGAAAAGCGTGAAAGAATGCCCCTCTTATGTGTTGTGCCCGCTCAAAAATCTATATTTTGTGGTACCGGGTTTGGTTCTACAATTGCCTTAGATCTTCAAGATAAATCAAAGACTTTCCTACATTCTTCTGAAGAACAAATGGCAATGCGATCGGTTTTTGAATTTATAGCTCTTTTGTGTAATTCAGAAGTTAAATTTCGCTAAATTTCCGTGACTTCTAGCGTTTTTTGTAGATTTATTTTTCGGATATATGATCTTCACACGGGACAGTGTTGCCGCCCTCGAAAATATCGTCTAATTGTCATGTGATTAGCACTGACAAAAAGCTCGCAACAACCCAAGACCGCCAGACACTGCAGAACTCCGATGAAAAGCAGCATTGTCATTCTTATGTTGCGTAGCAAACAATATTGTCGTGTTGTTACTGTACTATTGTCGTGTTGCTACCGTGTTGTTACTGTAACTGAAAAAACATTGTAAGAACACAAGTTGTTGACTTTTTTCTAATTTGAAAAGATAAAAGAAACATTTAGTAAATTTTTTCAACATGAGAGTAGTGAGGGCGATGACTTTATCACAGTGGCTCAAACGCAGAACGTCGAAATCGAG
>JGI24159J19872_10000715_pt1 | contig 32152 bp, 27 predicted proteins | sample Ectturendosymbi4_FD_19872 | JGI IMG/M metagenome (IMG submission 19872) | reverse complement strand
AAGCAAAATGCTTGCTTATGATTTGCTTTGTAGCACATTACGTGAGTGAATAATACGTCTTTCACCAAAAATAAGGAAAATTTATGCGCGTAATACCTCAATGGGGCCCCCAAAAAGGGGGGGCCCGAGGCAAGTGCCTCGCTCGCCTCCCCTTAAACACACCACTGGATGGCACCTCGGTGTTCAACCCTGACTGGTAGATTTATGTGGTCTCATTAGTTGCGCACAATGTCCTGATGTATTTACTAGCCTGAACACGGTAAAATACGAAGTTGTCGAAAGATTTATGCGATTAACCGGTGTAAATCTGGAAATGGAAAGAAAAATTCCATTCGATTATCCGGTTTATACGATTAACTGGACAGTTTTCTTCACGTAGGGATTGTTTTGGTTTGGGATTCTGGAATCGAATGCGATAAAGTGGTTTATGCGTTTAATCGGATTCGTCTGCACCAGTTTTCCAACGGAAAAATTAACAATTTAAAATTACTTGTAATTCTCAAGTCGTCCAAAAAATTACTTAAGTAACAAGTAAAAATTTTACTTAAGTTCTTACTTACTTGAACCCAGCTCTATTAACGTGCGCAGTGGCATGGCCAGCCCAAAATTCTGAGTGGGTCAAAATGTTTGATTTTAGGCGAGAAACAGTTGGCTATTTTGTTTGAGATACTGCCTCTTAAAGCACAAAATGACTAAATATTCTAAAAAATTTGGAAAGGCCATGGCCTCCTGGCAACACCTATGTACGTGCGGTTTATATAACGTATATGTAATGTAAATACTTCATGTAAACACTTCCGTATTTATATAACATTGGGACCATATTTTTTAGTGAAATAAACACATTCGGACTGTCCAAATTGAGCTTTGCATTTAATATTTTGTCCTTATCCCTGCGCAAGAAATGGTTTCTTGGAAGGTTATCCAAAAAAATCACTTCAATGAGCGTTTCTGCGTCGGAAACGATCGATCAAAAAACGAATCTGAAAATATTTAGGGGGGCTTCAGCCCCTTTGCCCCCCCTGGATCCACCTATGAGACATGAGAAGAAGCTAAAATTTTTTTAATGGTATCAAAGCATGGACAACTCTTCCATTTTAGGCCCTTCTACCAATGTAGGTGCACATCCACAAACTATGAATGGCGTGTTCAGCACAAACAGCAACCTCATGAACTTAGCAATAACATACGTACGTCTTATACAATGCGATGCCTGTTTTGAAATTATTTTCCTTGTTTCTAAATTCCTTCTTTGGTAAAGACAAAGATTTGGAGCACAAAATCAATATAGCTATGAAGGTCAAGGCTCTTTGTTTTTCATTTGGCGCTCTTCTCCAGCTCTAACNTTAACGGAAAGTTTTGCATTTATGACCAGGGTGAAATGAACAATACATTCATGACCAGGGTAAAATGAACAACACCAGGTCGTTAATTTAACGTAATTTTTTCTTCAGTTGCTCTCGTCGTCGTATCGGTGTGTGTTTACTCTTGCCGGATTCCGCAAGGCGTCGATTTGAGCGGTTCTTACACGGACGTAAAAGAGAACATCGCGAAATACATCTACACCGGTGGATACGGTTATTCGATTTGGCTATCCTGGATTGGATCCGGAATTTTCTTATTAGCGGGGGCCACCGCATACGAGGGCAGCAATCAGCGGCGGATCCAAAGGAGGCGAGAATAACACTTGCTGTCACCGAAGCCAATCGCAATCCTATTTCTTCACATTACTAATTAAATTATACATGACATATCAACAATTGGCCTGGTAGCCAAGCACCAGGCAGCATTTTTCAATCCGCTTTTTGCAATACTTTTGTTTCCATATCAACGCCAATGTACCTGGAGCGGGCCGAGACCATATGTTTCACTTCAACCTTACGTGGATGATCGTCATAAAAATTTATACGAAACGCTTTTTGGATTCGACGAATTTCGTGTCAAACTACTTCCACGGCGGGGCGCAGTCTCTGCTGTTTAGGCATTTCAAAGAAAAACAATGTGACTTTAACAAACTAGTATGCTTTTTCAGTGGAAAAACGTGAGCCTCATTGTTATGTGCACTGCAACTTTTCAATCAGGGGTCTCCAAACGACGGCCCTCGAAGCCATTCCACCCGGCAGCAAAGACATTGAGACAATAATGAAAAAACAGTGTATTTACAAAACGTTTGTTGATTTGACAGAATATAACATATCCCGAAACAATCACATTACATGAGGTGTCTGGCCCTGAAACTTTTAGTGTAATACCATTTGTGGACATCAGATAAGAAGTTTGGAGACCCCTGCTCTACATATTTTTCTGGAATTAAGTAGAAACATCTTTCTGACTAAATGAGCGGCCAAGTGCTTTGCGCGTGTTCTTGCGATGACACACGATTTTAATTCACTTAGCACTGTACATTGTAAAATGGAATTAAAATAAATGAACGCACCAGGAAGATTACGAGCAAGCTGATCACTCATCGCGCCAAAGCCAAGAAAGTGAGCAAGGTAAAAAATCATTTACAGCATCATGGCAGCAAGGACGAAGCGTCTCACCGCGCACCTTTTGAAGAGTGATGACAACCGTTGCAGTACGACAGACATAAGCAAGAAGCACATTGCGCAGGTTTTTAAGACATTGAGCATAACCAACTGGGTTCTTGGCCATTTGGGAAACCAGGGAAAGAGGAACGATGACAACACCGGCAAGGAAACAGCGTTGCGTTCGTTTTTGCCATAGAACAACTGCACCAAGTTGAGAAATCAGTGTGAACATCGGCCGGCTCAGCAGACCGTCAAATGGTTACGGTTCGCTGCACTCAAGACGCAGCCAGCTTATGATTTGTGTGTTAGCCTGAAAACCGGGCTACGACCCATCAAAGCATTATCATGTTTTGTTTTTTTAAACTTAACAAACAGTTCGCGACACACACGCACACTGAAGACGGCAAAAGCCAGGATAAGCGGCGCAAACGCTTCTCGGTCGACAGGCGGACTTTGCTGCAGCAACTGGGGCCGAAAGCACCCGAGCACACGCTCCAGAATAGAAAACATGATTGCAGAAACAAATTACGAAGTAACTACAATTCCGAACCGCGCAGAGCAGCGGAACGACATTTTGAACGTTCGAAAGCGCGAAAATACACAAAACAGAGTCACTGCAACTGGAATCAGGTTTGCTGGAAGGTGTATATGAGGACGACGGGCTGTTTGCTGTCAGAAGCAGACGTTTTCAAATAAACAGCTCGTAACTAGCAGCCTGCCTTGCATAGGCATGAAACAAAAAGTTAATGCGCAGTAACATGATCGTCAGGTTCTCAATAATTCAAAAAACCTCGTAAAGAAAACCAAAGTTCAATTCATTCATTAACAATGGTGTAAAATCAAGCAATAGCAAGCCGCGAAAGTTACCAACAACGATGACCGTGAATTGCTTTGCATTCGGATGAGGTGCGTTCAAGATCACGTGATTTCGAAGTGCAGGGAATCTGCTTGGCAAGGTTAAATTGTCAAGTCAAGTTTTTGCTTCATCAGGATACGGTCAGAAAACGTTTCGATTCGAGTAACTTTTCCAGTCAGTGCTGCCTCGACGTGACGTCACTGATTGCTGTCCATGCGGCTGAACAGACGCGTCCTCTGCGAAGAAACCGTCGCGCTGCTGATCACCTCGAACCACCTGCGAATCAAACTCAGCGCTTTCATGGCGATAAAGCAGAAAGCGTTACTTGCCTGTGCCAGAGCAGACTTCAGGAAAAGTGCCTGACCTTGCGCGGATTGCTTAGGGGGTTCTACAGAGACATTGCGAAGTGAAAATTAGCCTTCCCCGTTTTTGAAAACAATAAATTTTCGGTTGCGGGAAATTGGTGCCCAGCTTGAACGAGCCGTCTATCGTGACTAGCACTCTAAACGCAAACAAACCTCACTTCAACGCAGAAAACTTCCAAAACAGAACAACGCATTTCCCGACCTGCCTTTAGCCAACTGCAGTTGAACCGCAAAGTGCATTAATCTACCTGCTGTAAGTGTATTGGCTCTCCGCCCTGAAGAAATACACGTGAGTTTTGAACTGCAGCTTGAACACGTAGTCTTTATGAATGCCGTCAGATTTGAGCGGGGCGTTGATCGTATAGCCAAGCAATGGTAAGCTGGCCAGTGGCGACTCATCCTGCAAGAAGCATATACATATGTTGCACACACCAGGCAACCGTGATTAACACGCTTTTTGTACAGTTAACGCCATTGCAATTCACTGACAAGTATGAGCGCAAGAAGGCAATTTCTAGACAACTGCAACAAGGTCACGTTAATTCAAAAACAGGAAAAAATTTAGCTGATATGTGTTCATCCTATATGCCGAGGCCAATCAGTGGCTGGACACACCGTGTTTTTTACTGGAAAACTTTATAGTATCAATGTATCTTTCCAAGTTTTAAAAGCAAATATTTTCGGGGCTAAGCATCACGTCTTGCTTTTAACTGCAGACGTTCATATTGACGATCCAAATATTAAAGAGCTTTTTCAAAGTAAGCAATACTCACCGCGAAACCACAAATATCTCTGTGCGCCGAATGTTTAACCATTCACAATCAACACACACGCAATAGTGAAAAACGAACATGAAAATGTTGTGCACTCTTAGGTCAACCGCTTTAACCTGGTGGGACTTGTAGAAGAACAGGCAGAAGTTGGTGAAAACGACCCAAAGCTTTTGCCAACCGTTGGAGTTCTTGAACTTGCGCAGAAGATAACCGCTCAGCTGATTCTATTGAGAAAAAAGAAAAGCTAACATTTCAAAGTTGAAGGAGTAACTCTCATAAGGGTCCAGCGTGCACAGCAAACATATCCTTTACTTTCCACTCAATTAAGATTTTCAGCGCTGAATAACAATGCACTGCATGTTCGAACAGACCTATTCCAAATGTCACGAGGTTCCTCAATCAGACTTAACCATGTAATAATGTTCCTAGAATACGAAATCGCAGTATCAGCCCAGTGACAGGCGCTGTCAGTACAGCTGTGGTAATGTGTCCTGAAATGCGTTTCTGTAAAACTATAATTAGGAGTACATAAACTAAATAATTTAAAGGAGCTGCTGTTGTTTAAAGGAGAGTGACCGCCGTTAGCGAAGACAAATCCACTCGGACCTTCAAGGAAATGAGGTGATCCGAGGAACTGACGCTTGTGTTACGATGCCAGCACACATGCATCGTGGCATTGCATCTCTGCTGGGTTGGAATTTTTATCCGCTCGGTGGAGCTGCGGATCGACGAGTTGTCACCATCTTCCGACGACTGCTCAATGGATAATCGAGTCATGGATTCTAGAAACAAATAGTTATCATAAGGAAACCAATCAGCCACACATTTGCCAAGAACTTTCATCAGAGTGCATGATGAGAACCTTGTTAGTGTCAGAGTTGACAAACGAAAACATTGCCACTTGTGGACTGATACAGTACTTATTACAAATGTCTTCAACAATTTCAACATTCGAGTGCTTTGTGACAGAAAATGCGACATCTTACTTCTTCCATTGTTTGTTAGGGGCGATTCAAACTCCGAGGAATCTCTGCCCGCTCTGGCGATCGCGACGGTGAAATCTTCGATCCATTTGTTCATCTCCTCCTGGCTTCCTGCTGCCACGATTGCAGTCTTCGACTCGGACACAATGCTGAAGCAGTTGGGGACGGCGCTTTCTCCTTCGTTCAGCTCGATCTAGCACGAAAAAGCGTTTTTGACCACAGCCAGGAAGTGTGACTTACGTAGGTTGATGACTGATCTTCCCAGAGCAGGCGCAACATGTTTTAGTGACAAAATCAAAGCGCGAAAAAGGAGCGGCGACTTTGTCCAGCATTCAACCGACTCAAGTTTACACACAATGCTCAGTGAATGACCCCGGAATTTACATTTTTCCTGCTGCATCAAAATCCGAAGTCAGTTTTAAGAAAAACCAAGCCGCGAGATTTAAACCACGGAGTTTTCATGACAAGCCTTCAACCACATCAGTTGGTTCAACACCGGATCACACCAAGATGTGCCATTTCTTTAACTGTTTACAGCTCACTTTTGAAAATCTTTCGGAGCCTGTTTTGCAGCCACTTACGTCAATTAACTGTCTCACTTAACCTATGAATAAGCTCGCCCACAGCAGAATATAGCGCTGGGTGTATTTGTGAACTACCTTTGTTCATAAATTTTGTGCATTCTTTCCCCGTTTTAAATGTTCTGCCGCTCAGTGTGTTTTAGATAATGTTGTTATTGAAAATAACAGCAGTTTCTTCCTGCAAAAAGATTTACCCGATTTCAGCCACAATTTTTAAGATGGCCGTAATCGAAAATCTACAATCATTAGGTGCCATGAACACACAGCAATTGTTGGCGATGGTTTAAGTGACAAAAGTGACTAATAAATACGGACTGCGTCTTGTCTAGTGGTTCTTAACCTTGTTCGCGGTTAGTGTCATCCGTGCAGTCGCTGAACCCTTCGCAGTTGGAAAAATAAACTGTTTTCTTCGAAACTGGGATATACATTTTATTAGCACAAGAATTAACTGCATCAGAGCTCTGTCGAACTCCAATGGCTCAGTCACTCAACCCATGGTAAGAACCACTGTTCTTGTGCGTTATTCAACGGTCTGCGTCGACCTTTATGACGTCACAGCGCCCACCTCAGTGTCTAGCAAGGTGTTCGTTCCACTCGAATAGGCCCGACCAACCCGCGGCTCTTTGCCCGGTTTTATGCGGCTCTTGCGTAAACACCGTATTTATTCGTGTATAAGTCGCAAAATTTTGTACCAGTTGCACACGTTGAAAGTCGGGGTCCCACTAAGTAACACGCGTAACAACATATGGCTTGTAAATTTCCGTAAGTATCATGTTGGTGTGGGATTTTTACAATAAATCTAGTTGAGCAAAGGTATGTGTGTGAGTGACGAAGAGATGGGGTCATGTTCATGTGTGCCCCTGTGCATGATGTGGTTTTTCGCGGTAACACGGCAAGAAATATGGCTCTTGGTCTCTGACTGGTTGGCCACCCCTGGAATAGAAAATGTTCCAACGTTTGTGCAACTGATGGTTCGTGGTTTCCAGGCCATTGGCGTCAGAGTCTGGGTATTTTACTTCCCAGGATCGGAGTTTTTGAAAAAATTAACTGATTCCGACAGCCAATGTTCCCCCCAGGCCGGTAGCCACGGGGGGTATTCGACGGGAACTCACCCCAATTTTTTCTGTCCTCCCATTTTGTTGTATTAAGGAAATGTTTATTAAAACATGTAATGAATACAAAAATCTTGCCCCCTAAAAATTTATTTCCCCCCCCCCAAAACCTTAAAACCTGGTTACGGGCCTGGTTCCATCTGAAGTGCGCAAATGCGCAGTACCACCAGACCATTTGCGCATTGTAATCTCATTCTCACGCACTTGCAACATTCCAAAACATTGGAAAACAAGTAGCTATTTGAATTAAATGTGTACTTTGTTCGTATTGCAAGACTTTGTACTTGTTCTATAATTCACAAAGTTTGTAAATCATTCAGAGCTCTGCTAACTCAGGCTTAAAATATTCATGCTCACTACAAGAAACATTTGCTCAGTGTAAATTTTCTCAGAGGGAAACCAACTATGCAGTAACGTTTATTTATGTCGTCTAAATTCAATTGTGATGCTTCACTTCCACACAGTTCGTGGTTATTCTGGAGTCTGGAGCTTTTGCTTGAGCAAATCACTGTTGTGCATCATGCATTATGAAGATGCTGCAGAAATCTGAATGTTCCAGACGACCTTGGTTTTCTTTTGTGTGCTAGATGTTTCCACACCGTTACATATTCAGTGCCTGACGAAGACCAGGAAAACGATTAATTCGCTTCAGTATCCTCATCGTCCACTAATTCCGATGATGAATTCAACTATGAGAAACATCTCGACTAGTTAGAAAAATCAAAGCGCTGTCGCTTGGAATCAGCGGAGCATCGCAATATTCCTGGTGCAACTGCAAGATTTAGAAATTCTTTCACTCTCTACATGAAGTGGCTTCCCTTCAACCTTTCGAGAGGTTGCAGAGAGTCTCACTACTCTCCCACCAACGCAAGTTAGCGTTTGAGCGCTTTACCCGTGAAGTCAGACATGATGGAAGCAATTTTTTAAGAAACAATCGTTGAATCACCAAATCTCTGCAGATACTAGTTCATGTCAAGGTTACAGACATCAATAATACTATACTGTTGAAATTACAAACCGGATTAAAACCGGCGATATGTTATTTCACTTTCGTTTTGGGAGATATTTATTTACCCTTCGCGTTTTCTGCGAGCAGCATTGAAGTGTTTATCATCCGGAACTCAGTCCTTAAAACATTTGTGTACCTTCTGCGCAAGAAACACAATGTTGACCTCTTGTGATACAAGCAAGCTAGTTCCACGAGCTGTTCTGCATGTCCAGAGTAAGTGTGCAGTTTCTGTTTTTCTGCACCTGTGACAGGTATTTCCACATATAGCGTTAATTGATTTTAAGAAGCTTTGGTGCAAGTACTTAAAGCACAATGCTTGATAATAAAAATTAATTGCAGTGCAGAATTAGGTGCATCTTTGCAGTTTGTTAAAAACATAAGTATTGCTGTTACGTACGACACTGTTGATGTTGACATACTAAAATTTGTGCTACATTGCTATGCTATATTGTGTATGTTACTTCAGACTGTTTACGTGTTCATTGTAAATTAAAAATAAAAGTAACACGTTTCAATTCACACCTACTTTTAAATATTCATGAACGTACTTCTGGCAACAGTTTACCATTGCAGGTTTGCAACTTCTTTGGAAAGATATTGTAGATTTCAAACTTCGGTTTTGAAAACCTGATTTACAGAATGATAATTAAAAAAAAAAAAAACTACTACCCGGGTCGGATAAAAAATTGCTGATTCCGAAGCCCTGGTGTTGATTCCTTCAATGTATGCGCGTTGGTGATGCGAAGAAATGTGACAGGGAGTAAACTAGATCGATTTTTTGCACTCGTTGATTTTGAAGTCGCAAAGACTGTTTCAGCGTGCTTGTGTAAAGTAGGTCAGGCCTGAGCTACAGGTAAGGAGTCATCCAAAAAGGAAAAATTTATAAAGTTTAATGGTGTTATGGTACATTATGAAATACGCGGCTATCGATGGCAGGCGCGACAGACGCGGTCCGCGTGCATTACACTTTGGCTGTTTCATCGTTCAACGAAACCTGTAGTTTTTAAGTTGCAACTCGAATCTTGCTGTAGGAAAGCTCTTCTGCTTTTTTGCAACACGATATTTCAGAAAAAGTCAACCGAGAGGCTGCGCAACATAACATACGCACACGAAGTTAACCAAAGTTACGCGGAGACAAACAAACTTACGATCATTCCCGCGAGGGGCATTTCCGCGTGAACTTTGAACTGGTTTGTGGCTGTCACGCCTTTGCTCGTGTACAACAGGCAGTCGGAAAACAGGAAAAACAGGCGTTGCTGGAAACCCTTTCGAGAGAGCTTGTACAAGCTGCCTTCCCTGATGAAGGTCTGTAGAAAATTTGGTCCTTTACAAACTGCTGCGTCTGGCGTACCGATTTCCACACAAAAAAACGGTGTCGAAACGATTGCATAAAGTAAATATTTTTACGACCAAATAAACTTGTGGAAATCGGAAGATAGGTTCCCTCTAAGGCGCGCAACTGCGCAATTGCGCAGTGCCACCAGACAATTTGCGCAGTGAAGTTTCGTTCTCGCGCACTTCCAACATTCTAAATTTAATACGATATGTACAAATCGCATAGCCTTTTAACGCTGGGAACGCTTCACTGTTTGTGTGTCTGCATGGTTGCGCAATTGCATGCGCTTCGTGCTCAACAAAAACATTTGCTCAGTGTAGAATTTTCTTAGAGGGAATACTGGTTACGATTGAGTTTCCCATTTATTAGCGTCCATTCCAGTAGCGTGAAACGAATGTATGGCATCAGTAAAAAATAATGCACAACAGCCGGTAACGACAGTATCTAACTCGCTCATAACCTACCCGGGTTGGCTTAAGCAAGTGGTCGATTCCAATTAAGTCACGACGCAACTGCGCCATCTTTTGCAAATTGTGAGTTCGTTTTAATATCTCCTGGATGTCAGTACTGAGCGTGGTTATTTCGTTCAGAGCGTTTAGCAAATCGGAGTGATCGGTAGACAAATCCTTTTGACTGAAATAACTCTGCAGACCTGCAGAAATATACTGAACTTTAGACGGGAGATCAATAACTTTTTTAAACAGGAATGCATTTTAGTTAACATGCGGAGAAAAAAATGACGCATTTTCAACGAACACACGAAACGTCCTAATTAATGCGTGCTTACGTTCGAGAACGACCTTGTAATGCACCAAGCGTTGCATGGGTTTAAGGAAAAACGAATTGAAAGGGAGGTAGCAGACTTTCTGATTTTCGAATTCGCGATACTGAAACTCAAAGCGTGGTTCGGAAACGCCGAGCTTTTCCAGTGAGGTGATCAGCGATTCTCCATTTTTGATCGTGGGAAGATATTTCTGCAAATGACAAATCTTCAATTTGGCAAAGACGATGCAACCTGCAATCTTCACCCATCAAACAACTCGGTGAAAAAAACGAAATGTTTTTTCTGAATGAAGATGAGCCCAACTAAGATAGAACCCATGTTTCAGTTGAAACGAGAACAATTTTGAAGGGAAACATACACTCCACTTGGTAGTACTTTTTCGTGATCTACCCAGCAGGGCTAACAGAGCGCATCAGCTCACTTGACGACAGCGACGCCAAGCCAGCTATAAATGTCTGTTAGCAACCTAGAAACACGCTAACGAGACTCACCACAAAATGCGACGGCGGCAACAACGTTAACCACGCGAAAAAATACGTAAAACAAATGTAAACGTTAACGAACAAAAAGCAAGTAGAACAGAAAAGATGCATGAGCAAAACTGCTGTCAAGTAAATTCAAAAAAGATAAAACAGACGTATTTCTGTTGGGAATGTACTCACAAAGTAGTATCGCAATCAGCCGTACTGATACTTGATCATAACTATACCTCAATCTGAGTTTTCGGGTAAAATATGTGAAAAAGCTACACGCACATTTTCAAGTAACAATGAACATGGTAGTTTAAAATCATGAGCGCAGACTTGCTAGAAACCAAATTGAAATTTTCTCGAGGTTTCCAATTACTGTCACCTAAAATTACCGAAGCATGTCTAGGCTTTTCAGAATTTCCATCTTTTGTTTAACAAACCTCATATTTTCAATTCTGCCCACCCGACTACTATGACGATCATTTTCTATTATTTCCATGTGAGTTTTTATCGCAAAACAGTAAAGTTTCAACTTACTTAATGGTAACTTCGTATGCACGCAATGGAGTGTTCCTTTTGCTCACCTTAGACTGAAGTGATTTTTATCCCGACGTAAAAATTATTAAAATGGCCCCTGTAATCGGCAAAATCGATCAAAACCAGAACCACGAAATCCCTGTCTTTTTCCTTACTCCTGCAACCGTTTTGCAAACTTCAAACGACGCACCAAAATGACTGACATACATGACAAAATGATTGAGCGAGTCTCAAAAGTTGCTATCATTATTACAATGTGGAACGAGTTGGCAAGCAACCTGCCTGACAAAAGTTTTATGCAACTTAAATACTGGGAGTTTACAACTGAGGTGAAAACTTCGGCACGGTTGCCTTTCGGCTTCCACATTTGGACTTCTGCTGGTAGACGCCGATATTATTTTACGATTTTCGTCAAAAGTTGCATCCTTGTATCAAGTGCAAAGAAGCAAAAAAGCTGAAAATTCTTCTGACTGCGTCTATCAAGGGATATAAAAACATGGAAATCTTCGTCCAGGTGTCAACTGGATATTGATGACCGTATACATACACTTACATACGAATCTCTTTTGCAATCTGAAACGGCGAAAGGAATTGAGCTGGTTGGGCATGGGAAAACGGAAGTCCTCAAACAGTAATCAAAATCTAATATTAATAACATAGCTTTCACAGCACATTTCTAACAGATGTGCAAGTCTGTTGTTATCAAGAACGTTCAAAAACGTCACATGTAACACATGGATGCAACTGAATTCTAGCTTATCGGCTAATTGTAATAAAAGAACATGGTTCTCAAAAAAATGTTGGACTCAAAGTGAGATAAACTTACTCTATCAACATAAAACCAGTCTAGCAGTAAGGCAAAGAAGCATAAAAACCAAACAAACAATCCTTTGCCACTTTCTGTTAGAAGTACATTTGGTCACTAAACGCGGAATGGAAATTACTTTTGGAACATTTAAGTAGGAACGTCCAACGTGAGATGTGTGATACTCCTATGAACCACCTTCATTTCTGCAACTGCGAATTGTCAAAATCGTAGGCGTCTAATTGTATTTTTTGTCAAAAATAAGGCGCGGTGCAAAGCGTTCTTGATAATGTTTAGCTCATTCCCGCTATTACACACCAAATTGTGGAGAAGTAACTGGCCTCAGTTTCTTTATCGGGCTATACGATACAAGTTCTCGTAGAATGTCATAGCAGATCAATTTTCGATTAACTTTTCATCGCAAACCGATCCGCCGTTGCAGCGACGGATAAGGATGTTCGGCCCAAACATCAAGAAATGTGAGGGTGCAAATCGGAAGAAACCACTCCTTCGAGAAGCAACCCACGAGTAAACGAACCTTCAACGCAAGTATATGCCGCAGGAGTATGTCATCGGCGTTTTGTTCAAACGCCTCCTTCTCTCCTCTTCCCTCCCATGAGGACAAACGGTCTTCCAGCTCGGCAGTGAATTGCTGGTGCACAGCAACAAGTGAACCAGTTTCACTAAAAAGCTGGCTGGTAAGATTGTCTGGCAACAGCACTCCATTGTCTCGGGCGTTTTCTCTTTGTATGGCTTCTTTAAACCACTGAAAGTAAAGGCTATTGGTCTATACTCTAAGTTAAAAGCTTCCACAAACCACAGTCGCTCTGCGCTGGGTAAAAACGATCAATTTCGCCGAAAACACACGAATCGTTACTTTATTCAGCAGTTCGTGCACTTTCAGTGTAAATCAAATGGGGAAAAACAACCTTCGATTCATGCTTTCCCGGTTGCTAACAGTCCAAGCAAAGCAACAATGATTTTTGGCACGAGGGACAAATTCTGCTGGGCAGTCCGCAAGAATAAGAAATTAGGAAATCACAAGATTCACTGCAGGTTCAATTACATTACATCCACGTTAAAACAGTGCTTCTCGAATGGGGGTACGCGTACCCATTGGGTATGCAAAGGTGCTCCAAAGGGTACACTAATTTGTTTAAGTGTCTTCATGATTAAATTTTAACGTAAAATTACGATAATTACAGGCATACTTCTAATTATTGTGCTCATGATTACAGTCAAGGGGTACTTTATAAGAAAAAATATTGCCCAAACGTTGCACCACTAAAAAAGGTTGAGAACCACTGCTTTAAAACACCAGGAAATGAACCTGCACGGAAAAATACAAATCAAACCATGAGGTTGGTAAGACTACTTAGCCATATCACACACAAATTACCGACATACTAGGACCGCGAAACGTGTTAAGATTAAACAAAAAAAGACAGTCTTTTCCGTTTTAGTCATGCAACAGCTTGCTAGCAGCTCTGAGCCAAACATAACAAGACTATCTCCCAGCTAGGTGAATCAGTTTACCAAGCTGTATGAAGACCTGTGGTGGAAACAGCCTGCTGGTAGTTTTGATTGCTATTGTCGTGTTTGTACTTATCATAACCGGAGAATTGGAGCAACTTTACAAAAAAGTTGAAGCTATTCGTGAGTGGCATACTTCGACACATTTTCAGCCATGGCCGCCCCAACATGTTGAGGGGCTTCCTGTGACACACACAACGTGAAATAATACAATGACTAAAAGGGTCATTATCTTTCTTCAGTACTTTTAAGTATCTGTGGCCAAACTGTGACACACAGTTGCTGATTTTCCTGGTACTAAGTACTGATCAAAACCTTAAAATGTACAAGTATAAACTTTGAACAGGTCACTAACTACCGTACATCGTTGAAGTATTGTACAGTTTACGGAAAACTAAGAGACACGTGGAGCCAATGATTACATGTTGCAATGCGCGGAGGGACAGACACAAAAATCTCCAGGTGTTTCGACGATCAGACATGAGCCCCACGCCTGGGGCGACACTATATAAAGTCACAAAGTGTTTTCCAGTTTTATCTGCGCAATGACAGCGAAACCTGGTGTAAGATTATTGAAAGCACTCGGATAAAAACAATCTCGAGTTCATCTCAACATTGGTAGCAGTTTAACAGGTTCTGGCAGCAAGGATATATCTGCGCACTGGCTTGTGGGAATAGTCTTCAACAAGAAAACAGGATTTCTCCATTTGCCACGACCCACTGAAGTTTTCTTAGGGCTGAGTGCTTACGAAAGCTTGAATTCAGGGCAGCATAATAGATTCGACACCAGTTGCGGGAAGACTGTGCGACTAGTTTCAAAACAAAGTTTTCAAAACACTACAGCTCACAGTAAAGCCGTTAGCTTTACAAAGAGTCACAAGGGGATGGCATAACACCAAACGAACAATACATCGACCGTGACCGTGTATGATAAATCGCTTGTTTGCTTTGGTATCGGGTTGCAGTATTTCTCCGTTTTCCTCAGCGAAGCAATACTCGCTTTATCAACACGTGTTAGGTGTGAACAAAATATAGTACTGAAACTGTTTAGCGTAGCGATGTTGTATGGTGTACAAAGGAAAAATATTAAACGGGAATTTTCCGGCGATTTGCATGTCACTGGAAATTGTCGCAAAGGTAGAACGAAATGCACTGCCTGCAGTGAGCTGGAAGTAGTTGCTCGGCAGATTGGTCCGTGCATTCATCCAACCACATCTTTTACATATTGGGGATATGTCTGGGATTGCGACTTGCGAGTGTCATGACAATAGCTCAGACTGTGTTTTTATCGCGGGGTCACGAGAGATTTTAACGGTCGAATGCTTGATATAAGAATATCAAAGATCTGCAGGAAAAATATGTAAATATTCTCACCGTACGAATCACTTCCAAGTCGTTGACGTAGGTTCGCTCAGTGGTCAAGATTTCTTTTAACATGTAATATGCTGGAGACGAAGGGTACCTCTGCGAGAAAACAAAGGCCCAGTTGCTGGGGCAAAAAGGGGGTAACAGTACAACTGATGTTTTGCTAGAAAAATTACGGCACAACGATGTATTGCAACGTGGAGCAACCTAAAATATTACCCACACACTCTCTGCTCGTCACATATAATTTCAGCACGTGCCGTGAATGCGGCAAACACGGCGTGCTAACGTTATCAAGCAGACAACAGCTTTGAACATGATCGCGTGGAGCACTTTGAGCAAATTGCCGTCTGGACAAAACGACGGTTTACAAATGCGGCGGTTTTTCTGCAACCGCACATTTATTCCACCAACTTGCAAAGTTCAAAATCGCCGAGAACGCTTTTCGCGGCGAGCTAACGTTGTCGCGCAAGTTAAACATTCGCGAGGGCGCATCTGAAGCTGGGTGACTGCGACTAAGAGTAACGTTAGGTTTATAGTTTTTAGAAAAACTTATTCACGGTCAATTGCATTCACGATGTTGTTTTTCTTGCGATATAGCGAGAAGCAAAACGCAGCTGCGCGTCACCGAACGACGTTTCGGAGGTTTTCTGAAAATCACAGGTTTCGCTGCAGCGAGTCCGCGACGACTCTAATCGCGGAGAATGTTGCAGGCGGTCAGTTCACTTAAAGTGTGTCGACGCTTGTCTTTGATCGGAGCGGTTCGGCTCGGCGGCGGTTCACTGGAAAGCAAACAGCGCTGCGCGCCGCAATATTTCACTGATGATGTTCGACAAACAACGTCTCACCATGGAGTCGCTGAGAGTCGACGTCGATTTTAATTCCCTGGTCGACATCAAGGCAGACGGCGGTGACGCGACAGGGAAGATGTGCAGGCCAGGAGATTCAGCCGAAGCAGCTTCCTGCTGCACGCCGCCTGCGCAAGAAGCAACGCGACAGTCAACGCCGGGTCGTTCACAACTACATTGCGCTTGAAAGCCGAACAAACGAGGCGGAGGCTTTCAACGCTGCGTCTAATTCAATGGACCCGTTTCGCCGGGTGCCGAACGGAAGGCGTTACAAAGGATTGTTCATTAACCCGTCCTTGCTGCCCGGGGTTTCGTCATCGCAATACAGCGCCAGACACCACACCGCGCCGCGCATCGAGGTCACGACGCATGACGAGCGGCAACCACACGAGCAACTGGCGAAGACAAACGCTCGACAGACCGCGCACTGTTTACATTACCTGAGTGGAGGTGAACGGGTGAAGGAACAGATGTTGTGTGATCTTCGGTTTCTTCGTCCGCTGTGCTGAGTCGGCGTCGGCCTGTTGCTGCTGCTTCAGGTGTTGATTGCTCGTCTTGCACGAAAATGCGATTTTAGTTTTTTTTATGTTGTTGTTGTTACGTTCATTGGCAAAGCCCTTAGCGGGGATTAAAACTACGGGGCCGTCACTTTGATTCATAAGCGCCAATAGACTTTTACCAGCACTCTCACGCTCGTGGAAACATTCCAGTCGGAAGTTAGAGTCGTGAGGTGTGCACACGGCCACGTGGCAAACTGTGTTACAGCCGCTTTGATCCACCACGAGCCATTGTTGAGTGTAAGTTCCACACGCGGTTCGTTTTTTTTGTTCCTACGCGTGATTTGCAACTAAGACCAAATACTTTAACACACGACAATATAACCTGTCCGACCGATCGTTGGCACTAATCTAAAAAGAACAAATATCAGGACTTGTGTGGGCGTGGCACGAAGCAGGTACATCACCAACGCTAGATCTAGTAAGCAAATCTCCCCACAGAGAACTATCGTTGCACTTTCTTGGGCAAAGACGTTTGTTGAGATTTTCACCGCTCATCTGTTAAAACCTCGGAGACCTATCACAAGGGTTTGTCTTGATTCATTAAAAAATTAAAATGTGCGGTATGCAGAAAAACAGACAAGGAACGAGTAAACTTTCTGACATGCAAACGCGTTTTTGTTTCACTTCTGCAATATCGTACTGTCATGTTTTGATTGAACGTCTCGCTGCATGATGAAGTGCTTGGACAGGAAAGCACGTCATCACCGCTTTCATGCTGTTTCGAGTTACAACGAAAGAGCGTAGTAAACTTGGGACTCGCATGAATGGAGGTGGCGCCGCAGATTGCTTTACCACACTTTGCAAAGGCGAGCCGTCCTCCACTTGAGCCACACGCGACCGCAAGCAATCCCACAAACAATGCTGTGCAATTCAACCGCCAACCGCGCCGTTCGCAGTAAGCTGACCTGTCTTCGGCACGCTGACTGACATCTCACTGCTCAGCACGAACAAAAAGTGTTATTTTATTGTCAAATGCAGCAGCAAGGAACGTGTCCAGTGGTCGGATTGGCGGATAATATTTGACACGGCAATGAACGAGAAGTTCGTTGAGAAAAAAAGGTACAACACAACACGAAAACGTTGCAGGTAATCTACGCGTAAGAAAAGGTATTTGCTAAGCCAAGCATCGGTAGTGTGATCTACAATGAGTGGCTGCATGCTGCACGGTGGTGAAAGTACGGACATCAATATCAAAACTTTCAGTGAACAACAAAACAGTACTATCAATGCGCAAAAATAGTTTCGGTAAAAAATTATTCAACTCCAATGCACCAGAAAGCGATTGCGGCGTAATTTTGTTCAACGTCAAGCCTCAACACATGCAAGCAAAACTCACTGGTAAATTGCGCTACGAAGAATTTATTGAAACAATGTAACTTTGCCAGAAACAGCAAGGGCGCATAGCAGCTTGCTTCTACTCGGAGTGGTGCGATTTCATTAAATCCAACGATTTCATTAAATGCAACAGATAGTTTTGTAACAAAAAGAGGAACGACTGCCACACGGCTAACGGCGAATACACCTCAAACACATACAAGTTTCAAAAATCTGCAAAGTTGAACAAGACGCACAAATGACAACTGTGATAGACGAAAACACCTTTGTGCATACGCCGGCACACAACCGCTGCAAGAGGTATTTGTTAAATTTTCATCAATGCAAAATCGTTTTTCATTTCTACAAGCTCAAAGCTGATTCGTAACGGATTGACGTCACTGTCAGCACGCTTTGACGCGGCTGATAAAACAGGTTTTGGACAAATCTAAGGGGCAGTGGTCAGCAGTTCAAACAAGATTCTTTAATTTCTAATAAGCATTCTTAAGTCTTGGAGGGCTTGGTAGTTGCGTAGTAATTTCCACTGTCAGTAATTCGCCGAGACTGGGTGGCGTACAGGCCAACAACATTTTGTGTAGAGTGACTTGGAATGTCCCTTTAGCTTCAAAGTCGAATTGCGGATTGGAAAGTGTTTGATGAAAACTTTTAACCGAAATCAATTGGTTGGAGCATACATGCAACGAAAAATTATCAACAGTCTGAAAGTGGTGGCAGAAACGTTAACGTCGAAGTAACTTGTGTTATTGCATGCCATGCATTTCATAAAATGCGAAAAATACAGGTTCGCAGCAACAGGACGTCGAGTGCAAAGAAAAATCAAGACCTGTCCACCTTGCAACTGGTCGCTAATCAAAGCTGCCGCACTTCAGGAAACTAAGCTCTGGCTGGGACTGATCTCTGCGTCGCTTACAGCTGCATGGCGTGACGGTTGACCCACACGCGGCTCTGCAATGAATCGGCGTCGCAGCTGTTGTTGTTGTTCGCATTAAGTCCGATTCTGGAAGCATCCGTCAAGCTGCTGCTGGTGGTCACTTGCGAGACACCGGGAAGGGGCTGAGCGTCAGTCATTGACAGCACGTCGAGGCTGCTGGTCAGAGGAGCGGTCGTGAAACGATAATTGTTAAGTCTGTCCGTGGAAAGCGTTTGTCGGATACGATCGAAGGACGCCTCCATTTCGGTCGCGAAGGAGGAGAGTGCATCAGGATAGCTGCAATCTGTACCATCTGGGCAATGGTCGCTAAAATTCATTTCGATCGGCGCGAGCAAGGATCTGTCAACGGACAGTTTTTTGACGGATTTGTCGCTGTCGTCCGACTCGACCACGACTCCGTACTTGCCGCTGTCGCTGTCGTTCAGCGCACTGTTGCCAACGGTCTCGTCGTCCGAATCGCTGCAATGTAAACTCTGCGTAGCGATATCGAGTTCGTCGAGTGCTCTGTCGACCTCGTCGTCCGAAGCCTGGTCTTCCTGAACCGATGGATGCAACGGCGGTTTGGTGGGCACGGCGTAGAAGCCAGCCTTGATCATCTTTCTTTCCATGGCAGCGTACTGGCTGGGCGTACGCTTCACGCCCCCACCTATGCCGGGGATACTGACTTCACTTCCCGACCAACTGTGGTGCGGCCTGTCATTAGCGAGTTCCTTCAACGTGCGGTTCGTTACGTTCGTACTTGACACCGGTTGCGGATCCACGGCACTTTGGACAAATTCCGGAATGTGCGGTCTCTGCTTGGGTGACGATACGCGCAGCGACTTGGGAGGAAGGGGCGGGGGGGTTCCGGCGGCAGCTTCTTGTGGCGGAGGCGGTGGAGGAGGAAGAGGCTCGTGACGGGCGCTGAAGCTTCGCTTGCTGCAGCTCGACTTACCCGTGCTCGACCTGCTCGCGCTACCCGACTTGCTCGAGCTGCTCACGCTCTCAATACTGTATATGTTCCTGCTTATCATCTGCGGCGCGGCGGGCGGCACGAAATCACGGTTGTCATTTGTGCGGAAACAATTGGGCGACGACAGGCGCGAATCGGGAACGCGATCGGTGCCGTTCAACAAATCGGGCCCAGGCTCCAAGCGGGTGCCGCGAAGCCGGGGGCTCTTCTCGGCCTTCAAGTTTAGTTCGAGCATGCATCGGTCACCATGGTTACCTGCTGCAGAGCTCGTAACGTGCTGCTGCTGCGGCGAAGCGACGCTGCTGTGAAGGTTCTCGCTTTCTACTTGCCAGGCTTGCGCCGCTTTGTAGGAGTCGTCGCGGGGCGTCTCGTACGTCGCCCTTTCACTGTCGCCCGACGCTTGATTGACCGGTGCGTGCACGACGGAGCTCTCTGCGAGGAACGAAACAAAGCATTTGCGATGAAGGCCGAAAACATCGATGGAAGAAGCCTGTGCAAAGTCTGATCAAGAAAAACCTGCCGAGACACGCCGCGTTTGAACGGAGACCGACAATCAAAACTGTTTGAATCGTATTTTATTCAGGAAAAATCCATGTTCAAAACCGAGTATTTGGTTTAGATCGACAGTCCGAGATGTTGGGTTAACTCATTCATGCAACAGCAGATACAGAATGTTCCAGTACCACGCAAAAAAAGTCTCAGTTCTCAGTAAAAGTTTTATACGCTGATCGAAAATAATTTGCATGCAGTTTTCAGTTGCTGAAAGGTTCGCACAAATGAGAAATGACTTCAGGTTAACGCTATGCTTTCAATTACCTGCGCTAGCCTGGACGCTCACTTCGACTTCTTGCCTGATGGGACTTGGGTACTCAAGGCTCTGACGTTGCTCAGGTGCGACTGGTTCGCTGCTGGCTCCCTGCCGATAGAAATGGGATTGCGTTTCAGTCAAAGGTTTACAAAATTTCGGAGAATATTTCACTCGCGACAATTTATGGCTAACTTTTTCAGCAAAACCCGATCCTATCAGATTAATGCAATTCGAAATCATTGCTTGAAAACGAGTACACTCGTTCATGTTCAAACACGAAAAGCTGTAAAGTGTAGCCGTGAAATCTAGACGAAGACAAACATATCAGCGCAAAGAGAAAGATATGAACATTTAAAATTAGGCGAAGTCGAGGTGAAAAGGCGACGCATCAACGTACCGTACAACTGAAGATTTCACCAATCAAGCACATATCTGGCATCTCCAACTTCGGAGACAAAATAAGCACCATTACGTGATCGTCGATCGAAGTTCAAGCTGTTACTTCGTAATCGGCGTGAAACTCGACTCACGTTTTCCATCACTGCCGCCTTGGCAATGAGCGGTAAATCATGGCCACTTGCTTGAGAATTCGCGAATGTGTCCGGCTTCCTGGACCGTCGACTTGACGCGCGGACGAAAGTCGTTCTCCTGAAGTTGCTATTTCGAACTAATTCATGCAGCTGTTTCTGAGTCTTGCCACTACACAGAATGACATAACGTACGCATTTTACGCCCACTTGACTCTTGTTTTCCTTTGCTTGTATGCACAGATTCTGATTAAGATTGTCCAGAGAACAAAACCTAGACATACACCTTAGTTTTTATGCGATTTGTACAATACATCTTGTTCGGTCTTTCAACGTCGCCAGGCTACGATTTGATGGCTCGACCAAGCGCAGGAGCTAAAAAGAAAAAAAACACTAACACAGGTCTTAATGGACAAGCGCTGCAATCCACGGAATAACTGCCAGCAATGAACATAATTTGAGACACAACTGGCAAAAAAACGTGTTTTATCATCTAAGCACCTCTATACGGCTTCGGAATTATTTCGTGATTACACGTTTTTGACAGTTCTGAGCACGACGCTAAACTGCGAGGGGTGACGGGGCTGCCTTTCGTGAGTTCTGGGGAAAGTGGAAATGCTCTAAGCATGATTATTCTGATGTCCACTCTGGCCGGGAGTGGTGACGCCTGACTGGGTCCCAGCTATGGATCAAACAGTCTGTTTGAAGGGCAAGCTGAGCTCTTCAGCCAGGCAAGCCAATCAGTCTTAGTAACTGATAAGCAGGTGGAATATTTCCCCGCTTCGGCAGTCCCGGCAGCTCAACCTGGAACCAACGTATTGGCGACATTTGCTTGGGACTCTGTGGAGGATGGGAAGTTTGACCTACTGATGGCTGGGAAACTCAGTGACCTTAACACTTGCTCGAGGTAGGTGCCTTTGGAATTTTTGCAAAACGATGGCCTTTCGAAAAGGTTCTGGCACACACACATTGGTTTTGTATTTAGTAAATATTTAAACATACCACAAAATGAAAACTACAGGAGTGGAGAAGAAAACCCACGAACAACAGCAAGAGGAGAGATTGTTTTTGTCATTAAAATAAAAACTGAAGAAAACAAAAACGATGTACGCCATTGGCATTAATCGTTCAGAAATGCTGGTTTTAGGTTTATCAGCTGTTAACTCGCCGCGATGTGGTAAATGGAATGAATTGTCACCGCTCAGGCAAATCACTACACCTGTACGCATTGCTGCCACAACTCAGTAGCAGTAAATTATTAATCACACATACAGCGCCATCTTAAACCACGTTTCGTCTTGCTGCAATGCAAACTTGTACCAGTAGACGATGCAACGCAGCATGAAAAGCAGCGGAAAAGTAGCTGACACAGTCTTTCCTCAAATCGTGGAAGCAGGCGCGAAACGAAACGCACGAAACCCAGCCAAGCATACCAGTTCACGAACTGGTTGTATTACGACCGAACGTGAACTGAGTTTAAAATGGTCAAGTCGAACTTTTTCTATGCCAGGCAATTATAAAATTCACGGGAAACGAAAATATATTTGTAACTGGAACTGGTACTACAACTTAACGAATATGAACCAAAAGCATTTAGCCAGATCTTGCCGCACAGCACGTAAAACTTTGGGTAGAAATTGTGAAACCAACAACTACTGAATACTTGCGCTCTTGCAATGAAATGATAGCACCGTTCAGGGACAAAAACGCATTAAATAGTTTATAAACAAAAACTTTATGTACAAAACGGTTATCACATTTTTGTCGAAACATCAACACGGGTACACCCCAGAGTTCAGCCAAGGGTAAGGTCGCGTGATTACACCTCCGACCTGGCATGTCTCCGCCTTTGTCTAGATATCACTAGATGGAGAATTTCCCAACCTTTTTCTGGCTGACGCCCCCTTTTGCTTTTAGGTGGGTTTCTAGCCTCCCCTCCTTCAACGATACACACATGCGATCACACAGGTTTTTATATTCTTCAAATTAAAAACAAGATTAAACACAACGTGTATTTCACAAATAAAACTTATTCGGCAAATTATTTTATTTTGTTTTTACAATTATTGTTAATGGGACGGGTGTGCTTGGTGCAGGGATATCAGTTTGTTTGTGTCAGGGTGGAACTCACTAAGTGGTCATAGTTCACCACATTCAGTAATTTTTAGACGTTTCTTTGCTTGACAGAAGCAACGTGACTGTGTTGAAGCCCCGCTCGACCAAATATGATGTTGGGAAGGCAATAAAAAACAACTCAATCTTGTTCCACAAAACTGGACAGCAACCAGAGATTTTTTCTGATCGACTGTCTGTTTAAAATTCCACGTATGTGATCTCTTTGCTGTCTATTGAGATCATACATGCGTTTCACAAAGCGGAATAAATTAAAAGAAATTGATAGACGAAAGCACATTACATCCTGAGCAAGAAACAGAAGATTATGATCAATTTTCACATGTACATACACATTTCGTTACAGCTCTTTATTCGTTGCAGTAATTTTTCACACTTCTTTCAATATTGTGATGTCCCTTTGGCCCGGGCGCAGTTACGGTCAGACCGCGTCGGCAAGAGGTTATAGGTTCCAATCTAAGCACACAACGCAGTTCCCTAAGCACGTGCCTAGCCTGCTTAACGGTCTTAATAACGGTTAATCCGCTACCGATCTCCACATCCTTTTGGCAATACAGAGGAACGATTAGCTTCGAAATGATGGCTCTTATCACAGTAAAACTTCCTAACCCTTGGATGTGCTACACTTCCTAACATCAATAGACTACCCCTTTGTCACATGTTATTAAATTCTGAACATTGCATGATTGAAATTAATGTGCAGTGCCTAAAAGACGAACTTTGACCATTGTAGCCTGGTTGTCTACCCATTTTGCTCTCTGACCCGGCAAAGCCTGTCTTTAATGGTGACAGTCTCAGTCAAAAACCAAGCGCTGCTCGGTTTTCGCAGAATTTCAGAATGGAAAATAGGCCCTTGTTTTTAGCCACTGTGGTGTGATTCAGTACACACAAACCTTTTCAAATAAACATCTTGCTTCAAAACCACAGCATAAAGACGAGGGTTGACCTTTTCAAAAATGTATTTGTAAGTGTTCACTCTTTGTTACACCCAAAAAGCTAATTTCCGATTGCATCATAGTGTTCCCGTTGAAACAAGACATGTGGACGTAAACGTACCTGTATCTAAACGTCGATCCTCTTTTTAAGAGGAGCGGCTTGGGCTTCGGCTCAGGATGAATGTCGAGTCGGAAGAAGGCGTGGCACTCGATGCAGTGCTTCCAAAATGACTTGCACGTGTCGCGAGAAGCCATGACGAACACCAAAATGTCGCCAGCTTTGTTGCCGTGCTGTTGCTTTGAATTGCACACAAGTTCGTTAAGGGTGAGTGAGAATGAAGCGTCTTACAAAGGAAACCAGTGCCTTCCATGTCAACGAAAATAGGGTCAAGGTCAAAAGCATTATAAAAATTCACCTAACATAAGAATCTGTCCACCTCAACCAATAAATTCGCAGGGCACAAAGTTGGAAAAAATTATAACAAAAGAAACGGAATACATGCTTTTTATAATAATATTATACGGTCTATTTTGTCCAGAATTATGCTCTATGCCAGTGGCATCGACTGTAGGCCTACAATTCGGCGTTCAGAAAGAAAAATGTTTGTTTCATACAGCACAAGCACACAGCTCTCTTCATTGCCATCAGGATAATACAGTATATATGGTTTGTATATGATGAAGTGAATTACTTACGCTGGGGTCGTTTTTTAACTTTATCAGGAATCTGTTTTTTTTAAAACTGAGTTTCCGTATTCTTGACCAGTTGAATGTGTTGATTTTCGAATTGCCCTGCAATGTAAAATGGCTAACATTCATCACTTTGCCCACAAACGCAAGTGTGACTAATACCAGAGTTTGCAATGGATATACGCATTACGCAAATATACAATCACGCAACTGTACTGTCCGAGGCAGAAGAAGTATAACAATATGAACCCTGATTTTACAAACGAAACATCGCCACAGCTAATAACAATCGAACAATAGAAAGCAACCACTAACATTTCCGTCTTGTCAAATCTTGTAAAACACCACCAACAGTGTTGTAAGAGAGCACGTGATGTGATGCCTTCTCACAGCGATTTAAATTATGTTGGAAAATTATTTTTAAACAATGTGAAACGCGGCGTTGAAAAAAATGTCGAGTTAATGACTTTTTCTTAGAAAGCCTGGGCAATAACTTCGAGACTTCCAGGCAATGAATGATGTCACATTTTGCAATTATCAGAAACGCTGATGACACACCGGTCCTTTCAAGCTCACAAGCCAGCTCCCAACAGCACAAACTTGAAGGTATAATGGCACTTTACATCGCTTCAGTCGCCACCCTCAGTGATTGGATGCTCATAATTTGTTTAGCGAAGTGTCACACAGTTGAACAGCCCAGCACAGCTGTTGGTTTATCGCCTTTTAATCTCATCAACGCTTCAATCAATGCTAACTACTACGTCAGTTAGGCACCTGCGAAACGACCGAAAAGGCACAACAAACATGAGTCACTCGCGCCGGTGCGTGATGCACTGAGGCAAAGCTTTCGTTTGAAGTCATATGTCACTGGAATACACGACGCAGATAAAAAGGTGTCATACCGCGCCTAAACAGTTGCTGATTAGCTGCTGGTTAAGAATCGTGATAAAAAGATTAATATGTAGTTAGTACCAGCTTTGCAGAGAAACATTGAGTATCCATACTCACCCTGAACACAACAACACCCATGTGAGCGACAGCAAGACTGATTTCGGTGTTTTCCTGATCTTTTGCGGGACACAACCGCAATCCGTAATGCTCAAGCCGGCGTGCAGTGTCAAGGAGTTGGAAGTCAGCCTCCGCAGGTGATTTACCGCTGCATATAAGTATCATTATAGCTGTTGGTCATACTTTATCCAAAGGTTTGTGGTGATTTGGATCGATGACCAAAGCGAAGTACCAACCACACGACAAAACGAATTAAGGCTGATCTAAAGCTCGTGCAAACAGCGCGAAGGGAAGAAAATTTAAGGTAGACGTTGTATAAGATCTTACGGAACCTTCTGAAAACGAGTTCTGAAACCAACGGTTTAACGTGCGTATCGAACAATGGTCTCGTGAACATGACTCATTGTGCCAATATAAAAACGGCGAAATGACGTAAAACTTTCAAACGGGTATTCCGACGAGATGTACATGGAACTACTTACCGCTGCGGACAGCCTACACCGATTGGAAGGCAGCTGATCTATCCCGACAAAAGCGAAAACAATCAGCACCGGCGGCACAGAGCACAGCGGATAAGATCACTTACGCTTGTTGTTTGTGACTTTCCGAAATGGCGGCAAGGAGACTGCGATCATTTGTGTCGTGATTAGGTGGCAGAAGAGCTATTCCTTCCAAATACGACAAATCAGAGCAATCCGATGACGACCAATTTCCGAAGTCAGCTAAGAAAATAAAACCGAGCCTAACAACTTGGTTTGCGACGCAGTAGAAGAGTAAGCGCAGGGGCACAGAGACGAAGGTGAGACTGCCAAGCTTACCACGTTGTTTTACAAATACTCATGACTGCATTTGACTGTTATCATATACAGTATTGCATACATGAAAACTTTGTCACTTGCACTTCCGTGTTTGTAACACGACAATACGATCATCACTTTCCAACAATCTGCACGCTGAATGCCATATCACTTTGGTGATTTAAGAAACGGAAATGCGTACACGCGTCACTAAGTTTTGCGAAACAATGTGTTAGAAAATCGCCGCCAGGTAGCAAAATGGCTGCAGTCGGACACAAATTGCAAGCAATATGCCTGCATATATGAGCAGTAAAACATATGAGTGGAAATAAACAAGTTTGTTGCCGCAAATTTTCACCTTGCGCAATGCACGAGGCCATGGAGATCAACGTGGTGTTATTGCAAGGGAGCAGCCCACCAACGATATCTTGCTTAATTTGCAACGCAAAGAGGTATCGAGTATATTCTTCACGTACTTGACCAGGATCAGGAGGAAAAAACTTCACGACAAATTTGAGGACAGTGTTGCTGATATCTGAAACGAGACAAGTGGTCCAAGTAGAAAAAATATTTTTTGTAATAAAAACGAACGATGCTTTAGGCCAGCGCGGTCCAACTAGGTTTGACCTGCGGGCCATTTTACAAAAAACCGAAATCTTGCGGGCCACTTCTAACACACTGATATGTAAAACAACATATTCACAAGATTTAAAATTGAAAAGGGAAGATAAGTGGGCGCGTCATTAAAATTTTTACACAACAGTAAATCGCAATATATAACAAATCTCTATCAGTGAGGTGCATGTGGTGGATACGAAAAAAAGGAAGCTAAATGCAACATTTTTCGGTATACTAAACATTAAGTCACCCAGCTATTTTACATTTGCAGCAACGCAAGGAAAATGACATTCAAACGTTGTACTTTTAATTTGTGTCTTGATTTGTTTCAGAGGATCAAGGAAGACATTATTTCCTTCGCTGTCTTCATATTGTATTCCAAAGTAATCTGACTCCAGGAGATTGAGATCTTCCATAACCGAATGTAGCAAAACAGTTCCAAAATTTTTGACCTGGAAAATAAAAGTTCTTTGAGTATGGCAAGTGGGAACTAATTAATACTAAGAAGGCATCAGTGCTTTTTATAGAGAAATACCCTTACAACCTGGCGACTTAGTACACCAGCTAACTGCGCGTGGCACAATGTCGCGCATCATTCACATACTTGCCACACAACGCCGTGAGGCAAAGTTGGATTGTCGCATACTTCTGCGTTGTAAACAGCATCGCTTAAGCAACATTCCTTCATTAATTTCGCATCGATCAAATCCTACATTGTAAAAACAGCAATTGTGTTTTGTGGCAAAAGGCCTACTGCACTTCAGCAACGTTTATTAATGTTATTGTATGTTATATATTCTTTCAGTATACGGTACTTGCACGCGTACAACGATCAATTCTAAACACAGTATGTTGAACTTTATAAACACGCTGATTCGAAACCGGAAGCAATACATTCAAACAAGTTCCTGACACAACAACAGGCACTGCGTATTATTTGCAATCAAAGCCTGCTATTCCTTAATTCACGTAGGTTTTAAAATTGAACAATCCGCTGACCTTCTTCATTGCCCAAGTACATCAAGTTAAGGTATATAGACACTCACGTGAATGAAAGACCTTGCAGGTATTAACGATTTATATTTTGACTTACATGCTTCAGTAAGCATGGGTTATGTTTACAGTTATTTACAGTTGCATATGACCTGAACAGTTTTATTTTTGCAGACAGTTGAGTTTAAAATTTGCTTTGACAAGAGTCCAAACTTCTTTGAGAAAGTTTTCTGCTCAGATTAATTCAAGCTCTTTCATCTAAAAACAAAAAGCACTGGAACCAGCCTGCTACAAGATAGAATTTTCAAAGTATACATGATGTAGTGAGATAGCATGAGGGCTAACATAACTCTCTGTAACGTACATATTTTTCAAAAAGTTAGTTAGTGGTGGTAACAAAAAACAATGCAGCACAGGAGACCAGACGGGGAAGAATTCAAAATGATGCTGGTAATGCACACCTTAAACAAATGTAGAAACATTACAATAATAACAGATAATTTCAGTGCCCTACTTGAATTTTTACAACTAACCATGAAGAACTGAAAGACGTGGGATGATCTACAGAAAATAAGAGGCTGCAATCTGATGTGATACAAAAGCAGAACATTGTACATAACCCTTCTATCAATTGCAAACACTGCTAAGTTATTGAGACATGAAAAATACTAGAATTAAAATATTATTTTAACTACATTTATATGAAGCATGCTACTTGTGAAACAAAATGAAATCTACTATAATCTTGGTTCACTTTCATTTGGAAGTCACTCATTTGATATGAGCTTAATCTTTACCAATATAGATATCCAAAAAAGGGGCAAATTTCCATTAAATAAAAGCGGGGTCTGTTTGATGGAGTTGAATTCCCAATACTGATTTTTAAATATATTACATAATGAAATACTTCTTGAAAAAACTAGGGCCCAACATCACCTGGGCTATAGCGGACAGAAAGTATGCAATTACCTGGCTATGAATTAAAGCAAACACAACCACATGCATTTTAACAACATTCATTCCATTTAATGGTATGTAAAACACAATGATGTTGGTTATCATGAACACATTTAAAAGTAAACTCAAGAAATTATTTTCTCAGTAGTCCAAGATCCTTTAGAGAAGCCAGGGCACTGTAGACTACATGAGTCAAGAACATTAAGGATGCTTTTCAACATATTTTAAAAAACAGTTGTTTGTAGGAACTGTCCTTTATATAACTACTCTGTAGTTGATGCTAAGTTTGCTTATAAAATATAAACAAATTGCATAAAATCAAGCATAATGCTTGCAAAGCTGGAGCCAATCTTTTATCACCCATTACAAAGTATTTACTTCCTAGCTAATGTTGAACAAATTGCAAGACTGTCAATGTCTAGCTTTATTAAGTTGAATTCATCAACCAAGCATATTCTACAACAGTTGTACTGCCAGGTACTATTCTTCTCATGCTTCCCAGGTTGAAAATACAACTCTATTTGCATCTTGAAAATTTATTCACAACCTCAATTTTTACGAAACATAATGCTAGACATTTAAAATCTCAAAATTTGGCAACACGGTTTCATAATCACTTTGTTGTTTGACACAATGTATTAGTTTCTTGCCATGTTTCAATGCGGAGAAAATCACTTTCTTATAATACTGTTACCAGGAAAGTATCATGCACTGATGGTGGATGTTTATTGACAAAATTTCTAAATACACAACTTTTTCATCACACAATTTTCATCAAGTGGTTATGTTTTGCTCAATGGAAATGAAAGAAAAAAGTTGCATCAGGCTTTCAGGTTGGTGGAAATCAAAACTAGATTACTATGTTGGGTCTGGTGGGTAATGTCAAACATGAACCAACATGTTCTAAAGCTGTTGTATTCTAGCATAGTGATTACCAACATATATCACACCACATATTTTTTCACAATGGCATTTGATAACAATTTGCATAAGTGAGAAATTGCAAAAACATTGAACAATTTTGGTTCTCCATGAAATAGAGACCTGCACCTGAACAAACAGAAAAATAACTTTCAAGAAATGAATTCTTCAACAGTATTTATTGAAGCTTATAGCAATGTGCACCTTGATCAGAAAAGATTAATTTAGTAAAATGCGTGGTTCTTCAAGGATTGGTTTGTACATTGATGCAATGCTAGTTTGACATGAATCCTACTAAACTGTGATTCACACCTGTGTTACAGTTTGTGTATGAAGCTAAGGATATATACCAATGATGCAAAACTTTTTGTTCCACAACATGTAAAAATGTTTGTGGTGATCAGGTTTGAATTTTGTTTGCAAGCCTGCCCTAGATTCCACAAGCATAATGCACTGTTTGTTACTCTCACAAAAATAACAATTAGGCACATGACCAACATGGAACTATGAGCAGGGATGCCAATACCTACTTATATATTTCACGGGCCATAAGGTACACCGGACTATAAGACACACTTTTGATTTTTGAATACTAGCCGTTCTTTTTTCATACATAAGGTGCACTGGATTATAGGGCGCAAAACGGCGGATTACATACGAGGGACTTTCAGCTGTCACGCATGCCTAATCCGCTAGACATGAATAGAATAAACTGCAAGTTGTGCACGTGTTTGATGCGGTGTGCACCAATGTAGTCAGGAGCCTTGCAAGGCAATACATAGAGCTCTGTGTGCAGTAGCCCTGCGGAGTAATACCATCTGTGCTTCAACATTAACATTAAGGTATGTGCCAGCTACTCACATAAGCACATGTGCTGCTCATTGCAATTGTTGTTGGTTTTTTACATAACACAGTGGTGTGTTTACAAAAAATCGTAACGAACAATTGAATAAATAGCACCATTGACCACATAAAATTGGTTCTTGGTGAGGAAGCACAATCAGATTCATACATTAGGCACATCACATTATATGGCGCATTTCCAATTTTTGAGAAAATAAAAGGATTTCAAATGCACCTTATGGTCTGAAAAATACGGTAATTAAGAAGAAACAGTGTTTCTTTACTTGTGCTGATATCATATAATTGCAAAGTTACAGTGAATGAATGCAATCTTCAGCGTGGTTTCAATTTATTGTTTACTACTTTTACACATCGCACAACTGATTAAAGCAAAGGATAGTTTTCTACTTTACATACTGGATTCTCTGAATTTTTGTAAACTGATCACTATAAAGGATTGCTTATCACCTTCACTTCCAGGACAGTTCACATGAACCACATTTCTAGCATCACGAAGCAATTCCGTAACTTGCCAGGCAATTGAGCTACAGAGCTGTTCAAACTCTCAGGATGTGGCAAGTCTTCTAGTTTGGATTTTTGAAACATTTTAAGGTTTTGGGTTTTTTTTCTGTGGGTGACATCATAAGTGGGAAAGTTTTAGGCCTTTTTGGCCGAGGTCATCAGGCCCTAGGCACCAACTTTTAAAGGGAATTTTTTGACTCAAGTTTTTATTGGAAACTAGGCTATAATCCGTATCTTTTGACCCTTGGTTTAATTAACATATCCGCTAATTAACACTTTGGGGTCCGCTAGGATTCGGGGATTTTCAGATAAAAAAAAGCCTAAACACACATGGCTTTGCACGAGAATTTCTCTGGTCCGGTATGCTCTACAGACCTGGTGAAAGTCTCAAAAGACGACGCAAGTCTTCTAGTTTGCACTCGAAAAAAAATTTTTTGCTTGGGGTTTGCGGGTTTTTGTGAGTGACGTCATAAGTGGAGGACTTTCAGGCCACCTTGGCCCACTTTGCCTGGCCCTGGGCCCCAANCGTTAGGTGGTAGTATTTTGCTGAAGTTTTTACTGGAAACTAGGCTACAATCCGAGTTTTTTGATATTTTGGATGACCTGCTGGGGTTTCGGGTTCAAAAGTTGTGATGTAAGTTAGTAAAAATATTTGACTAATTAGCTAATTAGATAATTAATAAATTTGTTTATTTTAGATCATAACTTTTGAACCAGAAACGTTAGAAAGTCGA
>JGI24159J19872_10000713_pt1 | contig 32235 bp, 19 predicted proteins | sample Ectturendosymbi4_FD_19872 | JGI IMG/M metagenome (IMG submission 19872) | reverse complement strand
CAAAATCAAATAAAACCATAAACTGACCTAAAATCGAAATACATCGCGAAAATAAGGGGTGTTGCAGTTCCGCAGTACCTAAAGCCGCCACTGTAAATGTTTATCAAATGTTCACTGCATTGTGAATTTTCTTAGCAAGAATGGTTGATTAACCTTTTTGTGTAAATAACTTCTTCAATTTTTAGCACAATCAATCCATGTTTCTCCAAAAACAAAAGAGGTCCTTGATGAATTTGGAACGTTTAAACTCAAAGAAAGAGAAGATGAAGTGTTTCTGAAGGTCAGTCATGAGTTTTGTAGACAAAAAAAGCTCAATTGCTTTTCCTCAGTTTTGGAAATTAGTTCTGTACTTAAAGAGTCTGCGGACATTACGACAGTCACGATAATTCTGCGGTGTTTTTCAGCTTTGTGTTATCTGTTGAACAATTAAGATTGTCGAAAAACTGTGTGCAGGGCCTGGGAAACTGGAAAACATGGTGGTTAACTGGCGAAAAGGTAGGAGAAGAAGCTGACGTTCCAGAATCATCGGAGTGTGATATTGCAGAATTGAAATTTGGAAAGATATCAAGCAATTTTGCGATGGCATCGCAAAAAATCAGCAGCTCTTCAGGTTACAGCACTATTCCTGACATGGACTTGGACACTGATCTGAATCCCACTGGTGTTGAGGATTCAGTACAAAATGTGAGTGAAACAGCAACGCAATCCGGAAGCAGCAGAAGGTACAGTCACTCAAAATCGAGCATGTCTGAAATTCATTTGCGCAACTCTGCCAGCCGAACTAGGACAAATTCCGAGTATCCAGGTGGAATGCATTCCCGGCGTCACACAGACGTTATAAAAGAGCGAAGATCGGGGGTATTGGGATCTATCCCATCGACCGTGAAGGATGCAAAAGATTTAGCGCAGATATCGCGGAATCTGCGCAAAGAGCACATGCGTCAAACCTTGCTTGACATCAAAGCAGAGGAAAAGAAGAGCGACGCCAGCCCCACGCCCGACGGACGCAAACGCGTTGTTCATTTTATTGAAGAATGCGGGAAGTGTACTGAGACTCGTCAAAGCCAGGGAAATCAACAAAAGGGTGGTCGCGACAGCGGAATTAGTATGGGTTTCGAAAACGTTTCTTACGTTAAGACGTTAGAAAATGATTCTGATGAAGAGCAATCAGACATACTCTAAGACCCTCTGCTCCTATCGCGCCTGTACAGTTGAAGTGCAGTATGCTGCTGGACTCATCACAGAGTATAACGAGTAACATTAGCAACCTCTCATTTCACAGATCTCCAGGTGGAGTGTTTATTGCTGTTATCCCATTCTAAGCTCATCGATCTATTTATTTATTTTTAAAAGACTCTGCCGGTAATTGGATTCCAAAACCAATAAGTGACGGAGTGTAAAAATTTTTAGTAGGCATTCATTCATTTTAAAACCCGCTTTTCGTCTGGGGAGGGTTTCGGTGGCTGCAGCCGTAGGACGAATCAAAATACCTTACGGTTTTCAGGAATCTCAGATATTTTTGCTGGTTCCGCACCAAGACGAGATTAAAACGAGGTTAGAAATGTAGTCACTACACCTGGTCCTTGGACGGCGCCTGGGACGCATTCCCGTGGGTGTAGCCAGTAGGACACGCCTCATCGATCGTTCGTGGGACATTCCGGACACATGGCCGAATCAACGTAGTTGGGATATCTCGATTCGGAGGATGAGTGGCTCGGCATTGAGGGTTTCACGAATTCCACAGCTGCTCACTCTGTCTCGAAGTGTCACGTGAACTCTTCGCAAAAATCTCATCTATCCCGCTTGTTCTTGATAATAGCACTCTTTCAGTCATTAACCAAAATTCATGACCATAGATGAGGAACAAAGTCCTATTTAAAAACTGTAAACTTTACGGTGTTTGAAAGCTTTCGTTTAGTGAGCACAGAACAGAACTATAAAGCTCACATAGAAATGCGTTGCTTTACAAATCTATACATCAATCTCCTTGTTCCGCCTTTCGTCACTAGTGAATACTACCCCAAGGTACTTGAAGGTCACCACTTGCTTCAGTGTACTGCCGCTTACGAAATTGGGTTTCTGGAGACATAACAACCTCGGTTTGTTTAGTGCTGATTTTCATTCCCGCTTGATCGAAAGCAGCAGAAAAACAATCAAGTTAAGTGTATATTAAAGACCCTGTTCGGAAGATGCAAGCGGTATCAAATCGTCTGCAAAAAGCAAACCGTTGATCCTGCAGCTTTCAACACCGGCACTCTCATTGACTCGGCTCTTGCTGCCTGGCCGGTTTCAAATTATGAGCGGTGCAAAGGAGTTTTGCTTTTTTCATGAACGTTATTGTTACGATTCTCTCGCGCATTTTTTCATTTGGAATTAAATCGCATGCAGCTTTGCTTTTCTGAACTTGCTTGTAGCCATTGCGACTGTGGTAAAAATGCAAAAGCGCGCTGCTGTTCCTAAAAAGTAGCTCTGATTTGGATCGAAATAGAGCAGTCATATACAGTCTCTGCGAAAGTTGGTTAAGGTCACAGAGTATTGGGCAATTGTAGGCCAAAATCTAGTTTGGTTCAACCTTGCATTCAAGAAAAATAGGGTTTTGCAAAAATGTGTTTCTTATTGAACAGATTGCCACCTGGCCTTATATTGTATATTGTTTTTCTGTTCAAGTTTCTGATCAAAGTTTTATAAATGAATAGAACCCATCTGCAGGTGAACAACAAAGTAACTGGTAATCCAAAGAGAGATTTCCACGCTGTTAGCATTAACAGTAACGTTATCTTGCAACAAAATCTATTTTATGAATATCATACTTTCTATGTGGGGTAGGTTAGTCATTTTAAAGTTTCAGTATACTGAGAGCTTTTATTTAGAAAACTTGAACAGTAGCCCAATAGTCATTCCGAAGTCTTTGCAACCAGCACTCTTATTCTTATAGGGATGCACAATTATTTCAACGAAATGTTTTATGTTGGTACAATCTCAGATGATTATAAAGGGACGATCATTCAGGCTTAGTATGATTATAGCATACATTGAAGAAGGCTAATCATGTGCTGCTTTTCTATATCAGCCACTTATTGTTTTTAATGCCAGTGTAGTTTGAATTTCTGGCCGAACAGATTTATTTTTCTGGAAATGGTGACTAAATAAAAACCAAACGCTTTTAAGCAAAAACCAAAACCATATGATGTTTCATTTACAAGTTATTTTCAGTTTATCTGATACATTCCAACTGTAATGGATAGAAGAATTGTTTTTAAAATACGCAAACGCGATAAAGACAACGGCATAAACATGGATTTACCTTTTAGCAGACCCTCATAAAGAACACAAATGTATGATAGAGAAGATATAGCAATGTGTTTGCATTTTTTAATGAATGCTAAAAATCTTTCTGATCGGCTATGTGTATACTATATAAAAAGATTCTATTTGAATAAGGACTGAGGATGCGTAATTTTACGTGAAATCGATTTCCTAAAAATTTGCTGATCGATTCCTTGCTTACACCCATCGTGGAAAGTAGATACTTGTATATAAAAACGGTTAATTTGTGAATATTTAAATCTAACAGTTTTTCAAGAAGCGGCATTAATCATACCGCGATTCAAGCTAAGAAAGTTGGGTCATTCACTCGGGAAAATTGGTCTCTTTTAGATTAATCAAACCATCTAGGTTTACCCTTGTTTTGAGTGTAGTGCAGAGAAATGGAACTTGTCGCTTTTAGCCTCGTTTTTAATGATGAATGTTTGTCTGAGAACAACCAAGCCGTATGCCCATCATATGTGGTACTGATTACAACTATAAGCAATTATTTAAGTCTTAAGAATATTGTCCAGAAACTAATTACTACTATCCTTCAAGAAAGGAGCTTGCAGAGTACCAACCCTACCGATATGTTCCATATTTCAGCAATTACAACCTTATTTTCAGCATTTATTTGAGTAAATTCAAATTCGTTCACGGTCAGTCAACTTTTAGTTTAAGTGTTTGGTCCTTTTCGGTTTAAAAGTTGTTTCACCCTGTAAATTCCTTGCTGTTATAATGACTCGTGTATGCAACATCATAAAGGAAGCTATCATGTGACGAAATTTGTAGCTTGGGCTTGGATTTTGTGTCTTTTACCTTTATTGCGATTTTTCTTATAAAAAACTTCAAATAATTCTTTAAAATTTGTTTCTTCATTCATACACTAACATAAGAACCTGTACATAGCCATTTTATTTTCATCTGTGACATGAGTAGTTCAATGGAACCAGTACTGTATTTCGATTTTGTTGCAGTTGTTTTACCTCTCACCGAAAACGCTTTACTTGATAGTGTTGACAAGAATTTGGCTTCAACAGCTCATTTTAAATATTATTTAAATATATCTCGCAAAGTGTCCAACTTAATGTGTGCTTACATTCCTTTGCAAAAGTTGAACTTCTGTTTTTGTCATACTTATTATTTTGGATACTGTGGCTTATCTTTTGCGTTTTGAACCTCGCACCTTGAATAAAATGTTAGTGATAATATTCACAAAATTGCCAATATCTTGGATTTCAGAAACTTCAAGTAAAACCATTCTTGAAAAGCTATTAGATTCTTGAAATATGAAGTGCGTTATCATCTCCGTGGAACAGAAAATAGCTCCTATGCTCTTAGTCAGAAATCCTCTCTCCCCAGGGTAAAGTCGTTCGCTTTGCATTTTTTGAAAAACATATGCTATACTTTACATTGGAGTTGATCATCTACTTCTTTTATCAGATAATATCTGTGTGTGATGGAGTTAGCTGTAGGTGGAAATATCTATTTTTTAATATTAAGAAGACTACAAGAAATTCAAGAGCTTGAAAAGTCTATTCAAAATGCAGCTATTGGGAATCTACACTGTTGGTAAGAACACAAAAATACAAAATATGCAACACAATCCTGAACATCACAGAGAATAAATCTGGTGCAACTGGACAACTTGTTTTCATGGTGTAAAATTTTATTGAGATTGCTTGGCGAGCATCAAGCTGTGACAAAATCAAATAAGATAAGCTTTTCACAAAATGTTTGTTAAATGCAGTGGAGTTGGGGATTTGTATAATGATCAGTGTGTTCCTAAACAGTACAAAAAAAAACAGAAAAGCGTACAAACTAAAGAGATAATTATCGTTTCAAAACGTAGTACACATGGGAGTAGTCTTACAACGTTTCACAAGTGTGCATCATCAAAAGCGAATATGAAAATGAAAAAAAGTATGTCTGCTTTCATTCGTCCTTAAGGAGATGGCGACAGTAATGACAGATGAAACTTTGTGTTTTTGCATGTCACGTACACTCAGTTTCTTAGAGGTTCATAATTAATGCACGAGAGCATAATTAATGCACGAGGGCAGTTGTATTTAACGCATTTGTCAACAACAGCAATCGTTATCAACAATCACTCTTTGTTAAATACCTTCCAACATCCTGATGCTTAATAATTTAACCTTTACCAAATATCTACGAGACTTAAATGAAGATCACAATTCCAAGCACTAACAAAATTGCTATTTTTGAAGATACCCTGTTCCTATCACTAAATATAGTTAGCTTTGTTAGCTCAGTTACCACTAAAGACATGGGCGCAATTTGGTGGGGGACACGGGGGACGTGTCCCCCCACTTTATAGACGGGGGGACATAATATGCCATGTCTCCCACATTTTTCTCTTAGGGTTTTATTTGGAGAGGTTTGAAAACTAAATGTGGCGTTTGTCACGTTTTGTGTGAAGAGTTTTTCATGGTAGATGTTGCACATAGCCATGTTGATGTTGAAATAGAGTTTGGTGTGGTATCACTGATTCTGATATTTTTATACATTTTTACATCAAAAATGATTTTTAGCATTTTGCAAATTTCTAGAGACCGCAAAAGATTGTTAACTGCCTCTGTCCAACATTTATCCAGCGTGATTTACTGTAAGAAAGGTCACTGTCTTGAAATAGTGAAGTTTAACGGCTGCACACGTGAGAGACACAGTGCAGCCCTGATTTGTTTCGGGCAAACCTCTGCGAAGTTTTTGCCGAAGACAAACAAACAGCACTATTGTGGAGACTTAGGTTTAGGATGGGCAGTTTTGCAAAAGACTGTCTTCAACCATTAGTAAATAGGATTTCCATCAAAACTTTAGAGAACTATTGATCTAGCTATATATTGTCCTATAGCTCAAAACTTAATGACTTGACTAGGAATTAAAGGTAGCTTAGACATTTAGCCTTATTTCTTGTGTATCACGACAAGGGTGACCAACAAATTTAAGAGATATTTGTACCTATACAATGCAGCAGTGTTTTCATTCAAGTGCAAAACATTTGCTTTACAGGTAGCCTACGCATGGGTGGCGGAACTATTTTCAAAGTGGTGAGGCACAGGTGCACGTTAAAAAATCTAGAACATTTTTGTAATTTGAATTGGCAACTCTGTTGTCACAAGCACTGAAATATTACGTCATTTACTTCCGTCAGCATGTTTAAGCAATTTTATTCAAAATTTGATAAGCCCTTAACGACACGTATCTAAAAAACACCCTATTCATCATACACTACACTGACTTGAGCACATAAATGTAACTAGTTGTTCGTTGTCTTACACAAAAACAATTTACTTTAACAATGGACCCAATACGAATTGTGTTACTTAAACTAATTTAAGCAAAATTCGAAATTTAAAAGTGGAGGGGCCCCCAGGTTCCGCCACCTATGAGCATACGTAAAACCTAGTTTTGCTGGACATTTTTTCGTGTTATTTCAGGTGAAATGTGGTACTATTGGCCAATTCACCGTTGTTCATTTTGATTTCTGCTTAATCTCAAATACATTTTTGTGTCGATATGCGTGTATGACTCTAGAATAAAACGCTTGACATTAATTTCACCTATTAAAATTTGATGTTAAACCTGAAATATTTGATTGTGAAAAGACTGAGCTGAATGCCATAACTGACAGAGAGGTCACAAAGCAATAGTCACCAGCAGACCTGTAACCAGCTTGGGACACCAGGGGGGTGCAGAATTTTCTGAGGGAGGTCCAAATTTTAAATAGATTGCATGTACAAAAAAATGGTTATGCATGCAATATGCCCACGACATTTTTTCAGGGGGGAGAAAGTTTTTTCAGGGGGGCGAAGCCTTTACCTTAGTTGCGGGCCTGGTCACCAGATGATTAGGTATGCAGAAATCACATTGTAGACTAAATTGGTATATGGGTAGATATTCAGAAAGTTTCTGGTTCGTTTTCTTTTAGATGTCCTGAAATCTTCTCTAGTTGGCTTGGATAATTCTGCTTGGGTGTTTGATTGATGTTGCTAAAGAATAATGGACAAACAATGTTTGGACAATCGAAAGGTTACCCAATAGCATGCAGGGTTGACAAGGTGAGATTGAAAGGAGGCATCATCGACCCATCAGCAGTCAAAATAAATTGTAAATCATTTTGTGAAGTGGCTACGCTAAATTTTAGCCAAACATTTTTTGCTAATGTAAGAGGATATCAATGGAGATTTGGCTAGGGGTGGAGCTGCATGCATGATGCCCAGTAACTAGATTTGTAGCATTTTTAAAGAGCAGAATGTGCAAGAAAAATATTTAGCTACTATGCCTTGCAATATATATGTATCGTACCTTGCAATTTATCGTTTTTTTTAACGCTTAAGCAACTTCAGCAAGACATCAAATCGTTCTGATTTTTTAAGAAGCATGAAAATCGACGCGTTCTACTTAAGAGTGATATGCACGTGCGACCAATGCGATTCACCGTTTTGTGCACTCCAACTGACAGCTCTGGTAAAACCCATTTAATGTGTTCTAATATATTGCTGTGCTTGTTTGTATCATAGTCTGATTGTAGTGCAACCAAGCTGAACCACAGGATCATGTCCTACAACAAAATTAGGTTTATTAATTTCTAAATCATTTGTAGGGATAAAGCAAAGCGTGACTAGTGTTGCTTTGAGAACACCTCTAAAAACAAGATTGGGAATGTGTATTTATAAAACTTCACTTCCGCATCGGCCCAGCAACTATATTGGTTTTACATCAAGCTGGCCCCCACATTTTACAACAAAATTGCTCTCATGACTAAAGATAGTTAACTTTGTTAACTAAAGATTGCCAGCATAGTTATTAATGAAGGTTTAGCTAGCTTTGTTACTTTGCATGAATACAGTTAGCCTAGGTTTTAATTTGAGCAAATCCTTCATAACAATAAATACGGTTTGAAGGGAATCCGTGAAAACAAGTGTTGTGATGTATGTTAATTTTCAGTCCTCCTGTTGTTAAAGTTTGTAAGTACTTTAATTTCCGCTCTACGTTAAGTCTTCAATTAACCATTGAAGATTAATGTTCTTGAATGTGAGATGACTGACTATTTTTTTCTAAACAAGATTTGAAACAACCAATTGATTAGAGTAGATTTACTGTAGTGTATAGTATTATATTTTTTAGAGCGCTTCATATGCATACAGATTGCAAGGTGATACCATTTCAAAAAATCGTTTTTCTTTAGCATCAGAAAGGTCATCTTTGGACTGCATTACAATTCCTTGAAATTGGTTCATCAAGAATGTCAACCATTTAATATTCCTAAAATTTTGTGATGGGGGTCCTTTCTCATCTCTTCTTTAAAGATTTAAAAAATTTTTGTGGTAAACACTGAAGTCATGAGCAAGCTTAAAACTATATGCAACTTCAAATTGTCCGTGAACTTTCAATAAAATTTCTATAAGCGCAAGTCCTAAAATTTTATCTTTGCTGAAATTAGCAACATTGCTTGTTTTAATGAGCTTGACATGTACTACTACTAACATATAGGCTACTTCAAATTTTCAAACATACTTGGTTATTGCTTCTTTCATGGTTCAGATCATTGCATTAAAAACGTTACTGACCTTGGAGAAAAGCAGATTTGTATGTTTTCAAAAAGACGTTGTTTTCCTAAAGATTGGGTAAAGTGTTGTGAGTTAGACTATGTCATGCATTTAAGCATTTTCTGCGTTACACGATAACTTTTAAGCTACATTTTTACTATTTGCAAGTGATTTTGAATAAAAAGGAAGATGTTTAGTTAGTTTTTTACCATTAAAGTACATCTTTCAATAAGAGTCACAAATTCCACAGCTTGTGCAATCAGCCTTAAAGCAAAACAATGACTATTATTTCTGCAGTCGAATGCACATACCTATGAAAATCAGAAAACTTGCTTTGGCGTATTCAAGAAGAATGTAAGAAAGGACTGCCAGCATAAATTTTGTTTTTTTGCTAAAGTGCACGTCTTGTGGGAAAACTGAAAAGTCTTTTTTTTCATTGCTTTTTTAGAATTAAGGAATCTGTAAAGGACAAATTGTTGCATGTGCCAGACAATGTTTCAGCACATGAACTTCACTAGTTTGCCCTTGCTAACTAACTATGTTAGTTAGTTACCTAATCCCATCTTGTAAAAAGTAATTCCAAACAAGAACTTTTGCTTAAGATTAAGAAATGCCCTCATCAGTTCAAGTATAAGTTGCTATTGCAGCAATCTGATGTGAATGTGTCCCCATAACGTGTAAGCTTTTTTCAATTCAGAATTAGTAAATACCGCAAGCTATCTTCATTTTATAAAGTCAAAATTAAAACAAGATACTTTAGTGCAATCTCAGGCGATACTTCAACTGCTGATGACAACTTCTGAAACCACTTGGAAATTGCTGATATGCCAACATTCGACAGACTAATTTTAAGGAAGCAGCCCTAGCATCCTTGATTGCTGATCACAGCCCTAATGTGTTGCAAAATGTGCAAACACAAACTACATATTTTCAATGTTCAGACTCCTTGCGGACAAGAGGCAAGCACCGTAAATTTTCCAATTAAGTGGAAACGTATCTAAAATTATATATATCTGCTCAGTGATTTTTCTATACTACAGTATTAGTGTATTTTACGCATTAATTTCTGAAATTTTTACATTGTGTTGCTAAGCATTTATGTCCCAGTTGCAAGCTCCAAAAGTTTTCCATAAATGCATAAGTCGCTGCCTATAAAAGAGTGGTATTTTTTGCTCATAATGAAATAAGTTTAAAAGTACAAATGGAAGGGCAGAGTTAGCGCTCCACGATCCAGTAAAACAAAATGGCAGAAGTCTTCAGCATAGTAATCTTCGCTAATACAGCATTTGTAAACGTTAGCATTGAGAAAGACCCTTGTCATGGCCGAATTACTTTAAAAAAAGCCCACATTCTCTACCTAAATACCACAACTTACGTTAGAGATTTCATTTATTGTCGCAAATATGATACGCACTTAATATTTAACTACCTTGAAGAGTCTTACTCAAAAAACAATATCTATGCATCAAGCACCTAATTTTACCACTGTTCATTTTTCAATGGCGAATCAATGCAAGATAAAGCTTCAGAAATTTTCAAACCTATATTCAATGGCAGACGTCCACTTCAATATGTTCTGAAATGCTTCACTCAGCTCGACAACTTAATGTTTGGCCTAGCTAAAAAATACTGAGTTTTTATCTGTTTTCACTAAATAGGTATTCTCCATGCAAAGTTTAATATCAATTGAAAAAATCCGACATTGTAAAAAAATGATTTGATGCCGTGCCAGCGTTTCATGCAATAGCGCCACAAAAGCAAGGCTTTTAAGCCTTCAGGCCAGGAATGCTATATTTCGGTTAGAGGAATTGGGCCCCATCCAAAGATTAGTTAACCACTGTGCTCAGCCACTTAATGATTAGCATTCATTGGAAATTTGTACAAAAATTTCACTTTGGTCTTAGTGGAGAAACGCACTTGGCGCAGTAGAAATTAAATCTTATATGTTCTGCAAGCGGTTATTGGTTTGCTTGAGCAAGATGTAGCGGTTGCTGTAATAATGAACAAGTGAAAGTTTTTATTTCTTCTGCCAAATCCTGAATTTGGTCATAAATGGAATGTCATGAAAATTTAAGTGAATATTTGATAATTTCCTATTTTTTCCATAGAGGTTGATTTTGTGTTTTATATACGTAAAACGACAACAATTTGGTTCAAAATTTTTATTGAAACGTTGTTGGTATGGGGGCAAAGATTTTTGAAATTTTTTCTTGTCTTGAGGATTCTAGGGAATAATGCAGTGATGCTGGTGGAAACGGCAAAATAATAGACTGCGAAATTGCTGCGGACATTGGTTTAACCAAGTTTGTGAAAAACAGACGCTTCAATATAAAGCAACTATTGGAAATTATCAAAAAATAATGACAACGTTCGAAAATTTAAGCAAAAATTATACCTACGCCGAATAAGCTGAAGATACTGGATACAAACATCAATGCAAAATCGTAATCTTTTTGTTTAAAATACAACTGCTAGACATTGACGTCACGGAGTTTTAGCATAAATCCAAAAAACAAGCACATTTTTTGTCTACACCATTTCCTTAAACTCTCTGCAAGAGTTTGCGTATTGAAAAACGTTTGGAGGTCTTCGCAAAATACAGTGTTAACGGCTTTTCATGTCGTTAACAAACGACCAGGACAAACTTATTAGGATAGAGAAATGCATAGTTTTCTCCACCAGCCGAGTTCATGAAAAGCATCTGAAAGTGCTCAGTTGTCGATTTTGTCAAAAACACACGAACGATTACTCTTGATTACAACTCGCAGAGTGCAAGGTTTAAGAAATTCAATGAAAAGACGCGAAACATCGAAATTAATCAACATCAAACGACAGCCCATAAACAAATTGAAGGTTGTACTGCTCAAAAGACAGCTTAACGGGATATTACAGTGGAGAAAAGGTGCTTTCCACTCGGCAGCTATAACTATTGCCAACACATACAAAGCTTGCTTGCAAAGCACTAGCAATCTCAACATGGATACAGTCAGTGTACACAAAAAAAAGGAAAAGCTGTTGAAAAATCTGTACATTTGTGTGTAAGCTTTATTATACTGTAAATGATGTATTATGTCATTCAAAATGATTCATTTCGTTTGTCTGCAGTGAAAATACTTGTGCTGTTGATTTTTTACTATTTTACACTTGTGAACTGAGAGAACAACACTGCTTGCCAAGTAGTCTCATTTTAAAAATGCTGGTTTCATGTTTGTAAGCAATTGTGAAATAACACGGAACTCCGCATTAACCAGAAAAGCAATTTCTTTAATTTTTTTAACGCACGAGAAGTTGGGTATTTATTACTCATTTTGTGAATTTTTTTGATTTTATTGTGAAAATGAGAAATGAGCAGATATACTTTTTGAGTGTTGCAGTGTTTTTCGGATAAAAATAAAACTTATTTTGTTGATTGATTTTTGGTGAAGCCTTGAAAAAGTTTATTTTGCAGACACGGGCGATTAGACAAAAGCAAATTATTTCGAATAATTGAGTGATCATTTTTTGCATGTTACCTTATTGTTACACAAAGTTTTATTAAGCAATCATTATATAAGGCATCGACACTTTTGACAGAACGTAAACTGGTTTGTTGATTTGAGTGACAATTAAAATTGTGTTTCCAAGTCATCTCTGCTTTGCTGCTGCAGCTTGATATTTTGAAGTCTTTTGTGAGAATTTCCCATAGAACACGAAAACTAATCTTTGCAGATGAAACAGAGCTTTTACAACAAGAAATACGTTTGAAGTGTGGATCAGAAATTAGCGAGGTTTACCGTAGAAACATGAAGTCTTGTCGTGTTTCATGCATATTTTGGACAATGGTACAGAAAGTATGTTTTTTTTCAGTATGACACGTTGATTTGCTGCTCTTTGATGACTCAAAAAGAACTGAAAGAAACATTACTTCACAGAGGAGCATATCTTTCGCAACTATTGTCAAATCTTACCAACTTTTTTTCAGGGTCTAAAGACCGTGTATGCTTTTCGTACTGAAAGTACTTGAGGCAATGCAAACACTTCACCTTAGCGTCGGCAAATGATCCTCTGCCAGTGCAGCTAAATACCACCAAGATGGTCGAGTGCATTGCGGTTACGAGGTAGAGAGCCTACTTGCACTGTAATCTCAAAACTTTTTAGACCTCTGCTCATCATGCATGCAGCGACAAGCTTGGAAGGAAAAATAGGTTTTTAAAATAATTTTTAAGACTTGTCTACTGCAAATCGTGCACTGATTTTTACGCAGCGTAAAAACTATTGAAAATGGAGGCAGATTTTTGAACAAAATTGTGTAGTTGTTCTAAAATCTCAGTACTTTAGCTTGGCAGTCGATGAAAAGAATTGAAACAAACGTTATAACTCGCAACATAAACTCGTAGGAAGGCAAGTCAGAGTGGCCGATCGATCTATCTTCTCAAAAAAATTGTAAAAATGGGTGAAAACGTCGTGAAACTTGGGCAAAGACTAAAAAACAGAACAACAAATATTCTGTAGCGATTTTGTGCTCCACTTTGGGCGCCAGTTATAGTTTATGTAGGGGAAAAAAGTGGCTAAACCATGAGCATGAAATTTGCGGTTAAAAAACTCAATAACCGTCAAGAAAAAACAAGCACCAATATCTTAATTTAGCATCTATGGCTAAAGAATATGTATCTGTATTACTTTACCAAAAGTGACACATTCAGAAAATTTTTGGCAATTACTGGTAACCACTGGCTGAGCACCAGAAGGCAAGTTGAGAGAACACTCTGCTGGAAACAATTTAAATCGTTGCCGTAGTCGAAACCTTCAGGAACTTCGTTTTCGAAAAATTTCACAAAAACGAAACGACGATATTTAGCTGTCCTATCAAAACTTGGAGACCCAAATTGGGTAAGCACCTTCTCTGGCGTCCCTCTTTGACTAACACCTCTGTTTGTGACCAATGTTTGCCAGAACAGTATTCATCTGTACCCATCAGAGGCGTTAAGAGTCACGTTCGTACGAGGGGCTTTAAAACTTGAGTCTTTACAAAATATGTTGTGATGTAAAGGGCAAAATAAGACTTAGAGAGCTCTCCTTTTTTAATTGTCTATCGATTTGTTTTTCTATCCACGTGTAAGCGTGGGTGCTCACAGGCGTGCGTGCGCTGTAACATCTATTTGGCATCTAAAGGCAGTTTTTTCGCATTGAAGCCCAGTGACTCATTCATAAGATCTGACTTGAGACTGACGTTGAGGGCGTGGGCTCTTTTTATGAGTCAACAATGTTTTTAACATCGCATATTCAAGAAAACGTACTTTTTGGAGAAAAATATGCCCGGTTTGAACTTATAGGTCGTACTTCGGCGTGAACTTCTTGGATGAGGTACTGGTGAAATCAATAGGTTTAAAAGAATGGCAAATTTGTTGTGATTTTATTTAAACTTGTAACTGATAAAGGTTATCAAAATTGACTTTTTTCAATTGTTTAAGTTCAATGAGACATCACCGGTTTTGCTTTCTCGGCAATTTATTTACGTATGGGAAAACCTTTTTGGCATTGACACTTCTGCTCCTACATAACTGTGCAGGGCAGAGAGCCCCGATAAAATAAGATGTAATAAGCACTGAACAGAAACAATCACTAAGGAAATAAATTTTCTGACAAGGTAAATGGTTCACATTTTTCTTATGCAGCACTGTCAACAAGGTCTGAGACAAAATGCGACGTAGATTCTAAGTGCTGCCAGTTGTGCTGACGCTGTTATGACATTCATCTTTCAAAGCCAAAAGTCAACATACTGTAGGGCAGTACAGTAGATTACTTATAATACGATGGTTGTGCTCCTTGCCACAGGCGTATGAGATTTTCACACATATAGTGTACTTGTTATGTTATATCGCACTCAGAGCATCACCAGCCTCTCCTCAACCGCCGCGACCAAAGGCCAATCACATTTCACAAGCACATGTCGCTAAAAAAACTTTGTAAAAATGTGAAAATTTGAATTAGTTTTTGTTTTTTTCAACAATAAGCGCTCTTTCTTTAATCTTTGCGTTATTTTTTTAAATTAGGGCTTTCTTGTGATTTTGGGGGGTGGCAAGGTATCATGTCGGAATTTCCCAGGTCGCACGTTATCAGAGTGTCCAAAGAAACATAAAGGCCTTTGCTTTGAGAAGCACAAATATTTTTAGCTTGATTTTCATGCATTTATGTTGAGTTTCAGATCTACAAAAATGTGCAAGGTTACGTTTGGTGTTGTAGATAAAAATGCATTGTTTCCGATCCACTAATTATTAACTTACGTTTTAATCTGTCGTAATTTGTATCACAACACTGGTTGAAACATTAAGCTGCAGTTGTTCGTTGGTGTTTGAAATATTCGAGTATTTACAGAGCTGACTTACTCATCATTGTGTGAACTCTACAATTCAGTGTATCGAAGGTCTTTTGGGATTTGGAATTCGCAAAAAATACCAACCTTCAGACCATTTATTTTATACCTACCAGGGCTATTTATCAACTTCTTCCTACTTTTAAAGTTTGTTATAGTTTGAGTCGAATCGGCCACATTTGCTTACAAAACATGCTTTAACTGTTGCGAGATTTCGACAGACAGGTTTGGTTTAAAGATGTAAATTAAAGAGATATTTGTGGTGAAATAAGAATTTGCATGGACAAGTCGCACTAAAGTTTTATGAAACCGTAACAGGTATGGTTTTTGCAAATGTAGGAACTATCTAAGAGATTAGCGCAAAAAATTTCCAAATTGCTAAACAGTATCGAGTCGCGTCTTTTCATCCAAGAGTGTCTCGAATACAAAACGTGTGCTGGAGATTTTGATATCAGCGAACTACTCTGGTATTTATGTAAAAAACTGTTTCTGAATGAAACGCTGATAGAGCAGTGGACAAAAGGTAGCGTTGATCTTGTTTAAAGCGCCCTGTGAAACGTAATCTTTTCAACTCTGAACAATTTGAGGTTTTTCGTTATAGCCTTGCGTGGGAGGATGAAAAAATTTCAAACAAACCGATTCAAGTACTTTTGTGTTTCACCATATGCCAACTTACATGACATCTGACTTTGCATTACATCATGGGTAGAAACGATCACCGAATTTGGACAGCGGTGCGTCTCACATCATAGAGGGACATAAATTACAGAACAGCAATTTTTCCCAATTGCTAAAATTGTAGATATTTAGTGAGTGGCCAAATGTACAGTGCGAAAAGATGCTGCCCTTGCAATCTACATCTACTGTATGTCCAACTTCCACTGCACATCTATACCAGATAAAGCACTCCTTAACGGTGCCTGTTAATTGCGCGGTGCAGATGGCGTTCTTCCACTTTAGTTTGATAAATGATTGATGAAACGCAACTTAACATGAATTGCGCGTGAAATTTCAATGTAGTCAGGTGCAAGTCAGCTCTGCAATGGCTAATTGTTCTTTACGAAAGTAAGAATTCTTCTTAATCGTTGCCTGGAAACACCTTTTTATTGTAAGTCCAACAAAGACCAGAAGCGGACCCAATGCTTTATAACTCAGCTGTCAGAGCTACATGTCATTAGACGAGAGTTTCGCGCATTGGCACGAGGCACCTGACAGCGTTTGATTACGAGCCACAAAGTTTAATCTCTCGATTGCTTTGTAATCTGTTTTCCTACATGTTCATGATCAGACGCGTTGCTTTGTTTCTCATTCGACGTGAATCGCAGAGGGTTTGTCTCTGATTGAGGCGAAAACTGATGCCTCGGCCTCATCGAAGTCGACGCAAACGAAGTTTGTGGCAGGATTGCGCAATGTGAACGTAGGTGTCTGCGTAAGTCAATTAGGGACGTCAAATAAGAGCAGTCTGAAAATAGGGTAGAGGTGAAGTACCTAGGTGGCGAAGTTTTTTTTGCATGAACTTTATAACTGTTCTCTTTTCATTTGTTGGTATCATAAAGTCATTGCAAAAGCCTGAGATGGGCATCAGTCAATCGTCAACAGATTTTCAACGATCGATAGCGTAGAAGACGTGTTAATTAAAACATACCAGTGTTATGTTTTGTTGTGTAAAAGTTTGTTGCAAAGAAACTTGTAGTTCGAGCACAAAGTGCAACAGCGTGACATTTCAGAAAGTTTGTCAATTTTTAGCGGATTTAACTGTAAATTTCAAATGTGCAAAGCTTTTTTTCATAAGGCATTGCATTTCTACTTATGAACAGCAACATTAGCAGTGTCATACATGAAACATTTGTGAAATCCGCGCCGAAAAGTTCAAGAAGATTCATATGAAATTGTGGTTTTCAAAATAGATGTAACGACTAATTTCCATGCTTGTTTCTGCGGGTAACTTATCAAAAGATAAACAAATCTGCGCGGAAGGAATTTCGCTTTGCTGACATGGGCGAGGTTGATGTTTGTTCTTTGTAAGGGCAATTATCTTGCATGAAAATAAATAATAACCAGCGATTATCATTCACCAAAGAGCATCAGCACTTAGTGTGCTTAAAAACTGTGTACTGTAAAAGAAGCATTTTTGGACTATTAACCGCAAAAGACCACTGTCGGCACTTCGAATTCGCGTGTCAAAGAGAGAAAGACACTTGTATTCAGCTAATGAATCCGTGCCAGCCAAGTCGACGCCGCTCAATTAGCCAAGGTAGAGAAGGATATCAATTCGCATTCCTAGAAATTGGGTCCGCTATAAATCTTGAAAGCTTACAGTGAAAGGTGAGCTAAAAGGGTGGCAAACTCGCTACAGATCAAACTGTAGCAGCCTAGCGTAGCCCAAGAACACAAAAGTTACTGCAGGTGACAATTACCACCGCTTTGTAGTCAGTCACTATGAGCTCAAGGCAGAGAGCATGGCACTGCAACGACAAATCATAGAGCTTACGCATCTTCACAGCAGACGGACTCAAGACAAGATGGAAGCAAAAATTTATGGCTATGTCGCAAGGGGCTAATGTCCTCCTACAAAACGATTCTACTTAAGTCCGAGAAAATATGTCACGTCAGTGATTAATAGCGAATTGTAGATGAAAAAGCGGGTGTGTTCTGTGAAGTGCTGTGAAAGCGTATTGTCTTTTTTTGTCATGATGCACCTGCGTGTCTTTCAAAGCCATGTTTGATGTGGTATCAGATATATGTCTGTGAACACTATTAATAGACACCCAGCAAATTACCAAAGAAGTAAAATCGGGACTGCAAGGCGCATGCGTCTACCAGCAGTATTTAAACGAAGCAAATGAGCACATATCTCAGATATAGCATGCAGTGGCTCTATCGACGCTTAGCGTTTTGTGAAAGCAGCATAAGAGAAAATTAAAATCTCTAGGTTTGCAGCAAGCTTTCGAGCAGAATTTTGCTTTCAGCCGACAGAGCTCTGCTTCGTTCACTTTGCAGTGATTCAAACATGCACAACGCTCATGCCTATATTCATGTAACTAGTCTCCACAAAGGCGACCAAGTAGATTTATCAGCACATGTTCTAATAAGAAATCGATTTCGCGTAAAAAGACACATCTTCAGTCCTGAAATCTCACTCAAATAGATCCATTTGAATAAGATTTCAGGACTGAGGATGCGTAGTGTTAAGTGAAATCGATTTCCTATTAAACAAATTTGCTGATAGAATTACTTGTGTCGCCTTTGTAGAGACTAATTACTTGAAAACAGCGTAATAGGATTTTTATCTCTGCGACCTGAAGAACAGGCAGACAACCAGTGTGAAGAGGTTCTTTTTCCAACTTTTCAATGTGCACAGTTTTATAGCAAGAAACCCTACCTGATCCACGGGCATTGCGTTTCTTACTTAAGAAATGCGATTATCAAGTGCAAGAAAAACAGTTTTGATTTCAGTTTCTTTAGTGCTACGAGATGTCGATGAAAGGGCAGCTTCGCAACTTTTGCACTTTCACCTGGACAGATCACGCAAAACGTTTTTGGATTGGTGACATACGATGTCATCAAATATCCTATTCTAAAGTTGATTGAAAAAATTTGCTTAGTTTTGAGTTGGCAAACAGAACACAGTAAAAGCACGTTTTACTTAGTTGCTTTACTTCTGCAGAATAAAGTTCGAATGCGAGTTTAACTAGTACTTCATAAAAATATCGTACTATACCTTTTACTTTTATAAATTTGGTAGGCGCTGAGAGGTTTTGCGACAAGAATACTGCTACCACATTTTCATATTCGAGCTTTTTCGCTTGATTGGTCACTAGCAGAAACCGTAACTTCAGTTGGACGTTTTGATTAGGTGAATAAATCGGCCAAGAGCAATTTTGATGGAACCGGTTAATTATCGTCTAAAAATAACTTATGGAGGACTTGTTCGCTGGGCCGAAAATAATTGGGAGTTTCTTTCGCATGTACGAATCCACTCTGTAGATATTTATAGAAACATGACTTCGAGTGACAGCTTAGCAACTCGCAGCAGGAGGAAGAGTGGAAAGCAGCGGAATGGCGCCTCAGTAACAAGGACGCCATTTTTCCTAAAGCGGCGATAAATGATGAAAAGACACGACGGTGCCGGTAGGCTGCGGCGCGAAAAGCTGTGGGTGTGTGACGATTTCAGACTGCAATATGTAGTTCTCAACGTTGTCTTTTCACAGTTGGGTAAAACGAAAAAGGCAAAGTGAAGTAGATGCCGTGGGTCTTTCCATGGACGCCAATCACTCCGTGACCACCGTTTGCTGCCTTTGGAAAACGCACTCACGGCAAAAGGTCGCCAAAAGTCTGGTAGCGGTGGTTTGTGAAAAATATCTCTTGCATACCTTTCAGAGAACTATACAGGTCGTCTGATTTGATGCGATCGGGCATCTCCTTCAGCCAAACGGTGCAGAGAAATAAGCAGGCGTTTTAATAGTAGAGAAAGATTGATGCTCGTGACAGCACAGAGGCCGCTCAGAAGGTAGCGGAGAAATGGATGTGTTCCACTGAGAAATTCTTTACCTATGAATCTCATCTCGGCATGCTCCTTCACTAGATTGAAAGTAAAATCTGATGAGCGTCCGGCAGATCGCCATAAATAGGCACTTGTCAGGTTTCACCTGACGAATCAAAATAATCATGATCGCATTAAAGCATTGCAAGTCCGATGGTCGACTTGTAAACACGTCTGAGCTTTGTTGTGAATCACACGCGGACCGATTTCTACGTGAGTTTGCTTTGATCTGTTCAGGTTTAGCTGTTGGCGTATGCCGTTCTACCTGTGGAGATGTTTGCTTGCGAGTAAACTTACTTAAACAGTGGGGATATGAAGGAGTTAAAGCGTGTACTTGCAACAACGACGCTACTGACCACAACAAAAGCGCCGATCAAGCCCGAAGACTGCGAGCAGTTCTGCAAATCAAGCTGTTCAGAATCAGGTTGGCTTGTCAAGTTTGCTGCTATTGCTGCTTCGCACCTGCTGGCGGGCTTGTGCGATTGATCGATTTTCCGCGATCGTTATCGAGGTTTTCACCTATCTGTGTGAGATAACGTTCGTAATATAGCCTCTTTTGTCACAATGCTTATTTTTATAAAAACTACTCTCCTCAGCTTCCTACTGAGAGATCGCCGTCTCAGTTTACCTGATTTTCAAATTTATTCACTTTTCGCTTCAAGTCTTCTGAAAAATAAATAATAATTTCGCTTGTTTAGAGATACTGGAATTAAATCAGAGTGCCTACCTTCAAATCCTTTTCTAATTTTCGAGGTTACCGCAAAAACATTTTTTTCTCAATCTTTTTGTTTGTAAGCTAAGCCAACTCAAACTTTGAAACGGCCATATTAATGTGGCACACAAACATCGGGACGGTTGATCAGGTAACCTTGGGACAAAATAGGTTGGATATGCGATATTCTTCATATGTGTGAAGAAATCATCTTGACCAAGTCTGCACACTATATGAAATGCTTGCGCCATGGAAAAGCTGAAAACATGTGTAAAATAAGCATCATAACCAAGTCTACCGAACCAGAAAAGTTTGATTGGCAACAAGATTTATCCAAGAACTTATTTGCACGTCTATGTAATGTGAAGGTCATTTGGTGCTCGCCATAAGTCTTTTTATACTTACCAGTAAAAAACTGCGTTGTTGTCCTGAATTTCTTTTTGTTTTTTTATACACGTCTTTACATTCTTGGCTTGAGAAAGGTACATTCCGGGTTTTGCGGTGTTTTGATGGATATAATTCGTTAACTCCACTGATGTAACGCTAAGTATCGAAATACCTGAGCTTTTTATTTCATGTACTTAGGGAAACGTTAGAAACCTGTTCTTTCATGACCCTCCTTAACTTTTGGAGGTATATCGAATGGTGCTTGAGTTTTTTCAAAAATGTCCCTGTAAGCCGCAATAGGCGATTCCGGTCGTTTAAGACCCCACATACACCTGGTATATACTCAATATTACCCGGGGACGGGGTGGATATTGACCGGCTATGCAAAACTTTTTTTTTATAGATACAACGTCGGATTGTCGATTTTTACAGTGGACACCTAAATCCTGAATTGATGTGAAGACAAAGTTGACCGCAAACACACACAACGTTTTTACAGTCAAATGGCAATTACCTCCAAAACAACAGTCGTCGGGGAAAATTAGCATAAAATGCGTGTGCCCAACGAACATACAATTTTGTGAAAATGAGTAAAAGTGACAGCAGGAAAGTCAAACTTCGTTTGAACATCTGACGTGCTCCAGAAAAAAACAATCTAATTTCGGGTCCCATCAGACCCACTGTAACCTTACGCGTTAAGCGATCTCAGTGTCACCTGAGCAGATTATGTACAGTAGGTGCATTGTTCCAAACTAGAGGATCTTTTTCAGACAATGCAATCTTGATATGCAGTATTTCAAAAGAATTTGATCCTATTTACTGAAAAATTAAAATGCGTTTTTGTTTCAGAGATCACAAGCAGCGGGTGTTTGTTGATACCGTACTCGAATTTACCTAAGACTATTAATTGAAACTACAGTTTTCTAAAACAATTTTGTACACTTGAGAAAAAGTTTGAAGCTAAATGAACTTCGCATTGGCAAAAAACAACTGTCTTTAGTTTAAACCAGGGTTGAGGAAAACCCGAGTTTTTTGTTTTTTCTAATAAGAAACAGTTTTTTATTCTTTTTTCAAGAAAAACACAAAAACCCCAATTGTTTTTATTGCATCATGCAATGTCACCATTTTCAGAATTACACAATAACTTGTTTTACCTATTATGGCATTAAAAATTGAAGGTGAAGAAATGTACCCCATCCTAGTTTTCGCAGTGTTGTTGGTCAGTTCACTCCAAAATAGTAAGGCTTGGCAAGCATGTGCACAAAAAACAGCCAATCCCACTCAACCACTGCAGTTTCACGTCAAGTTTATGTGCATGTCTTACTAGTTCAGTGTCTACAAAGTGTATTTTTTCAACATATGTTTTGGTATGGTCCAGCATGAGAAACAGTTTGGATGCTGATAAAGTAGAAAAATAAGTTAAAAAATACCGATTTTACAGAGTTGAAGAAGATAACCAGTAGAATTTTCGCAAACTATTCGGATGATTCTTCTCTTGTTTTGAAGTCTCTCAAATTTCGTTGCTGTTCGTTTCATTTGATTTAAATAAAAGAAAAAAAATGACATTTTAATTGTACGATTGTGCTGCATATTTGACTTTTTACTTAGAGTTTTCAAAGAAAAAATAAACGGTGGGTCTTTTGGTGGGTTTTATTGTTGTTTTATGTGGCCTTTTTAAAAAATCCCGGGTGGGTTTTTTGGGTTGGGTTCAATTACATCAAGTCTGGTTTGAGCTAGTGTGCTGTTTCCTCTACGCTTTCATAACTGTTATTTCATCCCGAGTTAGCTTTAGGCAGAGAAATGAAAAATCTTGAAGCAGCTTGATGCTTTGGTTTAAAGAACGTCGCGCAAACTAACCGCAAAATCGAACATTTCTTTGAAATGCAACCTAGCTGTGTGATATGCGTTGAAATCATACGTAATGTTAAGCAGGTAGTGGAAAATAACGTTACTTGCAGAATAATCTTTAAAAGCGTCCATAACGATCATGGATGCCATTACTTTCAAATTTTGATTATTTTTTCTACAGCGGTCAGAACAGCTTTTTTGGGCTGTGGTTTTGTAATACATTAGGCTAAGACTGCCAACACCAATTGTCACGTTTACTTCTAAAGTAAGCAAAAGAAGACAGAACTAGGTTGCGCAGTCGCGTAGTCTTTGTGCACTTCAAACACACGTTGTGTGGGCGTGTTGGCACAGCGCTTGTCTATAATCGTTGATTGGTAGCTTGTTTTAAAGTAATTCAGTCAACTTTAAAACGTATAATCCATCTGCTAGTTGCCAGACCTCATGCCAGTAGTTCAACAGTTCAATTCACTTGGTTACAACGTACATTTGCCAAATATGGTAAAACATACTGATCATCAGGATGCCTCATAGCGTGTAATAAATAGTCGAAACACGTCACCACAGCAAATGCGTCAGCGCAAACTTTTCATATAGCTTTGACAGTCAGGCTCCCGAATTCATATTTTTGGGACCATATTGCCCACTGTTGTAGTGGCCCAGGCTGAAGGAAGTTACCGATAAATGTCCTCACACTCGTGCACCAGAAGCTCAGTCAATGAAAATACGTGGATTTACCACAATTATTATTGAAGTTTTCGTCAGTTTTCGTCAAAACAGTTTATTTTCCAAAAAAAGCAAGTTTCAGTATTTGTGGGAGACTTCCTCTTTACCTCTACGCAGTTCCTCTTTGTGAACAGACAAATTTTATAATTTAAACCTGAGCCATGCTGCTTATGAAAAATTGCTACAGCCCGCTATCAAACCATCATCTGAGCTGTACACTGCGTTGTGTGTCTTGAACCATAAAACTTTCTGAATTCTCGAACGCAATATGGCTCTGGCAGTAAGTGATTAGAGTTACACTGGATGAAGAATGTAAGGCGTCGTATAAATGCTGTAGCTTTATTCATGCCAAGCGCCCAGAGCAAACTTACAGCTGCGTCGGGCAGATGTACGACATGCCCCTCCGTCCACTGATTTAATATTTGGTGTGCGGGGCGAATGGTACAGGAGACGTCAAGAAATCAAGGACCTGAACATTTTCCACTGCGGTTTGAGGCAAATTATCTATGATATAAGGGGCCATAAAAGTCATAACGTCGTGTCACAACGTTTCTACGAGATAGCTTCTTGAAATATCACCATTGCGTCACGCCCAGCGGTCAACTTGAAGCAAACCTTTCAATTGTAAGTAGTCGGTACACGCAACAGCTTGAGTGTTTGCGTCATTGGCGCTGCGTAACCACGACTCAACACTCTATGCGAAAAAATGTGGCTATTGTAAAATATTTACATCGATGGGAGAGCTTTCCTTAGTTTGAAAAGTTTTGCTTTTTCCTTTTGCGGCTAAAGTTATAATGGCTTGTTGTGTTTTTATGTACAGCTGTCAGATTCCGCTTGCAACTTGTGAAATCTTGGTGATTTTTTCGCAGTAGTATAATTTAACTTGTAACGTTGTTTACTGATCGACAACCGCGACTCGACAGTTCCATAACTTGATTCGCCAGTGCACTCGTGCACTCAGCACTGTGACGCACTACAGCAGGTACACAAGAGATGTATTAAAAACAGGCCTTGGTCATGGTGCTCAACGAGTTAACTGCAAAATAGCAATCATTGTGTTTATGCTGCGACAAAAATCGTATGAAAATGACCACATTCTACTGACACAGCCAGACTATTTTTGGCAAAAACAAAGCATTGGCAAACAGACTTCAATTTACGCTTTGTTTTTAAGTGCTCTATTGCATCATCGCCGCTCTGTGCGTGCTGATTCTGGGTCTCCTCATCACAACCTTAGTGTTGCTGAGGTGAGTCTATGTGCTTCCAACCAGTGTTTCTCAACTTTTTCTTTTTCAACATGCTGCCCATTTTTAGTGAAAAACTTTTGTGGAGGCCCACTGTATTGCGATAGCTGATGAATTTGGAAAAAGATTTAATAAAATGACATTTTTTTGCGATTTACATTCAAACCATAAAGAAACTGGTTTCAGGTTCGTACAGAGAAATGTTCAAGCTTGTTAAATAGTAATACAGGGAAACGTTCAAGCCAAAAATCCTGCACAATAATATGCAATACATTTTGTACTGCAACGTCTTTGGTTTTCTTTGCAGGGCAACCTGAAATAGATTCGCTGCCCACCAGTTGAGAAACACTGCTTTAGACCATGACCTGCTGGCTGTTAGTTCTTGCCCGATGCGTTAATTAAGTTGTGGTCTGTCAATTGATAAAGGTGTCAGTTAAAATGCAGACGTAATCGTAACTGATGGGGAATACAAGAGAGACCCGGATGCCGGGGTAATCCAGCGCGTGCCGCAATTTAGAGAGAAATAGCCGTAAGCGAGTAACTCGCTTCAAGCTCGAACGAGATGTCTTAAACTTCAGCATTTTGTCAAAGGTTGCTGTCGGCTTTTGACCGAGTTTTCCAAGAAAAGCAAGGCGGTATTTAGTACCGGAATCTTCTGCGCGAATGATTTAATAACATGATAGAACTCCGAAATCTTGTCGCAACGCTGTAAAGTGCCGAACATGTGCCAGGCAAATCTTGCCAGTCCCTCCGAACATTATACTTTGTTAAGCAGCTAGAAATGTGAAATGTATTGGACGTTTACAAGCTGCATTATAAAAAAGCGGTTTTTCCAAACCACTGCAGTGCGATTGAGCGAGCATATTTTATAACAAAGTGACCAAAATTGTTGCAACTGCGACGGTGGCAATGGACTTATGAAAACAGATGTCGGCGCGATGCATTTTTAACTTTAGCTTGTTTTCAAACTTTTGTGGCTTCTTCAACTGCAGTGCCAACCTAGTAAAATTTAAAGCCAACAACAGGGGTAAAACAAGATTAGGTTTTCCTGTATGTTAGTTGCTTTTCAAGTCGCTTTACTCGCTATGAAAGATCATCCACCTCGAAAAGTGTCCAACATCACCGTCGTCGCCAGATACATTTTTTTGCCAAGTGATTGTTTCATCTCCTGTGGCTTCGTTTACTTACTTTTGCATTTCCTATTTTTCTGAAGAAAGTACCGGCGTGAGCAAAAGCTGCGCTTGACAATGTGGAGAGTCAAGTGGAAAGATGTGTCGTTTGGTGATGGCTGGAGACCTAATACCGCACCGGAGGACGTAAGTCGGCTGCAAACGTAAACAAGAAAATCTGCCCCAAACGATTTCGCAATCAAGCTTTTATTGTATCACACATAAGCTTAGATATCCCGCACAAGCAGCTCAACAATCAGTGTGTTATGAACAAAGAGAAATTCGTAGCCATGGTTGGCGCACACCTACTTTTGCTCGACAGAAGCGGGATGCAGGAATCCGGTGTAAAGAAACATTGTAATGACGCTGTAAATCCCAGCTACGTGACCTGTCCCGCTCTCCGAGTGCTGTGTTTACCGTAAACACTCTGCTGTCATTCGCCTACAAATTGCCCACGCAACGAATTGAAATAGAAAGTAGCTTATGAATTATTAATAGGACTTAATGTTTCATAAGACAAATATCTAGGACAGACACAAGAAGTTGCTAATGCGAAAAATGCACGCTTTGCGGAAATCTATTGCAGTAGTATTTATGTAAGCCAAGCGAAATGGAAAATAAATAGCTGTTTTTTTCAGAAGACACTAAATGTTGCGTCATATTAATTTTTCCCACCGGCCTGACATTGGTTTCCACGAAAGGGTTGCCTGCTGCAATACCTTATTTTTGTTCTTACTGCAATTTGAAAGACAAATATTTTTGCGCGAAACCATAATTTTTGGCCTTCTGTGAAAATTTAATAAAAATGTCAATGTCCTGTACTTACAAATAATACAAAGTCTTAAAGTGCTTTTTAAACTTCTCAGCATTTTACGTTGGTCTTATTCTTTCTACGAAAGAAATGTTCTCCACACCGAGAACCATCACATTCCGCTGCAAACGTGTAATCAGACAGTGAAACATTGTTTGAACGTTAGACTAACAGCTAGAAGTAAATAAAGCACTTCAGTTTACGCTTGTAACAAGTCGCATGACCTGCGCTGCGCGAGAAACTTCATGTTGTTTGGTATCTCGTTCCAGCCTGGCAGGTGGCGCTGCAATGGGAGGACTGATCGAATTCACCGCGTATGACTTTTTGTGATAGTCGTATGAATTTGATTTGGAAATAAATTTACACTCGAACCTGTTCCAAACTTGAGGGAATTCGGCAGTTTAAACAGGCAATAAATAAAGAACAGGTTTTTGGACCATCTTTTGTTTGTATGAGGGCAAAACAGAATTCTCGTTGGTTTTGATTCTTTGCTGATGCTAGTCATGAATTTTGTTTTTCTTGTAGGGTGTTTGTTTGTCTTCTTTGTTTGATTAACACTGGTCACCCACGTCGCAATATTTAAATCATTCGCAAAAACTGCACGTGTGCTTGTACAACAAAACCACTCTTCTAAAATAAAAGATAAATATTTAAAAGTTTTTAAAGGCAAATCATATGTTTTTCAGATTTTTTTACCACAATGATATTTTTACAAATTAGTTCGTGAAAACATATATTGATGTACTAAATTTGGCATTGTGCAAAGAGTTTTATAAAATTAGCGAAATTAATCAAATCTAAGTGATGACTCCAATTTGCACTGAAATGAAAAAGCTTTTTTTATAAATGTCACTGCCCAACAACAAATTCAGTATTGTAATTTTTCACCAGTAAACATTCGGGTCGCAGTTGTAATCATCATCGACACATGTGGTATAGTTCATCTATATTTGATGTACATTTCGGGCAAACGAAAAGTTACTGCCCGATAACGTGAAACACTCTGACATAACAAAGCTTAGAAAGAGGAAGGCAAACAATTCGAAGAAAGAAAAACGGATGAACACCTGGCCAGTTGCTCCAGCTTTGGTCATCTCCATTGCTATGCTATAAACTTAAATATAGGAGGATGAATATTAGTGTCTTGAACATCGTAATTGCTTATCCACCACCTGCTTGGCCGATGAGAAACCAATGCAAAGAAAGCAATTTCAGCTGTTTGCACATATAGTGCAGCATAACTGCTAAGTCCCTTTTGTGACTGAACATATATCATAATGCAAATATACTGGTATCGCAATGTTGGTCTTTACTAACATTTCTTTACTACAAGTTTGTGTTGCATCGTCTATTGTGCTCAGCGATTTTCGCATTCACGAGTATTTCGTTTTATCACAAACCATATGTCGTAAAGTTGTCTAATACTATTCAAAAATGCGTTGTGTGCTGAAGTGAAAATATTTCTGAGATTTTTTAGGCCTTGTGAAATAGTTTTGGAATGGAAGCACAAAAACCCTTTTCAAAATCGATTCCTTAAAACTCATAGCAGCACCACGGCCTACCTAATATACGGCCAGTGGCGTACGGTGATCGTTTTGGTAAGGTGTTCACCAGGCTAGCAACCAGCCCAAAACTGTGAAGGTTCACCAGCCGTGGTGGTTGTTGCCTATACCACAAGCCATTGGAACACTTGAACAGATTCGCAGTTGATCATAATCATCAAACCACGCGCAGCACGTACGCTAGAACGTCGACAGCATGGGACACAAACAAGAATTGATTAATTTCCTTTCTCGTGACAAAATCGTTTCAACTGAACTCACTGATAAGAAATAAATAGCATTTTTGATATGGAGTCATCAAATTAATTTACTGGCTTACGTGTAACACTGTCTATGGAAACAAATCCTTTCTCATCAAAGAATCAGACGCTAAGATCTTACGGAGTATATATTCGCCTAGGATCATGTAGGCATCATCAGTTCTGCGAAGTGCATGAAGTATAAATAAAATAAAATAAACCACACAAGCAGTAAAGTTACCAATTAAGAAAACCTAATTCAAAAATTGCCACCACAGCTGCCCACTTTACATTGGAAAGGAAAAGGTCACAGTAGGAACAACCAAGCAAACCAAACTGCCAAGTGTACAGTGACGTAACAAACAAATACCAGTTCAGTGGGTTACATGCGTAAGTGGTGCAGGCCAGGGGTGGCCAACTTGTCTTCAATTAGGTTCGACTAGAAAATTTCTTGCTAACTCGCGATCGACTAGTCGGTAATAAAGTCACAAGTACAAAATGCCAAATTTGAGTATTGTACGTGCAAATACAGTGCACCATCGCCTAAGTAAGTGATGCACAGATAAAAAGTAAATTGTCTCTTCCCCCTAAATCAAGGGTTGGCAATTAATTTGGCTCGGGGGCCACTTTGAGAAAGCTGCATTTAGCGGAGTAAGTTGCTAAGTCGGAGGAAATTTCAGATTTGAACATATTTCCTAAATGCTTCCGCGGGCCACTGAAAACGCTGTGGCGGGCCACATTTGGCCCGCGGGCCGGTATTTGCCCACCCCTGCCTTAAATCATGATTGTCACGCAATGATAGGAAAACATTGTACAAAACCTCGAGGCATCTGCCGTGCTAGCCTATGGTCAGCCACCACAAGAGACATCAAAGAATATACGTGACCAACCAATTGATGGAGAATTTTATGTACTTTCTGGAATATTGATATTGATTGAAAGTGTTCTTTTCAGTTATCTTGTCAATTCAATGCAAAATCAGGCGCGATCGACCAGCTGAGCTTCGGCGATCAACCGGTCGATCGCGATCGACTTGTTGGCCCTCCTGGTGTAGGCTAACATGCTTGCAAGAATTCATTGACACAGCCGTGCGGTGGGTCTGTGGATGGTCGCGACTGGTCACGGGTCATAAAGAAGCCGAAGCAGCGGAAGTAAAACCATCCCAAAACCTTCCGTGACATAGCAAGACTGCGTTAAACGCATGCAAATTTCGACAACAATTAGCCAAATTAACGAGCAACAACGACAAAAAGTAAGCAAAGCAGCAAATAGCACGTCCTCCCAGCCGCCAAGGCACGTTCAGGAGAACTCAACGCAAATGGAAACCATGAAACCCCGACTGTCAGAGCACAACACCGACGCTCTGCGAAGAGTATTGATAACGATGTTGTGGTTAGACACGCTTACGTGTTAGGAAGTAGGCCTGTCCGTTTTTCGACTGCTATGAACATTTCACATTTTAGCGTTAGGCTACTTTGCACGTGACCCTAGGCTCACCACTACCAAAGTCAGTTAGTGCATGCTCATTTTAAAAATCGTGCAAACTGTTACAGTAATCATCACACAGACAAACCACATCACCTACCTAGGCAAAGTAGGCTATTTCAACCTGAAGCAAAACCCATCTGGACAAGTCCACTACAAGGAATCCAGCCTGCTGCACAGCTTGCTTCTACTGTACAGCGGCAATGCACAAAACAACGCATGACGTAAACAGGTTTGCTGCTGTAGTTTGGCTTCACTGGCTTTTTTCTTTTCTTTGTTTATTTATTTAACTTCGGTTGCTCTTCAACAACCTGCAGTCATGCTTGAGCGGACAAGCAAAAATCGATCGGCCATGTTAAGAGATATATCCGCTGTACGGGAAAACAATACAATAAAGGCAGTTCTTCGCATTAATCGCTAACGAATGCCCAAAAACCGATTCTTTAATTTTCTTCAATTCCAGGTGTTCACTGAATACCTTGAACACCCGGAATATCCGCCACTGTATACGGCCAGATATGACACGTTTTGCAGGCCATCGCTAACAGGCCGATTTGGTTTGTTTCAAAATGCAAATAAACCGGATTACGTACTTTTAGTTCATGGCAGTAACAGTAGTTTTAATGGCACTAGCGATTAATGGGACTTTTTAAGCTTTGCCATGCTTTTGTTTGACCATGCATAGTCTGAAATATAATCCTTAGCTAGAGTATGTGAGGATTCCGCAAAATGTAAACCATACTATATATATACAGTTAAACTACATAAAGCATACCTCACCTAACAACCATAGCAATTTGAAAGTTAAATACGGAAACTTTGGCAAACAATCTTTAGCAAGCAAAATGCAACACACCTTTGTACAATAATACAAAAGTTTAGCTACCAGTGTGTCCAGATTTGTTTTAAGTTATAAAAAATATCAGTACAATTCATTTAATTTCACAAATTTGAAACAGTGAGAATGTTTGATGCTGCAGTGCTGGCTGCAATGTTCATAAAACTCCTTTTTTGGGTTATTCATACAATTATTCAAGTATATAGGAAAATTTTCTATCCTGCTGTACCGCGTAGTTTGCACTTTTACCATCAACAAACCATGATGGAAGTGGGACTGGGTTACTGCAAAACTGAAGGTACACATGCCATATGCTCATCGACTTTCGTGACTTCTTGCACTGACGGAAAGCCATTCTCCCCATTGAAAACAATATTGTATTGCAAAATATTATCCATGCACTTGTTTTCTTGCACAAGTAACCAGATGGTGAGTTCAAAAAGCTCAAAACATGAAATGACTTCACCAAATCCACTGCTTCAAAACTTTCATTTTGCTCAGCCTGATAGATTCTCTGCTTAGGAGTCTTTCTGGGCAAGCTACCGGTAGGCAAGGTTGAAGTTCGTTTCAAAGATTTTTCTGTATGAATTGTTGGAAGTGGTTGTATTTCCCATTTTTACTTCATTCTTTTACCATTTTTTATAAATTCATCTTTGAAACGTTTCATGCATGCTATGGAATTTTCGGTTGGCTTCCAGTCAGTTCGGTTTACAAACTTGATCCACTTTGTTAATAAATCAGTTTTTTTGATGGGAAAGGAAAATCCGTGCACTTGTTCATGTTTCTTGTTATTTCCATTGGTGCAGCCACAAGCCGCACACTTATTATTAACCATTTTACCATGTACAACCTTCAAACCATGTAGTATCAACTGTCAAACATTAACGATTCACATTGCAGTTATTCTTCTATGATGTGCACGTATGACCATTAAAGCAGAAATGGTTTTGCAACAGTTTATACTGGTAGGTTATGATTGTAACACCACACTATTTACTTAGCCATAAACAGCAAAAGAGTTGTAGGCTATATAAAAATATTCTCACAGTATGTGAGGAGCCAGGACTGCCATGTTACGATCATCACACTTGAAACAAGCTGCAGCAGTTTTTGTTTTCATCAAGAGCACAAAACCAAACTTACGCTACCCTTTTTGCAAAGCATGTTTACTGCATGTACCATCTATTATTCCATGGTTCTGGTTTGCCTGTGGGGCTAACTAAGTCAAACACACTAATATTTCAAATCTGGATAGCACTTACACAATTTCTCAGTCACTGAGGAATATTTGCAGCCTATTCACGCAGGCTACAATCCAGCAGTCTTATGCACTATGTTTGACAGTTGCTTTATCACCAAACCCCTACCCCAACCCAAAATCTAACCTTTAGTTGTGATATAAATAGTTCTATTCGTCACCTTAAACACGCCCCACACCCGCTTTAA
>JGI24159J19872_10000709_pt1 | contig 32286 bp, 27 predicted proteins | sample Ectturendosymbi4_FD_19872 | JGI IMG/M metagenome (IMG submission 19872) | reverse complement strand
GGGAGTCATCCATAACTAATAAGCAACTTAGTTTTGGAACAACGGAGACTAACTTAACCAATCCAGTGGAAACCACTCGCCGGAAAGAGTGAGCACCAAAGCCTGACCTCAAGGAAATTAACCNCGGCAATATGGAAGCACTCGAACTTTACCAGCACTGACACCAGACACCTCACCGTTACTTCCAAAGCCACTTGCAAACTGCAGAGAACATGTTTTATCCAACTGCTTTAATGTTATATCAGTACTGAGCAAGGAAACTGTAAATAAATTAAAATGACACAAAGAAAATGGATAATTGGAAAAAGGCTCATTTTTTTCAAATGGTGAAAAAACTGCAAACGTTGCACCAGAAGGCGAACGTAATATGTTGCATACAACACCATCAACTGATAAGCAGTTATTTCCACAAAAGATAGATAAAACAAATTTTTCACAAGAAAACTTCTTGAACTGCTGCCACGTTTCACACCCCTTCATGTTTGGTCCACTGTAATGTTGCAGATGATGTTTGCTCACAGTGGTTGCATCCATACCAAAATGCAATTCTGTTATCCTATGGCATATCTGTGCTACAGGACTTTGTGGCTTTCTTATCATACGTTTTATTTTTCCAAGTGCATTTTCAAAGGGAAAGCATGAAACATTATCTGAACAACCGTATTGATGTGCATCATCAACTAGGTGAAGCAAGCTGTGCACATTATAAGTTAGCTGTTTTTTCCCATAAATTGCAGAAAAGTTTATGACAAAAGTTCTTAGCAAATCCTGAATATAATCACAAGACAATAAACACATATCTGGACTAAGCAACACTGTAATGCAGACAGATAAAAGAAGAAAATTGCGATACATGGCACTTTTTATGTTTCCTTGCAATGCAATGGGTCCTGTATATAACAAAAACTGTCTTTGTTCTGTTGCTTTCCACATTTTTACCTCTGAAAGAGAACAAGGTTTGCAAGCAAACTCATCAGGAATATGCTTCCTAACTGATGCTAAACACTGTGATACAGTATTAATTATAGTGCTAGGAAGCCTTGTTTTCAGAGGACCCCCGATCCAAAGACATATTAGCTTTCTAACCACTCCTAAGCAGACAAGATGCATATAATCCAATACAAACTGGCTAACAAGACCCACATTCAATTCACACAAAGGTGAAAGAATATGATGATGGGCTGCATCCTGCATATTGTTGAAACCTAGATCAGTCCGTAAAGGAGCATCCATGTCAGGAAAAATAACCTTCTTTCCATCCCAATCACCTTGAATGCAACGTTCACATGCATTATAACCTTCATGACCTTTTACCCCTTTAAGAAATGAACGTGCAGGTGAATCACAAATAAAAGCAGCCAATTTTATGTGGTAAAGCTGTCCAGAAACTTTAATGCCATTCACAAAATTTTTTTTCATATCATCAATGAAATCCTTGAGATATTCAGCTAAGGGAGACAACTTTTGCTCACCAGACAAAAGAGCTATTTGAAAAAGTCCTGATTTATGAATTTCAGTAAACATTCCTAAAATCGGCCACAGCTGTAGCTTGGAACTTTTAAATAAAGGTAAGCCATCCACATTGACATGAAGTGTCAAAGAGTCTGAATTTCAAAGTCTGACATTAGTGTAGGCAATGTGCTGGTTTAAAGCTTTCTCAAATCTTAAATAAATGTAAGTGCCTCCAGCCAATTCTAGTATATTATGATTTGTACAGGTTTTAAGTAATGTTAATGCATCTTTTGGTGCCTTCATCTTAAACAGCCTAAGAATGACAAGTAGTGCTGATAAAGCAGATAAAGAAATATTAAATTTTGTTGCCCAACAAGCAATTTCATACTCAATTGACCTATCCTGCTCGTCATCAACAAAATCACTTTCAAAGCTTGTATTACCATCTGGGATATCAAAGGTTTCTCCCATCTAATATTCATCCAAACCATTTTCTGGATTGCTAAAGTTAGATGTGTTAAGCATCGGTTGATCATACAACACATCGTGTTCACTTGAACATGGTTTGGCTGTTGTTGTTTGTCATTTATCAAGACTGGTTTTAGAGCTTTTGTAAGGTTTACAAACCTGAATGTTTTCTGGTGTGGGGCATTCCATTGATTCAGATTGTATTATGTTCATATCAGGTACTTTTTACGTAGGTCACTTTGATGTACTGGTGTACTTTCAACAGATGTTGAGAACTCTTCTTCCATAAAATCCACTTCGTCATGCACATTATTCAACTTTTGTAGAGCTTTTTGCACACGTCATCTTGATACGATATATCGGCCGATATACAATCAGTGTGCCGATGCATCGGTCGAGCTCTATTTAGGGTTAGGTTTAGGGTATATCTTTTACATTTACTTTGTTTCTACCAAGCCTACTGCACTCTTGTCGTGCGTCACTGTTACATCACAGGTGGTGTATGAATAAGTTTTCAAATTTCAAGATCCACAGACGTATTTATAGATAGCCACTGCCTAATTTGAAATGGATTCAAAGCTGTTGAGTAATGGTTTGGATGTGATGCTGCTAGGCTTTAAATTCAAATAAGTTTGGTAAATATATTGTTGTATTTTTTATATTTAGATTGGCCTACCTTTTGTTGTAAGAAGTGGTTTTATATTTTTGTTATGTTATGTAAAAAGATCAGTTCATGGAAAAGCAATTGCAAAACATTATTCATGTGCCTTGGAAGATATTACTTAGCAATGGAGGTTCCCAAAAATGGTTGATTAAGTTTGCGTGTGACTCAGAATCATACAAGTTGGCTGTTACTGATACAGTCATTGTTTTTCTGGAATGCTTAGACAAAAATACAATACAAAACAGGTTCAAAAAACTAAATAAGAGACTGGAATCCCCTGTGGAAAGGATCATAGAACATTTGCAGCAAAGTATAGAGAAACATGATATAAATCATTTTAAAAGCTCTTGTCTTGATGGAAAAAGCTGCTGTTTGACTTTGTTCAATGACTTTTATCAAGGAATACCATTTCACTGGGAGTTTAAATGTGCTGTACAAGTGATAAAGTCATCATCAGTTACTAAGCAGTTGTTATGTGATCCACTTGTAATTGCTTCTGCAAGACTGATGTTAGAAAATAAAAAATTGATTGATTTGCTTAAACTGAAAGATAGAGAAATCACAGATTACAAAGAAAATGGTTCGAAGGTGAGTAGGCAATACTTGGAAACTCCTGCTTTTGATTCTGAAAAGTTTTATCAGGATTTAAAGCATTCTGTGGATTATGCAAAAGCTGTTACCCAGGATCCTTTGCTCGTACTCTCATCCCCTACATTCAATGAAGTGATGACTACATCAGTGATGGATAGTCATTCAGAAGATGTTCAACAATGTCTTTCATGTAGTACTGTGACCACAAAAGGAAATTCTTCAAATGCACAGTCCCCAAGCAAATTAAGGCTGAAACGAAAAGTGAAGCCTGAACATCGAGGAGCACATTTCATTGCTGAAGACAATGAAGAAGATAGTGCAAGCAACAATCACACTAAAAAAGAGTTATATGAACCAAAACCAAAATTAAAAAAACAAAAGAAAGATATCTTCAAAAAGAGCTTGTTTTGATGCATGATTTTTTGTATGGCGCAACTGACCAGTGTCTCTGAAATTCTTATTGGCCCAGGCAAACTTTCATCAGTTTTTTGTAGAGATGTCGTAGGATGTCATAACTAATTATGTAACTTGTTTGCTTGGCAAACTTGTAGCCACATGTTTAGATGTTGACATTTTTTAACAATTTTAGTATCAGGCATTTTTCCTAAAAATAGGCTGGATACCAGGCCGATTTTGAAAGTTTACTGTATTTATGCCAGTTTATTGAAATACCTTGGACATCATTTCTCAAATCTGCTATTTTTGTTAATTATTTTCTTACATAAAATTGTAAGAGAAAAAGATTAAAGCCACTGATCTAACAATGTATGGCATCCAGTAGGTGCCACATCTGTATTAAACATACCTTGATTTCTGTCCTGAAATTATGTTATAACCTCTTGGTTGGCAGAGTGATAAATAGAAATTCACCAACAACAGGATGTGCGTGAAGAATAGCATCCATATGTAAGTGGCACAAACAAGCAATAATAGAGTGATTGTGGCACATATCTATTGTTCACTGCTGCCACAGTGTAAAGCTTTGTACACTTGCATCTTGGGCTTTTTGATTGCAATAAAGTAATGCTGTTACCAGGATGTGAAGGCCATGGCAGATGCAACTTTCAGAAAATGAATGGGTATGGTTTGGTATAAGAAAGAAAGGATATTTTCACAACCTCTTGGTCAACACAGCATTGAATGGGAAATTCACCATGAACAGGATGTGTGTGTGTAGAATAGCACCCCTATGTAATTGTTGTGAACCAATAATACTAGTGGTCACAGCACATGGTCTCTATTGTTGCTTACTGCCACAGTGTGAAGCTTTGTGCACGAGCTCTTCAGGCTTTCCAATTGCATCAATACCAATTATGTATTGTAAAGATACATAAGCCATTAGAAAAGGTGTTAACAAAGATAGCTTAACACCTTCACTACCAGGTGGTTGAGTCATTTGTCAACCCTTTCCTACTGGCATATTTTGGCAGTTGCCATTTAAGTTAAAAAGTTGGCCTTGCAGTTTTCATGAAAGTTTAAAAGTTGGTCTTGCAGTTGTTGCAAAAGACAATAATTTCAATGATGCTGTGTGTCATGCACAAACCAGCACAAAATTAAAAATAAAAACATTAGTGCAATGCTTATTGCTTGCAAGGTTTTAAATCTACTGATGATTTCAAGCCTGCTCAGGTACGTTAGAAAAACTTTCACTGTTTGTAACTTTGGCTAAAGTGGTCAAAAAAGTGAATAGTGATGGGACGATAGTGGATTTTCAAGTGAATATTGAATACAAATCGATACCACAGTAAAAATCCCATTTTGAAATGAATTTTGAAAACAAATAATGTGCACGTGTTTAGGCTGGAAGTATGTGTGTGTAAGCATGAAGAAGTAGATATCAACATAGCCTATAAGCATAGTGGGTTGAAGTAGCCATGTTAGTTTTTTAAGCAGAAATAGACATACTGTTGTTCAAAACAACTGAAGAAGCAGAAGTCAAGAATTTTTAAACTACTTAACACCTTCCGTTCTGGTAGACTAAGGCTAAAATCAACAGTTTGCACATGCTTTTGCGTGGGAATATCTCTGCCGACGATTGCATTAGAGAGCTGTTCAAACCCTCAAAAGATTCGGCAAGTCTTTGCGTCTGCAATGAAAAAAATGTTTTTGGTTTTGAGTTTTGGATTTTTTGTGAGTGATGTCATAAATGGAGTTGTCTCAGGCCTTTTTGGCCCACTTCATATGACCCTAGGGCCAAACTGCTAGATGGTAGTATTTCGCTCAAGTTTTGTTGGAAACTAGGCTAAAATCTGAGTATTTTGATACTTTGGATGACTTGCTAAGGTTTTGGGTTAAAAAGTTATATGACCAAAAAATAACAAAATTGGGTTATTAATTATTTAGTTTATTTTACGCCATAACTTTTGAACCAGAAATGCTAGGAAGTCAATCAAGATCTCAAAAGACTCAGATTCTTACCTGGTTTCCACTGAAAACTTGTGTGAAATACTTCCGTCTAGCAGTTGGGCCCAGGTCAGGTACTAGCAGCCAAAAATGGCCAAAAACTTACTTCACTTATGACGTCACTCACAAAAAAACTGAAACCCAAAACCAAAAAAATTGTTTTCATTGCACACTTGAAGATTTGCCAAGTCTTTTAAGGGTTTGAACAGCTCTTTAGCACAAATAGTTGAGGAACTATGTGGTTGGTAAGTCAACCAAAATATCCCTAGTTTTTTCCCGATTTCCAAGTACAATATATTAGTAGACTGGCAGCGAACGTGTTAAGTAGTTTTGAAAGGTAGTCATCAGTTTAATCTAAAGTTAGTTGTATAGCATGGTAAGATTGTGAAAATACAACTTGTTGGCATCAAGGGTGCCTGTTTGGCTGTGATGACAAGCCCCCTTGTGCCATAAGTACTCAGCATTAATGCCAATGAAATATTTAACTTTGCCACTGCAAGTCTCTAATGCAGTTGGTTTGGAACAAGAAACATCATTTCTCTTTTAAATTGCATAGTATTATTACGAAACAACAATGTCGCTGCCTAGTCAAAGTGGTGCTTGCAGAATGACATGAAACAATCTACGTTTTTGAACGATCTAAATTAGTATTGTGTCGAATGCACATCTTAGGAAATCTCCTACTCTGCAAGTCCAATATGGCCATGTTGCTGATGTATCATATTGGCAGAATGTTTCCGAGATATATCAGGAACATTAGTTCACAAACTCCCCTATGCTATTGTTCTACATGGAGTGTTCGGAAACTCAAGTTGCTACTTTGCTAATTGATTAGTGCAACTTCTCTTTCCTGTTTCTTATGGCATGCAACTTTCTGACTTCATCAAGTAATGTGTCATATCAATGCCTCTTGGATTGTTCTAGGAGGCCTTGGTAATATACACACAGCTGTGCAGTCATCCCAATAAACTGCTCTATGACATAACCAGGGCTACCAATATGGATCTGGAAACAAAAATAAGGACGGCTGATGAAAATTTGATTTTTTTACCTGAAAAGAAAACAATTGTTTCTGTTTGCACGACTGATGTCAGATCATATGTTTGCTTATTTATCTCCAGGAAACATTTGCTTCAGAATGTCTTATTCTCGACTTCTTATAATCGTCATAGAAAAAGTTTTTGTTTTTCACATCCTTATTTATTTAACCAGTTAAATGCTAAACTTTTGCTACAAAACCAGCTTTTCTAAGAATCCCATAACCAGAGTAGACAGCTTACAGTGCTAACAATGCCCGATAGTGCATTACGTCTCTGCAAGATCATATTACTTTTATGACTTCACAAAACCTTGATTGCAAAATTTTTATGATAAGATAGTAATGGTCTGTATGTCTATCAGATATTGCTTATTCAAAATTGTTATGGTACAGAAAATAAGAAAAAATAAGGATGCAAGTCACAAATAAGGACATTTCTTAGAAATAAGGATGGTATGGTAGCCTTGGACATAACATTCGATCAGAAGTTTCAGTACGGTGAGCAGATGACTGCCTGCAAACAAATCAGGGTGCTTTCTGTGGTTGTTGAATGTTTTATTGACCTAGGTTTGCGCAGAATTCAATGTTGTACGGTTCATCATGGTAGTGAAGTAATGGTTTTATCAGTGTTTGTAATGAGTCATGCTTTATATGTATATGTTGTCTTCATAATTACTCCTTGCTCTCATGTTTGTGTCATTTGTGTATTTTTTGCTTATATGCAGTGCAGGGATGGCCAAACCTTTTCTATGTATGAGCCGCATATCTTCAAAGCCAAGTTATAAAGAGCTGCAACATAGAAATCTAAAGACATGAATTTATTTGCAATCTACGCTTTTGTGACATAATTCTTTTTGGAACGACTTGCAAAAGTAATACTGTACGGTGAAATAGCTACCACAGTACCATTGTACAATATTTCTGCACTTTGCAATAGAAATAAAAAATAAAACACAAATAAACAGTTTTTCAGAAAGCTCAAAGAGTTGCATGCAAAGGTTTGAAGAGCTGCATGTGGCTCACAAGCTGCAGTTTGGCCACCCCTGCTTATATGTAATTACATAATACTTGTGTAATTATTCCATTTGTTTATGTGGCCTACATACTAAAGGAAAAAATGCACTGTAATGTCTTTCAACTGTGTTTTGATCAGGGGTGTGGAGCCGTTGTGAAAATGACACTGCTCCGGCTCCAGAGCTGCCTTTCATGAACATGGCTCCAGCTCTGGAGTTCTTGGTTTTCATGAGTGTGACTCCAGCTCCGGAGCTCTCTTTTTTCATAACATGGCTCTGGGGTTCAGCTCCGGCATCTGTTCATTTCTACATGTTAATATTTTCAAATTTCAATTGCCTTGGCGTGCCTCAAATAGAATAAAAAATGAAATATACCTAGTACATAAAACTAAAAGAATATACCAAATTTAGTTGAGTATGTTAATATGGTGGAACTACAATCAGCGCTCCTCCCATAAGAAAATCAGTGAAAAACAATAATCACAGGTTCAGACAATTTAAAGAACAGTTACCAGCAGAAGCGTAAATCAAGATAACGGTAATAAAAGGGCCTATTAAACTTGGCCAAAAAGGTGAAAACATGCCCTGATTATGACATCACCTAGAGAAAACCCCAAACCAAAACAAAAAAATGTTTAAAAGATCTGAACTAGAAGACTTCCCGAATCTGTAGACGGTTCGATCAGTTCTCTAGCTTAATTGGCTGGCGAGTTCTGGTGTTGCAAAGCTCTGCAAAAATAGTGGCACCTGAGGGACTTAAAGGAAAACTTCCCAGGACTGGTGGATATTGCTGCGGGCAATTTACCTGGTACCGAATGTATTAATGATTTTTTGTTTCTGTTGTAGAACCCATGCTTCATTAACTTAAGTGACCTTCATTGCTTTCATGAAAACACTGGTATGATGTATGCTATTTATACCTTGGGACTTCTTAGTGATATACCTTTGTTTGAAGAATTGTTCTGTTTTGAATTCCAAAATTTTTGGTAGAGTTAGATGTGTTGTTTTCTGGCAACACTAATGCAGTACATACAGTATTTTTGATATTTTAAACACTAGACACTATATATATCTTTTTTGAGGAAATTGAGTATGTATGAACATGTTTAACATAAGTGGTATTGTTTCTATTTTGTATACTTTCTGATTTTCATTGCATTTTATGCGCAGTGTGCAACTCTTGACCCACTTAGTGAGCAATGAATGTTTTAACAAAACATTGTCACTGTTTGAAACATGCATTGTCAGACATTATGCTATAATGTCTTATGTAAGATGAGGACAAAGAGTTATTGAGTGTTCTCACCTACAAATTTCAAACATCTCCAATATTGAGAAGTTTTACCTGATTCAGCAAGGTAAGGTGGAAATTGAAGAAGTTGCAGGTTATGTGCAAATGTAGGTTTTATTCTTTTTGCAAAACAAGTGTTAGTAATTTCATTAATTGTTGTTTCAACTATAGAAATTGCATTGTGAGCTTCCTATGAATTTTTTGAACAAAAGTCTTCTCTTCTGTTGTCACTGGGTTTTGTAATGCAAAACAGCACTGTGCCATAATAATGAAGATAAATTGTGAATTTTTTTCAGTGCACAGATTGTGAGCAGTGGAGGCTAACAGGCTTAAAGTTCTTGGGGTCAAATCTAATCCATTTGTTTCTCTGTGCTCAATGGTAACAAAGTGTTTTGTGTAATGCCTCAGTGCACTTGAAAATTTAATCACTTTTGTTGATTTTCTTTTGACCTAAATTTTGACCATGAATTTGCCAGTGAAGACAATGTTATTATGCCAAATTACATTTTGTAGCAGTGATGTTCCAGCATCAATGTTGAATTTGCATCTTTGCTTTATAAGCCAGCACTGCACTGTTGAAAAGCAATGAAGACATTTTACTTGTCAGTTTGATTAAGGGCAGTTTTTAAAACCTGCAAAGAACCAACTGTTAATACTGTGGGATTAAGTTCTTTGTAATTCCTATTTGTATTGCACTGTTAAATTTTTTAGGGCAGTTCAAGCGTAATGATTTGTTTTTAATAATAAACAGCCCTTTAATTATTTCAAGCACCTAATCCACTGATGCCTTCAACAGCGAAGTTAACATTTATATTTAGTTGAAATTTGGTGAACTGCAGTTTGGTTATGTTTTGTGTAGGTTTGGTTGGGTATTTCGTCTATACTTGTTGGTATGTAAGTGTGGATTAAAACAAGACAACAGGTTTGGATTAAAACATCTAAGGAGGGCATGGGTACAGCTTCTATATTTTTTGCTGATGTAGAATAGATTTAGGTCATATTTGATGGGGTAGGAATGATTCACACAAAAATGGAACCTATGTGGATTTTTAATGATTGGTAAATAAAGCAAGTTTGCACATCCATTCACATTATGTGTTACGAACTAAGTTTGTTTAATGCAAAGCATTCATGAGTTTGATTGTGGATTACTTTTGCTGCTGGGTTTGGCTTTTATGTTTGCTTGAAAGTGATCATTGTGTATTGATGAATCAAGATGTTAACGTTTTATTGCAGTAAAACTGCCTGTACAAATATGAATTTTATGAGTTTGTGTTTGGAGTGAAAAGGTTTGGCAGGCCGGATGAAATGGCTTGGTGGGCCAGATTTGGCCCGTGGGCTGTAGTTTGCCCCACCACTGCTCTGGTAGTTCTATTGTTACAATCGGAAAGCCCGAGCGGCAAGTGCGAAAAACTTCACACTGTGGCAGCAAGCAACAATAGAGATGACATGCCATGATCACTCTATTATTGCTTGTTCACGCCACATATATATGAGTGTTATTCTTCGCGCACATCTCGTTCGTGGTGAATCGCACATTCAATGCAATGCCAGCCAAGAGGTTGCAACATTATCGTAGGACTACTTTTTCTTATTCTGTTGATTTTCCTTCTAAAAACTATTGATTTGTTTTTATAGAACAAAAGTCTACTTCACATGGATCCAGCTCCCATCATGAAGGAAGCTACTTAAGCGGAGTCACTGTTTGCAAGATGAGCAAGCACAGAACTGTACAAGCAAGAGCGCTACCTCTCCCTGAAACACCCGTTTACAAAACTTACGCTGAAAAAAAAGTTCCTGCAAATGTAAGATCTAAAATAAGCAAAGCACAGATTCGAAAGCCAGCTTCGCTTGCTCAGGCAAATGCTCAGCTAATAGCTGCTTTGAAAAAAATTCCAAAAATAAATGGCGATGTATCGGATTCGGAGAGTTCAGCTGTTGGTACTGATAGCATAGCTACTGATACCAACAGCGTTTTCTCAGATGAAACCTCGTCAATCATCAATAATGATTTTGATCACAATTTAACATTATCATTCAAAAGTTTTAGTGAAGATGAAGCTGTTGAACTGCACCAGATTTTGCAAACAGGACATATCTCAGAAGAAGTGCCATTGTCTCATCACTCCTCTGTTTCTCAGGATGACCATAGTGATTTTTTTGATGATCTACCTCCAGGTCTTTCGAAAAGCATGGGTTTGTCATATAACGATGATGATGATGATCTTAGTGAGGGCAGTTTCTCTCAGTCAAGTGCAGCTTCAGAAGAGACAGCTGCTAGAATTGTTCAAAAAGAGCTACAAGCTCTATGTCACAAAGGGCATGCGAACAGACAAGCCCTGCGAAATGATTTTTATTTAAGAGAGAAAAGTGCTAAAAGGATAAAGGGGATTTCTGGTGCTCAAAGTGGAAACGTTTCAGCAGACGAAGTATCTGATGTTACAACGTTTTCATGTGGATCCACATCCCTTGATCGAGATGGTCTGCTGCTCCTGGAACAGTGTGAACGAAATGATGGTTTGCAGGTGGGACATCATAACTTATAATGTTATAATACAAAAACTTATAATTTATAAGTGACAGTCTTTCTGAAAGTTGTGTACACTCATGTCAACCTTGTGTATGACTCTTGTGAGCTTCCTCTTTTCATGTTTTGTAGTCGGTCTCGAGTTTCAGGCCTAGCGTGTTAATTTCTTTTGTTGTGGTGATAATCTGATGGATGAAAGTGGTTGCTGGGGCATGACATTTTTAATCAAAATTTTGGTGCGGCACCACTCAAGGCTTAAGTGTCACTGCGTATTGTCAGAAACGATCATTTTGTCTGTAACCATCGTTGAACTTCTGGACACATCAAACGCTACATCAGTCACAACGTACTTATTCCCTGCAAGAAGCAAAATTCGATTAACACATTAAAAAGCCCGTGTATTACTCCTTGCGTTGATTGTTGCGTTTTCATTTAGGAAAGCAGATACGGAGTCCTCAAAAAGGAACACGCCAAATTAAAAGTAGAGCTGGAGCAGTTAAAGCAATCTTTGAAGGTGAGCACCATCTGTTGCAAGAGGTTCCTGTGCTATGCAAAATCAGAAACAGTTTGGTGAAGTGCTGGCATTTTCAACCCAGGAAAACAATGCATGAGTTGCTTGAATCGTTTGTGCGACATTGAAGTCATTGTCTGCTTCCAGTATTTGGATGTAACATTATGATGCTATAATAGAATTAAATTACACGATATGACGTGAAATAGTAACAAATTCGGTGTCTACATGATATGAGGCAAAGTTGAAACGGACAGGAAAAAACTCTTATCAAGAGGAAAAGTCGTGCATTCCAAAAAGCTTGGCATAAAAAGGACTAGGGGACAGTTTCCACCACCTACTGCATCACGCTACATTTTTCTTATGTCTGGCTGAATCTCAATTAAATTATGCGCCTACTGCGCTTCTGTTTTTTTCATTTTTGTGCTTGTTTTTTTTTGTATAGAAATGTCTTGTGCAATATGATTAGTCTAAGTTTTGGAATTTACAGCTGTCGAAAGCGGACACTGCTATTCTCGTGTCTGCCAAGCAACAGCTCCAACTGGACTGGCAAGAGACATGTGAGACCAACAGGTGCCTCAGGGAACAGCTGGAAAAATGCGCAACTCGTGCTGCTGAAAGCGAAAGAGATCTTATCACGTTGAAGAGAACGGTGGAGAGAGAGCAGGTTCGTTAATCGCCAGCGAAAGAACGTTTCTGCTATACTCTTGCGTCTGAGTCAAGCGATCAATACTTTTTTGTAATAAAGTCGTGGTACTCCAACAACAACCAATCAGGGTTGTGGAACTGGAAAAAAACAAATAAAATAAAATGAAATTAATAAACAAACGCGCCCCAGTTTTGACTCTCTTGTTTCAAAACNGACCCCTGGTTTTCATATTGGTGTTCCAGCCCCGGCTTCATTATATTACAGATTTTAAAGGNTTAGCGCATTCATGAAAATTCAAAGTACAACTTTGTCCTTTTCTTAGCTGTGGCTGAAGGGTACAATTTGCTACCCTCAGAAAAAGTAAAAAATCATCTGTGCAACAGATTAAGTGGTCAATATAAAGGAAATGACGCGCAGCTGCAACTATGCGTTTTTCAAAATAACTGGCTCTAGCTTCGCATAAGTCTGGGTAGAGTTCAGGTTCCTAAGAAAATGCCTTATGTACGCATCCACTTCCACAGACCTGAAAAAGAAAGCTTTTTTGTCAATACATGATACTTTTCACGCCTGATCGAAAAATTAACTATTTTTGTGTCTGTCGATGAAGTAAAGATTCTTCACTTATAACATATGGCCTGAACCTTTAAAGTCTTCAAACTGAAGTAAGAAAAAATTGCTAACCGCATAAAGGGAAACCTTAAGTTAGGATTGAGTCATGAGGAGATCGAAAACAACGTCTGAGAATTGCTAAAACTGACCAAGAGTGGAAGGAACTTAAAGTACAACTGTGATGAAGTGATTAACATTACATGTAGGATTTTTCGTTTCGAACACCATTAATGGTGCTTTGATGCTTTCGGCTGCACTTTTACGACATTGGAAAAGCTGTTTGTAAACCACGCTAATGCAATAAGACAGGGTGGGCAAACATTTTCTACGGAGGGCCACACTGAAAACTTTATTTCTACCGGGGGCCGCATGTATTACATCTATTATCGCTTTTAAAACTTCAAGAAAAAACTTTCACATCAGCTAGCATGAAATGAAGGTAACAATAATCACTTTCAATTGAGTAAAAATGCGGTTTCGAATGAAACGTGTTGAACAAAATCTCGAGAATTCTATCTTATTCGATGAATTACTCTAATATAGACTCGAAATATGTACTATCTACAGTGAGTACGTTTGGCTGCCCTGTGGGCCGCACAAAATGCCCTCGGTGGCCGCATGGCGGTCCGCGGACCGTAGTTTGGCCACCCTTGCAACAAGACAATTTCTCTTGTAATACTGATTTCTCTCTCGCTTACATCAGCAACTACGTTTGATCGAAAGTTCGAGAAAATGCAAGCGGTCTCGAACTTTATTCGTATCAGGTCTGTGAAAAGCATTAGTCATTAGTGCGAAAATCACTGATCCAAAGTGTTTTTGTGTTTTATTCAATCTTTCCTACTCTATTTGAACTTCCGTGAGCAGCAGATAGTTTGAAAGGTTGTTCGGCGCAGGATAAGCACAATCGTGAAATGGAAAGCGTGAAGGAAATTCTCCAGAATTGGAAGGAAAGATATCTCCGATCTGACGAGTCTTTCGAAAAGTCGNGTCTCGAAAACGCGGAACTGAAAGACAAGCTTGACGCTCTGGCGAAAGACTGCGCCTCGAAAGACGCTCAAAATGAAAACTTGCAAAAAGAGGTTTGTTACTATGTCGTGTGATAAGCTTTTTGGTGCGTATTTTTGTCCGAACGGATATTGCGATACGTATTGACATTCGAATCAGTTACTACCAGTCGTAGCCGACGGGTGCCTCGCGGTCTTTGTCAGCGTTGTATCTTCACATTTCTTCAACCAGTTATGTGCTTTGTGCAATATTCGCTCTGGCAAAGAATTGACGTAACTGTTGTAGGTGATTGTGAAGAAACCTAGCAATGTTGTGGTATTTCTCAAATAATTTTTATGTAAGTTGGTTTTTAGCTTTCTCTGCAACAATGGCGTTTATTTGCTGTACGTACAAGTGCCGTGTTCTCCGGAATGTTTCAAGTAAAAGTTCGCCACGCGGTATTATCCAAGTCACCGACTGACAACATTTTTGCACTTGTTTAGGCTTATGCAAGGTTTTGCGATGTTTGTGTGGAATATGCTCTTGCGTCTGATCTGTTTCAACTGCATGAGCAAAGTTTTTGCTGCGTAGCTTCGCTTCCCCACAGTGACAAACTTGTTTCCGATCGTATAAGCGGAAGTTTCACATGTTTTCGTTGAAATTTTGGACTGCAAATTTAGTTTTTGTCTCATGGGTGGACAACCTGAAATACTTAAAGAATCATTTGGATTCGTTTGACACAGAAAGAAGGCATCAGCAGTAGTGGTGGTCCATGTTTTAAATCCGGTGTTATCCCCGATATGGAGGTGGACGGACTAACCTAATGACTTGCAATTAATTTCAGTCCTTCACTCCATTTTTATCGATTTGAAGCGTCCTCTTCACTCATAGCAATTTCCTTGATTTCCTGTTCTACCTGCCTTCTCTATTTTTTTCATGGCCTTCCTCATCCTCGTCGGCCATTTATCAACAAAACATTTTTAAATCTAAACTGAGGATAACAATGCATACGTCGCTTTTTACTTTGTGCTTTGTACGAAAGGCATAGCGGTTTGCATTTATCCATCGGCTTAACTGCGAAGGTGACAACGATTGTTTTTAATAATTACATTTCAAAAGAAAAAAACAAGGAGATAGAGTAACTTCAAGTTGAAATTCATTATTTGTATTAAAAAATCATGGGGAGCTGCAGCAGGTGAATAAAAAAAGCCACGTGACGCTTCGGAGCAGCGGGGATGCCGACCTACGAGCACTGGTCTACAGGATGCAGCTTCGCTTGTCGTCGACCTCCTCAAGATGGTGTCCGGGTTTTTTTTGTCGTGAGACTTACAGCGCACACCTTTCCTGAAGTATGTTTCAGGAACCTTCCCATTATGACTGGCAAGCTCGCCGCGAAAAGTTCTCGTTGTTAGTTTCGTGCGCGACTGAACCCAAATACTTACTCTCCCGTAAGAATGTTTGTGTTTCATCGTCAGGTAAAACGATGTGTTCTTCGTTTTTTTTTTTAGGCCAAAGAATTGATATCCAGGAACACAAAGTTGTCCGCGCTTATTGAACAAAGCGGCGAAGACCAGGCTGGCAGCCAAGAATACATCAAAACCATTCGAAGCGAACGCGATGAATACGCGAAGCGTCTTCACGAAAAAATTCAAGAAGCGCTCACTCACCAAATAGCGATACAGGGCTGGGAAGAAAGGTGCTAATAAGCGCGTTAAAAATGTGTTTTTCAGAAGAACCGATGCTGGTTCAGAATCGCTCGTTTTTTATGTAGCAACGCTGTGAATGGTACGAGTACCCATTGTTTCCGCGGTATTTTTACTAACTGTACAGTTTCAAGAAGCACTTTGTCCCAACAGCTGAACATACGTCTTCCACTGAAAGCTTTCATATCGTCGAAAGCTTTCGGTGATTTGTGTCGTCGATCGTAACCTCGTCATTGGCGCGTAAACTTCTTGCATTGTTTGAAACGCCACTAAATTTTAGGATGTTTGTCATGGTAGTGATGGAACATCTTCAAAAAAGTATTGATGTATCTTTTCTTGCTTGAAAAAGCGGTTCAATGATTTTTTGGAAGAAGAGTTAACTGCGCTATTGTCTCTTTACTTCACTCGCACAAAATTCGTTGCCATCTTGATGCTTCTCGAAATTTCGTAGTGAGCATGAAACAGGAGTTTGCAATAGTGCTGAACATAACAAATGTCGTATTTTGGCCGAAGCTTTGGCTATGGATTTAAATCGCGTACCACCTGGTTTGGGCCCTTGTTTCCATTTGGTGTGTAAGTTGTGGGAAAAAGACAGCTGTCCTTCCGCGACAGACATGGACGAATGTCCGAAACGAATGCCAAGCTTGCGTCCGAGAAGGAGGAGTTGGTTAAGATTGTCGAGGACAATGAGGCGCAAATAAAGTCGCTGCAAGTTCAGCTGTCCCTAAAATCCAACGAAAAAGCGGCGTTCGACCACGCCGTTTCCCGTCTCCATGACGACCTCTTCAAAGTCGAGACAGGATTTCATAAAATCAGGAAGGAAATGGTTCAGAAGGTTTGCANTATTGGTTGTATTAATTTGGCATATTACAGCAATGCCTTTGATATCCGATAGCAAAATTACTGTACATGCTATTAAGTTCACGAAGTCTTACGGTCTTCTAAGCCCATTTTTCCGAGTTTTGGTCAGTGGAAGATCTTGTACTTCCTTAATTGCATTCACTTCATCTGTTTTAAGATGTTCAACTTGGCGGTCAGCTGAAGACAAATGCTCGTTTTGTTTTCAACGGTATTCAGGCGATATTAATGTTTTTCCGCTAAGTGTTTTTGAAGTTTTGCGTCCAATAATCTTGGCACAAAATTATTCACAGATTATTTCCCTGAAAATAGCATGAGTATGCATATTGTCCGTGGTAATTATTAAATCCGAAAAACCTTACTGGGTTGTGTCCTCAACTTATTTTTTGTACTCCTGGCAAAAGTTGAACACCATTTTTTTTTGTGATTTTTCAGTCTGGCGTGGCCGAGAAGGAGCTGACAATGAATGTCCAGCTCAAGCGGCGCGTCGCGATCTTGGAAAAGGAACTCGAGCGGCTCGGGTCCGAAGCAGAACTTCACGCACAGCGAATCGGAGATAAAAACAACCAGGTGAGCCGAGCGCCTCGTACGAGTTTTCGAAAAGGAAAACTTAGCGAAATTGCTGCCTTGCCGTGACTCTGGTTGGAATTGCTGGTTCTTGTGTTGACCGCACCCTTCGCATTTATTGGCACGACGTTGCCGCAGAAGTCAGGAATAACATCGCCACACTCTCTTCTTGATCGGCGAATCGAAGGCTGTTTCACCTGCTTTTTTCGCCATGCCGAGATCTTTGTTCGAGCGTGAGCGTTGCGGAAAGACGTTGACTTGCGATGATACAACGAATACGCAACGCCGCGATGCGAAAGCGCTTTTCGTCAGCGCTGTGCAGAAGAGCGTGTCGTTACTGCCCAGGCTTGAACGACACGTGTGCAGCACGCAATGACACTTGTGCAGCGCACAACGATTGACCGCTGACGTTTTCACGGGAAAATTCGAGGGGGTGGGGGGTACAGCGCGGGAAAGTTTGAAATCACACCGTTTCGTCACGCATGCGTGTTGCGAATACGTGCCTCGCTTTTGAGAATCGTCAGTTTAGAAGAGCTATTTTCCCATGTAACTGACAAGGCGCTGGCTGTAACTCCGGTTGTCTTGCTTCATAGAGACGGGAACGGATGCGATCGTTAGGGAAGCTTTCCTGGTCTGACATTTCTTGTAGCGATAAAACCTCGTTTGCTTCTGTCGCAGATCGCGCAGTTGCTCAGTCAACTGCACAGTGAAAGTCGCGAGAAATCTGTGCTTGCCGCGAATGTCAATCAACTGAAGACACACATTGCCGCCAACGAGAAGTCGTGGGTTGAAGCCATCGAAAAGGAGAAGCGTTTGGTCAGGTGATCCTGGCGGTTGCGTTTCGTATTCTTGGCGAAGCGATTTAAAAAAATAAACTCCCGAGTGCAGGAAAAGTGATTAGCTGATGTGTACCGAACCGACGGTATAGGTCTCCTCCTCAGTTAGAAACAACAGCGGTGGTTCGTAGTTTGGCTGCAGATTCACTGATGTAACCGACTGGATGGCGCGAGCAATTCATACTTCAAACTTGTGTTCAACTTACGCTCGTGCAAATTGTTGTCAATTGGAACGTTGGGTGTGCACAGAGTGTGGCTTTGCAAACCTGTCGTCTGTTCACTGTCGCTGTGAAACACCAGCGTGAATGGCTCACCACGCCGCGGTCTGTATCGTTTAATGCAAAGCGCCCTTATTCTTTTTCATCAAGCCATCTCAAAGAAAAGACGGCGTCACTCAGGGCCAGCGACACCTTGTGCGCCCAGCTGTCCCTGCTGCTTGAAGAAGAGAAGGCAAAGACGACCACTCACCAGGTACCGATGAGTTGCCGTCGCTGCAGTGGCGTTGCTTAAAGTTTTCAATTTCATTTCTAGATGCTGGTAATTTACGGATCGATTTCATCGCAGTGGTCCAACCCTCATCGCAGTAGCAGTCGGTGTCATGTGAAAAAGCATTTGAACTTCTGTTTGAAACAGCCATGTTCTCCGAAAGAAACGCCCTGTGCGCGATGCTTGCCAGGACTGTCATTAAAACTCCAGCTCAGGCACAAGGTCAAAGCTTATTTGAGGTTGTAAGGAAGGGTTTCTTTTTGACTGTCTGCTCGCATCGTCAGGAAGGGGGAGGGGCAAACAGTTGCTTCAACTGTGCTTAATGTAACAGGTTTGCTTGGATCTAGTTAATTGGACTTCAAGATTAATAAACCTCCTTGTCAAAAGAAACTGCGGCACCGCTAGATCTCAATTTCTATTGAAGACCTGTGAAGTTTGATACAAGACAGGAACCAATACTTTTAAGGTTTTCGTTGATCCTCCGCAACTTTCTGGCCGAATTGAACAATCCTCGTTTTGGCGTTTGACGCCGTAGAGAGCAACGTCACGACATGCTACGGAAAACTTTTCGTTGCAGGAAGAAATCGAGGCTAAGTTATCATCGAAGCAAGACCAAGTCGTCCAGCTTCAAAACGAAATGAGTCAGTTGAAGTATGAAGTGGACAAGAAGGACGAGCTTATTCGATCGCACGACATCGCTCTCGAAAGGCTCAAGCTGGAGATTAAGAAACGCGACCACCGAAAGGAAATGTCGTTACAGGTATGTCGACCTGCGCTTGTGCTGCACTTGCTTTGCGCACCGCTCAAAACTGAACATCGTTGAAGTTCACACGAAATTCTCCTGTTTCCAATTGGAGTTGCAAGGTTTCGTTCTTCCTCAGTTCGGCGTATGGTGCTTTCCCAAGCTTGAGAATTTGTGCGACGATTTTCAGCTCTGTCCCGAATCGGTCGTTCCTTCGGTAAGACTTTTCAAACGAAAAAACTTCTTCAAGCCTTACCGACATGATTTCCGTGCGCGTGAGTGTTTGGGCGCAGGTGGTTTGCACGCACCCTCTGGGCCACTGTGATGGACGCAGTTGGTGTGCAGCAGGCACATTAGGAGCCAAGAAGTTGGAGCCAAACGTATTGGTATTGGTCGTTGAAACTCCGGGTAATTTTTGTAAGTTTTTGATGCAGTCCAACGTGCAATATATAGTCCGTACAAGCAGGTATTTTTTTCCTAAAAGAGTCGCATCTTCTGCTGCAGAGTAATGGAGGTTTCCGTCATCGTGTTGTCTTTTAGGTCTCCTTTAGAAAAGCTGTCGCGTTCGTGTTTACCCTTGCGAGCAAGTACGTCAACAGCTGCCTCTGCTTCTTATTCCTCAGATGCGTGAAAGTCACGAAACCGGTGTCGAGGTTCGCGCGAGCGGCGAAGACGCTGCCCATGCCGGCGAGCAAATGGAACTCGTCGCCGAGCTGCAGAGCGCACGTCGCGAACTCGCCGAGGAGGTCAATCTGCTTCTTGCGGAACGCGAGGGTTTCGAAACGAGACAAAGCGAGATGCGAGAGACACTTGGAGTTCAACTGAGAGACGAACGAAAAGAGAAGGAAGCTGCCCGGCAAGAGAAGCTTAACGTTGAACTGAAATTGAACAAGGTATTCTTGTGCTAAGTTCTACTTCGTCTCGACTTAGTCTGGCGAGCTTTGATCTGTTTTTGTTTGAAGTGCAGGCAAGCATCGTCTCTACTGGTCCTAAAGTTGCCAGCGGTAAAGTAATTTCGCGCCTGGCAAAACTTTCAAACTTACACAAAGTAAAGTCCTCGAAAAATCAAAAGACCTTGCTCATAGTAATTCAGAATGCATGAAAACCCTGATGCGCAGCTGACACCGGATCGCCCTCCCCGCTCTCTCAGCGCAGTAAGCCTGGGAATGCGGAGCCATTTCAAACCATCTCGCTTTGCCGACCTCTTTCCTGTTGGTGGCTGCTGTTACTTTTGCCACATTCAAACTGTGCAGAAACTCGTGGACCTCGGTAACAGAGTGGACGAGAAAGAGAAGGAAGCGAATGATCTGCGGAACGAACTGTCCGATTTGTCGAGAAAGTGTGATGAAATGGTACAAACAAAGGAAGAACTCGACAAATTGCTGCGAAGTAACCAACAGGTATTTGGCTGAAGTTAGCTCGTTGTACTGTATGTTAAGTAGCGAAATTCCTGTATGCGTCCCACAAATTTTGTTCGCCATCGCAATAATTTATATATTGCGCGTTCGTGATTTCGCTACAACAGATATCAACATTTTGGGCATTTTTTCGCTTTTTTCACCTCAATTGTAGTTGTGTTGTGTGCTTTACGACCATTTTTGGATGCTGTGATAGCGTTTGACACGTAGCGCGTTTGAAGTAATTACTGTCGCATCTTTCCAAACAGAAAACAGTGCGTTCAGGGGAAAACACTAAATCAACTTTAAAATAAATTGGTTCTTTAGGCTCGTTGTTCGTTTTACTGTTTCTGAATGACCTGCCCAATCCTAATGTCACGAAAACCATACTTTTCACAGATTATGCAGTTTTATTTCAGAGCGACAATAATTTGGAAAAGTTGCAAAACTCGGTNACCCGNGAAATGACACGTTTTGTTTCCATTAATCAAATAAACGCGTCGCGCATATTAAGTAACAGNNTTTTGCTTCTATTAGCCGAAGTATTTTAGTTGAACGATCGAACATGAACGGGTACCAACAGCTTCCNTCGATCGCACGTGGTCACTGCGAGCCGAGCTACATTTGATATTTCGTTTTTTTTCCAGGATTCCGAAAAGCTGCTGGCAAGCAACGCCACCCTCAAAGAAGAACTGGCCTTTGTCAAGCGCGAGATGAACCTGAACGCGCTGAGGTTGATGGAAGACATGAAGCAACAGTCTGCACAAACCAACTGCAACGACCCGACAGGTTGGTTTGCGTAACAACATTTGTTTATTTCACTCTGCCCTCACACACGCGTCTTGCTAAAGTTCCTTTTCAAGGATTGATGCGAAGATTAACGTTGCTCATGGTTTGTTGTTGCTATGACGATGAAACCGTGGGCTTCGGAAGGATTTTTTTCCACGGGGTGCAGCAGTGGTGTTGAAATTATTATTTTACCAACTCAAAACCACGAGAAAAGCGTTTTTCTAGTAAAATTTCAATAGGAAAATATCAAATTTCAAAACCCAGGGCGTCCAAGACCCCTCTGCCCCCTTCCACGCCATGGGTGAAACCAAAGCGTTTATCGCTTTCCAACGCTTGGTCCGCTTAGCGCTGGTAACAGTTTCTGTCTGCATTGAATGTCAGGGAGAATGATAGCGATGGTGTCAACTGAGATGAAATGCCCATTTCCTGCGCAGATGATTTCCTCAGTATTGTTTCTTGCTGAACGCGAGTGGCGCCACCTGGTGGCTCGTTTGCAAACAACGTCTCGCCCTTGCATTTGATTAAGCCAGTGGTTTTCAACCGGTGGGCCATGGCCCAGTGGTAGGCCGGGACGCTTTTTGCAGTGGGCCACAGAGTTTGGCATAAATCACATTGAAAGCATTATGAGACTTGCATGCTGATGTCATTATAATCAAATACGATAGATAAATAGCAAAAAAAATTCGACCTGCATGTTACGTTTGTGGCATAACTCCTATACTTAACAATGTTAGCTGAAGTTGTATTTGCGAGAAGTGCTGTGGCATAGCATTGCATTTGATAAAACACAGTAACGAATGCTAAGCTGAAGTTATAGAAATGGTAAATCTATGAGATTATAAGCTTCGGGCCACCACCAATATGTTTCCTAGAATGGGTCATGAGCAGAAAAAGATTGAAAACCCCTGGATTCTTAAACGATCGAAAAACGCGCGAGCGCGCAATTCTTTCTTCAACCGTTGCTCTTCTTTTTTTCCTTCCGTCCGCCGCAAGTTACTTCATTTTCACATCGATTCCAGTCGCTCAGCTGCAGCAAGTCACAGAGGAGCGCAACAGACTGCGTGAAGCGGTGGAGCAGCAACAGCGCTACATGCTCGCCTTGCACGCGCACTACCAACAGTGGGCAGACGGCGCGACAGCCAAGATAAAGCAAGCCCAAGCTGTTCTTACCCATCAGCCGAAAACTTGTGAGTCCATATATTGCAAGTGTTTTTCTTTTTATTAAAAGTTTTGTTAGCTGCGCGCGTCAATTGAAAGTGCAGATCGAGTACGTCACAGTAACGAACCGCTGCATGCAGCGCTTGTTTTCACCGATGGTCTTGGATTTGTCACAAATAAGTTTGCTTCTTTCGCTGAAAGATGTGCTACTACTCTCTTCCGCTTTGGAACAGTTATGGATTAGTGACGCCGGTGCACAAGCTCCACTGTCAGNCAGCGCAGCAAGAGCTGTTTTTTCGTTGAGACATTCCGGTCATTTATCTTACAGTTGTATTAAAACTCGCCATAACGGTGAACCTTAGCCTGTATATCTGACTGAATTGACTTAATTTTTTTCGGTCATTAAAAAAAAAAATTCGGTGTATGACCGAAAAATAACCGAAAAAAAACAGCAGGAAAACTCTGTGTGGTTTATTATTGGAGCTTGCGTAACCGCGAGTGAATGCGGCTGNCCGTAATACTCCGACGAAGCTTAGACTAGTCGCTATGTAGACCACATGGTTGATTGTTGATTCAACCGCAGAGTTAAGGCTGTGTTTCAAGATGTAGTTGTTGGAGCAAGAAATCGGTGTGAACTTTCACATACTCAAAACACACTGTCTGAAAAGTGTGCACCTCTTTGTGGGCTTATTTGTATTGATTGAGTTTGTCAGCTGTTTCGACTTAAATACTTCTGCAGCGGTCACGTGTCAGACAGAAATGCTCGAGCGACATCTGGCGGACGGCTCATCGCAAACCGACCACGACCTGGAAAGCTGTGGAAAAGATCGATTTACTGGCGGCGACCCGGGGGCCATGTCTGCAATTCCGTCTTCTAAGGAAATAGCAAGTCAGTGCAATCCCCGCTTCAGTGCAGTTGACTCCGTAAATCAAGCGGTTGACGATTGCACTCAAACGGAACATGACTTGGAAGTCGTTGGCTTCTTTCCGACTCGCGCAAAACGCATCGTAACGAGAACCGACGCGTGCTCGCAAACGGTTACCGCCGGCTTCGAGCTCGGTCTCCGGGAGATCGGCACTCAGACCGATTTCCGACCGGCCGGAGTCACTCGCGTTGCCGTGCAGACCGACGACGATTGCCGTTCTTCCCTGAAGTCGGTCGCAGCCGCACCTTCGGCGACCGACAGTTTTACGCAGACCAGCCGCGACTGCGAGACGGTGGACAAACTCGCCGACTTGTCCCCGCGCCTCCTGGAGACCGTGTTTGTGCAGACCGACTCCACACCTGTGGTTAGTCACGGAGTGCAGACCAGTCACGATAGCGAGCCTTGCCTTGGCCCGNCCGGGGAAATCTTCGACGACTCGGAAGCGAGTGGCGGAACGGATAGCGTCGGGCTGGTGGGACGGCGTGGCCCGGACAGACCTTGCGCTTCTCCTCAAATGGTCGACCAACACACGCAGACTGGCCATGATGACAAACTCGCTACTCGCTGGGGTGCGGGTTTCGTTGATGGTGTGTATCCGAGCGACACGACTGACGCGAGTGGAGCTCCCGCGCATGGCACCTGTTCCCCGAAAAAGTTTGAGGTAAGAAAATGGAGGACAAAGTTTCAAGAGTGGTACATTTTCCTGTGTTTTTGTTTGCGATTTCATACTCAAGTACAAGTGTTTTCGCGACAACTGTGAAATAAAAATTGTTCTGCCGTCTATTCTCTCAAATCGCTTCTACAAACTCTGTTAACCTTCAGTGCTGTTACGCACGTGCATAACAGCAGAAGGACATGTTGTGATAATTTGTTGTCATTAGTAGTTGCGAGATACCGTTTCTCCAGTGTGGCTGGAAGNATAGAATATTAGTCGTAACTGAATCATTCGTTTGGGTTGAAAATTTGTTTGTACAGCACAGNCGCTGATTGCTGTTTGCCTTCCNTAACGTTGCTTTCTTCTGTTATTTCGATTCACGTGGGACGTTGTTGGTTGTNTCTTTTTAGAATTTCGCGTTCCCCTCCGTCGCTGTAGCAACAGCCGACAGCNCTGACTCGGCGACGTGCGCAAAGCCTGATCCTCCTCAGCAAAGATCAACCTGCCCTGCGTGCGGGAAACTGAAGCACGTCGCGGTTCAAACCGCGCTTCAGTCGAGCTCCACGCAGACCAGTCACGACCTCGAACCTGCTCATAACGATTCGGGCAGGTTCGAGCGCTTCTTCGGAGGTCTTGCGACAGATGAGGCAGGCGTCCAAACGACTGATGGAAGAAATATCAGGATGCCCCGGCAAGACACTGAAAACGCGTGGACCCAAACTGATCACGACCTTTACCCTGTTTGTGACCTTTCGACCTCACGGCAGTTCGTTTTATTCAGTGATGCCTTCTCGCAAACCAACCTCGATGCTCAACCTTCAACCGTCGTCATGCCGACCGCCTTAACGACGAGAACAGATTTGGTTGCTAGTGGAACGCAGACCGACCACGATTTAGATCCTGTAGTTGGGGGCGGGGTCGTCGACGTAGTTGGGGGCGGGGTCACTGACGTAGCGCCGGCAGATCTCGTCACTGTCGAGACGCAAACGTACCCTGGTGAGGAAATCGCGTTTGTTGAAAGCGAGCGGAATGGAAAGTTGCGAAACTGCCTCCCTCGGGTCGCTGCAGCAACGCAAACCAAACACCTCCTCCGTCTTTATTCAGCGAGTGCGAACGACATTTCGGTGCAGACGGACCACGACTGGGAGCCCGCTTCCTGGACGGACGCTTGCCAACTTGTTGAAAAACCAACCGTGCTGAACACTGAAACGCAAACCGAGGCGCTTGTAAGTCTGGCGAGCAAGCATTTTTGCGCCGATGGACACACGCAGACTGAGCACGACCTTGAACCGGTTGGTTCTGGTTGTAACCGGAACAACCAGGATGATGTTAGTGACAGACAAGAAAGTACAGGAAGTCACGGTAACCTTGTAAATGACATATGCCACCTCGCCGAAGATGACGGTTACCATTCGTTTGCAACAAGAGCCGTTGTTTCGTCACAAACCCAGAGCTCGTTTTCGCGAACCGGGCTTTCTGACGACACCACGCAAACTGACATACCAGCGAACAGTACGTCTACTCAAACAGACCACGATGAGGAGTCATTAGTTGCGAACAGGTTCGTTCTTGAACGATCCCCCCCTTTTCCTCGGTCGCCGTCGTCCGACGGCAACGCTCGCGATGGTTCGACACAGACCGACCACGACGACGAGTTGCTTCCCATGCCCAACCCTGTCGACGTCGCGATGATGCTGAGCAGCGCCGACGCCAGTAAGCTTAAAGCGTACAAAGCGACAGTCAAAGTTTTAAGGAGCAAATTGAAAGTCGCCGAAGAGCGGTTGTCTTGCCAAGCGGGTCAGCTCGCCGCTCTGCAGAAAGAAGTCGCGGCTTACCAAGAACTTGCGAAGACGAAGTGCTCGTCTCGCAGAGAGGACACCGTCGGTGACAGCGAGAAGTCGAACGGTCGCCTGCGAGAAGAGATCGAGGCGTTGAAGGAAGCGGCCGGCATCAAAGAATTGGAATTAACAACTTTAAAGGTGAGAGCTGTTCTTTGCGTACGACACCTCGGGCAGTCGAACAGATCTTACAATGGCGGACCCGGAGTTGGTCCTATCTAGGCGCACTGCATTCGTCATTGGTGATCATTCAACCTTGGAAAGACCTTTTTGAATAATTCTAACCCAACGTTCGCTGTCATTTATCGCAGATTTGTTTTTCATATTTTGTCACAACTAGCTCCAAAAGAGACATGTTTATCTACGAAGCAAATTTGCGTGAACAAGAATGGTAGCAATTTTTAAGTAATACTGGTTTTGTGTTTTTTCAACTAAAAAAACATTCCAAAAACCTGCTCGTCATATCCGTTCGTAGGTCTTTGTATCCATATTATGTATGCGCCAACATCTTGTGCAAGTGATATGTATTTGGCGCTGCGTGACATTTTTAAGTTTTACTGCGCAGCTTCCTTGCTGCAAACAGATGATTCATTAATTTATCACAGAGACGCTTGGCATCAGGATAAGCTTGCCTTACTGACAGCATAAAGAACTCAGCAAAATTTTTAAGATGGTGCAGTTCATTACCTGAGAAAGCAATAAAATAGTGGGGATGTACCGCCGACCATAGTGACATCATCACTAGTTTACTGAAGTTAGTCTTCGGTGCTCAATGTGAAATGCTTGCTGCTCCTGTTCTGCAGTGTTGTTGCTGCTTCGCGTATGTTTGCAACAACAGCTGTTCGTACATCCTTCGTCAACCATCCCCGCGGTATTCTCCTATTACGCGAGTTACTCTGGTTATTCAGCCGATCACTTGCGCTTCATATTTCGTTTGATCGACTCAGACTTGTTCTCTAGTTAGTGGCGTAGTAGTTGGAAGGAAGAACGCGAATAACGTTATTTCATCTCCGCATTCGGGAAGGGAACGATGATGTACTATTTTTCATGTGGCTCCAAAACTTTGGGGCGCTTGTGTGGTCATTTTAATTATTTTCCTCACAAGTGAAATGTCACATCTTGATTTTTGCTGGAGACCCCATTTTTTTGGCCCTATTCTGGTTAAATCTTAAAATGTCTGCTTATGGTAAAGCGTAAAATGTCTGCTTATCTGCTTCAATACGCTGCAGCACGTTTAGCGCAAGTTACTCGCTGATGGTAATTTTTTCGTGTGGGCCGAAATGGCCGTAATTGGCCACCGACGCGCTGCGTCCCTTCGCGCTAGAGCCCATCCATTCAGCAAGCAACGCGTGTGTTTCAACGCACAGGTGGAGATGGACAAGCTGAAGCGCGGCAGCGACGAAGCGCTGTCCAAACATAAGAGGAAGGCGATCGCGGACCGTCGCTTGAGCGAGCGTCGATTGAAGGAATCGAACGAGAAAGTGAAAGCGCTTGTGGACGCGAACGAGGCGTTGCGAAACGCTGTGGAAAAGATGCAGGTGGGTTCGCCAACACACCATTTGCTTGGATAATACAGGGTGGCAGTGTGCGTCAAATGTCGTCGCTTGAAAAGCTGAAGGCGAATTTTACGGAGAGGCGTTGATGTGAACGGTCGCACTTCCAGAGCATGTACCTCCTCGCAAGCAATACGCTTTTACTTTTGACGCATCGCGCCAAAACTCAAAAGGAATATTCGGTTGCAATTGCTGGAATGGCAGCAATCAGACTAAAGAAGTTATCATTTGTTTCATTGCGGTTTGACTGGAGGCACTTCACAGTGTGAACGTTCGTTCTTAGTTGCTACAGTTCGCCTCGACTTGGGTTCCGTACCCGCGTGTTTCAATTTATTATCGGCGACCGCGCAGTGTTGTTGTTTCGGAGGTGCTGATTTCGAATATTGTGTTGTGGTGTTTTTTCATCTTCCCATGACCGAACTACTGTTGCATGGGTTAATCGAGGTCAACCTTCGGTCAGGTCAAGCTTGCGACAAGTCAGAAGCAGCTTGAGACGGCGAAACGCGACAAGCTGAGATACCAGGACCGCGCCCGAAAACTTCAAGCAAATTTACGTTCGCTGGCGTGGCTGGCACACCCTCCGCCGGGTGAGGAACAGGCTCCACCCACTGATGGTAACAACCATTTTCATATAGGTTGCTGACAACAACTGCCCAGTAACGCTTAATTCTGTAACCCCATTGCCTGACGCCTTCGGCGTATTTCGAACCTTATTTGTACTAACCTGTGCTTGTGTTTCTTGTGATAACAATTACGTGCGCTGTTTGTGTGTTGTGTGTGTGTTGCACCTCGATTGCCACTTGTGCCAGTGTGCATTCTGATCGTGATATGCAACACTGATGTTTGGTTAAATGAAAACAGCAACCACAGGTGCGAACAACAACCCGTCGTCTGCGAACGGGAGTGGAGCGGAAAGTCACGCGGCTGTGGGAGAGATTGAAGACAGTCTGAAAGCGTTAAGGTGATTAGTAGCTGCTTTCTGGCGACAGGTGAAAAGCGCTTCATATTTTTGGTTATTGTTTCACTTGCAAGTGCATCACTTTGATGACGTATATCCCTACTTTTATCACACAATTTTAAGCATCTGGTGTTATAGATAACTGGTTTGAATATATGTTCACGTTGAAAGAAACGTTGCAGTGAATNTTTCAGATTGTAGGCTTTTATAACTGAGCTTAGTTCTTGACACCNCCGACCCAGAGGCAGACGCGAAACTTTTTCGGACAATCTTGAACGCAGCACCNTGTTNCTCAATCTGCAACCGGTTTCATCTCATATTCGTCTCGCCAGGAGTAGTAATCGGAAATAGCGCAAGCATCGTATTTGCTTGGATGACCGGTTATTGGCAAAATTATATTAATGTTGCATTATGCTCTTTGCTGTTCAAGATCACGTGAAAGGTGATGAAGTTTGGCGACTCAAATCGGCTCATTGCTACACTAGCATTCCCATTAACCATCCCCCAGTATTTATGAGGACCTCGGTGTTGTGTTGCTGGTGCTGGGCGACATCGCAGTAAACGAGCGTAGTGCATTTTTGTCGCAATCGGTCGTTGCTCCTGCTCCTCATTGCTCCTGCTCGTCATTGTCCTTGCTCCTCATTATTCTTGGTTATTGTTCTTGCTTCTCATTGTTCTTGCTCCTCATCGCTCTTGCTCCTCATTTTTCTTGCTCCTCATCGCTCTTGCTCCTCATTTTTCTTGCTCCTCATCGCTCTTGCTCCTCATCGCTCTTGCTCCTAATCGTTCTTGCTCCTCATTGTTCTTGCTCCTCATTGTTCTTGCTCCTCATTGCTCTTGCTACTCATTGCTCTTGCTACTCATTGCTCTTGCTCCTCATTGCTCTTGCTATTCATTGCTCTTGCTCCTCATTGCTCTTGCTATTCATTGCTCTTGCTCCTCATTGCTCTTGCTCCTCATTGCTCTTGCTCCTCATTGTTCTTGCTCCTCACTGTTCTTGCTCCTCACTGTTCTTGCTCCTCACTGTTCTTGCTCCTCACTGTTCTTGCTCCTCATTGTTCTTGCTTTGCAGAAGCGAAATATCGTCACTGGAGAAGCAGCTGACCGACCACAACCAGCTCGTCCACCAGTCGAAGTCAACCTGGCAGCAGCTCCGGCGTCGAGAGAGCTCGGACAGCAATGGGTTGGCTCGCGGCGATAGCTGGACGGCGTCGGTGGACGGCAACGACGATTCGTCGCTTGGAGAGATTGTTTGATTTCGAAACGACGCAGAATTCCGTCCCCTTCTACATCGACCTCTCTCGTTATTCCTACCTCAGACCTCCCAGCAAAAAACACAGTCACTTACCTTTCGGTGATGGAAGCTCGTTGTTTTCATTTTTTCAGCCTAAAAACTGATTAACAGTTGTGTGTTAACGAGATTTTTCCATGTTTGTGGTAGCTTATAATTGTAATGGCTAATTTATTGATAGTTTTTCACAGTTCGGTCCACGTCCGTTAATTTTGCCCCAAAATCGCCTGAACACTTACCGCATGCCGCCTGGGGGGTTGCCCCTCAGAAATTTTGGACGGTCATTATTGAACTAATAAAACAATAAACATCCTACACGCGTGAAGCTATAATAACCTTATTCGAAAAGGAAATTCTCTCTCCTTCCAAATAATTTTTTTGGCTAAGCACCTACATGCTGCCAATCGTATCCTTTGCACATTCAACCACCGTTGCCTCGAGTTGTGTTTGGCATTCGTCGCCCCCGGCATGCCGCTCACGTTTTGCGTGTCTTTCAAGCTTAAATATTGTCATTCTTCACTGCTGCCCGTTGAGCAGATTTCATTGCCCTTTCTGCATTCTGCACGGCCCCCGTTCTCGTTTTGATTTGCGCTTCCATCCGATCTCCGTTCGTAGCCGCCAGTTAAAAAGCTGCTCAACAGTTTGGTTCAGTCAACTCTTATCGTCAGCCAATCATCGCTCGCCACGAAATGCAGTAGTTGTAGAAGTAGATGCTTGCATAGCTTCACGTGGAGTTAGTCCTCGTGATTTTGCGAAAGTGCAATCCCGCCATCCCTCCCCGCTTCCCATCGTCATCAATGCAGTTACGCTTGTGTGGTTATGTCAGTTATATTGCGCATGCGTTTTCTTTCACGACGCACAAAGCGCGTCTGTCATATCTTTGAATTTTCATTGCATTGCTGCCTTGTTTGCATGTGCCAGCCTCGTTGAAAGCTTGTTTTCGTTTTGTGCTCGTTTGAAATCGTCTCGTCTCAGTCTAGCCCGTCAGGTGTCGCTCGTGTCATACGACGTCACTTGCGCCATAGCAACGTCGTCTACAACGTTTTGAACGTAAGCACTTTCACCCGATCTAACCAGGGAAAGCTGTGCTCTTGCCGATAAACCAGCAAGTTGTTTTTTTGCTTGTAGCTCTAATGTAGAGTTTCTCTGTGTGACTTGAAGCAAACCATAAGCACGAGAGTTCATCCCATGCAGCAATGAGCGCATAATGCATTGCTGCGAGCACCGAGTGTCTCTGAACTATTCACCGCACCAGCTACAAAGTCACGTAAGCGAGAGCATCGGTCGTGATGATATGCGAAGTGTGAAGAAGCAACCAGTGGCTGGACCTGTTGTGCGGTGCCGCCTCGACTCACTTCCTTTTCTGACTTAATTGTAGTGATTGCTGCCAAGCACTGTGCTGCTCATGTACCCCTCACCCAGAAGGTGTCATTTTCAAACAGGTTCTCGAAGAAACTGTCTTTGAACGAGACGCTGCTTTCTGTTGTCTTTCTCACTCACACAAGGTTGTCGTTTCCCGGCACGCATGTTGCCTGTCTCTTCAATTCAACTCACTTTAAGTGCGTTTTCTTGCGGAAAAATAAGTTATTTTTGTTTGTTCCTTTCTTCTCTGTGTTGCATCAGGCATGCACGCGTTTACGGTACATGAATGGTCGCCTTCCACACAACGTTTGTTTCGTGCGCGATGCCTCGCGGGACAGGGGCAGCGGATTGAGGCTGTTGTCGCAGATAGCATTAGTTGTCACAGGAACATGGCAAACAGGGCATTGAGAGGAGTCGAATAGTCGTAGGTGTTGTTAGAACTGGCCTGTTTTATCACAGTTCATCGACAAATAGAAAAACAAATTTATTTCGAACAAGCGATGCATGTGCTGTTTCTTGGTTTCCGACTGCAAGTTCGTGATTAAAAGACTTTATGAAATCATCGTCCGAAGCTAGACGCGTAGGCCTTGGCTTTAAGCATCTGTGGTAATTGTGATAGGAAGACTGCTAGTTTTTGGAAAAACATGTCTTTCTAGATCAAACGAAATAACTTGATGATTAAAAGCTTAAATAACCTAATCTGGACTTTTTCCTGAGCAGGAGGATTTTACGAAATTTATTGTGGTTTGCAGACCTTAATAATTTGCCTGTACATCCGCTAGAGCAGAGGTTCTTGAACGTTTTGAGACGCGCCCCCCTTCGACGATGTCAACAAAATTCGCGCCCCACCCTAATACAAAATCAACAAGCATTGAACGTAGAACAATTTATTGGCAATTAACTTTCATCAGTGGGACGGATGTGGCTGCTTTTTAGAAATCAAAAGTTCAATTCCAGGCTTTGCAG
>JGI24159J19872_10000707_pt1 | contig 32316 bp, 23 predicted proteins | sample Ectturendosymbi4_FD_19872 | JGI IMG/M metagenome (IMG submission 19872) | reverse complement strand
ACACTTTATTTCGTGCCTATTGCATGCCAATGTATGCTTGCCAATTGTGGAGCAAATACACGCAGACCAGTATGAAGCGCTTACGTGCTGCATATAATAATGCCTATCCAATTATGTATTACATACCCAGAAATGTTAGTGTTCGCCCACACCAGGTTAGCCATTGTGTCAGGACCTTTGATGCCGTGCTGAGAAACGACTTGTATCGATTTTTTATACGATGCACATCTTTATCCAACTTTTTTATTCGATCGCTTGAAACGTCTGGTGCTTTTTACAAATCTTCATTTTTCCTCAATTATTCAGCGCTTCTGTATGGTGGAGACCGAATGCAGTAGTTGTTCGTGAGTTGTTTCGGTATTTGCGTCTCATCAGTATTGCTTTTGTGTAGTAAAAATTTGTGGACACTGTGTACACACCAAGCATAAACAAAAGTAAGAAGTGCTGGGAAAGTGTTTTGCTCCTCTAAAGGTTGGACACGTACTAACACCGGTTGTTTAATGCCCTACTGTATGGTTATCCATTTTCTGTGCTCTTGCTAATGACGATACAGCTGTGGTGAGGATAAACTGCTTTACTCCTCCCAATGTTGGTCATGTGCAAACACCGTTTCTGTAATGTGCGCTGATGTGTAGCTAACCACTTTTTGTGCTCTTGTGTCTGTGATATGGACCATGAGTCCCACAATAAAATATCATTATTATTATTGTGAATGAATGTGTCACTCTGCTTATTTGCATTTTTTAAATTATGGACTTTGCACCAGTTTTACGTTGGCTACGGCATGCGATGTTTATCATCTACACAAGCAGGATCTAGATTTTTTACAAGCCGTTTTGTTTTTATGAAGGGTCATGGCTGCTAAAAGCATTATCGCAATTTTCACTTTACGCGTAGCCTATACTCTTACACTTTGCTAAAAGCTTGCGAATTGTCTTGGCCTTTTTAGGAGACCACTGTGGTGTATGTTTACAGTTAATTTTGACATGACTTAGTGTACTACTATACTATGAAAGAATATCGAAAAAACAAGATGGCAGTTTAGTTGGATGGACCCCCAGTTTTCGTGGTGAGTACAGTCAATTGTTTATCCACAAATTATGTGCTTTCCTTGCTATTGTAATCACAAGCAATTTTTCCTTTTCAAGGCTTCTTGTTTCCATAACTTTAGCCCCCACTTAGAAAAATCCTGGCTGCGCCCCTGACAACAGTTGATGATTGCAAACTAAGAGGCGGATACAGTACATTGTGATTAGTGCTTTTCATTACTCTTCCATTGCACACAAGAATGTGTTATTACCCCTTTGTGTGCAAGGTCTGATGTTTCGTTAACCCTACCCAGGTAATGTGGTAATTTGGCAATTGCTCACTGTCTGTGAAGACCACGTTATCCAGAATCCTCAAGGGTTTCCATGAGCGTGTCTATCGTTTATCATGTAAATTATGGCAGCAAATTGAGGACACCTCTCCGTCAAAATGGCAAACATTTTTGGGCACGTGAAGCTATTGAATATCATGCAAGTAGGTAATAAACTTTCTGCTACGTCTGTAACCTTATGTTCTTTTGTATTTTCTTTCGACCTAGGAATACGTTCAAATAACTTTCGTTGTTTTGCGAGTAAGATGTATGCTTAACAAGCGGTGAGCTTATCTTGGTTTGCGATTTGTTGAAGCTAGGTTTCTGCGTTTGTGTTTCTGTATCTGCAATGAATGGATGCGATTTCAGAGAAATCAGGAAAGTCAGCGTGTGGCGTACGTAGTGTTCTTGTCTGGCAATTGGCGAACACAGTGGCAGTCCGTGCACTTCACATCTAGGCCTGCAAAATTTAATTCAGGGCTGTGGAGTCGTCGTAAACACAACTCCGGAGCTCTTCTTTTCATGAACATGCCTCCAGCTCCGGAGCTTCATTATGGCGCAAAAACCGCCCAGTACCAAATCGTTTTCGGACAGGTTTTGGCATCGAAGGCGATGATGAGTTAAAATCTTATTTCAGAAACAGTATGAAAGTTTCAGCCTGCTACCAATGCTGCTATTTAACAGAAAAATCAATAGGAACGTAGGGCTATTTGTACTCCTGTTTTTGCTAATCGTCGCCATCTAAGACTAGTGCACCTGTGGGTGGCAGTCCGTTCCGTGCGGCATTTATGAAGCGTAAGAGGCGCCCCACAAAACAAAGAGGCGGTTTTGAATCTTCACAGACGAAGTGGGAAGTTGTCGTCTTCACCTGTGATGCGCCTCAAGTGCTACTTTCAGTCAATCCGCAGTGTGCGCTCTTCACACCGAAGATCTTCTCCATTTCTCTTAAGAAATCCCGTGCATCTTTCGCTGCATGAAACGTCTATGAAGCGGCTCAGCGTACTTACGTGATATTGTTTGTGTTCGAAAATCTTCGATTGTTGTCACTTGTACAGTTTCAGGGGGTGACGAGGCAACTTTACATTAGCTCATGCAAAGTTTGAACTTAGCAGTAACGTACTAGAAGGACACTGCGTCAAAAGAGATTAATCGATCTCGCGATGCTTTTAACTGAGCGAGAACTTCTTGAAAAATTGGACTTTGACGTGGTAATTGAAGTTTGTAGTGCTTCCTGCACTACTTAAAATTGTTCAATTTTAATTATTAAATTCCAAGATTTCCCAGTAGTTCTTCTTTAGTGAGCTATTCCCAATTGCGAGTTGGTCAAATGTGCATTGTAATGGTTTGAGTAACGTAAAAACATCGGCATTGGTTATCGGTAATGAAAACTAGAAAATATCAGTATCGGCCCAAAAAAGACTTATCGCTCGAGCTCTATTCTGAACCTTCAAAGATTAAGATAACCTTCTGACATGTATTTACAGTCTGATGTTAAACAGCACAGCTGCATTAAATTTTCTTGCAGATGCAAGTTTTCACTACTCTTGAGTCATTCAAACTCTGTTTGGCAGTACTTCTGGAATTACCTTGTTTTTCATAGAACTTCAACTACTTCAGTGTTATGCATTCAAAAATCAACTGTTCATCTATCAGTCACTGCACCATGCATGTACCTTGTGGAAGTGGAAAACACAACAAATGAAAAATGTCAGACTTTCACGGCCACAAGTGAGTAAATACACATTACATACCGGCATATCCAATGTAGAAAATTACAACATCTACTCAAGCATTATTAATTAAAACGTCGTATCTAAGCTCAGCCCTGAAATTTTCAATTCAATGACCTATCAACAAAGTACCCCTAGAGTTCCAAGGATAACTTTTTTCAATGACTTTCAATAACTTTGTGAATCCTGGTAGTCCTATACTAAAAACCCTCATCCCCGAATTTGCGCAAAGTTGATCGCTTGATACTGTTTCGTTGTCGTGCTTTTTGCATAAAATTACTCCCCGGCTCAGGGATAAGATAGTAGTTCGAGATGGACTCAACACGGCGCAGCGGTTTCAAAAATTTTTAAACACATTCCGAATCAACCTCGCAGTTGCCTAGAAACACAACCTCCTCTTTCTCAGCCTTGTTATTTCGCTTTGCATTCGACAGTGACCGTCCAAACGTCATCACTCAATGACATCAAAGCCACCCTGGAACGTGAAACTTCATTGCGCACATTTTTACTAGATTTATTTCATCACGCTGCAACGAAATATGCGAAGATTTGGCAAAGCAAATAATGAAACGTCGGGCAAGTAGCAGCGATGCCTGGAATCAACAAGCATTAGAAGGGTTACGCCGCCATCGCCGATATAGAATAGAAAGTACCTTTTGTGCAAAATGCGACATGTTCAACGACTTTTACGTACGTCAGACCCATGGCCTTCGAAGCCTCAGCCAGGCGCGTTCCGTGCAAAGCCGAATCAAGCTGCAATAAACGATCGGCTTCGCCCGCACTTTGCCGTTAGAAAAATAGCGCATATATTTAAGAACGAACAGAATTCACATGTTGGAACTTTAAGAAACGGGTGAGAAAACAATCATCGACTTTAAAGCTCTGTAGGGCCTTTTCGGCAGTTTTGTGATAGTGCCCTGCAGATAGAGGTTTCTTTGCTACTTCTCAGCGGAAGTAGGCTCGAGCTTGACGTTGACCGTTGACTTGTCCGGCCTGAAAGCAAAGCACATGTTGGGAGTGTTGCGCTTGCAACAATTCTGTCAATCAAACTCGTAAACATTTTTTCAGCAAACAGATGTTGAATACGTTGACGACGCCACACCAAGGTCTCAGTCTATTTTAAACTGCCGTTGGATAGTTTGACGAGTGCTACGCGGCAAAATTTAGACAGCTTTTTCTCAGGCTAGAGCCGCTAGACCAGGGGTTCCCAACCTTTCTCTTACCATGTACCCTTTCAGAATTTCGACAGGTGAACATGTACCCCTAAAATTTCTTACCACAAAATATTTTATCATGATAATTCATAGATATATATTTAACAACATAAGCATAATGACTTGATAATAATATTACAGGGTTCCCACACATTTAAAAAAATCATTTTCCATACTTTTTCAATACTAAATTAAAAAACTGTAATGTCATTACTTCTCTTCATTTATCAAAGTTTTTAATCATGAAACTCAATTTTACACATTGCATAACACTGCATAGGTCCTTTGCCTTCAGTTAGGCATATGTAACCCTGGGGGTACCCCAGATTGGAAACCACTGCGCTAGATCGTCTCTTCGTTCGAACTGCAACAGGAGATCAAAATACGAATGAGAGAAGTATGTTGCCAAAATCAATTTCAATCGTTTTTTAAACAAGCACAAATCTACACAAAACACACGTTTAAGCGCTGTATAATAACTTCTTCAGTCGGGTTGTTTCATAAAAGATTTTAGCACGTATAAACAAAGAACTGCGAAACGGTCATCCACGTTTTTACAAGTACCAAATAGAATGGCAACCGCTACTTTGCGCGATTTAATTTAGGCTTAGTTTGGAACACCACTCATTTGATCTATATCTTCAGTCCTTAATCCGGTATGTATAAGCCAAGTTTCCGTTAGCTCTGACAAAATTAAGCAATTTTGTCATCTTGTGACTTAATATTAATTGGTTTTGGGCTTATAGTCACACTCATATCCACCCTAGTCAATACATGTGAGCAGTGGACAGTCGACTAGTTAAGCCCTGCACAGTTGGATTATATGAGGCAGCAAACTCAAAACTCTCAGAAGCTCTAACATTACCAATTCTCGTTTCTTGTCAACATCATCAAGTTCTCAGTAAAACGTAGCACACAATGCTCTTAAGCAAAGCAAAGAAATCGGGTCGTCGCAACGCACTGCTTTGGCAGTAACGCCAACGTAAAATGAGGGCAAAATTTTACCGACGATGCAACCAGTGGAAGAGAGATCTACCGGAAGCACTTCTACAAAACACGGCAGCTGGTTGGACGTGACCGTTTGCGCAAAAGGTAAAACGCACCTTGACTTCACGTCCTTTTGAAGGTTGAATTGTGTCGGGCGCTTTTCTCCTTTAGCTTCGTCGGAAAACGGGGAGTCGGGCGATGGTGGTTGGCCAGGCACCCAGGAACGAGAAGAATCGTCGCTTTCGGTGAACTGCACAAACACACGAGGCATCATAAAACCACGCAGCACTTGAACAATTCACCACCTCTCGCCAGTTTTTAGCGACACTGTATACGCAAACAAGTTTGTTCCAAACGATCGAACCTAACCAACTGTACGCATAGCATTTCTTCTTCAATAAATGAAGGATGCCGACAAAACATATAGCATATTTACTTGAAGATAATATGCTTTCGCACATAAAAGCATAATCGGCAACTTTTATTCAAATGGAACTTTTTACTGTTTCCACCAAATAATCCATTTTAAGCTGTTTTTCGACACCAACACAACTTGATAGCATGCACGCATGACAACATGTAGCGCAGGTGGCTGATTGCTCTTGCAGTCATTTTGCAAATCAGCAAAGTTGTGCGAAACCCAATCGGTCGCTGCTGCACTCTGACCTAAATTTACAATGACATAACAAATGTAATAGAGGCTGCAGCGCTGCATTATCCCAGCTGTACCTGACCAAGCGAATGCTGCAATTCGTTTTTTTTTTAAAGGAAAATGTTAGGTACCCGGTGATAATTTTCTCTGATTCTAAAGACTCGAATCGGGTCCCTAAAACGCCTTAAAAAAACCCTGCTGTAATTGTAAGCTAAGGACTACCCGTGCAATGTCAGAGCAATAACTTCCTCGAAATTTCTCCAAAGGCCAGCTTAAATTGCAATCATCTTTATTTCTACTTTTCAGGTAAACTACTGGCTAATCTATGTTGTTAAACGAAGATATAAACTTCCTGGATATGCAACAATTCTTGAGGCTGCCCTCTGTGATAACTGCATCCTTAGCATTTGGGAAAGCTAAAATGTTAGCAAATAGCTGGGCATAGGTCAACTCAAAATAGTTTTAAGCGGAGGACGTGCTGCAGAGTTAACACGACTTTGTTTGCGCAGGAGTCAACAAAGTTGCGCAGCAATCTGAAGCGTCAAAGCAGGGTAATCCCAAAATACGAAATTGTAATCAAAAAATTCCTAGACTGAACAAGCCATTGTGTCAAGACAATATCTTATAAGTGTTTACGCTGATCAGTCAGAAAGAAAAAGACTTATGTGTAGATGATATACCAGTAAAAAAGACTAACCTGCTTTTGATATACTAGTAAAAGTTTGCCTGTCACAGGGTGGCTTGAGTTAAATGCATTGTTGTTTTGCATCACTGCTTTATGGAGACCTAGTTTTTGACTTATCGGTTTCGGGGGTTACCCTGCAGTGTCCTAAATTTTGACCATTAGGATTGGGTTTTCAGTCATAGCTGTTGTCGTTATTTTACAAGCTGCTTGGGCAGCACGAGTTGGTGGCAAGTGATTGGTATTGAGTTTGTGTGGAGAGTATCAAGCGCTTGTTGAAATACGTCAAAATTTCAGTTTAGAACATTTTTTTGCTTTTTTTAAAACTTGCACTACAAGGAGCTTTATCTCAAATCATTTAACGGTAGGGCAATGCTTAACCCACACAGCGTTGAACAAAAATAGGTTAATTCGAAAGTTAGACATACACACTCTCGCAACAAAATATTCTGAATAATGCAGCTTGCTTATGCTAGGGTCGCAGAGTGTTCTTGATAAAAGAGAAGCATCATAAATCTGAAATGTCTCGATAAAGCTTACGGCAACAGTAGGCCATGTTTGGTTGACACAATATCACAGTCTTACGCTTAGCAGCAAAGCCACTCGTCACGATACACTTTGAAACTTTAAAAGTTTTGTTAGTTCGAGTTTTTATAAAGACGCAGATTCACGTGCCTTGTCATTTTCCGACGCTGTGGTCGATAATGTTGAGTCACCATGATCGTCATCATCATCTGATGAATCAGCATTTTCTTCCCCGGAGTCATCCGAATGCGCCATACTCGATCTCGCTAGTTCTTGCATGTGCTTTAAACTCTTGCCTGTAAAATCCAGAAGTCAGTACACTGACATGGCTTGGGCAGCAGTTTGAAAAACCCTTTGTCACTGTTGAAAATGACTCAGAAGTACGAACAGTTTGAAAACGTTACCTTTGCTGATCGACTTGAACTTAGTGCGATTGTTGGATCGAGCCGTAGCAACGACAACGGATGACTGGTTGGAATACAAACTGGAATCGGCACTAACAGCCTGCAAGCAAATGTAATCCTTAACGAAACACCTGGATGCTTTCCGCAACAGCATATTTCTTTAATCTGACAAGTTTCTTGAGCCAGGTTTGTCTTTTTGATGAGTAACTGTCTGAAGAAGGTAGTAGATCATAGAATAGGTATGCGTTTGTATCAGAACGCAACCTGGACTAATTGGTTTCAGTGAAAATAGTAATTGCACAAACGCGAAGTGTACCTTACGAATTTACCACTGTTCTTGAAAACTTGGTTCATATACATAGCAGTCTTGATGAGCGAAGCGGATTTTATTTGTTTCTATTCCTACCATTTTGCACAAGTGAAGCACCGACTTATCAAAAACTTCACAATTAAGATGAAAAATCGACTAAAACGTAGGGTGATCAATACCTAGGGGATATTTTCAGTCATGCCAGGTAGACAGGCGCCACTTCGAACATATGATCAAGCAAAGCAAACATACCAGATTCGCAGACCACGAACCACACGACGAAGAATCGCAAAAGGATATTGAAGTTTTGGGCTGCACTGGAAATAAACTTGAACCGGAAAACGACTTATCGCTGGCGGCGCATGGTTTCACGCTGCAACACAAAAGACCAGGTCGACTGCAACAACGGCACAAGCTGTAACCGAAATGAGATAATCCGCGATTGTACTGAACGTGCTTACTTTACATTGTACGGCGAAACGCCAAATACGGCAGAAGTTCGCGCTTGCGGCAGAAGCAAAGAAGCCCCGGATGTTGCAGAAGGTTGAGAAACAGCGTTTGCGTTCGACAGTTTGTTTACGTCCGTTGCAACCAACGGCCTTTTGTTATTTGATCCGGTCCCGGACCACGTGCCGTTTGCGTGGTTGGATTGCTTCGGATCGGAAGGTATGCGCGGGTCGGGCAGTGTGTAGTGAGTTTTTTTGCTGCATGGTAACATGCTGGCGCGAGGCGACAACTGCGCAGCGTCGTCCGATTCGTCGCTCTCGCTGTCGTTTGACGACGACTCCTCATCGTCAGAAACGCGATCGACTTCGTCATCCGACGTTTGAGTTGATGGAACCCTCTTCAGTTCTTTGTTTATTACGTCAGCGTCAACCTGCGAGCGAAACGTAATCTGCAGAAACCAATCAAAAGCTCACAGCAAACCGCAACGCAGTGCTTCTCAACCTTTTTCAGATTGCGGCCCACTTTTACTAAAAAATTTTTTGTGGGGCCCAGAGTTGTAAGTCGGGCCGGGTTCGGGCTTAAGTTTGTCAAAATGTTTCGGGCCGATTTCGGGGCTGCATACAAAACTTTTTTATAACATTCAGGGTAAGGATTTTTTTCTTTCTTGACGTTTGTTGTGCTCATCGCGGTGACTTCTGTGAGTGAAGTGATTGTGATTTTTCATCAGCTAATTCTTTTTGCAAAGACAGCTGCATTCTTTTGTTCTCTGCTCGGTTTAGTCTCACACGCTTTTGGAGAAGGTGACAGCGGAGACGAGATCAGCACGCGATGGCATTGCGTCGAAGAGATCAATCACTCACGCGATTCTAGGCTTGTTTCAACAAACGATGGCCTACAAACAGGTTTTTCATGCCTATAGCGCCATCGTGGTTAGTTTCATTTTTTCTTGAGAAACATTACATCCTGCCGCATTATCGTGGACTAACAAGCTAAGTTCGTGCTTATTTAAGCCAATGTTCTTGTCAAGGTGTGATAAAGCTGTGCACTTGCAGCTATACCAGTAAACTACGTTTTTTGATACTCCGCAGTTGCACTATCTTGACTCACTAGGTACATTTGGCTATCGGGCTTAAATCGGGCTTTAAAAATAAATGTCGGGCCGGGTTCGGGCTTCAAAATGAGGCCCGTTTACAACTCTGGTGGGGCCCAATGAAAAAGAATCAAAATATAAACAACACATGCAATTTACTATTTGTGGAAAACTTGAGCTTGGTCATTAGATATCATAAGATTTCTAATTTCTACAAATCCAGATCTAAGTAATATAAAATCGGATAATTTTCAAGAAATGTTTTAGCTAAATACCCGAACACTGCAACATTTTGAAATGTTTCGTGGCAGTCCTGAACGAACGTCATGGACCACTAGTGGGCCACTGGTTGAGAGGCGCTGCTGTAAGATGCGGAGACAAAGTTAATTGGAACAAAACTGAAACTTTACGTCGGTAAAAGAAGCCGAACCAAAATGTGTCTACACACGTCACACGACTTAGTCCTACATGATCTACGAAACGAACTTTAAGTGACATAAAAGCAAATAAAATTATTCAGCAAAACCAACATATACCCAGTAATACAACAAGCAGCTCTCATGAAACACATTGAACAAAATTTAACAGCGACAATTAGATAACTTCAAACATTTTTGGCAACGATCTACAAACGCTAAGCACGTTTTTGACATTAGCAAAACAGGGAGCACTGTATTTGGCAAAGAAGAATCGCCAAGTTCAGGCAGCTGCTTCAAAGGTTTAACGACCGCATGGAGGCGCACGTCGCTTCAATGAACTCAAGGCAACAACTTAGTGGCGAGATTGGGCCACAGGTAGCTTGAAAAAAAGCTGCTGAACGAACGCGTCTGCATTGAATCAATAAACGACATCGAACCGAAGTTCTAAATTTGAATTTCAAACATAATCGAACAAAGGTACCTTCAACGAGATGGCAGAACCAGCAGCTTTTATTTTCAAAGTAATTTTTCCTCTTTCTTGACCGGCTCTTTTTGCGTCTTCGTAACTGCCAGAAGCCGCGGACACTCCGCCGGACTGCACGACAGGTACTGCGATTGTTACAAACTAATGTACGTCTACAGCAAAGTCAAGTGAGACTTGCAGGTAGTGACGATGCTAATCCGCATGCAACAAGCTTGTCAAAACCACAACACTTCACGTTGTGGAAAAGGGCAAAACGTACAGGGCCTACTACCAAATTCATCGTGCAGGAAAGAATTTGAATACATGTTTCATAAAACCATCGCGATTAACGACGAGAGTCTCGGCGAGAAACACCCATGAAACGGTATGTAACGTTTACCTTGTTTCGAGTGTTGTTACCAGATGACAAACAGCTCTGGTTGGTAGTCTGCGTCGGCGCGCCACACGTCGCGACCGTGTTCGTCTGTAGAGACGCGGCGGGGTTCGTCCACTGCACGCGCTCCAGGGGAAGCGTGGACGTGTCGGGCAGCCTGATGTAGGAGGCGGCGGTGGGGAGGTGCTGGGCGCTCGACGCCGAGTTGACGATCGTCGAAGGCGAACTCGTGACGAGCGGGAAATAGACGGGAAAGGTGGCGGCGGAGAACATGTGCGAGTGAGAGTTGGGCGCCACTGCGCCCGGCTGCGTGCTGCTCGGCCCCGATCTGAAAAACACGTCGCGACGCGCACCTGATGAAGATGTCCTCCTGGCTTTGCTTTTTGGGAACAGAACATAAATTAAGCATCCCAAAGCAAGGATCGGCGTTTGGCTTTGGAATGCTTGGCCGGTTTTCCAGATCTCTTATCTGTCGCCTTGCACCAAAAGAGTCACGAGTTTCTCTTTTGCTGCCCGATCCACGCTGTTTCAGCGACGACTGCACATTTGTCATAAACGAACAGCACGCCGGGAAGTTTAGCTGCGGGCTATTGGAAAGCTTTGTGAGTTCCTATGACCTTTGCCGGCGTAAAAAACAATCCTCAAAATATGGACGAAAAACACTATAAAATTTATAAAACAACAGGGGTAGACATTAAGCGGATGTACGAGTTAAATTTTTAAACACTGGGCATTGCTATGTGGGGGATCTCCGGATCTTGCCGACANCGAGGGCCGTTTACACATGCGAAGTAAATTCATCATTCTCGATCGATACAACGCTGGAAGCAGATAACAATAAAATATGACTAACATGGGTCAGAGGTGGGGTGTAATTGTGAAATCAGGTTTGCTATTGCTAAACACCAGTTGGTTTAAAACTGTACCCAAGCTTACATGCGACAGATGTAAAATCAGATGCAAATCTGTGGCGATAAAAGAACTAAGAAACGAGCTGAACTCAATGCTAAATAAATTTTGCATGATTTTTCCTTGTCTGACGTTGCTCATAAGTACCTCGGGCCTGTGACAGCATTAGCAGCTTTTTTCGCTTTCACAAGGGCTTTCAGCTCCGCCAAAGTTTTCGTCTTTTTTGTTGGAGGGGAAGGAGAAGACGCGACGCCCCACTTCGACGCGGCACCGGGCAAAGCGTTGTTCTGCAGAACAGCCTGGCTTCTCTTGATACCTGGGCACAAGCACGCTAAACAGTGACGCTTGAAATGAAAGCGTTGATCAAAAAGCAGGTGTAAAATCCTGGGCGAGCAACTACAGCAGCACAAAAATAAATTGATGAAATTACTTATGGAAATACGACTACAAAATAAAACACCACACAACCAGAGCAAATGAATATATTTTTATTAAAGCTGACCTGCGATTGACAGCCTCCCAGGTACAAGCGGTGAAGCAGAAGTGGTGGCAACTGTCGAAAGGCTAGACGTGGATCTGCATCCTGAAGAGCTGGCCATGCCCTGAAGTGACATGGTGGACTCGGAGCATCGGGCTGAACTGGTGACGTCTTGCGACGCCGATCGGTTGCGCGGAGTGCGCCGAGTCAATCCGATCTTCTCCGAGGCCGCGGAAGTAGTCGGCAAAGCTGCAGCAGCAGCAAGAGATGAATGAAGGCGACAAGCTTCGGAAGACGTCGTGACGTTGGAGGAAAACCTTTGCAGCGCCGAACCTCGCGTCTCGTCGTGCTGCGCAGATGGAGCGCTTGCTGCGACGACTCGAGGGCACGTTGCGGGAACAGCGGTGGCTGACGACGCGTTCAGGGAGGTGGGGGCCGATGAGCACGACGGGGCGACATGTGACGTGTCCGTTTCGCGAGCAGGCACCTCAAGCCGTGATGAATGAGTGGATGGTGAGAAAGTTATCGACTTATCTCTTTGTAACCTGAAACCGAAATCTCAGGGTGTCATCGGACAGTAGATAAAGCAAGGCGTGAAACTGGCCACCACACATCGGCAAGACTGCGGCCCAAACTAGTTTCTTTGAAAGGTTAAACAAAGAAGAAACATTTTCCCCAACTTGATAATTTTACAGTTTAACTAAGCCACAGCCAAAAAGAGCTGTCGGTGGTGGATTTATGCTTGAACTCCAAGCACGGAATGTTAACAAATATATCATGAAATTGAACAATTCTGAACGAATCTGCACGATCAATACTTCATATTGTTTAGGCCAACAACAGGTTGTTTCCCGTCCATTTTGCCACCGATGTCGGGCTAACGATAAGTTGCATAGCTCAAGCTTCTTTTCAGCTTGAATGCACTTATTTGCATGAAAACACTGCCCCTTCCAACAAACCACGATAGCGCGAACAACCAGCCACAAGCTCCCACAATACAAACAACTGACCGATAGAAAAATAACAAAGGACTGGAAAATTATTAAAGGTGTAAGTATCAAAAGGCACATGGACTAAGTATTTCCATATTGTGTGCTCTGCTGTTCTTATTACGTTAAACAAATTCGAAGTTTACTTGGGAAACGATGTGACAAATTTACTTTACCTTACTTCTACCGAGGTTTCCGATCGCGTTTCCGTCAGTAACGGGCTAGCTCTCTTGATCGTGGAAAAAAACGCATTGGTTGGTTTTGAATTTCCACCAGTGAAGGTTTCGGGCGTGAGAGGCCGCGCACAGATGCTCAACACTCTTTCCTGGTCACTGTTGTTTGAATTGTTCGACGGTTTGATGATCTTAAATGACGCTTCGGTTTTCGGAAAGCCGGACAGAATTGACGTGGTTGTCGTGATTGAAGAAGTGGTGGAGCGGTTGTCAGACGCGGCCTATGGAAGAAGTTTCGTGAAATTCGCAGTCCTGTTTAGTAACATAAGCTTGTACGGCAACACGGGTGCAACGGTGGAAGCATTTAATCCTCTATATGTTCTGAAGTTTCACACAATCTGCAAGAACAACCCTTAACATGGCATCGACGTGCTTAACATAAAATTACGTAACTTCGCCAGTGTGGTCGAAGTGTGATGAAGAAATTTAATGGGTCGGCGAAGTGACAGCTCTAGACCACCGTTACGGTCATACAGGGTCGCCAAAACGGTCTTCACTTGTTTAAATTCCCCAGGTTCTCTGTGACAATCGCTGGATATCACACAAAAATGGTTACCTTTCGTAGGCCAAAAAAGTGGATGCTGTTTTTATTGGTCGAGCTATGCGATCTTTCAGGGATTACAGTTTAAAACGCCTTAAATCATTACTTCACACTTTTCAAGTGAGTCCAAAAAGATGGGCCCTTATTTTTCACAAGTTACTCAGTAAATAAGAACACTGTTGTTGTCCCAAACAATCGTTTATATCGTCAAAAAGTATTTAAATGATAAACCCCAAAGCATGATACGCGATAATTTTTTATGCTGTTTCGGCTATTTGCAGCGAGATCAGACAATAACAATGTCTGAAACGAATACACCACTTGTAGAACGGCTCTTCCAACACTACACTAACAAGTGACAACCCAAATCCAAAGACAGGTACGCTCTGCAGATTCTCGCACCTGCCCCGGAACCGCGCGGGTTAACCCGCCACGCAGAGGACTTTTAACACCTGCGGATTCGTGGATTGCACTGGCAACAGTCCTGAAACTGGTTTTTCGCTTTGGAGGCGTCTAGGATCTTGCTTCAGCAATGAGTTTTCCATATTGCGTTCCAATTTTCATTACTGCCTTTCCTTTCAATGCTGCCATCAGGCGTTCAAGAAATAAACTTGTAACAAAAACAGACCAATTTTGCACAGCCCAGCGGCAAGTCGAGAACTGTGCTAGCGAAAGCGATCGCGTTTGTGATTGCTGGGCAGTTCTCACGCGGAAAAGAAATACCGGACCGTAGTATTATTAATAAAGACCAGCACTGTTGATATTATTCAACAACAGAGGCTGGGAAAAAGTTCGGCACGTACATCCTGAAGTTTAACGAAGTGTAAAGCATTGTTTAGGTTAGAGTATTTTATATCTCTGTTTCTACTTCAATAAGCACCAAAATAGGGTGCATTTATATCAAAGGGACGACACAGACGGTTGGGGGGAAGTTACCCTAAACTGCCCCCTAGATCCGTCACTGGGTCAGCATTGCGTTCAATTGCTGTGGCATTGCCCATAGAACAGCGGACTGCTCAACCTGTAGACAAGGTAAACGGAACAAGACCTCTTTAACAATAACGCATGCACAAAATGTCTAGCAGCTGGGGAGATCAAATCTAGAGCCTAAACTGCCCGTTTAACGTTGTTGCTTGCAGTACGGAAACTACATCGCACGAGAGGGTGAGCAAAACAGTGACCCAGTCATACGAAAACTTTTGTGGTGAAACCCAGTGAAAGCAGGGATGAGCTTGTTGAACGACTTGAATTATGTTCAAACGTGGACATTTCCTTATTACTTCTACTGCGTGGACACAATAAGTAGAAATAAAAAACAGAATTCTTACGGAGTTTCTGTTGTGCGCAGCAAAATTCCCGATCGTTGAATTCACCAAATTGCCTCTTGGGCACAGAACTAACGTAGACGATGATCTGGTGCATGGCAATCGTCCGAATGCTGCAGAATTAAATTGCAATCCATTAGTAAAGCAACAGCAAAATAAACGAATAAACTTGCGTTTTTTTTTCATACCATGAGGGGTTGGTGCGGCGATGGTGGTCGGTGTCTCGTTCTCCTGCAAAAACCTTACAAAGTTTAACGAGTCTGCTGACGACAGTAAAAAACACATATTTTCTATATTTTCAACTTTTTCACATTGCTTAGAGAAATACGAAGTGTATCAAATGCGTCCTATCGAAAACCACCACAATGAGGACAACCTACCAAGCACCGCTGCCACGGTGTAGATGTATATGAGTGATCCAGGATGGCGGAGCCCAGCTTGTCCTTCCTGATGTGCAGAAACTTTTCGCCGTGCTCACATGACCCGTTCGATTCGTCACCGTCATACCACGTTGTTCTGTGCGTCGCCACGGTAGCAGCGTTCTGATTGGCACGTCGCGCTAATGCCGACAGCACTCCTGAAGGCTTCATAACGATGGATGCGGATGCGACCGCCGGCACGTTCGCTGATGCCGGTCTTTGCAGCCGAACTCTGGCAAGTTCGCTTGGTTGAAAATTCGAGCCGGACTGCGTCTTGTAACTGCGCAGCTTCGAAATCTTAGAGTTTGCCAGTTTGGTTCGAGCAATGCGATCGGCGTACGCGTTTCTATTTTTCTTGTAAGGGTTTGCGAACGTCCGCAAGTATCGGCTGTTGACCGTCGACTGGGTGCTTTGCAGTCGATGGGGCACGTGCTTGTAATCCTCGTCGTCGCCGCTTATCTCAGGGGAACAGGAATCCAGATTCTCCTTCGTGTCGTTCTCTTGAAGTTCTATCGCAACGCAACGATGTTAAACCCTTGCTGAAGCAAATCTCAGCTCATCCAGCACGGATGAAATTTTCATACGATATCGAAGTTCGAGTGAAACATCTTTATCCCAAATTCATGTACTGTGGAAAAATCGTACTAAAAAGCCCTGAAAATCGGCGGAGTCAAAGTTTTACGATACTTTTGAATTCAAGTAAGATGATTACACTTAAGCATAGCACCGACGTCTTTACGGAGTGGCGATAGCAAGTTTCAAAACAAAATAAATCCACAGTCCTTATTTTGGAACTTTGTCGCTATAATCTAAAATAAAAAACTGAAGGATTGACACGTCGTCATTTCACTTTTGCCGTGACGTACAATTTTCGGTAAATTCTCAACATTATCATACCAAGCTTTTTTTCGACAATTCGAACCGACACTCCCAAGCATGGCAGATCATTGCATATACTTGACCGCACAAACATTGCTTAAAATGACCGAAATGTTCAAGCTTCCCGATTTCAGCAATCAAGAGTCAAGTCACAAACAGCCCTCCCCAAATGTCTATCACCACTAAATAAGAACCTTGACACAAACAGTGCAAAACCGTCTGTAAACAGACAGTATGCAGGTAAGATCTACCGCAAATCGCGATCTTGTTAATTTCAAAACAGGTGTAGATTTTCCCGGGAGAGGAACTCCAGACAGCGCTGATCAGCTCGAGGGTTCACTACTTAGGATGTGAGGTTCAAACTCTGCGCGTCGCCTGTCTTCCAAAACTAAAACTCGCTTCAGTCACTAGCAAGCTGCAAACCTCGACTAACGTTCTACTCGACACGACACCACAGGCGAGGTGCACTCCAGTGACACAGCACACGGAACTTCCTACTGTGCGAGTTCTCAGCGATAACATGCACACAAAAGGATGGGGTGGAGGAAAATACAAAAGTCAAACATCGTCACTTCGACAATCTACCATACAGTACACCTGCAGAGTACAAAAACGCTGCCAACGTATAAGCAGTTCAAACACTACTTGCAACTCAGAGTTGCCTACGCTGGCCACTCCGTCCGTCCGCGCTATATTCGATCACGAGACTGGTCCCCTCAGTCATACTACGTATGACGTTATAATATAAAACAGCACTTCCTGTTCTTTTACCAATAAGAAGCGGTTATTCTCCTATCTTCTCACGCAACAGCGCACCTAGCGCTTTTAAATTCTGGAAAAATCTTACAATAGGGTGTCGTGTGAGCTCTTTAGGCTGTTCTCACGCTCGTAATCAGCGCCACAATCACAAACCTAACACCCGCTTTCCTATCAATAGAATAAACTACAACTTTAACAAACACTTCTTGCGTCGCCCGACTATGGGGTGGGTCTTTCACACAATAACTACTCGTTTGCTTTGCTTATCAGTGGCCGCACGAGAGAACTGATAAGCCTGACAGTAAATTCAGTTGGGTTTCGGTTAATACTTCTAAGCCTTGAAACACAACATACAATACTTAGATCAAGATTTTTNACAAATTTACGCAGCGTGACATGTTTTACTTAAGTCGAAGTCGAAAAAAATGGATGAGACCGATCTAAAAAAACACAAGTCACCAACTTAACACGACAATCTATGACAAAAATTGATGAAGATACATAGATACCAGGTGAATGCTCTATGATCCTCAAATATTCTGACCGAAACGCACGAATATTGACACAAAATGACGTATTTTACAGTACAAAATTATTTTTACGCTGGACTTCACTCCCCAAATGTCAGATGATATTTCCAACGTATTCAAAGACACATGGCCTCCAAACTCATGATGAGTCTTTTAACTATGCCTGAGCGAAGCCTACCATGTACAGTAACAGATGTCAAGCGCACTGCATACTCGNAACACAACACCTCGATCAACTCACCGGGTTTCAAATGAGCGAACTTTGCCAACTGAGCTTCCATACCGAAATCCCTCACTTCGTGCGGATCGGTGCCTCTGCTCCTCAGTCTTTTGTGAGTAATTTGCCTGAAGAACGTATGACTGCTTTCGCATATAGACAACAAACTCGGCTAGATGTAGTCGCGACTGTTGCAGGCGTTGCTTTCACTTTATTCGTGTGAAAACAAACCATATTCGATTCGGCAATCGTGTTTTTCGCAAGGTGAACTCAGCCTTTCCACGTTTCGACTATCACGTGGACCAGGCTAATCATCAATCGTAAGCGATTACACTTTGAAAAGGCTTGATTAGGAAATTTGTAAGTAGTTTGTTGCTGGTGACGACTTTGCGACGCTTGAAAATAATTTAAGCTTGTTTCATATAATGAAGCTATTCCTCCAAAAAAATACCACACGAAATGTGTGGTATTTTGAATCACATGTAGCGAAACATACCTGACTGGGCTTCTAAGCAGGCCCATAGCTAAGTTTCAAGATTTAGGGGGGACAAAATACGTTATCAGGGAGGCAAGATTTTAAAACAAATTTTTCTGGGCACAACAAAATTTGGGGGCCACAAAAAATATTTGGCGAGCACTGCCCCCAAATGCCCCCCGTGGCTACGGGCATGATTCTAAGCAGAATGTTGCAAAAAGTTTACAAAAAACGTCCTAACAAAACCATGCACTTAGACTACACAGAAAACACAAGCTCTTAAACAAAAGTCCGTCACAACAGCGCACCCTGCAGGAAGGCATTACGAACAAGAGCGTAACGATGCAAGTAGATGGCACACACGTACATGCCCAGAATCTTGTTGGATGAACGGTACGTGCATTCATATGCTTTTTAGCTAGCATTGTGGGTAAAAAAAGACAGGCAAGGGGTTTATAGATCACCAAATCCCATCCAGGATATGAAGGATTTAACGTGGAATCAAAACGTACGTATGCGACTACTGGCCACTGAACCGAATTTCACAGAAAGTTTGAAAATCCAATTTAAAAGCCATGGTAGCAGTGTGAATTGTGATATTGCAAAGGATGGTGAAATGATGAGATGGTAGAAAAAAAACGCGCCTAATACAACCATTTTACTAAACTTCCACAACTAAAAATCAGACCATCAGAATGAGTGTTCTGGTAATTATACAAATGCGAAACAGAGAGATAACACACAGTACAAGTAACATTCAGATGGCTTTTACAATACANTTGATCGCTAAAAAANCATGCTAGGCTTCATGCCGACGTAGCAAATACACATATTTCATTGCAAGTGAAGATGCATCTATTTTAAGTGAAGTAACATAAGAAGGTAACTAACTTTTGACCGTAAAATTCTTCAAAAAACTTTTCCTTCCACGGATCAATCTTATTCCGCTCCTTGGCTATTTCTTGAGCAATGCGAGATTGAGCCTCTCTGGTGAACTCACCATCGGTTAACCTTTCCCTCCACTCCTGAACAGGATAATGCATGAAGCTCTTTGATCATAATGATAACATCCACGAAAGGGAACTAACGTATTTTTTCATTGCTTTCTGGAATAATATACCTTTTTTGTAGTCGTCACAAATATTTTTGCGAAGTAATGAAAAACTTCACTTTTGATTATACCCAAGAATATAATGTCTAATTTACAATTCTTATGCTTCACACTTTTCACCAACGGAAGCTTCGAAACATTGGTCATACCAGGGAAAAGACACGGGGTTTTCATTTTTGCACCACAAGCAAATCGTTACTAGTCCGATAACACAACGTAAGCAACCTTGCAATTTGAGTTGCTACGAACCTGGACTGCTTGGGTGAAGAACTCGTTCGTGAAAGCCGTCTCGGAAGGCGCAAGAACTTTGTGCTCGCCGTCTTTGCTGCTGTCGACGACCCGATCGCATTCAGGCAATAGACCGGTCAGCTGGTAACGGTAAGACGCAGGGAGAAGAGCAAACGTATCGCGGTTGACGAGAGTCTGGAACACGTACCGCTTGGCTGATAAACAGCGGTAAAAACTGATGGTTCTGATCGTTACAAGAAATATCGGTTATAAGCCCAATTTCTATTTCAACGAAGCGTTGCTGCTCCAGTTGTCGTTTGTCTCGACTGGGACGCCCCACCGTTTTCCGGAATTTTAATGAAACTGTTCTTCTGGGCAAAATGTTTGGGGCAGATGAGTAAATGTAAGAAAAGCCCCAATACATGTGTTCACGAAGCTACGGAGACCCTTTCTTCACGAAGTAGTATCTCCTAGCACAATTTGATAAACCATTTTACAAATGTCAATAAAAATTTCATACGCTCCAGCAGCCGAACGTATTATCCCTCTCTGTGACGTACAGCAGTCAGACAATGCGACAAGCGTGTTTTGAGTATGTCCAGCAACATGATAGCCAGTCGTGATCTAATGGCTCTCTGCCTCCTCGACAAATCATTGGCATTATTCTGCTAGTCCACGCTTATTTCGCAGATAAATTGTTCGTCACTGCACGCAGCATATTCGCTGCACTACGCGTTGATCCACCGACGGAGCGAAACTGCACCTGGTCTTAGTTTAACTGGAGCGATGATGAGCCATGCTAGTTGGTGAGATGAAGTACAAGTTTCTAGGGACTTGCCTTGCTGGTCATCTTTGCCGTATGGCGAGGCAGGGTGCTTGCGCGTTTTCATAGCGACGAGTCCACTCCCGCCAATAAACGGACGGAAAAGTCGACTACATACATCAATTTCCTATAGGGACGTTAGTCAGAAAACGAACAATCGATTTATGCGTTAACGTTGTGTCACTTGCGAACCACTGATATGATAACGCTATATCACTTGCAAGCCACGATTGTGGTAACGTTGTGTCACTTTCGAACCCTCCAATTCTTCGACACACTTCAAGTCGAGTCATCCGAAAACAATTTAACCAGAGTCATTTGATAATTAATGAATGATCCGAGTTGCATTTCCCATTTTTTGAAAGCGACTTAGGCTTTATCAGATGAGAACATCCACGAGGATTCTTCCAATCGTTTTGGAGTGTCCATTTCAAAACGGTCGGTGACCCCCAAAATTTGGAGTCGGTATTCGCGTCATTTATTTCGTTAAGAAACGCTGTTCACTAATGGCTAACACCCCAAAAACTTTGAGTTTTACTCTGAGAGGCAACGTTCAACACACCATCGGCCTATGTCAAAAACTAATCAAGTAGGCTACACGCACCCGCATGTTTGCGTTGACGAGAATGCTGTTCGGCGTTTCCAGATCGAGCGTCGACTCGAGTTTGGCGGCACCGTCATCATCGTAGTCGTTGTACGGAGATGGGCAGCGCGAAGACCAAGAGTTGACTCTCGACACCACCATCCGGTGCTGGCTCACATGCCGAGATAAGGAACCGGATCGGGTGGCGACCGGCGACGAATGCCTTCTCGACGAACCGACTCCGGCACAGTCGTCTGTGGAGCGGTCAGCGTTTAAAACAACACTGGCGACATTTTTGTTCAAAATAAGGCAGCTATATAAGCCGGCGACAAGAACCACGCTATCACAACTGCGGCAACAGCTGCCGTTCGATTCCGCGGCTGTAACAAGAACACAGATCCGAGGCGGCTGCGGAGCAGACTGCACCTTTGGGATGGTGACGTGGACGATATAATAAAACCGCACGAGCTGCTGTGTTTCCATTCGAGAACACCACCTGACAAAGATTAACGACTCAAGACCTTCTTCGAAGTTTTCATCGCATCTTTTGCTCTGATGATGGTTGAAAGCCATCCATGTTTGTTACTACAATTGTCTTTGTTCTACTGGCATAAACTGTTCTCAGCCGTTTGTCATTTTCTTAATCAGGCTAAAAATACTTCCGGCGAAAATTTTCAGAGTTGCTTCAGCTCTAAAAGCCACAGGTATGTTTGGTCAGGTGCCTCACCTGCATATCACTGAACTGACTTTCAAGTTTTGAACACTCGGGAATCAGAAAAACAATCATGAAATGTTACGTCCCACGTTACCAACGACAAAAAATGTTTTTCTGCAACTGGACAAGGCTTCTGGTAAATGCTGGTTTTTCGAACTACTAATGAACTCATGTGACTCCTTCAAGTTTAGCAACACAATTCTTATCTCTGTCAAAGTTTCTGTGAAATGCAGTTCGAACGGCGGTCACCAGGTTCATCAACCAACGGCACACTCACACATTATTACTTCAAAGAACAGGAAAAGATCCTCAATGTTCCTTGTCAATGATTCCTCTTTGCACTTCGAGTGCCTTTCGATATTTAATCATTTTGGCAATTTAATGATAAATGGTGTTAATTTCCTGAATACAATACATGTCATTTCGCCAACTCCCTAATATTAAGTTCACATGCTTCATGCTAAAACCAGGATCGTAGGGGCAGCGATCAAACCGATGGAATCCTCACTATTTACAGAACAATCAAGACCCTGTTGAAAACGATCCCACTCGTTGAAGTTATTTTTTTGATTTCAGCAAGCAAGGTCATATCCAAACAAAAAAGAATTTTAGATTCACAACTCATTTAGAATTCATTAGCAAGTTTAATCTTTGGCCATTTGTCCTACAACATTTCCTGTTTTTTCGAAGTAAATAGAATTTTTGAATAGCTCAGGAACTTACCAGAATCATTAAGTCGATGTTTTCTTCTGAAATTGTTCCTCATCGACTGAAAAACGACAAATACAATACAATGTCAAGAATAGAGATAGACCGATATATCAGCCTGGCCGAGATATTTGGGTTTGCCGATATATCGGTATCGGCCAAAACGGCTGATTTTATCGGCCTCAGTAGGTGTTGGCAAAACGCTGTTATACTCCTCACGCATCCAGACAACTTGCTCAAGAAGGCACAACAAAGCAAGTCAAGACAGTTATCTTGCAGCAACGTTAGCAGGTGCGTTTTCGTAAACAAGCAGACAAGATGAACCATGGAGCACACGTTAGCCGTCGCAGCCAAAACAAAAGCATCATGATTAATCTGATTAATTAAAAATCATAGCAAAATATTGAAATTGCTACAATTTAAAAATTTTAACTCATAAATCTTGATTTTTGAAGTTTTTGAAAAAAAAGTAGTTGATAATGAAGTAGAAAACAACATTTAAAAAATTTGAAAATATCGGTTTATCAGTATCGGCTATCGGTCCATGAATGGCCGATATATCGGTATCGACCCCAAAAAAACCATATCGGTCGATCACCAGTCAAGAATGAAAACATTGACCAGTCTTGATACAAGGAATGCTCATGTGGTCAGGTAAAAAAACTTGCCAGAGCTGAAAAGTTCGCAAAATACATATGTCCCAAAACGAACGCCAAATCTGGAAGCAATTTGTAATTAATTGCTTTAACTGGACTTTGAAAGAAGTTATGTGTTTTAGCATAGAACCTTGCATACTGGTAAAAAAAATTTCAAAGAGGCTGAAAGCGCCCGAAAAGTAGCAATGGCAAGCAAATTGTAACAGATGGTTGCAAACCAGCTAAAAACCTTGCAATCTGAGTGGCCACAGATGGTAGGTAGCTTTCCGAAAGGAATCTTAGTTTTTTCAAGACTTCGGTAATCTGAGTGGCCACAGATGGTAGGAAGCTTTCCGAAAGGAATCTTAGCTTTTTCAAGACTTCGGGTTGGGAAAATGGTATGTCTATGTTTATGGAGAAAAATTTTAAACAAAAGTGAGAAAAGCACTTGGTGCACAGCGTATTTTTTCAACTCCACAACTTCAGGGATCCACACCAAAAAATAGGCATTCGCAGAAAACATTACATTAACTGGTTAATCGACGCAAGTTTAAAAACTGATTTATGGACCAAAACTGCGAGTACGTCATTAGGTTTGAATATTTCAGACAAACACCGCATTGTTAGCTATGGAACACTCACATATTTTTTATATCATGACTGCACCTCAAGTTTTTCGAGTAGTGTAAAAGTATAGACAATGGTATTCACTTATATCGCGAATAGTTAGTAATTTTTAAAAAATTTTGATCCCAGCAAAATATACCAATTCCATCCCTTTGTTAAGACTACTGCTCAGCGTTTACTTCCAGAGATTGTACAACATCATAATGGCCCACGATTGTGGCATAGCCCACATCGGGGGTGTAGTGCTAAAAGAAGAAGTATGGGAACGCACCCAAAAAACTAACCATTCTCAACAGCATTTCGACTCATTTTCGAATCAGTTATATCAAACAACAATTAGACATAGGTTATGCCATCCGTATTAATTAATTACACATCGCATTACAGACGTGCTGCTAGTGTTAATTATCAATGGTGAATTAGGGCAGATATTTACACCAATTGATAAGGTGTCCCTTTTCAGTGACAGCGCCTCTATTCTTACCTTTTCACAAAATATTTCATGCAAATAAGGGCAGTGTAAAGAAACTTTCAGGGCGAAAGATGAAAAAATTGAGGACAATTAGGGCAATACTCTCGTTCAGCAGATGCACTAAGTTTCTTGCTCTGTGAAAATTGACAGTAAGTGTTACGCTACATCTGGAGATGGATTAAATAGCTGTATATTTACCCCAGAGTGAAAATGTTACTGTGCTGTGGGCCTGATTTTCGACCCTGAACGCCAAATCTATATTTGCCCTGCTAACGATACTGGCCATAATACTGTTGCTTATATCAATTTTCAATCTTTTTCCCAGGCGCATTGAACGAAAACCAGCACGAACGTATTCAACAGGGTAGGCGGTAATCCTTTCTGCAATTGATGCAAGAAAATGGGTCAGAGCAGATTCTAAGGGGACAGCCATAGCTGCAGAATACAACAATTTGTCGGACCGCACTTTGCCACCACTAACTCGCACCTTGGAAAATCCAGCCATTTGTACCTTGGTTAACTTTTTCAGTTGCGCATTCGAAGCAACTGCTCTTTTGCCTTGTATTGCGAATGTGTGATGTTCTCTAGCGAAAGAATCGTTTGACGGTGGTGCAACATCGGCACAGGTTGTCATATCAACAGCATCTGCGAAACGCAATAAACGACCAAGACATTCATGTGAAAAGTCATGGTCAAAACACGTGCAATAGTTTTGTACTTTTTTAGCCTAAGGTTTATGTAAACGATTGTATAAAAGTCAATATACATTGGACTTAAGACATTAGTGTTTCTTTCCCACTATGAACATTTAGTAGCCCCCTAGAAGCTCCTAGCAACCCCAACAATCACTCATAATCTCAACGTTGCTTGATAGTCTGTGCCCTAAAAATCCGCCGTACCTAGCCACTAGAAATAAGTTTTACTGAACATGGCTGAAACGTTTAAGCAACGGTTTCACACCAAGCCAGTCGCACCAAAATTAACACAATTTACATTAACCACCTAATCCAAAGTGCAACACGCCAAGTTTTTCGTGGTCTTACGTCTTGCCTCCAAAAATCAGCCGTTTTTTTCAATACCGATAACTGCTTACTACACTTCAAGAAGGTAATTAATTTGCCCTTTTCATTAAACAGCACACGTGATGCAAGAAATGCAGTAATCAGCATGGAACTATAAGACATTGTATATGTTTGAAAAATAATATGCCCTGAAAATAAAACTTTAGTGTTGGCAGTAGAATGCAAGCCCTAGGCCCAACACTCCCTTTGTCATCTGGTTGAAAAGTAGTTTAAATTGCTTGATACCAAGGTATCGTGTCTTGTTTGCTGTTGAGCTAAGCTAGGTGCTACTGCCTGGTGCTACACACTCGATGGAATCTTTTGGCATGTTTCAGTCACGCCAAAAATACGAAGAAGGTTCCCTACAAAAATCAAAGCATTGTAGACCAACAGATATGAAAGCTCTCTACAAAATAAAAGCCTTGTTTACCAAGCTTACTGAGTAAAATATCTAATTGACAGCTGTTGGTATGCTGAGGCCTAATGAATGTATGGTAGGCTGGAAAGCGATTGAGGGTAAAGTTGCTAAAGAGACACTGGCAGGCCTGACTAATGGCAGTTTAACAAGAACTTTTGTACTTGGCCTGTCTCCTGGTGCATGGACACTCAACTTGGGACGTACCTGTGAAGTAGGTGATGGTACTGAACACTTTAAACTCAAGGCTGAAAAGCTCATGGCATTTGGTGGTGACTGGATGCAGAACAGGATTACAGAGCACATGGTGTTCGTTTTGCACCATGCCAACTGACAACTCACCCATAACGCAACTTTGCAGTCGGCAGATGAAATGCATGGTGTGATGATGGCTAAGTTGCTGAGTTCTTAGTTAAGTCAGTGAAGAGAACTCGTTAGACTCTGTTACAACAAATTTCGCGTTTCATTCTGTAGTTTTCGCACTTAGCATCTCATTGCTATTTTGAGTTTTATTCCTGTTTCTAACCCAACAGCTCATCAAAATTTTGCCTTTGAACATTGATCTTCAAGTTACAATGATCTGACTGACAACAGTGCAACAGTGTATGACTAACATCCAATAAGTAGATCCGAGTGGGAAAGCAAAGTGGGTAAATGCAACAAAACACCTTTACCACCAAACCTCTTTCTTTGGAGAAGGCTGCAGGGCCAGCAACCCCTAAGAGACATTGAACAGGGTTCCCACACCTTTTCAAAAACCATTTTCCATACTTTTTCAATACTAAATGAAAAGACTTTAATACCATCACTTAGCTTCATTTTTCAAAAATTTCACTTGTGGAACACAAAGCAGAAACATCTGCAGAACTGTCATCAGTGGTAGTGAAGAAAATTTGAATGAACAAATGGTTGAATTTATAATTTCCATGCTTTTTCAATATTGTATGTACATTTTGGCCAAATTCAATGCTTTTTCATGGTCTTGAAAACTGATTTCACAATTCAATACTCTTTCAATACCATGTGGGAACCCTGTATTGAAATACCTCATGTCTATCAGCAACCTCAGGTAGCTGAAATTGCTAATATAACTACCTTTAGATTAGCAATCTAGACCAGTGGTTTTCAACCTTTTTTGTATCGCGAACTATAATAGCAACCCACTATAATCAAACAACCTCCCATCTAAAACTCAAATGAAGCAAATGTAATACAGCTGTGTGCGTAAAATATCTACTCGCAACCCCTGAAATATGGTTCACAACCCCATGTTGAAAACCACTGATCTAGACTTTCTATGACTAGTATACAATCATCTCAGTTTCACAGAATACCTCAAATGAGTTTGAGTAATGACTTTCACTCAACACATTTGGTCTATTTACTTTTCCAAAAATTAAAAACTTTTCCAGTATGCTTCAAAATCACCTTTCTGCTCAGAAAACACTTATTCAATACCCAAGGCAAAACACCTCCCTTTAAAACATGGCCCTTTTTGGGTGTGCTAATTTTTTTAACCCTTTATAAACTTACAACAGGTCTTCGAGAAATAATTGAAGAGGAACACTTTGGAATTGATGCAAACACTAATAGGCAGTGAAACATGGAAAAGTTTACTTAAAAATTTAGAAGACACACATTCCAAAAACACTGTTCATCAACAGACCTGTGTCTCCAACACCACTCAAGTCTATATCTGTGCTGCCATTATTCTTCAACCATGCTTCCTGAAATACAAAAAGCATGACATGTGATGTATATAAGCATGTATGATACATGAGTACAACCAGGACTCTACGCAAGTGTATGCAATCCACAGGGTGTATTGGGGCACAGCATCCAACACGTATAGCTTTATTTACGGTTGAGTTGCAGATGGTTGGAGAAAACTTACTTTCCTGCAGCCAAAAAGTGTATTGAAAAATTAGGCAAGAACTATTATTGAATAAACTTTATGATTGCTTTTAGTTTTAGGCAAGTGCCTTGAACAATATTTCAGCAACCACATGCCAAATTTCTAGAAAATTGCTTGAAACTCAAGCAAAAGTGTGCCAAAGTTATGTTAGACCGCCTACGTCCAACCAAATTGCTTACTGAGCCAAAAATTATGTCACTATCTTAACAAAGGCTGCATATTGAATGACATCAATGAGGGCCGCACATCGATTAGCTTACATTGATCTTGACCGATGAAATTTAGTTTATTGTACTGAAAGTGTTCGAATCCCAACTGCAATGGTAACGACTGTTTGGCACCTTTAAACATTGATTTTATAGGCAAGTATGGTGCCAAGGAAAGAAGGGTAGAAATCAGAAAACTAGTAAAACGTTTTGCACCAAGGTGTCAGTGGACATATGGAAATCCCCCAGCACGCAGTACAGACGTGACAAAGTGGCACTGAGGAACAACTGAATCAAAAATATCTATTTTAAGATTATCAAAGTAACAGTAAGCTGTCAGTACGTAGGCTATTTATATTACAGCGAAAACTTACACTAGGTCGCACAAAACCTTTGACTGGGCTGCAGGTTGGAAATAGGTGCCTTAGACCATATAGGCATTTTGCCAGTTTTTGTAACTTTTTTGCAAAAAAGCAGCCAAAGGTAGGTAAGGTTTATTTGTTTTCAATTATATTTCACAGACCTATGGCTATGGTTTTACTGTTGCACTTAACAAAAATATGTGCAATCTACATGACACAAGCCTCTTTGTGATTTTTAGAGGGTGCCTCATCATGTTGGAGATGCTGAAGTACCAGGGTTTTTTTTAAGGAAAATGTTAGGTACTCGGTATGGATCTGTAGGGTCCTGATTTTCTCTGATTTTAGGGACCCGATGATAATTTTCTCTGATTCTAGGGACCCGATTTGAAATTCTAGGGACCCGAATCGGGTCCCTAAAACGCCTTAATAAAACCCTGCAAGTACTATGAAGCTTTTGTAGCAAACTTACTTTAAAGATATTCTAATCATAAGTTTGCTTGTTTCTGGCTTGCTTTTACTTTTTGCATTTCTCAGCAACACTTTGGAGCAAAGGAATAAAAAATTAGCTCAACATGCAATGATTTGTAAGGTGTTGGAATTTGCTAATATTCCTACAACATCTGAAACAATGTGAGCAAACCACATATCAAACTCCTAAACAGTGGTATATGGAGTATAAACAGTCAAAAATTGAATAAGTTAAACAGAAAGAATTGATACAGAATACACTATGACCAGCTACTTTCAACCCAACCCAAGTTTGTTGGCAAATGCTACATCACACAGCTTTAACAATTCATGAAAATAATTAAAGCAAACACAGAGTTCAGAATTACTCCACTATACACAATCACATTAGCTGTTCAACCCTGTAGATATCATTTCAAAAAAATTTATGCACAACTCATGACAACTCAAAACTTGTAGTGATTTTTTCAATATACATCTAATATGTTAACATAAGTGTCATAGAAACATTAGTATGTAAAACAGAACATTACAACTAAAACAATATCAAACATTTTGCTTGATTAAAATCACCCAAACCCAATTTTCACTGACTTTTAAAGCATAAAATCCGTATCTTCCTTTCACACGAAAAAAAGGACAGTTAGGAAGTTGTGCATGATGGTTCAACATTGTAGTCAGAACATTTTCAGCTGCCCTGTAACAAGATAAATTGTATTTAGAAGTTCCAAACTGCATAAAATCAAAAAGAGAAGCCAGACAACTTTATACAGAAAATCACACAAAAACAATAAAGAAATTGCTGCAAAATTTTTTCTACAAATAAATTTTACAATTAAATATTTTGAAACAAAAATTCCAACACCCGAAGATAACAATCCAATACACAAACAGATATCAATTAATCAGTAAACCAGGGTTTTTTTGAAGTGTTTTAGGGACCCGAATCGGGTCCATAGAATCAGATAAAATTATCGTTGGGTCCCTAGAACAGACAAATCGGGTCCCTACTGTGTACCTAACATTTTCCTTTAGAATAAACTGCAGTAAACTAATCAATATGTACTCTTTAAACCAGCATATGGTTGCCAAAGCCTTTTTCCACCAAAGTTCCTTTAAGTTGCAAAGCTGATGGCACATAACACACTGTAGAATCAATGCCACCTTCCTGCAATTAAGCACCCACTAATCTTGCACAATGCAGTTCATCCAAGTGTTTTTCACCAAAATGATATAGGCATATATATTCACAGCATGTTGATAACAAAAACACCTACTTTCAGGATAGTTAAATCAGGTAAGGTGAAGCGCATATTGTTGCCAACAGCCCAGCTATAAACAGTAAAGTGAAAATCAAAGACATATTTATTATTATCAACCAACTCAGCAATTATTCCACTTTACTTTGCACCAAGGCAATGCAACTCCTTTACAGCAAACTGCCTAATAGCAACATTTCACCATTGTTGCAAAATAGCTGCTCTTTTGACTTGTTGATTTCCTGTTATTTCATCACAAGGGAGAAAAACATAGTATAATTAGATCTGCTTCCAGTTCAACGCCACTCCAAGTTCAAGCTAGTGTGTTTGGGAAGGATGCTTGTCACCTTAGCATTCCCTGAGCACAACAGATTTTTACATATTTATCATAAGGTTTCATTGGAAATACAGAGGGTTTCCTATTTCATATTTTTACAGAGAGTTTCCTATTTCCTATATATTTCAACTTTCTTGATTTTTCCTACAATGCCAACAATTTAGACACACAATTTTTCAAATAGTCCAATATCTTATCTTAAGCTGAAAAAAACAATATGTGCTTCTTCACGCAGGTATGAAGAAGGCACAGCCAAAATACTGAAATAATTACAGTTAGGCAGTTAAATCCTGACTGCTGTTGTATTATACATTAATAGGTTATATACTTTTTTCCTAAGACTTTTCACCACAACCACACGCTGAAGAGGACTGTGAAAGGTCACTTGTTTAGTGGTTGTCTATCAATTGTTATTTATCTAGGTGAGCAGCAGAATTGTAATGAAAAGATCATGGAAAGAAAGCTTTTGGCAGATTGTGTGGCCAAATTCAAGACTTTTTCCCGGAATAACATTTTGTGAAAGCTTGTCAAGTCTGACTAGGAAGTATCACTAGAAACTTTTAACTATAGCTGAAATAAATCTTTAGCATAGCCAAATATACATGCCCAATCTGGTGATCAGGGATGTACCACAATGAAGATTTTCCTTTCCAGCTAGATCTGGAAAAAAATCTGACCAGAACCACAACAATTTTTATATTGCATTTTGTATCTGTGGTTTTGTACAAAAAGTACTGTGACATTCTATGCTAAAGCACTAACAGATTTTATCCGATAGAAATTTTTGAGGGCAAAGCATTTTGTAGAATGTATTTAATATCTATAAGACTTTTCCATTATAAAGTTACACAAGGTCCTTTAAATCAGGTGTAGGCAAACTGTTTGACCTGTGGGTTGCACGAGCTTCATAACTTTTACAGGTCATATAACAAGCTGATGGATGAATTGTTCATGTAAACTAGTACAAATGAGATGTAACTCCAAAAGGCTTTGTACTTTGACAGATGATAAAGCATGGTGTAAGCAGGGTTGCAGAGCCAGAGCTGGGCATTTTGCCAGGAGCCTGAGCCACAGCTCAGATCAAAATTTTATGGCTACTTGATAGGTAGCTTTAGCTCTAGGTCCTTTTCTAACAGTTTTGCCAAATTCACTGAAAGTTAGACTTACTTTGCTGAAAGCAGTGCCCTTTATAGCTCATACAACTAAGCCAACTAAGCATAATTGTCACAAGTTATGGCAGGAGACTGTAACAATGAATCAGCAAGTTTTTGATGTTTCTCTCATTAAATCATTGCTAAGGCAGTGGCATTGGAGCTGGACAGGCATGGTGTTACTTGTAGAAGAGAAACAGTGCAAACTACCACAACCATAAGTGCCGAGTATGGGAGTGTAGGCGTCCACTGCACTCCTGCTAATTTTTCATTTTTTGATTGAGCAGTTTTTTGTTAACAAGTACTAAGAGATTATTCTGAGATTTATTGAAACCTTTTTGGATACATATGGAATAGAAAACTTAACAATCGCAGGTTTTAATGTCATAATAGNATCTTTTCCAAACATGATACCGTATTTTTCGGACCATAAGGCGCGCTTAAAATCCTTTATTTTCTCAAAAATCGAAAGTGTGNCTTATAATGCGGTGCGCCTAATGTGTGAATCTGGTTATGCTTTCTCACCTAGGACCAATTTTATGTGGTATACGGTGCTATTTATTTAATTGCTAGTTATGATTTTTTTACCAGACCATCGTGNTTCGNAATAAACCAACAACAATTGCAATGAGTAGGGTCCTAGAGTAGCTAGCACATACCACAGATAGTATTACTCCACAAGGCTCCTGACCACTTCGGACCGCACACGCGCAACTTGTATTTTGTTCTATTCGTGTCTAGCGGAGTAGATATGTGTGGCAGATTAAACTCCCAGTGGCGAATCTGGCACTCAGCGACTCCGGCACACAGGA
>JGI24159J19872_10000706_pt1 | contig 32341 bp, 38 predicted proteins | sample Ectturendosymbi4_FD_19872 | JGI IMG/M metagenome (IMG submission 19872) | reverse complement strand
GCTTTCAAAAACTTAATCCATAGGCCTTAATTGTAGTGAAACTCAGATATTAATTGTCCAATATCAAATAAACGTTTTTAAGTGCTTTTTGTCAATCAGTGCTTTTTGTCAATTTGTCAATCAGTGCTTTTTGTCAATTTGTCAATCAGTGCTTTTTGTCAATTTGTCAATCAAATATTAACAAAGCAACTGTGAGTTTTACCCTCCGTCTGGATGCCCAGTTGAACCACTGGCAAAAAGGAAATAATCAGCAATTGTCCTGAGTCTATCCATAAAGGGACTTAGCTGCACAAATTGTTAGCACGGGGTAGTCAGCAACTTGTATCGGGGGTACCCAGCAACGTGTCTTTCATCAGTCATCGCAGTAAGCTAGTAACCAGGACCTTACCAGTGTGTTTCAGCAGAAATAGCATTTATTTGTTATGATGCACAACGCAAAGTGCAAGAGCACGTAAAAGCTTTTGCTTGCCCCTAAGTTTAAGTTTGAAAAGATGTAGAGTTTTCTACATTTCGAATAAAGAATGACCTCTTGGAGGTCAGAAAGTTTGAACCGTAGAGTCCATCCCTTCACACCCTCTAAACTGGGCTAAAAAATTCAATTTTGTGTTCGTAATTTGATGAAGATGTTGTTGTCAGTTCTGTCGTTTTGCATGGTGACTGGTGAGGTATCAGATGAAATATAATGTGATTTTGCTGGTTGATTGATAACATTTTCATGCAGTAGTTGAGCGCCTCCAATTTCATGTTGAACTTTCAGTGCAATTACACATACCCACAGGGCCAGGACTCGTGCAATACGATAAACTCCACTTAGTAGAATCACCTTCAAGTAATTACTTATGTTTGTAAAGGCTATAAAATTATTTTGAAGCGAAATTTTGAAAATGTCTTGAAAAAATTGCAGAAATGGTTTCAGTGCAGAAACATGGTACCTGTACTTGCAAGAAGTCATTTGAAGATTTTTTAGTTGAATGTCAATTTCTTAATGCGCCTTTTTGACCAGGATTCGATTCCAGGTACATTGCAAGCCATCTCAGTACTTTTAGAGTTGAAAATCTTGCTCGCAACCGACAAGGCTTGATTCCAGTAACGCGGATCCTGTGCACCATGCTGAATGCCAGCTCACCGTCGGGCATATATCGTTAAAAACACTGAACTTTTTGAACCTTTATCTTTTTTAGATTTATCATTATGTCAACGAGCGTGTCATTTGCATGTAATCACGTGTCATCGATGTTTCTTTGCCTCGTTGGTTAACTTTCCGGACAATATGTTGGTGCTCGCCCTGTTGAAAGACATGCTGTGCCACAAATAAAACGAAACATCCTCTGATATTAAAATAAATCCTCAAAAGAGTATCATCCACCAAAGCAATTATTACCGACCCCTTGCATCTTGTTGCTTCTCCCTAGGGTTCAATATCGAGGACAGTGAAGAACCCTGGCCTCATGGGCGTCGGAAAGATTCTTTCCAGGGGGAGCCACTAGGGGATTTTTCTAAAATTTTTCTAAGGGGGGCCAAAAGTGGTGAGATTTGTTTTTTTCCACTCGAAACCACGAAAACAACGTTTTTTTGCTGAATTTTTCAAAATCCAGAGGGGCATCCCCCCTTCCGACGCCCATTCCTGGCCTATGAATTGCGATATACAACGTGTTTGTACGTCCAAATGTCATGACAGAAAACCGGGCCAGTTATTTCACCTGTTTGTCTCGATTCCAGAATTGACCCCGCAACGCCTGTTTTGCAGAGATGTATTCCTGCCGCTTCTCTGCACTGACACAGAATTGATGTCGAGTGACTCCAGTACTTCCATCACTTCTGATAAATTGATGGATATTTTGCATCGTCTTCTTGGCAACATTGAAGTTTCAAGAGGTGTATCAGAAGGCAACGTAAGTAACATCGCTTTGCAGTAGTTCGGGTCTTTTTCGTAAGCAGGCACGCTATATAGAATAGCGGAATTCTAATTTCAATGTCAAAACATGATTTTATCATATGTTTTGTGACCTTGGAGAAGGAATGTGAACACGACTCGCTTGAATTTTCACGAATGCAAACGCCTTTAGACATGAAAACTGACTTGAAACGGTGTTGTAATCCGGCATTAACAGTTGGCGGCGATCATTTTCAGTGCAGCTGGTGGTGATTGCTGATTAAACGCCAGATAAATTAATAACGTAGCGGATATTAAGTAATTAGTCATTTTTCACGCATATTCCCTTTTTGCTGATACATGGTAGTAGTATTTATTATGAAATAGTAACGATGTAAACCCTTAATAGAAATGATGCTTCCATTATTTAGGCTTCTACTTTCACGTGCTGTCTACGACGATTTTCTGTAATACTTGACCTTATTTGACCTTAAACTCACTTGACCTTACTGTTCTTCGGTATTTGATCTTGTTCAGCTTCATCTTCATGATCGCTGCTTTTCGTCCTTTTTCACTTCGACGTTATTCTCCTTTCTTGACTTACCCACACCTTGTCTTCCTTGACCTTGTTGCTCTTCTACTTTTTAAACCTTGAAGTGACGCAATTGAAATTTGTGGGGCGACATGAATTCCTCGTTCAGATTTCGAACCCACGACTACTGTTCTACTCTCTGTGTTGATGCCGCACCGTGACGTGAGTGGTCGCTGCGCTCACAGAACAGTCCACCTCTTCCTCAGGTTACTTTGCCCCTGCCTTGCATCGATGTTCTGGCGGAGGCTGCGGCGTTTGAACAACGGCAACCAGCGGTGGTTCATGTTTTGGAGTCAGCTGTGGTTGGATGGATTCGACAAATCAAGGGCGTTTTGCATCACGACGCCCTCGCTGCTACAGTGTACGAATTTCTGTTGCTTTTGCTGTTTTACTGGGGTTATTGCGTTAGCTTCGTGTTTTGATAAAATGTGTTTGGCGTTAGATAACACGGTCATTTAAAAATTTTTGCAATTGCGTTTGCTGCTTTAAAACTACTTTACTTCGTATGCTTAAAGGTTTTGCGTACGTGCTTTTTTGAGTTATTGGTCTCGTTTTAGTCAGATTAGCAAAGAAGAAAACAAGCCCGTTCGTCCCAACCACGAGATCGCAATGTGGAGAAAGTATATTGAACACACCACTTCGATATTGCAACAACTAGAAGGTAACACATACACAATTTTCAAGATGCTGGCATGTTGCCAAGGATGCCAGGATTCGCTTGTAGACTTTTTAAAACTAAATTACATAGTGCGTCAGCTGCAAACCAGCAAGTATAAACAAAACGTGGAAGTATTTGAAATGACGTTTAGTCACGACTGATCGCAGCGGTACAAGAGACAACATATCTCTAATCCAGGGATGACAAACTCAAATTGCTCCGAGGACCAAATGAAGTCTTATAAATAATCAAGGACCGCTTTATGACTACCCGAGGGCCGCATTATGACGCTCGCGAAACAATGGTAGTACCTGAACCTTGATAGAAACAGCTTTTACATCTTATTTCTTGCGAAAGGTATCGTGAGTAGTAGGCAAATCATTTCAATGCGTTTCTACGTTCGCTTAAGAGGACCTTGTTCATTCGCTGGTCAAGCACGTTTAAACACCGGTGAAAAAACTAAATAACCTAAATGTTAAATATTTGAAGATACCCAGAAAGCATCACAGGCTGCACAAAATGCCCTCGCGGGCCAGGTGTTTGGGACCCCTGCTCTAATGGTAGGTGATGTGGCATGCAAAACAGCAGCGTTTTGTTGTTCCAGCTTCGATTGCATCTGACATTCTCCTAAATTTAAGCCATGCAAACAGCACCTACGCACAGTCATTTGGCGAGGTGCAGCAAGAAATCGAGAGGGCTTTGGAAGATGCAAAGATCAGGCTTGGCTGCTTTGAAACGCTTTTACCCTGGATACAAGACATGTACCGGACTCCGTCCGTTGACAAGATGCTCAAAGGTAATGACTAGCATCCAATGCGTGACCTTGCGTGTTTTTTTAGGTCGCTAAAAGATTACGATTGAAAGTAAAAAGCACGTCACTGCGCTGTGTTCTTTCGAAGCGACTGTGTTGACCTCAACGTCAATGTCGTGTTGCCTCGTTTGGCTGACGCAAAACGTTTCTCATGCAGTGTTTCCAGCTCTTTTGCACACTGTTCTGTTAATATGGAAACATTCAAGCTACTACCACGAGCCCCAGCCATTCGCCCACCTGCTCAAAATGTTATCGAACGAAGTAAGTTGTTGGCATTCAGCTAATGGAGGTGCTTTCTTGCAAAAGAGGCAAAAGTCGTTTGAATTGTTTGAAAGAACTCGCTTTCCCTGCTATTGCTGCAGTTAGGTAACGTAATGCATTTGAAAAATCATTCCTTTGATGTTGGGCAGTTTTTGGCATTTTCCTGCACTGTTGTTAAAGGTCTATGCTTGTTTTCGTGTCTTTCAAACCCAAACATGAGGCCTGATGAAAATAAATACATGTCGGTTTTGGACGATACATTTCGAAAACGTTGTGGTGCGACAACGACATTTAACAACAAAGACGTCGTTTTCTTTTCTCGTTTGTTTCAGAAACCCAAAACTTAACGTCTTTTGTTGCAATACTTGCGCTGTTGTACGAAATCTAAATATACTTCCTTGGGTTATTAAAGAAAAGCTTTGGTTTGCAATTCAGACAAATCGCATTGTAATTCTCTGAAAGTGCCTGACTTTGCAAAATCACGTTCAGCACGGGCGATGAAAATAATTTTTTCAAAAAACCAGAGAATTCATTCGTTCAAAAACAAGATTACATCATTTTCGAAAAACAATGTATTTCATTCAGCGCAGTCATTCTGAATATAATTTTGAAATTAGAAGTTATTATTCCATTTCGTAGGATACTACCTGGTTAGCTGTCACTGGCAAAGTGTTTTCTAAAAATGTACTACTAAGGCTGTGCTGTGCATTAATATTATTACTAAGTATGACTTAAATTGGTTGTTGTTTCAGTAGCTTTTTGGAACAAATCAGACACAACAGTTATAACTCAACCTTTTATTCGTTTGCTATTTATATAAATGGCCAAGCACATGTGAGTGCGTGGCACAAATTTTTAAGTTGATGACCATTGAAAATTTTCGAGGGTCCTGCCAATTTGAGATAAACAGTAAAAGTATCACGCATAAACTACAAGCAATTGGTTCGTCATTAGTTCCAAAAACGTGTTCTCTTCTTTTGCTTCAAATATGTGTGTCTGCATTTTTTTTTGCTGGGATCTTTCTGTTTTGTTGAACGGCATAGCTGCGTATGTTTGCCATGAAGTAACGATGTTATATGTAAATCGAGCGTTGCAATCGTTTGACTAGAAACGTAAGTTTTATATTCCTGAAGCGCAATGCGACGTCACCACTGTTATGTGCATCCGTAGGTCGTAGCAAGAGCTCGCAGTCTTGTCGGAGAAAATCCATTCGAAGACACCCATCGATCGCACAAAGCGCTCAAAGACGCGTTGCGAGTGTGCGCTGCATTTCGTGGCACTTACTTGGATTTTAAGGTTAGACTTGTCGCATTCTGCACAGCAGTTTGTTGCTTGTATGCTTCTTCTTTTAGCGCCAAATTTATTCCAACATTTGACATGCTGTCAGGAGCATGCGAATTTTGTTGACCTCCTGGACTCCTGGAGTCTATCCAGTGTTTTACAGAAGCGCAAAATTTTTGCTCCAGACTTTTCCTGGCAACGCGTTCATAAGTCTTTTGCCGAAAAATCTAAATTTTCGGGATCGTATACCCAGAATCACAGACTCCACTGCCAAACATCACGCGACACCAGTTCCCTTCACCCGTTTGTACTGGTTTTCATTTCATCGCAGGAAACCGCCAACAACTTCAACACGCAAAAGGTGGAATCCACTGTTATCACTATGGCACGGTTACGACCCAAAGATAAGAACGTCTTGTTCCGGACCAGAATGTATGGTCCAGCCGGATACCAGGAATGGTTCAACAGGTCCGGTCGATCTGATCCTGCAGAAGGTAGGCCAGTGTGGTGAGAAGCTGCTTTAAAGCCACAATCAATTTTGTCGACGCCAAGTGTTTTGACTTTCACAGCGTAGAATTCAATCTATCCTCTGTCTGCAATGTCGTTTAAAGTTTTCTTTGCAGCAGATTTTTTCCCAAACCAATGTCAAATTATATGGGAGAAATAGACGATATGCTTAGGGTGGGGGTGCACAACCTGCTGCCGTTCGGGAGGATACGGTTGTGCACTTTATAATGAAAGTTATGATGGTGGCCGTGCATTAATAAAAACTCTTTGTCTACTGTATGAGGATACTTAGTAGAAAGACAGCCAAAGAGACGTGTGGAAGCAGACTAGGTTCAGTGTGTTGAAGCAGAACAGAAACAATGCAAAATTCGAAACATTGAACTCACTACTGCGACCGTAAATAATAAAAATAAAGGTAATGCGGCCGGCAATAGCGGAAAGGTTGTTCAATCCTGGTTTAGGGGATTCGTATTACTTGGCTGTAACCATCCACTGAATTTGATACAACTTAGATCACTCATTGAACTTGCTATCTATGTAAGTTGAGGTGTTGTAAGGTTGTCGTTACAATCGTCACATTTAACAGTAGACAGAACTCCATTCCCTTTATTATAGCGGTACTTTTTGTTCGATATTCGTTAAATAAAAACCAACGTTTTTTACAGCTTCAGTTACTTCCATTTTACGTGATCCAGGTATAGTAGTAGTTTCGATGCACGTTTTTCAAACGCACTACTGGTTTTTGCATTCCAGCAGTGCATGCGACGTAGTTTGTATATGAGGTAGATAGCAATTATTTCTTTTCTTTGCTTGTCACGAAAAAACTTTCACAACTCTTGGAAACTTCCTGTGTGATAAAAGGGATAGTTGCTTGTAATAGGAATGTTTTCGTAACATAGCCAGTCTTACTTTTGCGCTTGATCGATCTGAACAATCCACGCATTTCTAGTTTGCCTATACATAGTAAAGTGTGTAGTGTGTCTGCGCAGGAATAACCGCAAGTCCCACAATTTAGAGCATGCAGCGTGGGTGGCCGCCTTTGTACGCGGCGGGCAAAAAACTTAACTGTTGTGGCAGTCGTGAAGCAACTTTTGTCTCTTAATACTTTCGCTGAAAGGAGCACATTGAAAAAAGATAGATCAGTGTCAGGACGTCAGCTGGACTCATTTTCGTGCAGGTGGCGACCTGGTGCATTCAGCATTTCTGTGCGATGTTTAAACTAGTTTTTAGCTTTTGGTATATACAGTATGTATCTGTATCTCTGTGAAATTATTTAGAAGCAAACTATATGTAGATCATTTTTAACAACGTTCTTTTCACTGTCTTTAAAGCTGAAAAAAGAGAAAAACTGTTCGATCGCAAAAACACTGCAAAACCCCATTTACTGTTTGTGCTCCTTGTGAAGACGACATCGACCAATGGGTCAACTCGCCGTGGCCGCCACGCAATAACAAGTGTTTCGCGGGGCTCAGTCGATTTGTTGAACGTTGCAACGACTTGCTCGATCTTGTCGAAACCACCCGCCATTTCTTGACTTTGGAAGAAGCAGCTCGGATTGGTGGAGCGGGATCACGTGCTCTTGATGCGCTCCTGGCTGATATTCATCAGGTGAGCCTTTCAATTTGTATTCAGCTTTAGCCGCCAGTATAAAACATTATAAATACACATGAACATCAACAAAAAATAAGTGTGGGGCTGGGACACCGAAAAACCCGAAGGTTGTCTTGTCAAGGTGTCCCTAAATGTGAAGACGTCTCTGTTCACTCTTGCACGCTTGAAGCGTGACAGGAATTTTGGAAGCTTATGGTTGCTGAGGCGTTCGGATTTTTCTAATCACAAAGTTGCGGCACAGAAGCTATTTCAGTGTGTGTGAACACAATGTTTCGGTTTACCAAGCTGAAAAATATTAGCGCTGTGGTAACATAGTTTGCTGTTGATCTCTGTCTTTTCTAATTGACCCAAGGCAGTGATTTCAGTCACGTAGTTTCTGAAACAAGGCACGCTCCGCTCAACCGCATTAGTATGCATCATTTACCTTGGCGAAAATCATAACGAATAGCGATAATTTTATTCTATAATTTTGCCAAGATTCTGGAACCGGCAGGCGGTAACTGTAGACGTGTTGCGGTAACCATGCAACACAAGACATTTATACGTTGTTTATGATGGTCTGGTGGTATTAAAGGTTACTACTATTTGTTTCTTTTTTTTTATGAAGGTGTTCGTGAGGACCATTCACGACTTTACTAGCCGGAACAGAGACGTCCTCACTATCGACGATCGTCATCATTTCGAAAAGTCCTTTTTCCGATATCGTTCGGTGATCAAGACTCTCGAGCATCGTCTAGCGGGCGTGCTGCGAAGTGCCATTCGACTCTGCCCGAACGCGATGTCTCATTTGCGGTAAGACGCGCTGTAACCGATTACCTTTACTTTCACAACATTCTTTGTTCTTTTTTTGTTGTTCGCGGATCATGGTTCTGCGTGAATTTTGTCTGATTGGACGAGGTACTCTTGTTTGGTCTGGGCTACTTGTTTGAAAAAAATACACTGTGCTTTATTAGTTCGATCGTGATTCAGCAACTCTTTCCACTCAACCCACAGGGTTCTGGAAGTGTTCGAGGGCATCAGCGCTCGCGAGTTGTTGCAGAAAGAACTGCAAACCGAGAACCATTCGCTGGTACTCACTTTAACGCAAGAATTCAAGTCAGTGAAGTCCATTTTTGAATCAGCTGTGCATGACGTGCCCCACCACGTGAACATGCCGCCAACCGTCAGCAAGCTCATTTGGGTAAGATGTTGTCTGACCACTGTCGACTCAAACGGGCGAGTGAGAAATGCGTTTGAGCTTCGAACTCCTGGTTTCACATTTGCCTCCAACTTTTATCTTGACCGCAAAGTAGACCTTTGTGCTGCTAGGAGGCTGGAAACACCAACGCCCGCGCTTCGTTATTTTCGGTTTGTTTAGAACACAAATCCCTGCAAACGTTTTTTTAATTACGACCTTTTCAAACTATGCGGAAAATCCAACGCGAAGGAAACGTTTAAGTNATGATGCATCGAAAGATAAGATCTGACATTCAGACCTCGATATGTGAGGCTTTCTATTCACAGAACTTGAGGCCTCTTGCACGTCTCTGCGAAATGCCTGTTTTTTTTTTCAGTGGCTGCAAACGCTGACGGTTATCTGTTTCACTGGATTTATTAAACTGAATTTTATAAAAACGGAAGTGCGTAAAACTTGTCTGATATGCAATGAATTGCTTTGGCATGACTATGCAAAAATGATAGTCTGTAATGGAGTTTGGCACATACTAAATATTTACGTATGATTGGCTACTTTGTATAAATCGATTTTTGCTCTCGAAAAGCAACATTTTTTCATTACAGTATTTTCAGTAACTACATTGCTGTATCGCTATCACCAAGAAATCCTTCTGTATAACCACAAGTTGTAAGACGCCGATCTTCTAATAAATGTGGAAGTTCTTTCAAATGCGAACCTTTAGTCGAGAACACTCGTTTATAATACTGCAGAACCACTGTTATTGAAAATAGATGAATTACGCAGCGAACGTTTTTCGAACAGACCAGACTAACTCCAATTTTACGCATTTTCACGAGCAGATTATACTAAGTCATGTTTTCGCATAGTTTGTTCCTCTTTTTGCATATGTGTACAACGACACCGGCTGCTGTCATTAGTATGGGGCGCCGTTCGTACAAAAATTATATCTGACAGATTCAGCACAAAAACTCCTTTCTCTGCGCATATTTAGCTTTCTCTGTGCATGTTTAGCTGTCTCTGTGCATATTTAGCTATCTCTGCACAGAGATAGCTATTTCTGCGCATATTTACAGCAGCTATCTCTGCGTGCATTTGGCTATTTTTGCACAGAGATAGCTATCTCTGTGCGCATAAGAGATGAGCGGAGTCACATTTTTCAGACTCCGACTCCGCTCCTGCTCCACGCTTTAAGACTCCTGCTCCGTTTCTCACTCCAATAAATTTTGAGACATCAACTCCGACTCTTGTTAACACTCCGAAAACTTCCCAGTAACTCATATTAAAAAGATACTGTCTACTTTGCCTCATGAGGCAAAATATATGCTGTGGCTATTTTGCCTTTGATACAACACAAATAGTTGAAATGTTCACGTGATTAGCACAATACAGAGACGAGAGACACAACATGTTGAGGTTTAAAGTTATGGCTTAGCCCCTTATTCTTTACACAACGTAGACAGGCAGCCACAAAAAGCTTGCTCACATTTGAATTAGACATTACGGTCAGCTATGTAGGTCAAGCATTCCAAACTTGTCATGTGATCGCTTCGAACAAACTTGGGCAGCTACTGACAAAATAACTTCAGAACGGTTTTTGTCTCATGAGGCAAAATAAACGCTGCTTAGCAAATATACGCCTGTGGATCTTGAAATAAGAAAACTTATTAATACACCACCTGTGACGTAACAGTTACGTACAACGAGAGTGCAGAAGGCTTGGCAGAAACGAAGTAAATGTAAAAGATAAACCCTAAACCTAACCCTAACCGTAGCCCTAACCTAACCCCAATCCTAACATAATGCTAACCTAACCCTAAGCTAAGCTAAACCTGAGGAAAGCTAACCCTAAACTAACGCAAACCTAATCCTAAGCTAAGTTAACCTAATGCTAACCTAACACTTAACCCTAAGCTAAGCTAACCCTAACGGTATCCTATCCCTAACCTAACACTAACCTGTAAACTTAAAATGTAAGCCTGAAAAAAGTAAAGAAAAAAAACAAAAGGAAAGTCAGCAAGGTGAGATTCAAACCTAACACCTTAGCCGTAGAAGGCGTAGCACCTAATCATTACACTATACGATCCACGCAGTTTGACTAACAAATGAACCCTTTTATTTGAATTGCGTCGGGACAGGCGTATCCCTAGTCACTTTCTAAAAGTATGGCAGTGTCTATTTTGCCGACAGGATGGCAGCAGCGAAAGGCTTGGTAGAAAGGAACTAAATATAACTAAAAGATAAACCTACAACCTAACCTTAACTCTGACTGTAGCCCTGAGCTAACCCTAACCTAACGCTAAGCTAATGTTAACTTAACCCTAATTGTAGCCTACGTAACCCTAATCCTAACCTAACAACACTAACCCGTAAAGGTAACACCTAAGCGGAGCCTAAATAAAAGCAAAGAAAAAAAGAAAAGAAAGTCGGCAAGGCAAGAGTCAAACCGCCAACCATTGGCATAGCAGCCGTAACACCTAACCATTACACCACGAGCAGGACAGCATGTTCCTGACAAAGTGACCTTTTTTTGTATTGCATCATGCCACAAGACCGAATGTTCGACTGACGGCACAATAGCTCCAGCCGATCTGTTGCCGCCAGTGTCTTGTCTTGGAGGTAAAATAGACACTACCTGAAAGCATAGGTTCTACTGTAATTAAATTATGAAGTGGAAACCATTGAAACACTAGTTAAGTAGTTCAAGCTTCAATAATTAACCAGATAGATGACAAGTATTTGAAATGAATGTTAATTTTCAATTTTTACAAAAGACTCATTTTGATCTCTGAGGTCAGGAGCTGATCACCTGTTCGCAAATATTGAATCGTACTTTAACCATCCATGTGCTCAGATAAAACTCTGCACTATGACTGTGCCAAACTGAGCCATTAACGTGAATGTGCAAGCAAATCGTACAAGAAAAATTAACAAGATGAACTACGCAAAACATAGGCTGCAATCCCTTTCAAATTTATCACAGTAGAAATGCAAAACGATATAGGTTATCTTTAAAGCTGCAACTATCAGGGCAAACATCCAACTGTGTTCAGTATGACTCCAAAATGTGAGCAGAGGTTGGCCCATGCAAGCAGTGGCCAGACTAGAAATCTGCACAATGCGAATAAACATTATATTGTACTGCACTGCACATTACTTGTAACATCATCGTCAAATTCTGTCTTCCAGACCTATTATGCATTGGTAATTTCGGCATACTGTTATTTCTCTGTAATCTGTTTTGTTAACCATTGTTTTTTGTCATGTGTCTTGTGTTACTGCCCACATCATTAGCCCAACATTCTCATATTTACAGCATGGATTCCGAAATTCCGTACTGCATTGTCACTTACACACTGTATTTTGCGTAGGCCATAACTTTGAAACCATCATTAGTAGTGAAATGCTCGGTACTCCCAACCAGTGTCACACTTTTGTGAAACATGACGACGCTGGTCAGAAAAAAACGTCTCAATTAATTCCATGCTGTTTGACAACAACAAGCATCATTACAGAAATTAGGTCCCTTAAAAAATTTGATTGGCTCCTGCACAGACCTTAATGTTGACTCCGACTCCGGCTCAAACCTAAAATATTGACTCCAGCTCCAGCCTTAAATGCAAACTCCGGACGGAGTCCACTGCGGCACTCCAGCTCTGTGATCATCTCTGGTGCGCATTAGTTGTCACTGCGCACATTTAGCTATCTCTGCGCGCATTTAGCTATCTCTGCGCACATTTAGCTATCTCTGCGCGCATTTAGCTATCTCTGCGCGCATTTAACTATCTCTGCACATACATAGCTAAATCTGCATGCATATATAGTGCTGAAGCGTGTCGGAGGAAAACATGGTATCCTGTCTGAAGAAAAACTTGGTGTTTTGTTTCAGTAATCCAGACAAACGTTAGGCTACTGCTAGGCATGAATTCCCTGGCGTCATATAAAGCTAGGTGGTTTCAGGTCTAAATTATACTGTTTTGATAATAATATTGGTTTGTGCAGACGATGGGCTGTAGTGGACTTGTGGTGGTGGTCTCTGTCTTAGTGCCATTTTTTGCTCAAAGTTTTAAAGAGGATCTCGTCAAGTCCGACCATTCCAACTGTTTTCACCAGGTGCAACTCACCGCCACTCAGCACCTTCAGGTGCAAGAAGAGAATGCTGTCACAGAAAGAGCGCGTTGAAAGCGAAGTGCTCGCTTGGAGACGAGCATTGTATTGTCAAAGAGAAAAATGCTGTCATAGAAAAAGCCCATCGAAAGGTACTGCTCGGTTAGGCCTTCTTGCCCGAAAATAACGTCGGCAACACACATCACTTTAGTAGCATTATCACAGTAAACCCTACTGCTTCAAGAATCAAAGAAGCGAAGGATGCATACAGTAGCCTAGCTTTTGCCAGGCAAGACCAAATTTTTCTTAGACAGGACGCATTGCACCTTATGTTTGCAGCTTGAGTTGCTTTAAATCTCGCAACTGAACTTTGCATTTCAGTGCAGGAATGCTGGTTATGTTAAGTAATAAGTAAGTATTGCAGCTTATTACATATAAGAACGTATGCATCCTTCGCTTCTTTGATTCTTGAAGCAGTAGGGTTTACTGTGATAATGCTACTAAAGTGATGTGTGTTGCCGACGTTATTTTCGGGCAAGAAGGCCTAACCGAGCAGTTCCTTTCGATTCGCTTTTTGTATGACAGCGTTTTCTCTTTACAATACAGTGCTCGTCTCCAAGCGAGCACTTCGCTTTCAACGCGCCCTTTTTGTGAGAGCGTTCTCTTTGTGCACCTGAAGACGCTGAGAGGCGGTGAGCTGCGCCTGGTGAGAACAGTTGGAATGGTCGGACTTGACGAGATCCTCTTTGAAACTTTGAGCAAAAAATGGCACTAACACTGAGACCACCACCACAAGTTTACTTAAGCCCTGCACACGTTTATTAAGCCCTCGTCTGCACAAGCCAATATTATTATCAAAACAGTATAATTTAACCCTGAAATCANGTAGCTTTATATGACNCCAGAGAATTCATGCCTTGCAGTAGCCTAGCTTTTGTCTGGCTTACTGAAACAAAACACCAGGTTTTTCTTCAGACAGGATACTATATTTTCCTCCGACATGCTTCAGCGTCGTATATGCATGCAGATTTAGCTATATATGCGCAGAGATAGTTAAATGCACGCAGAGATAGCTAAACGTGCGTAGAGATAGCTAAATGTGCGCAGAGATAACTAAATGCGCACAGAGATAGCTAAATATGTGCAGAGATAGCCAAATATGCGCAGAGATAGTTAAATATGTGCAGAGATAGCAGTTTTTGTGCTAAATCTGTCATATATAATATTTTCGACGAGACCATCGGAGTGATGTCAGACGCGTCAAACATAAGACATCATAGTTGCAACTTGCAAGTGAAGGTTTTACCATTCAACAGAATAGCCCAAGTACAGATTTCTTGATTTTTTCCAATGCCAACGGCCACCACACTGCAAGGTCGAAACGACCAAACTCACCTGTTCATTTCAGGTCCGCGGCCTCAAAGAGAGGCTGAGTAATCCGATGTCAAAGATTAGGCAGGTCTGTGCTCACGCGCTGGAGAGCGAAATCGGGTGGCAGCTGCGCGACGCTTTCACAGACACTATGAACGAATTGGAAAAGTACGAGACGAGGCTTTTGACTTCTTGGGCCAGAAGCGTGGACTCCGATCTGAGGTAAACCTTGCTGGAGGTTTGTGAAGTTTGTTGGATCAGACCTCCGTGTTTTTTGTTTCTATTCAGCAACGAACCCGGTCAACTTGACGCGCTCATTATTGACCAACAATACTTTGGTGAAATCTTGAAATGATTGATTTTTTTCTTAATACACTGAAAAACGATTCGCTTTATGCGCGTAAGAAGCCAGTCATTGAACATCTGGGCCAGGGAGCTTGGTTCAGAGAATCGTATCGTGGTGTCTGCTGTTATGCGGAACAATTCGGAATGCGACGCTAGTTTTTCCACCTTTCCCAGTGTTTTATAAAGCGCCGTCCGAACCCTTTTTCCTACGTACGATTACGTAAACTTTCGCTGCAATTAACAACGGCTGCGCGAATATCGCAGCATCGTTTTCTTTAGCGCAGGTCATCGTGAGTTTGTGGCACGACCGTGGTGATCAGGGCAGCAAACGTGGTACTCATTAAATTTCGACACTAAAACCATCATATTTAGATGCAGTGACAACCACAGGTGGTTTTCGGAAAACAGCCTCAGTTTTGCTGATTCAGCGCTCGACGTTGACTACGCGCGTTCTGTTCCCTCTGCAGAGACAAACTGAAGCAACCTGTTCTGGCGACCGAGCAACTGGAGACGAACCGCGACCAGACCGACTCACGGCTCTGGAATCCGCAATCCGCCCCCGCCTCCGTCTCCAACGCCGGCGCCGACGGCCAATCTGACGCCGGCCTGGAAAGGAACGTTCAGACTGTGCCGGGGCTGAAAGTGAACTTGGACGGGAAGTTGTTGGAGATGTTGAGGGATGTCCGTCATTTGCAGCGTGCGCCGCACGACGTGAGTTTGCTTGTTCGCAAATGTAAGGATTCTTTACGCGCGGCTGTGCGCTGCGTTCAAACCGCGCGACTGTGGAACTGTGAAAAAGGTCTTGCTTCCTTTTTCCTTTCCTGTTTTTTCGTTGCCGAAAGGCAGGATCGCAATTTGGAAGTTGGGGGCATTTCTGTCAAAAACAGCCGCAAATGATTTCCAATAAAGACAACTGATTTCCTGTTCTGTACGGGGTATGTGATCGCTATTTAAGTTGACGTTTTTCTTTTATTTTGCTCGTTTTGCGTTTGAGTCAGGTTATCAGAGAACAGCGTTTTTCACGCGAAACAGCAATGTTCCAACTGTTAAAACTCTTTTGACAATGTTTGCGTATGGAAAATTGAAGACTGAAAGTTAAGGTTTTACGTATGTTTTGCTCTCATGCATCGAAAGTTTCACTCTATTTTGAATTACTTCAAATTTAGCTCTGTTTCGGAATAATTTGTCCTTTTAGTTTTTGCAAACTCCGACCAAGCGTCGGACGCATGAAATATCTTGCACGCAGAAGTTTTATAAGTGTCGCAGGCTGCTTGATAATAAGTTACTTGGTCAGAGAATGGTAAAGCAAACCTCACAACTATTACTCACGAAAGACAAGCTGGTTGCGAAATGCACCGAATGTAGTTTTCCATCGCCTGCGTTCTCGCTCCACGATAGGTTCCGGTTCCGGCGTCGGTCCGCGCCCTTCTTCGGATCGCGGACAGTTCCGCCCTGCAGAAACGCGCCACTCGGTTACGAACGATCGTTTCGAAATACAACGACATCGTCCAACGCATGCAAGAGCATGAGCAGCTGCTGTTCGAGAACAGGATGAGAAGGGCAAGTATACTTTGCGATGCTGGGATCGGTTCGGTCGGTAATTTTTACGTCGCCGCAGCGGACATGTGCGGCCAATGAAGTATTTGTAGCAACTGCATGTAGTTCCAGTATATTGAGCACAGAAATATATGTGTCAATTTTAGGTGCCCGTATAATTATATCACTCACTCTTACGAACTAATGCTTTCTATGTGCAACATATAGTTAATCTTGTAAGACACTGGAAGCCATTTATCACTTCGAGCATTCAATGCCGTTAACCTTTGACCTTTGAGCGCCCCTGTCCTGAGGGTCCGCTGTAATCCTTTCAGGATCGACCTACACGTTTTCTACTCACCAAAGGTGTGAATAGGAACTCCGACGTCTTCCAAACTTACAACATTAAGATGGACAATACTATTAACCACCGTTTTATCATGATGACAATAACGGGGGAATGTTGTCCAATTAAACAGAGAATCTTAACAAAACCATGTTTTTCGTCCTTACTGATATCAGACACACTGTACTTATTGAAATCGTTGGAATATTGCGCACACCAAAATTGTATGCATCGTTTATATGAAAACGTGTGGATTCTAAACATGGCGAAATCATGTGATTCGTCTTTACTTAAATTTCATAAATCCTATGCTCAATGAAATCAAGCTATTTTTATCCTTCTACTTGAATCATCTGTACTTTATCTACCGAATTACGTGAATCGCACATGGTGAAGTAAATGAATGTGAAAATCGTTTAGGATGTACCTCTAAAAAGAAAACACCTTGATTTTGTTTGGCGAGAGGATAAAAAAACGAAAATATCGTGATTGTTGTTTGGAAATTTTGAGTGTATTATAAAATGAAAAGCCAACCAAAGTCAATTTCGTTGCTTCGTGCAGGTAGATGAAATAGTGAACGAAGGCAAAGAGAAAATCACTTGGGGCTCAGCGGACCTGGATGACTTTCTGGAGAAATCGTCGTCAATCATCTGTGACGACGTCCACCGCATCCTCACACGAGTACACAATAACTGGGATTGCGTGCAAGAGATGTCAAGATCATGGTCGGAAGGCAAGCTGTTTTCACAGTGTATACTTTGCTTTTGCCTGAGATTGAGGTTGCGGTTTAGATGGCGATTGACGCCTTGGATTGTTTTGGATGAAACAGTTCTTTTCACAAACGTTTCGTTTCTCCTTCCGAAAGCCGCTAGATGGTTTTCCAATTAATACTCGCGTTCTTCACCGCTTTAAAGTTAACCACCGACTTTGCAACGTCAGTAAACGTATGACTTCGGATTTGTCAACCAGTCGAAGCGCTGTCTACGGGTGGTTGGATGGCTGTTTGTTCATGTATATAAACCTTTCCCAACTGGGAAAAATTGGTGTATAATTGCTTTTCCCTGTTCGGACTGTTCTCAATTTGGATGAGTGTTAGCTTCCGGCATCGCTTGTTCGAGCTTCTTCACGTCGGTTTCCACATTTGCTTGGAGAAGAAAAATTGACCCACTGTTTTAAAATTTTTTAACTTAGGAGCGTTAGACATCTTCACCAGCCACCAAATGAACAAACAAACCAAGAACCTGAAGCAGTTATTAGAAGAACAAGAAGAGTTGGATGACTACTACAAAAGAAAGCTTATACCCGACGGTCGAACCATTCATCAATTGCTACTTGACTCGTTCCAGGTAAATTGACGACGGTTTATGCTTTGTTTTTGGAACCTCCTTCGCAAAGTATGGAGCGCAACAAGTGCCTATCTTTAACTATCTTTAGGCTTTACAGGCATTCAATAAAGACGAACAAAGTTGCAAGCTTTTCGTTAATTCAACAGGCCATTTTTTCTATCACAGCTAATTTGTCCGTGAAAATGTTTCTTGTTAACCTATATCTTAATAATTGGTGCTTTAAAAATGCTGTTCAACTTCAAGCTGTATTGGTCTCCTGTCACGTACGTAAACCTGGCCCTGGTAGGACAGATGAAGCTCGAAACTAATTTGTATGTACGATAAAAAAACTCTGGTTTACACAAGTAACCGTTTCTCATTCTTGTGTTTCACTGCAAGCCGGCTAGTTTTGTCCTGTAAACGTCTTTTCACAGGCTGTGGAGATGAGCGAGGCTTCGCCTGCTTGGCAGATGTACACCACACACATGGATTTAACGGTTCTGATGTCTTTGAAGACTAGCATACTCACCAGCCTGGATGCTATGTACACAACTGTCGTTAATCTTGATGCTGATGGACAAGATGCTACAGAGCCAGTGAGCCTTCTTTGTTTTAGTTTTCGAACAAGGTTGGTGTTTTCGTGTCAATAATTCGGCGGGCTTATGTTAGATTCCTTCCTTACAACATTTTTTTAAGTTTTCGCATAAATCAATAACGAGCAACATCCATTCGTTCATTTTCGTGCCCGCTTTTTCTCTGTGGAGGGTCTCGGGGTCAAGCAGCTCTAGGACTAGAAATACCTCACGGTCAACGGCAATCTCAGATAGTTCTGCAACTTCTGCTGGCTGCACACCAAAATGAGACCAAGTCAATTTAGAGATGTAGACACGCCACCTTGTCCTTGAACGAACTCTGGGCCGCTTTCCAGTGTGTGTAGCCAGCAGGACTTGCCTTGCCAATCTTTCCTGGGACATTCTGTAGCGAGGAACGACGGATTATAAAATGCATTCCTTATGTCGCATGCATCTTGACCGTTGCGTTCATTTCACCTAAATGACAAGCTTTGTGTAAGGCTGCCCTGAATCATCGGTTAACGCATATCGGAGCTTGCTCTCAGCACGTTTATTATTTAAAATAACTCGATGCGCTGTATTTTTATTCAAAGTAGCTCTTTTCCCATTGAGAAATTAAACTTGGCTCAGACCAACTGACCACTGACCGGCTCCAGGTCTGGTGAGAACAGCGAATAATCCTGTGCTTGTTACGACACGGTCTATTTTAGGCCAACCGCCAAGTTCGTGTAGGAATATTGCTGTGTCTCTTGGCCCAGTGTCGATAAACCGCAGCACATAATATACTATATTTATCAATCGCGCAACTTTTCGTTTGTTTTAGTGTGCTCCGTTAAATAATCCGTTATAATCGGTGAACGATCTCGCTTACATTCTCCTCGCATGCATCCTATGTTTGTTCGCAGACTTGCATACTGGAAGTGAGGCTGGAACTCGTTGAGCAGACCGTGTCGTTTTCGCCTCCTCTTGATCGTTCCGCATCAGTGGACAACATCGAGGACGCTGTGTCGCTCTGGCTCACTTCTTTCTTGAAGCGTTCAACTTTGATTCAGCGTCTCGCGGTTAGTAAAGCAGGTTATATTCGGTGACGACACGAGCTTGAGTTGCTGAATGAATTTTGTTAGCACTGGTTAGTGCGGGGCTTTTGGTTCTGGCAGAAGTTGCATGTTTTACGATGTTGATTTGAAAGTTCTGGAACGTGTACCATCTGCTCACGAAAAAGTGAAAATGATAAAACGTTGGAGCTCATCTCTAAGTGCACCTTTCACCATTTACCGGTCACGAATTTCTGCCGACAGGACGCCAGCGGCACCTACAAGGACTTCTTGACCTCGGACCAGGATGTCTGGGAAATAGTTGAAGAAATTCGAAGCGTTGTTCAGGAAAATGCAAACAAGTGCAAGGAGCTGCTGTCTGCATTCGACAACTACAAGTACAGACAGACGTTGTGTTTATGCTGTGTCTTTAGGAAACCTGCTTCTCCGCTTAATTGTCATGAGCTTTAGCGGTGGATGACGTCACCGGGTTGAAATCTTTCAGCAGAACTTTCTCTGGGGCGTGATAATAATGATTTGCATTAGAATCGGAAATGTTGAATTTATTTACGAGACAAACGATGTATGTGAGCTTTGTCATGTGCGAAGGATTGTGGTCGTCCCGGCGAGTTGCGCCTTTTCTTTCCGCAACAACCACCGCGTTCTCTTAACTCTTTTCATCATTCAGAGCAGCCTTTTCGTGTACGGGCTCTATGCTGTGTGAACTCTTGTTTGCTGGTATACACACATAGAAAAACCGTAATCTACTTAGCTGTGTTGATTTGCATTCCGTTATATCTGCTGGCCGTCCTTTTTGCTAGAATAGTCTTGTGGTAATCCAGAATCCTCGTTGCTGGCTTCGTACCGTTGTCTGCTGACAGTTTCGTGTTAAAATAACTTTGTCTCGCAATGCCTGATTTTCCAGCTTCTCGCGCCTATATTTAAGGTTTTCGGACAAGAACGAAAGCAAAACACATGGTGCATTCTGTTTTGCTCCAGGTTTTTGTGGGTCCAAGACGTCCAGCAGTCTTTCCACGACTTCCTAAACGGGCGACCGTCGCCCAATCCGCTTCGTGTGTCAAAACAGTCCAACAAGAGACCAAGCGGCTTTAGTCAAATGACCCCTGGCCAGAGGTGAGATCTGGTGTACCTCCTGGAGATAATTGAAATCGTGTCTCTCCCAACACCTACCGACCCTCGTTTGCTGAAACGTTTTTATAGTCTGTAATCGGTCATGCATCACCAACTTTTGTTGCTACAATCGTGATACTTCTGGAACGGGTTTGATGCTTGAGCTTGGATAAATGAGAATGATCGTGGACTGCGTGGTGGGATTAAGAAGTTGTTTTCCTATGGGTGTTGGTGTCTTTGCGCTCACCAAGTATTTGCTGAAATATTCTTACGCCACGACTGACAAAGGCAGAAACAGGGTTTGAATTGACGATGTTGTGTTTCGCAATGAAAGGCATTTCGCAAATTTGCCAAATCACTCTGATAACAACTTAAAACACCATTAACAACTTAAAACGCACACCACATTAGAAGTATGTTCGGATATTGAACGTTAAAATGAATTAAAGTTCCTGTTCTGGCTTCATGAAATGTTTTTTCTATATGCTGCGGCGAAGCTGGAAAATAACGCCTTGCCGTTAAGCCGCCACACGCGAATTGGATTTGCAGCCATTATTTCTATCCTGCCTTTCGACTGGTTGTCTGCATTGCGCACAAACGTTCATTGTGACGTCAGTCGGTTGTTTTTGCAGATCGCGATTTTCGGTGCACAGCCCTGATGAAGGCAACGAAGCGGAAAGGATCTTCCTGACGCCGCACATGGACCAGCAGTACTACAGTCTGCACCAGAACCCGGATGTGGGTTCGGCAGACAATTTCATGGTCGTCCCAGGCCTCGCTGATTTCGACGACGAAATCGCAATTTACCGGACCGCGAGAGATCGGATCGCTGCTCTGCCTGACAAGAAGTCTGTCGGGTGGTTGTTGTTTGATTACCAGCCAATAAAACAGGTACCGAGTTCATTTGTTTCTACTCACGGTGTATCAACTACAACCAGGACACTGTTTCACAATGCGTGAAGTTTTGTTTCCGCTCCGTACAAATGTACTTCGACAGCTTGTATTGGCTGACACTTGTATTATCTTTGCTGTCAATGGTTTTGCATATATATTTTCTTCGTTAAGATAAGAAGTTTCAGTAGCGCTTGCCTTTTGTACTATGATGATTGAGCTTCCTTTAGTTCATCCCATTTCGTTTCAGGCAGTGTGCTGTAAATGTGCTTGTTATGTGTGAGATTTGAAAAGGCAGCACAGTATTGCTAGCAAAGCAGTTCTTGCAGGCGTTGATTATTATATAATGGAAACCATAACTGAACGCTGCTACAGTCAGATGCTCAGGCTTCTCTTCTCAAGTTCAACGACAAGCATCCTTCAAATCAAAGTGTGGAAAAAATATCATGACACATGTGTTGTGCAGCAGTTCATATTCCTTTCAGAACCCAGTAGCACCGGTTTTGTGGTTGTGGTAACTTAATGCAACTGCAAAAGATTTTTCTGACACCCAGCTATTTAATTCGCTGCTCACATGGTTGTTCTTTCACAGGTGCTGACGACATACGCCAGCAAGTGGATGTGGACCTTTGTCCAGTACCTCTGCGATCAGGTAAGCTACTTGCTGTATTTTTGTTCAGTTCTTGGTGATGCATTGGCCTTGTACGTGCCGGTCAGCTGTGTTTCCTGGAAGTATAGCAGCATATGTGTACTGATTTATCCTTGTGATTGAAGTGTATCGATTTTTGCTGCAGCGCTCCTGCTACAGCTGTGATTAGTTTGGAAAAATTACGGTAGGTTGTTGCATGATCGGTGAATGCAAATATCTTTTGCGCCACCGTCACTTAGATTCGTGCCACTGATTGCGTATTTTCGTGTGAATGCAGGTAACCGACTCGTTGGATACCCTGGCCGACTTCCTGGCCCGGACTGAGCCCGAAATCGAGAGCATCACTGGTGAGGAGCGTGACACTGCGTCGTTTATGAAGATGATGCGCCTTTTCAATGAAGTTTCAGCGCAACAACAAGACATGGACGAAAGGTTTGAGCTTCAGTTTTATGAAAAAAGCGCCTGCCAACATGAACAGAGACCGGAGGTTGGATTTAGTGAAAACCCTCAATCTGTTATTTTTATCACGTAGAGCGCTTAAAAACTCAGCTGTTCATTACACCAACTGAGACCCGGTTCTAAGCTGCTGGGATGGCTGATAAAAATGTTTTGCCTCCACCTACGTGTTAGTCCTGCACTACATGTTGTTTACACTAGTTCACTGTTTCTCCTCAGGTTTTCAGTCATGCAGCGCACCGTGGATTTATTGGAAAAGTATGAAATGAAATTGCCGAACGAAACGCAGGAAATGTTTCGATCTGCGCCAGATAGGTGGAACCACTTGAAAACAAAAGTTTCTTTGGCAAAACAGAGGCTCGGACCTCGAATACAGGTCTGTGTGAAAGTGGATCGCTTTTTTCATCAGCTGTTTTGCAACTTTTCTCCATCACCAGCAATCTATCACAATTCAAAGAAGAGTCTTTTAAACTCTGTTTAGCAATTTTTAAAGCTTTTTAACCGAACCACAATAGCTTTTTTGATTGAGTTAACCCTTGACTTCATGCTTTTTCTCTGCAGGAAGAATCAGATCGCATCACACGTGACCTGTTACGCTTTAGTGACCGCGTGGAGGCGCTTGCTTCCGAGCTTCGCTCATCCGACGTCTTTTCGAGGGATTGTCCCATTCACACCGCCAATAACGTCGTTGATGGATTTTCAAGGCGTCTGAAACTGCTCCAGGCTGAAGCGCAAGACCTCATTGAACTACAGGTTGGTGAGGAGGGTTAGGCACTTGCGAGATTCACATCGTTTCATACTGGGCTTCGTTTGTTATTCTGTCAAGTGTGTCTAAAACAAAACTGATCATCACAACCTTGGGATACCTGCTGGCGCTGATGACATCACAATACTTTCACGTCAAGGGCGGTAAAAACTGTCGCTTTCTTTGGTTTGAAAACAAACTAAGACTACATTCTCTAAAATATGTCGCTGCCGACGTAAAGTGAGGCTTGCAAAGGCGTAGTAATGACAACAAAACGCTTGGCAGTCCCATGAATGCAGTGTTAGGCATGATATCATGTTAAAAATGTCTTGCGCCTCACGCAGTTAACTAGTAAGCTGGCAGGAACGTTTTCACCCATGTCATGAATGTTATCTGTCCACACCGTTTGCAGGAGTTACTCGAGACAGCCGTGGTAAACTTCTCCGTTCTGCCGCAATACCAGCGCGACCTTCGCAATCTGAAGCTGGTTTGGGATCACGTGAGAATGCTGGAAGAGGAGCAGGGCGAATGGAAGCGGAAGCAGTGGCAGAAAATCGACACGAAGCACCTCCACCAGGCTATACAGAAACAAAAAGACTCGGTTCAATCCTTACCACCGGAGGTGAAAAACCTTTCAGGCGGCTTCACAAAGAATTAGTGGTTGCATCTTAACAAAAGCGAGAAAAAGAGGCACTTCTGGTGTAATGGTGCTATAAGCGATGCTACAAACGAAGCTTTATTTGGATTTTTTAGTGAAGATAAACGCATGTTCAAAAGAAAGGTTTCTGGTGATAATAGAAATAGTGCAGCAACAAAGTTTGCTGCATTACTGTACTCGACAGAGTTAGCTGACCGCCCGCGGTCAAAATTCATCTTTCTGCCATTTTTAACCGCGATCTTGTTCAGTGGTCAGCAGTAATTGTCCGTCAAACTACACGCGCTGCCTTGCTCTTAGCATGCGTGCCTCCGTCAGCCTTAATCGCGTAGCGAGCCACTTGACTCGACTAGCGCGACAGACGTTTCGGTGATTTTGTCGTCAGTGTTGCTGTTCCTTTGGCAACTTTTTTGCGCCGCGTACTAAGGCGGGTTGAGATTTGGTCTTTTATGACAAACACAACGCTTTATTGCCCCAGAAATTATAGCAGCTGTTTTTACTGAGCCCTCTTGTTTAAAAAGAGCATATGATTCCATTTCACACGCGGAACTGAAGTTGTTGCATTCTTATGTGGACTCACTTGCAGACAACCGAGTGGGATGTGCACTCTGGCATGATCGACTCAGTGGTTGTGATCGAACAGTGCATGCCATTGGTGGAGGACCTCAACCACCCTGCGATGCGAACAAGGCACTGGAAGCAGCTTGTGCGAATCACTGGTTGGTGTAAATTTTGCGCTGTTCCAATGGCAATGTGCTTTTTCGCCGTGGAAAGACGCTGCCTAAAGTCACACATCCTCTCGTCCTTTTGCTTTTGTAGAGTACTTGCGATAGTCTGCTGGTAAGTTTTTTCGAATATGGTGGAAGTTTTACCTTATGTTGACTACACTGAAAGGTCACAGTAATTTTAGCTCTTTACTCCGGTAAGTTAGAATCAAGCTGTTTGAAAGCTACACAGCAACAAAAAGCAGTGTCACTCATGTGCGGTTTTACACGAGGATTGAGCATTAATTTCTTTTCTATTTCGTGAAAAACATTGAAACTCGTAAAAATTTTAGAAGCTTGCGTTTATTTCATTTTTTTCTTCAAATTGTGGTGCTCGCTGCATATGAACCAAAGTGTGTGTTTTGTACACAGGTCTGTAACTTGACGCTTTTGCAGCTGTATAGGGAGGTTTGTTTATGTCGGAATTTTCAATATGTGCTTAGGGGGTTTACTCCAAACCGATACAGACAGCTTGAGGAAGATGGTGCTCGGTGACTTGCTTGAACTTGGGCTGCAGAAACATGCTGACGAAGTGAAGGCGATAGTGCAACGAGCTGTCAAAGGTAACCTTCCTGTGCTGCCTTGTGGCAATTAGAAACAGCAAAACCAAAACCACAGATTTGAATAAAATCAAGTTCAAAAATTTCCATGAAAAACGATTTCATCGTCAGCAAATTTGTCGTTTTTGCGTTGTTTCCACTGCGATTTTATATGTATCTAAAGGTAATTTTTCCAGTTTTTAGGTTTCTATATAAAAGTTTTCAACATTCGACAGCCTTCTTGCATAGCCTTGACCTTCTTCCTTTGATTTCACACTTGTTCTGATGTACCTCACATGCAGGAATTTAGTAAGCGTGGCGAGAAAGATTGAACGCATATACAAAATTGGTTTTGTGGAACTTCTCTGTGTTGTGTTCTCCTCCCACAATTTTGTTAGCTGGAGCGTGTAACATTTTCAGACATTTATAGTCTTCTCTTCAGCTGTGCATCGCAATCTTCTCTTCGTCCAAGTCATTCTGGCGGAATACTTTTTTTTTGCATCAATTTTGCGCAGTTCTAATCGAGAAAGGTATCACGCTGCCTTTGTAGAACCTTACCGACGTTTTCTTCAACAGGTGTTATGCATTAACATCAATGCTTTGCACATGTTTAGATTTGACAATCGAAAGTTCACTAAAAACCTGTGAGGAAGTCTGGCTAAGCAAGGTTTTTGAGCTGCGGCCACACACCAGGTCTCAGTCGAAGAACTTGGGGCCGGACTTTGACGGCGGCGGTAGCGAAATGACGGGAAGTGAGATGATGCCCCACGCCCTGTTGCAAGCGCACGAAGGCAGCAAGTGAGTCTTTGACTGTTTCAAGCGCCATCTTGCTTTGAGTCTGTCAACGCGTTGGATCGGTCGACCATTGGCAAGGGTGTTTGCGTCGAGCGGGAAAGTCGCGGCTCGATCTTCAGCATGTTCGATTCCTGGGCCCGAAACACAATCATAATTGCTCCCTTTTCTTCCAACGCCTGACACGTTCAGGTGAAATCAAGGGGCAATGACCAAAGCAAATAGATGGCTCTAAAAATCTTCTCTGTCCCCTGGCATCACCTCTGCAGTGAAGAACTCAATGAATTACCAATGCAAAAAAATCCAGCAGACGTGTTTAGCTTCGATTGCACTGACTTTGTTAAGAATTATTTGGTGAAGTATCTCCGTGAATTTATTTACTTCAGTTTTTTCGGCCGTTTTCTTTGTAGTTTGTTAGTTTGGTTTATAATTGTCCTGTACTGTAAATTCCCGGGGGGTGAAGGTATTACTTGATAAAAGGCATTTAATACTTCCATTCTTGTAACAAAAAAAAAAAAGAAAAAAAACAGGAAAAAAGTTTAAGCAGAATAACCTGAATAGTCTGTACGAACGAGAAGGAAAACAACACAAATGCAATTGCATCGTTGTTTACTTTGGTGTGATTAAAGTTATGCGTATTTATTTCGACAAATACAAGTTCTTTGTATTCGAATTTTAAGCGCCAACAAGCCTTTTCCATTCTGGTTTTCTGCCTCCGCGTTTTTTGTGCGTTCTCACTGATACATTCGCATAGTTTCTCAAAAGCAGTTTCTCGCTTGTCACTAGAGCCATTTTTATGACCTAAAAAAATTGGTTATAAGACGTCATTTTTCAGAAAATATGACTTTATATGACCAAACAAAAATGATTGAGCTGGAACATACAACTACTGTACAAAAAAGCATAACCAGCGAAAATAGGCATAAGAGATGGTAGTCCCACAGTTTGTTGAAGACCCACTAAAATAAACAGCTCAAAACATGAGCAAAACGTATAGTATGGTTTGAACTTTGAAGCAAATTGAAAGCATGGATAGACCTTGGTTTGTTTCTTTGGGGCAGCAAGAACATGCATTTTTAGGCAGTGCATTACATTTCATCCAAGTAACTTGGTTCACCTACGTCTTTGCCAACATTCGCAGGGTGCCCAAGTGGGTTCAATTTGCAGGATGCAGCTCAGACCTAGGGATATAGTAGTTTCACCTCATATTTTGAGGTTGTTTCAATGGTTTCCTTATTGATTTAGGTTGAAAATATCCAAAGTATGACTTTATGACCTAACATCGAAAACATGACTTTATAACGTTTGTAATAGACTTCGTAGGGGTGCGATTTTTGTTTTAAAATTTGTTGCATAGCTTCCTGAAGCACAGAAAAAATATGACTTTTGTGACTTCAAATGGATCTACATATCACGTCTTTTCACCAATGATTTACAGAATGGGGGCCACTCGCACCAAAAGCATGAAGAGTGGGCCCCACAGCAGATCCTCTGACAAAACCGGAGCAGGCTCAATATCGAGAGGCCGGGGCGGCGGCCGCACGTCCGTTCTGTCCCTACCTGTCAGTCTTCTGAATCTTGTCGATGACCCAAGCCCAATATACCTCCTGAAAAACATTGAGAAAATTTTGTCGGACCTCGAGCACCATCAAGTGAGTAGTAGATTTCTTCATTTATTGTTGAAAAATTAACTGCAAATTTTTTATTTGTATCAAGTAACGTGAGCACCATTCGTGAGGTTTAAAATGCTGAGTGCAGTTCTAAACGGTATAATGACGATGGACTCGCGGTCAACGTGAAGTTTTGCGAAAACTATTGCTCGTTTGCGTATATACTGAAATTATAAACAGGGTTTTTTTTGAGGAAAATGTTAGGAACCCGGTTTGGATCTGTAGGGACCCGATTTCTCTGATTCTAGGGACCCGATTTTCTCTGATTTTAGGGACCTGATGATAATTTTCTCTTATTCTAGGGACCCGATTTGAAATGCTAGGGACCCGAATCGGGTCCCTAAAACGCCTGAAAAAAACCCTGTCATGAAGAAACACTGTCATCCAGAAACATGCAATAAAAAGCTAATAAGGCGTGTTTGCTTTTTACCACAAAGTTCTCGCATGTTATTTGTTTGTACAAATAAAAATTGGTTGAGTTGGTGCGTTTCATTGATCAAATTTTTTCGCAGAACAATGGTTGTAGACATTTTAAAAAAGCTTTTTACAGTTATGTCAGGACTTTCCTTTTATTTTTAGTGATTAAGAATCCACCTCCACTAGTTACAAAAAAATATTGTTTTAAAATTTTCAAAAATAGACATTACCACCCTGAACATCGATATTTGTTGCTCCTATATTGAAAAAATATTGATATATTGCTGCTATAGGCGTTAAAACACAATGCTGTTGGTTTCCTTGCATAGATGGAGCTAACGAGGATGCAAAGCAACAGCGCCATTGGTTCTTTCCTGGACGAAGTGACGAAATGGCAGAAGCGCCTACACCTGATCGAGGCTGTGCTGGAGGCGTGGATCAGTGTTCAGTCGAAATGGGTTCAACTTGATGAAATTTACTCAGGTATCCGGTTTGGTCAACCTGCTTGAGATGCGCTGCACTGAACATTTGGTGCTTTCAAGCGATGATGCTTTTTTTCCCAGCAAATTCCTGCTGTTAAAGCAAGAAGTTGCATTTGATTTTGTAGGAAGCAAGCATAGAAAAATGTGTATTTGTTCAAGATTATCTTTTTTGCTGCTCTGCAATTGTGATGCACCTGCTGTATTTGCTTTTTGAGTCTTGCAGAATTTTCCACCTTAAAATATGCCTGTTTATGGGAGCGCCTGCTGGTGCAGGTGTGGTTGAGAAGTTCTCAAGTAGCGCTGGAGAATATTCTGAGCCTTTAGTTCCTTTAGCTTCAGTTTCATTGCAGGCGACCATCGTCGGGATTTTTAACTGAAATCCTTTTTTCTAACGCCTTTCGTTGTCTCAGGTGCGGATGTCCGCACAGCCCTCGCACACGAGGCCAACATGTTCGCTGTGATCAGTAAAGACTTCCGGTTGCTGATGAGGGCGACTGAGAAGAATACAAACGTCTTGCAAGGCTGTTCAAGGAAAGGTAACGCAAGACGTTTTGTATTTTATTACCTTTAACGTGAAACTGATAATATTTTAGGGTGCTCAGAATACGTCTGATTTGATCAACAACGGTCAGCCACGTAGATGCCTCAGCTAATGTGTGTTTATCTTTAATCCAGGGAAACGTTAGAACTTTTTAAATCGCATCGTATAGTTTGCTGTATTCTTGTCCATTTCAGGTCTTCTTCCCATGTTAGAAAAGATGGACGTCAAGATGGAGCAATGTCGACACGCGCTGCTTGGCAACCTGGAACGACGACGACAGCGTTTTCCCCGTTTTTATTTCCTGTCGCCCGAGGACGTGATGAATATTGTTTGTTACAGTTACGATTTGGACGCCGTAAACAAGTGTGTACATTTGCGCGTTTGCAAACCGTAGTGTAGTGAGCAAAACGTAACGCGCATTAAAACAAAGCAAGATCTCCATCTCCTTCCACGCGTTCGGTTGTTACGCGTAAAGTCAAAATAAACGGTTTGCTGGTGTTTGCAGAATTTTGAAACGTGTCCGTATTAGATATTGTAGTTTCCTCACTTCAGTTTGGCGAAAAACGTTTGCTTACTGCACCGTATTTACCATCACTACTGTCTAAGCCAGTGGTTCTTAACATTTTTTACATATCTTACCCTTTCATCAAACAAGATTACCGGTACCGGATTTAAGGTGGCTTCACGCAGAATCCGGTTACGGCTTACGAACCGGCTTATGGCCAACGCGAGTCTTTCCACATTCAGCAACAACACCATCACCGACAACCACGGTAATCCGGCTTACTTAAAACAATTTTAAGTAAGCCGGAAGCCGGTCGAAATCGAGAAAATTCACCCGGATACGGCCAACGGAGCCTGTGTGAAGACTGCCGTTGGCCATAAGCCGGATCGTAAGCCGTAACCGGATGCTGTGTGAAGCCGCCTTTACCCGCAATACACTCAGTGGTGCTAATTTATTGAAAAAACAAAATCAACTCTTACTGTTTAGAATTATTTAAAAAAATTTACATTGTCTGCAATTTACCATTCAGAAAATTTGCCCCCTTGGAAGACGAAAATTACCCCCAGGGGTAAATTTACCTCCAGGTTAAGAATCACTGGTCTAAGCATTACATCTGTCTATAACGTTTGGAAAACTAGCAGGCGCGTTTGGCAGATATTCGAACTAAGTCGGTAATAATCCCCTTTGAAACTGCTGCTGTGACGAGTTCTGGTTGGAATTGTCGGTGCCGAGGGACAGCGTCTTCTACAACATTTTTCCCTTTTGTGGATTCATTTTTTTCAAACTCAGTCAGTCGCCAACTGCTGAAAGTTTTACAGTTTCGGCTCGATTGACGATTACCGTTGTGACGTAGAATTGTGAAAAGACCAGAAAAAAAGCTCACTGTCGTTTGTTTTCAAACGAAACGCAGATATCTTTGCAAAGTTCTGCCCCATCTCGGTCGTCTGGTCTTCTGCGAGGAGCCTTCAACCACCAACCCTAAAACCGGACGACTCTCCGCTGGCGGGCGCAAGAGATACAGAGTCAGTGGCATCGCGAGCGTGACCGGGGAGGTGATGACGTTTTACAAGGCGCTCGTGTATGAAGGACCGATGTCGTTATGGTTACCGCAGTTGCTGATGGCGATTCAAGCAACGCTTCAGGTTCGTGCGTGTTGCGTCAGATTTTGAGCGATTCCATTTGCACACTTTGCAGAGGCGTTGGTTTCATCTTCGAGACATCTCCGAACCTTTCTGATGTCATTGCTGCGTGTCTTTTATTTGCGCGATGGGTGTGGAGCTTTCCTTTGAAAGTGGAATTCGTAGGGCGTGGGGCCTTTTTTCTGTGTCATTGTGAGCAAGTCTTAACATACACAAAAGTGCTTAGCTCTTGGTGTCAAATAAAATAATGGAACCGAATAATATGTTATAAGATCGTGTTGGTTAAGTGAAAGGTTGGGGCCCTTTGCTGACTTGCAATGGCTCATTTCGCACCTCACTCGCATAAGAAGACCACCATCATAACTTCCCATTTGATAAACAAGATGTGTGAATGCATTAGTTTTAATGTCTGCTTAGACAATCTTGTTAATGTGGCCGTGGATTAAATTGAAAATAGCATTTGTTTTTTAGACGAATATGAATCGGAAGAACTCGCGCATGGTTTTGCTGTGTTGTAAATAGCTTGAAAAACATTTGCTAAAGTTCTTTGCCAACGCAAGATTGTATAACGTTGTCGAATTCTGACAATCATTGTGGATAATGTCAATATACAAATGACGTTCAACAGCTGCTGTTATGTGGTTTAAACGCGTATTCATTGCTTTTTTTTACAAATACGATCAATTCAAGTCCGACGTAACTTTTCTATCCCCACAAAAATTTCTCTTGTACGCTTATCTTTCCCAATTCTGGACTTCAATAAAACTAAGCAGAGCTTTAAGTTATGTTGATATCATGATCGTTAGTTGAGCGAGCACATCATTGCTTCGTGCAGGAACACTTGCACATGGCGCTCGGCAACGAATGGCGACCAGCTCAGATCGAGCAAAGCTTGAGGAGCGTTGGTGCTTCTCGAGTTCGCATCAGTCGCCCTTCGAGTGCCGTATCGCAGAGGTCAGGGGGGTCCGATCCCTCTCGCAAGCCCGCTGCCGGCGCCGCTCCGGCCGCTCCGAATGCAACGTCTGGGAGCGAGTCAGGCAAAGAGGATCTAAGTAACTTCGAGCCTCCTGGAAAGGTTCGTTTCATTTTGTTTGTTTTTTCAAAAAATTTCGAACCACTTGAAACGTCCGTCGTTACTTTACTTCTTCGCTGTAAGTGGAGATCTAGTCTGTGGTCGAAACTGCAACTAAAGAATCTTGTTCGGCAGAGTAGCCCGAAACTTGAAAAGTTGGCGACTTTCATTCTAACTCCGTGACTTCGCACATTTGCCTTTGCCGCAACACGAATCCAAACACTTGCAGTAATAGCGGAACAATATACAGATTAAATATCATCTGCTTTCATGAAGGGTTGGCTTTAGGGAGTTGTGCACAACTTTTTTGGATGCTTCTGTCAATCTTACTCTAGTTCTTGAGTCGAAGAAGTGTGTTTCTGACCGATTGTGAACACTGTCAAATTTTGTGCTGTTTCTCGTTTTGCTCATATGTATTAAAAATTCTCGTCAGCCTTCCGAAATGGCGGCTCAAGTTAGCGCCACCATTGGTTCTCCATTGTCTCAAGT
>JGI24159J19872_10000705_pt1 | contig 32342 bp, 14 predicted proteins | sample Ectturendosymbi4_FD_19872 | JGI IMG/M metagenome (IMG submission 19872) | reverse complement strand
TGCAGTTTTTATGTTGGGAAAAATTTCTGAAAACACAATCGTGTTTAGTAAAAGCAATTCCACACTAAATTGTGACCATTATTGTACGTTCAATAGCCGTGAACGTTCGAAATACAGGAGCAACAAAAAATAAGGTTGATGCAAAATTGTACAGAAGTATTTGCCGTGTAATTGACGCTGTGTTGCGGAGAATTGCCAAGAAAAAATTCACCAAAAAAGGCAAGATTAGTCTTGTGCTTCTGTAACGTGTGTAGCCACAATTACAGTATGTACTAGATCAGCTATGGCCAACAGAAATGCCTTACTGGGCCAAAATTTATGCCATTATATCGTGAGGGTTGCAAGTTGAATGATTTACTTTCATCCAAAGATTAGTTTGAAGCTACTGAGAGCATTTGAATAATAACTGTAATGGTAACGACTGAATGGTGCTTTTGATCACTCCCAGACTGTGATGCCATAGGCAAATTTAATGCTCATGGAACAAGGGTACAGTTAGAAATCAGCTTAGTGTAGAGCAGTGGTTCTCAAAGTGGTCGATATCGACCCCCAGGGATCAATTGGACAATACAAGGGGTCGATAAATAGTCATGGGGTCGAATGGGGGTCACTGAATGGCCAGGGGCTCAATGATAAACTGTTGGGTTCTACTGGAACAATGAAGACTCCAACTCAAAATTATTGTTAATCGGGCAAGAAAAGCAAACGTCGTTTTTCAACAAATCAAGCAAAATTAAGAGGGCTGATCAAATCTCAGTTTCAGTATTTTAAAAGTACATTCGATTCGAATAGCTTTTCATTAAATGATCCATTGTGATGACACTATGAAAACTATTCTGTTTGTTACGTCAGAAACAATATTTATACGTTATGTTTACATCTATAGTTCTAAACATATTTTTCGGTTTGTGCGTTATTTTATCACGCATTTCAAGAAAAAAGCACTCAAATTTATTTTGACACATACTTTCCTTGTATTAGTAACTGTTGGGCTAGGCCACGGGGTCTACAGAAAAATGTATACTTTCATAGGGGTCAATGTGCAGAAAATTTTGAGAACCACTGGTGTAGAAAATCAGAAAACTAGAAATCCGTTTTGTACTGAGGTGTCATAGGACACGTGAAATGTACCAGTGTGTAGCACAGCTATGTTCAACCCAAATGGCTTAATGAGCCAACAATTATGTTACTATCTTAACCAGGGCCGCACATTGAATGGCATATTAATAAGGGCTGCACACTGAAAGGCTTACTTTGATCATAGCAAAACTAATTTAGCTTAAGCTAATGTACTGAAAGCGTTTGTATCCAAACTGCAATGGTAACAGACGTGATAAAGTGGCACTGAAGACCATTTGCATCAAAAATGTCAAACTCAAGATTGTCAAAATAAGGACAGGTTGTCAGTGCATAGGATTCTTTAACTACAGCAAAAACCTAAACTGGGCCGCACAAAACCTTCGACTGGGCCATATGAGGCCCGTGGGTTGGACATAGCTGGTGTAGCACATGATAAATAGGCACTAAAATCCATCGTATCGAAAAAGTCGAACTTGATATAATCAAACAAACGCAGGCTATCATTGTATTGTACATACACAATAATGAAAAGCTTTACTGGGCCGCACAAAACCTTCGATTGGCCAGCTGGTTGAAAATTGCTTTACTTGATTATGATTTCATTCCATGCAGTGATTCTATAAACTTTTTGAATTTTTAATTGCGGCAACTTCAAAACCGCGGTAACTTTAATTAACCTGAAAATGCTTTGCGTGCTCTTATGGTGATAGACCAACAAGCATTTTAACCATTGTCCAAGCAAGCTTTTTCCATTTTCTTTGCAAAATAAAACCTCCAACACAATGCTTGGCGGTTTTACATCTCTGAGCGCTCGAGTCTTGGTAAAACTTTGTACGAAGCCATGGCAGCAACCTTTGTTTTTTTCTGGCGGTGCAAACCTGTCTGAAAACATTCTGATATTCGTTTCTTCATGTTTATTATTTCTACTTAACAGAATAGGCTTGCAGATCTTTTCACAGCATGGTTGTCTACTTTTCATACAAGTAACAAGAAGTTAGTTTGATGATCCGTAAACTTCTTGTGCTAACCGCTGTAGCTGATCTGAGCTGGTTTGATTGGTTCTCTAAAAGGTCGTTTATGTTTAAGTATCCATCCATTTTCTGTACTCGATCATCTCTCTTTGTCACGGAGGGGCAGGAAACCACATTGTTTCTCTACGTTTCTACCCAGAGTTCTATCTTTGCAAACTTTGGATTTATTTAAAGAGCGTGATATGCATCACTGCACAACACTTATTTTTCAGTTTCCAGGCAACTTTAGTATGTAATAATCTCGGCAGAACACCGACAAAGAACCTGATTCTCCTGTTTCCTGAACCCGTTGTCACTAACGGCACTTTTGCGCACTTCGCTACCGAAGCTTCCGCAAATAGAAAAATTTACCCACTCCGAAAAACAGGGAAAATGTAGTTACACTGACTTTCTCACCAGAAACTATGCTTGCAAGGGTGTCAACATTTTCCTTTGCCATACTACACTGTTTCTGCATGCGAAAAAGTGTTGAACAGTTCGCTAGTTTAATTTTCTGTAATTTTTTTAAAGTTGAAACACAGTTCACTTTGCTTAAAGCTGATCGTCCAGTGGCTCAGTTCAAAAATTGATCGTTCCACTGCAAACAAACGTGGAGTTTGCCCACAGTGCATTCAGGGTCGACTCCAGGTCAACAGCGTCAGTTGGGCTCATCACATAGTGTACTGTATTTCGCATGCAGTCCATGCCATCTTTAANTTTTAATGCAGGGTTCGGCCTGCCTCCTTGAACAATTTCTCGATTTTCCGCAGTACTTCTAGTCCCAAACGACTTATTCTTTGTACCTAGCACCATGCCTTCCTCCATTTGTGATTTAAGGGTAAAAACAGCGATAACAAGTCTTTGTAAAGCAATCTGATCTGCAAGTCGCTATTATATTGCCTGCATGCAACAGCTCGAGGCTTGCGTCACGGAAATTTCCATTTTCTTCCATTCTGGCTGGCACTATCATTGCTTTGTTCAGTTAACAGTGAATGAGAAAGTCTCGTGAGAACTCGTCCGTCGGTGCGTAACCCACATCACAGAGCAATGATGAGGCCAGTTAGTCCTCTGCTATGGGCGTCAGAATGGGTAGCAGAGGGGTTTTGGCCCGCTGGATTTTGAAATTTGACATTTTCCTATTAAATTTTTAGCAAAACTACTACGAACGGTAGAGAACGCCTACTGCGAACGGTATTTTTTCTTCAGGCCACCTGCAACATGAGCGCGAAAGGCCAGACATGGAACGAAAGTAAATGATCAGCGACAACACCCAATTGAATGAACCCCAGTTGACAACCTTAACGAGTGAAACAGGTGGTAGTACAAATCTACAAAGCAAGCAAGCTCGAGTTCAACAATGCAAATCGTAATTGAAGGCTCGGGCTATGCCTGAGGAGCCCCAGTGGCGAAGTCGCCACTGACATTGTAAATATCTCAGAAAGTTTAGAGATGTCCAACAACAGTAAAATTGTGAGTCTGAAAATTTCAAATTGCGCAATATCAGCACGTCGACAATTATCCGACTTACGTGACACTTTTCGCTACTTGCGCGACATTTCGTTCGCAGCATTTGCAAATAAAATGGCAATCCACTCAAGCACGGCATTTACAAATCAAGCATAGCGCATACAGGTACATCGCATGGCAAATCAAGCAGGACATGTGGTAAACGGCATTATCACCGGCAACTGCACTGTTGGAGAAACCTTGTTGGCTGAAACTAACTCCAACATGAATTAAGACCAGAAAGAAGCAGCCGAAACCAGTTTCATCGTTGTAAACAACGGGCTTGCGAAAAGCCTTTTGAACACCGCTGAACCCAACAAGCAAGAAACATCGGCAGCAAACAAGGAAAGTGTAACGTCAGAAGACGTCACTGAAGGAAAGTGGAAACCGATCTCAACAATGCACCTCACAGTCTATCTTGAACATCGAAATGCAAAGCCGACAGAAGTGAGACATTCAACCTATGACAACAAGACTTCTGTTGACTCCGACAATGCAGCAAAACCATTGCAGATCCTTGCCAAGACGAAGTCAACTAGCGGATAAAGAATAAAGCAGTCAGTGTAGATCAACCGATGTTTGTGTCACATGTTGCACCACATGGTTTTGTTTCCTTGTTGCGGCTATTATGCGATGATAGACATTGTATGTTCCTTCATGTGAGCTCTNCATATAATTGATCACAATCTTGGCANTGGCGTTTTAACGAAAGCCCAAATTATGACTTTATTTTGTTTAGACTTTTCAGCGCTCAGGGGCACTNAGAAACAAGGGCTGCGAACGTCTGGGATCTGGTCCAAAGCGATCAATCACCCATTCAAGAAAACCTTGCTTGTCTGCTGATTTTTTCANGGTGAACGTTCATCATACACAAACCAGACAAGCGTTCAGTTTCATACTAACAGTGCATTTTACAAATTTGTGGNGGAATTGCTGCAAATTGACTCATGCTACTTTTCACGCAGANTAAAACTGCGTGTCTTGCCGCTATCGGCAGTCACTGCCTCGCTGAATTACCTNCCAAGATGTGTACTTTTAGCAGTCACATCTCACATGTGCCAAAGAGCCTACTACTGTAACTTGAAGTGAACCTTGAAGATTTGTTGCGATGTAATTGTTACGCAATAAAGGCCAACAGTAGAACAATCCACTTCGCAACGTGCCTCTGCAAGCCATAGCGCGGACCTGAGTGAAATGCAAGCTCATTCCTGCATGACACCAGAACAGTGAACCCGGTAGTTGTGCAGTGCGAGGGTCATACCGCTAAACAAATTGTAAATGCAAGAATTAAATCAACTAATTGGAATTAACCTGCTTACTTCAGTTTTTTTTAATGTTTCGTTCTTAGTCCCAATTTCCAGGGTAGAAAGTGGGTTTTGCTCCATCTGGGGACGCCCATAATTTCATAACACGTTCATTTCTAACTCTTTCTAGATAAAGGTTTGATCGAGCAGGAACACCGCAACCATCTTTTCAAAATCTAAGTTAGGCAGGAACGCCGCAACAATTGGTGAAGTGCTAAAATGCACTGGTATTATACCGTTCGATCACCGCCTGTCGAAAAGTGATTGGTTATTATAACACTGGACAGTAAGCATATTCGTCACAATTGTTTTATATAAGCACAGCGAGGAAAGGCATGTGCACCACGCGACTATCATGCTTTCGTATTATTTAGTTCTTTTAACGAGTATCTGCATACGATGTGTCACCGTCTCCAGGTGCATTCGTCGGGGGTTTTTAATTACAAAGAGAGATTGAAGACACAGGTCAAAGGTGCATCTGCCGGCTATCACTTTATGTGTGACGTCATGCGTTTGTTTCTCCCAGTCATACAACGGCTGCATACAGTTGCTATATCGGCACAGTAGTACATACAGTTCTAATTAAACGTAACGTAGCAAAGCGTTCAAGTCTATAGTGCATTCCTGCGGCGTCTTTGGACGCAGTATCAGGTAACAGTGATGCAACAATAGTTTGCCATCGCACCCAACTGTTCGAGTTTCATGCTGCCAAGACAATGCTTCACTTGGCAGAGATGGTCTAGCTGGGTTCATAGGTTCAAGTGGCACGTTTGCCAAATGTTGATTAGCTTTCTTCAGTGTTTGTAAAATACTTTCTTTATTTCTTGTTAAAAAGTGCAAAGAGTTGACGTCAAGGATCCATTCTGATGTTGATTTCGTTTCAATAGCGTTGTCCACAATTTCAACACATTAAATTTTTCATTACTTTCAGTGTTGCTTCTGAAACGCTTTTAGGTCTTTTTTGTCTTATCCTTCTACATCATTTCTGTCTGTTTTTTTAACTTCAAAATGTTGATGTTTGACAATAAAAAGGTCCAACACCAGTTTGTCGTCACGCACTTGCGCAACACATTTTTTATATGAACTGAGCAGTGTTTACAGCACGGAGAGTCACGAAAATGCAAATAACAAAAACGCGAATCTTTGTCCGTTGGAGTCTGAAATTAACACAAAAGTTTGAACGCCAATCTGCCTCTGACGTTTACTTCGGAAAACGTAAACCTCAAAGAGCCTACGCTCATATCGTAAAGCATTCATTGGTGCAATGCTTTACGACATGAGCGTAAGCTCTTGGGGTTGATTTGCTCATGTATATTATGAGGCTAAATACAAATTCGCCATGCAGGAAGATGGTGACGTCAGAAACGTTTGAATACAGAAATAAAACTAAAAAGTGATTCAGAAGCAAATCAGTGCGGAAATAATGAACCATAAATATTTGTGGAAGCCTTCCCAGGAAAAGTAGTCTAAGGGAAAGACTTGCGACCGCACAATCGCACATGCAAATAGCCGAGGCATCTAATAAAACTTAAATTTCATCCTAAAACAGTTCGTTGGGATTAGTTTCCGAAATTGACCCTGATAAACGCCGGCTTGAAAGGGGCGCCGCTGCAGGATCGCTGGGGCAAAAGGGATCATTTGGCTTAAGGTACCCCTCTGGAACCACCACCAGTTAATACAGATGCTAGTTATCTTCATGTTCTGTAGTAGGTGCTCGTCAACGCTGTAGTCTATGCACTGCAATCAGGATCTCAGACGTCAGCGAAGCTTCACTGAGAAATGCCTGTGGTCGCTAAGCGTAGCAAACTCACGAAAGCCTCATATTGAACAAAAGAATGTCTTGCTTGGACGCGTTTGCTTTTGCGCACTGCGTGTACATGCGTCTGTTTTAGCCCCTCTTTGAATACAGACTCACAGCGAATCAAGAGCAAACCATCGAACACAATCGGAAACATTTTTGTTTCTTCTACTCGAAAGCTTATGCCTGCTTTACGAAATGGGTTTACTTTAAACGCCTAAATTTACACACGCGTTTAAGTCCAGCCTTACTCTTTGGCTAATAGCAAATTTGCCTGTGAAGCAAACTTTAGCCGAGAATTTTATTACAACCTGGCCTGAGAAACTTTAATTATGGTGAGGTGTTAACTGAAGAGAAACATTGAAGGAACTACAGAGCAGGAGCAATTTTATCAAACGGCATGGTTTTTCTACACTGCAGTTTACAACCAAAATCCAAAAGTTGATCTTTGTTCTTTTTTCTTGCTACACAAAACTGTGGTTGTACAACAAGCAGAAAATGTTTACCTGGCGATTAAGCTTTTTTCGGCTTCTTTAATTCTCGAGCATACGGTAAAAAATTATAGATTTATTTGTTTCGAGTTCTGAAATTTTGTTCTTGCCAGGGCGGTTGGGGTTAATGTTCTTGCTCAGGCCCGTAGTTTCGAGAGATCCGGGGAATTAGGCAACCCATTAAGCTTTGTAAATACCTCCAAGCTCCTTAGGAAAAGCACTTTTTGTCCTACTCCAGAGGAATAAATGAAATAACGCCGCCCATTGGTGATATCATTGACCAAATTACGCTTTCACTGCAATTCGCACACCACAGCTTGGTCCACAAGTGGCAATGTGAAATCTGTGCGCATCCCGTTAGTCATGAACTGCATTGTTGATGATAATCAAAAGGCCTTGTCTTGTCCCACCGCGCAAAATTCCCTTTAACGGCTGAGCCGCAAGGACTGTTACCCCACNTCGNGAAACAGCGNAATTTGATTATGATCCTGCCGTTAGCGTGTGTGCAGCTTGGTCTTCTGCTTAACTANGTTTTGTAGTTCTTCAAAATACAGATNCCGAAGGCACTGTATGATTTGCACAAATTCATTAACCAAAACATTTTATGAATAAAGAATAAATATATACAGTAGCTTTGAATAGGTTTAGTTGCGTTGTTGAACAAACCAGATTTAGCCGCTCGTGTAATCTAAGTAGTTCGTCGTGGTTTTGAGCTTGACAACGATTTTGCACCGATAACCTACGAAACGCAAGATGGTATGGATGAATCCGTTCTTCCTAATACGCAGGAGTGTGTTGGGGCGGGAACCCGTGGGAATACTTTGCCCGTACTTTTTTTGGATGTGGCAACGCATTCCCACACTTTTTCATGGTAACCTTACTTGAAGATGTGTAGTTTTACTCAATTTTTCTGTGTGCGGCTCCAGATGTCTCATACATGAGAATATGAGATTTGACAAGCTATCTCTTGCGTAGCACCCCAGCCAGATAGTATAATTACTGTTTGCTGTATTATGAACTGCACGCACATATTTGGCATTTCGTGTGATTGCTTCCACATGTCCTCAATATATTCTCCATCGTAACACTTAAATCAGGTTTCAGGTTGTAGTAGGTTTCTTGGACCAAAACCAAGCTAGCTGTTATTTCGGTAGGCGGCACTTTCTGATTTTTGTACTGTTTTGGGAATAGAATTAGGCTAAAGTCGGGGTTAAACTGTCGACAGATAACTAGTGGCTAGCTTGCCGTTAGTATTTCCTGGCTAGCTTTTTCGCTTTGTTCCCACACGTCTTTTTCTAGCACTTCACACGGGATAAGACGCATGTAGCGTCTCATGTTCTAACGCACGATCCGCCTTCGTTAAACCTTTCAAGTCCCACGTGCGCCACTTTCATGCACCAACTAGTGCCAAGTTCGGCCATAACTTGCCAGGCGATTGAACAAGAGAGCTGATCAAAACGTTTAAAGATGCGAAAAGTCTTGTAGTTTCGATTTTAAAAATTGCACAATTTTGCATTTGAGTTTCTGTGCACCATTGTCCGTTGGTTACAATTCAATATTCATCACACATCTGTATATGGTCATGAATAGAATTTCCGAATTTATTAACTAGATACACAATTAAGTCCGCATTGCAACTGTTGTGTTTTAACGAAGTTGAAAAACTTTGCGAGAATGGATTAGGTATCTTTTTCAACAAGACTTAGCGGCTTTCACGAGCGCTGCTCATAACGTATATCCTGCTGAAAATTGAAGGCAACAACTGTAAAGGAAACCTCTGTTCTTATTTTCAGTGCAAGGAATGCATTTTCGGTCGCAAAAGCGATTCAGATAAGATTTGCCTTTCCTGATGAGGTAATTTATTTTTGTGCAAGAAACTACGAAAGCACTTGCATAGTTGAAGTTGCATTTTTGTGAACTAACAACGGATGTCCGGTAATTCTTAATTGTCAATCAAATTCCAATAAACAATCAAGCACAAGGTGCAAGTATTATCATCGCAAAGGAAACAGGAAGACATTTTGTATTAACTCTTGTTTACGTGAGATATCACCTACCCTTCTAAAGGATTCATTCAGCTGCAGATCTCTCTAAGGACTCTGAAAGGCCCTGTTGCGGCTTTCAGGCAATTTCGTTCGAAATTCGCCGATTAATTGCGTTTGGGGGTCAGGAAGACATCATAAGATGCGAATTTAAGTACTTCCTTATTAAAAAATTGGTTTCTTTTGGATTCGAAATTTTTTGGAGTTTTTTGACGTCAAAAGGTGGTCACAGTGATTTTTGGTCATGTGAAGAAAACCCAATCGCCAGTTTTCGTGTTTTTTTCCAAAAAATACACGAAAATCCGCACCTTATAAGGGTCTGATTGACTCTCTAGCGCGACCGCTCGACGAACCATGGCCGACATTCAGCTCGAAAGGCACTGCAGTGGCTTTCGCTGTGCTTTAAGCTGTGCTCTATTTCTATTCTATTCGATGTTTTGTTATGATCGTATGCAGTGCGAAGACATGATTAAATGCTTTTCGTCGGGGCGGTTGAAGTGAACACTCTTGCCCCAAGTGCGCCAAGGCGAGCCACAGTGGTCGTGGATCGGAAACCCAACTTTCCCGTTGAGAGGCGGAAACTCTACCACTGAGCTCATTAAGTGTCTTGAATGAGGCGCTCTACGGTCCGAAATGCTTTGACCAGTGCGTGTTGCGCAGAGAGGATGCAAGCTGACTAGCAAACTTCTAGTGATATATTAAAGGAATCTCTGTGCATTTGCACAGCGGTGTGCACTTTCATGTAAACGTTTTGTCCGCATACTTGAAATACTTGTTTTTAAAGTATCTTCGTGTTACTCCCATTATGCAAGCTTCAGTATGCTGATGAGGAAAGGAAATAATTTTTGGTTTATTGTTGCAAACTAATCAACAAAAATTCAACGATATGCTACAATTAAAGCAGTTTTGTTTTCATTTTTAAGTCTTGTGATATGCACCGGAGTCTGAAACCAACACGTAAGTAAATATTCGTTTCTAGATTTTCAGTTCTTGGCATTTATTTGTGATGTTGTAGATTACGTTCCTAACTGATCATCTGCGTGTGTCATCATTATTTAGTGAGAGTTTTTCTTTGATGTTTGACATTTTTCGCTAAGGCAAGACTTCATTGCAAATGTTTTTATTTTATGATCTGAACGCAGTTTTATTNTTAGGATCATCGGAAACTCTTTTTAGAATGGTCACTCAGTTTCGATCCCAATATGCATACTCTTGTGAAATTGGTTTTTAATGAACAGAGACGGGATTACGTACAAATACGGATCTATAGATTCTATTCGATAAGGATTGTAATCTTTTTCTCTTGAAAGTTCGTCTATTAACGTACGAGAAGTAGGAAAACAACGGATAAACATTTGGAGCAAACAGTTGTCCGGGATTCATTTGCGTGGGGTTGTATGAAACTGGCACAAATATGGTAAACTCTCAATGCCGCCCAGTATCCATCTCATTTTTGCCGGGAAAGCCTCCGGTATCGAAAATGTTTTTAGCTGCCCAGTCTGTATTTACTGGCATTTGTTTTGTCCTGTGTTCAATGTGCTGCTCTCATATTACGAATTTACTGTACAATTTCAATACGCTTTATAGCCAACCGCACTAGCAGTTCTGATAGAGAAGTTTCATTTTGAAATTTTTTAGTTTACAATAATAGAACAGATATTATTTACGAAATCATGTATTCGCTGTCGCTGTAGTACTTCATTCCAGCACAGCTTTTGAGTAGCGGGACTAATGATATGCAGTTTTTCTTCGTTCTCACTGAGCATTGTGTTTTGAAAATAAGCCCACGAAATATCAATTGGTTCACTGCTTTCATTCAAAGTCATCAGGTCAAAGTGATGCTGTTTATAAAAGTCAATCCTTGTTTGAGGTTTTGAAAACTCTTGCTTGAATGTGATGGTGCTGCAGATTTTTGATATACTTTTCTTTGACAAACACTCCAATTCTTACTTTACTGTGAGCTGTTTTGCCTATTTTTCTTTTGCTGCGAAATGGTTTACTTTACACTGTGAAATTATGTTGCACTGGTTATGCAACAAAGCTCTTGATATTCCAACTGTGCAAACATGTAATTCAAACACAAAGTCTCATTTTGTTCTACAAAATGTAGGCGCTTGTACAGCATATTAAGGAGAGTAAGGAATATTTACTAAACGTTTTGCAGTTCCTCTTTTCTTTTTTGTGTTTCCAAGCAATATTTTCCTCAACTTGTAACTATAAATAACGCCCAGCAGAAATATTGTGACTGCAAATTAACATCGAAACTGGCCTTAGAGCTACAAAATAACACCGAACATAGTTGAAGAATTACAACAGTGCCCAACGTGCAGCAGCTTGAAAAATGTAAATTGGTGCTGGAAATGAACCTCGTCTTTGTTCTGAGAAAAACGTTTTCAGTCATTATGACATGCGGTGTTAGTATTTAGTGAAAAAGATACACAATAGGTTTAACGCGACAAGGACTTATATTGACAACCTACTTATTTCAAAACTTTTGCGACTGTAATTTCTTCACCAAGTTAAGCACTCAAAAATATGTAAATATGTTAGAATAAACCGTCAAGGACGTGGGGCACAATTCTACTTCATGAATCGACCACATCATTGCATTTTTGTTCCAATAAATGAATCAAAGCAAATATGTTCATTGAAAAGCAAGGTTTGTACAAAAGATGACTTGGCATAATGTACAGCGCTTTAAAGGCCTGCAAAAGCTGTAGTGCAAGGAATTGGTCCATGCATATTTGCGAATTTATGAGCAAAAAGCATAAGTGTCACATGATATGGTAAGCTACTGTACTTATTTTCTACTGANAAGTAGTTCAGAATTCCATAGAAAAATTGACCACTTGATGAAAAAAGTATAACATATCGCGGTTGCATACGACCATCACTGGAAGTTTTGCAAAATGATGATACGGGTAATCTGGTTGAAGAACGGTTTTAACACAAAGCTTTCATGAACGATAGAGTTTTAAACAATCACCATTCAAGTTTTGTGGCTTTATAATCTTGCTTTATCGCTAAAATTTCAAGCAACTAAATCGTCTCATTTCGGTTCAGTTATAAGATAATAAATGTCCAGATCTAAACCATTGGGCTTTGACATGAGATCATTTTTAATGGGTATCATCAGCAAGAAACACTTTTCTGAAAATGGATGCGCGAAAAACTGTCAGCATGGTCTGAATTCTGTTCACACCANACATCACAACCAAAACTTCGGTCGAAACGAAAAAATGGACGCAAAGGTCTTTACAGAAGTAACGATACTTTCAGGTGAAGGTGAGTCAATCAAATGTTATGAGTATATTACACTGCATTTAGTTTTTCTGTTTGAATATTTTTAGACGTCAGCAAAGTGCTTCATGCTTTGAGTCTCTCTGAGCTGATCGACCACAAATACTGCTGTGCTGTCAAATTTTGCCCGAATTAGAGCTGGATGTAGAGCGTGTTGGAGAATCCGATGAAGCTGATGTGAAGCGACTTGAAAAATGCTGCATGCGTGCCCACCAAATACGCTTGACATCACTTTGACGAAAGCAAACCAGAATAAAAATGCAGATTCCCTGAAAAATAATGTAAATGCTTTCGCTCTCTGGACTCCTTGTAATCTGTTGTTACTACAAATAGCTTTATAACATGATTGAAGTGACAAGTTTGCACTTTCGCAAATGCAATATATCAATTTTGTCTACATAAGTTATATTTACAGAAGAGTTAAAAATGAAAAATAACCTCAATAACAACTTGATTAGATTAGCACAGGAACGCACCTGAAGGCTTGATGCTATAGTAAAGATCCAGCTCACGATAAGTAGAAATTTGGGATTGGAGGACAACATCATGAAATAACCAAAGATCCAAACCAAGCCTAAGGTCACAGCTAAAGTGACGGCGGTTGACAGTTGTTGAAGAACAGTTTGATTTTGCGAGGAGGATGAAATCTGAAAATTTAAGAAAGAATGCAAGTTGCTGTGGTAAGATTTCAAAAAAAAAAAGAAAAACGTCAACAGATACTGGCGATGGAAGTGTCTTTTTACCAAACCTTTTCCAGTGACGTTTGTAAAGTTAATGGTTCTTCTTTCTCACTAGGAAAAAGGCACATTCGCAATTTTACAAAAGCTTAAAGTGCCGACAAAGTGGTTGGGCGCGAATACGAAGTACTACCCGCAAGCCAGCGACAAATAGGATTCACTATAAAGACATGCAGTAGTTCCACCTTCCACGTCTGTGGTTTTCATCGGAACGGCATCTGGTTTTTAACATCAGATTTGCTGATAGGATTAAGGCACGCAAGGGAAGTGGTAGAAGAAACGGGTTGGTCGAAGTGATATTTTATTATTGAAATAACAAAGTAATTCTTCATGCCTCGTGCAGAGGTGGAAATGACACACAGGTGCACATGATATTATAATGAACAACCGCATAGAACCTACAAAAACGATTATCGATTTAGAATTCCATTACCAAGAACTTACTGTGTTTCGCAATATGATTTGTATGTATAGACTAGCGCCTTCTCTGGCCTGTGCTGTAAGTAAACGATTTCGTATTTATTGTGTCCTATGCCATTAATCTATTTGGCATTCAACACAAATCACCGGTGAACGTATAAAATATATATGAAATGTAATAAATAGTTTCTTATTCAACCGTTCAAACCAGCAACGATGAAACGATTCTGTTTTTCTGTATATTTACCCCGAATGTATAAGCTATCCGTGTGTGTGCAACAAGAGCTGTCTATTACTTATGAAAATAACTAAACAAGAAACACAGTGGAAGCACAGGAAAAACAAAATTTGTGGCCTTTAGCTTCGAAACATCCTTCAATGATAACTACAATGCAAGTATACACTTTGGGAATTTACGCCTACGGGAATAATTACTCTTAATTCGACTGTTATAACGTTGCGTTGTAAACAGAATGCCCGGACTTACCATTACTCAATGAAAAAATGCTGAACAGTATAAAAAGTACAAAAATGCAGTCAGGAACAGCTTCTTCCTGGAAAAACGACTATTTGTGCATGGTCTCAAAATTTACAGATAAAAGAGTTAGATGAAATAATTCAAATTATGGATGTACAGAAACATAAAAGTCTTATGAAATTTACGCAATTTTGTGATATTAATGCTTCTATCAATAAAATATGCTGTAATCTTGTAACATTCAAGTAACATACAAGAACATGCAGTGCTTCAGCTGAAATTGTTTCAATTTAAAATTGAAAACAGAATTTCGAAAAATGTTTTGGAAATACCTGTTGTCTTTTGCAGGTCAATGTTGTGATCACACGACCAAACATAAATATATTAAACAACAGCAGAAGTCCAACAGGTAGTAGAAACGAGAAGTACAGAGAATAATTCTTGATCCAGCAAAAGTTGTCAGCAAGTAAAGTATCAGCAAAATTTGATTCTGAGCCTAAAAAAAACGAAAAAGTTTGGGATTATGCATTTATCAAAATCCCCTAAACTTTGTAAGTGAAGCATGAGATAGAAAACAATAATGACTGTGCCGCTCGTGTCACCTTCGAAGCCTGTGTACGTAACGTTACGTACCTACGGCATCGATTGTGCGGTTTCATATGTAACGTTCTGTGTCTGAATTCAAACGCCAACGGTTGGGTTCCTGTTTAAAACGTTTCCTTTTGATGGCGCGGATATGTATGTACATGTATTTCTGAAGCTAAAAAGGTTTTTCTAAACATAACTCCACTTATATATTAACAAACATTAAATCTTTGTGCCTGCTGATAAACCAGTGGAGTGGACGTATTTGGTGAATTTTGGTGACGGCAATTGGCGGCATGCAGGTCATAGCCTCAATTGTGCTTCTTGCTGGGGCGGTTGTGGTGAAAGCTCTTTTCCAAGGAGCGCTACGACAATTCACTCAGTGGCTGTGGATCGAATACCCAACCTTCCAATTGGGAGGCGAACACTTAACCACTGGCTGTTGCCGCCCCGTCTTTGGTGAGTTGCTGCCACTGACAAGAGGTGTTGCTACAGTATGTTCGCGATGGTATACAGGCTTGCCAATAGCCTTGCATTTGATGGTGTTGCAATTTTCCTGGGTATATCATGGTGACTTTATGTTTCACTGCGCTATATATCATTATGTGGATATATCGAAAAAGTTTACGTGCAGACTAGCAGGCTAGTAAACAATTTTACAAACCCTGTTTGAAAGCAGAAAGTCTTGATTACCGTTTGGCAAGATGCAAGATTTCACTTAGCGTTTCAAGGTTGAATTCGCGAATTAAGTTTGCAAAAAAAATATGAAACTTGTGGTTCCGAGGTTGTGAAAAGTTATACGTGTAGGCTAGTCAAACAATTTTCGCAGACCGCGGTTGAAAGCAGGGAGTTTTTATCATAGTTTGTCTTCCCCTTTCTGCGACTGTAAAGCCAAAATTGAGATAACTACTGTCGTATTTTCTAGTCTTCTTTCTTCCACTTTTCTCTTTTTTTTACATCCACTCCTGCCCGTCTCTTCTGAGGTAAAGTACCGGTAACAAATGCGTCCACTACGCAGCCAATAAATTGTCAGTACTTTACTGCAGATATTGTTTGACACTAAGGAATTTGTTATGTTCTACAATTGCGTGGTTGCTACAAAAAGGTATTTTTTAAAACGGCAGGCAAGGTAAGCGTGCAATATCTAAAAATATACGTTTGAGGCACGAACCATCTCAGGCATTCGTACAATAATGTAAAATTATTAACAAGCTGTAAAATTGTAACAAGCTGCTAACAACTTTCGCACTGTAATTATTAAGCCGCTAACAAGCTGCTGCTAACCAGTGGCGTAGCCATCCCAAAAATTTGCGGGGGCCAAACAAATTGGGGGGACCAAAATATTTGATTTTAGGCGAATAACACTATTTTGTTTAGAAAAACGCCTCTCAAAGCACAAAATCGCTATGTTTTTTTTGGCCCTCTTCTGGCTACGCCTATGCTGCTAACTACGCACTGTAATTTTTTTTGTGAGGAAAGCAGTAAATGTATCACCTTCTCGTGTAACGCGGTATATAACCCACTGACAGTAGATTACAGCTGAGGTCACCAACCAGCAGTTAGACTGCTGGTACCCACTCTTTCCTTTCGACCTAGGAAATAGCTATGTCTGGGCAGGCGACGCGGACAGAGAAAGCAAAGAGATGAATATGATAATTCTACGTAGCTGGAGCCAGGCAGTTCTCTTCCCAACCTTCTTCCAGGTAGTTCCAATGTTAATTTAGAAACCCACAAACATTACAAAGAGAATTCAACCAACCTTCTTTATTTTCGGAATCTTAGCAGCATGAGATCTAATTTGACACGCCCTTGGTGGAAAAGAAAACTCATGCCAAAGCTCATACAATTGTAAACAGCCAATGAGGGATCTCTCAAAATTTACACCAACACCCGGGCGAGAATAGAGAATAGAATATAATTACAATTTCACCATAATCAAGGAAAATATGCAGGGAAGTGTTATGTTTTTTCATTATCTCCTCAAACGTGGACAAAAATTTCCACCGAATTTTACTTCACACAGGTTAATGAAATTGAATGGGCAATTGTTACACAATATACCACACACGGGTGAATTAACCTTATTGTGACGCGTGACTACGTATTCTGTTTGCGAGCAACTCTTCAAAACATTATTTTTCCAATATTAAATTTCGAGGCACAGAGCGGACTCGACACCAAACACCTAGTGCGTGGAGACCCGCGACAAATTCAACAACTTTAACATGCTTTCGCGGCGCCCCTGGCAATGTCTCGCGGCGCACCAGGGCGCCGCGGCGTCCGGTTTGGGAACCGCTGACCTATGCACATCTAACTACTTTTTTTCAGAAAACCCATTTTCAAAAACGTCAAATGCAAGCAGTTTTTTGCATAACAATACATTGACTTCTTCTGCACTTGTTTTTCTGCAACGAAAATTTATATCAAAAACGTCACCTGCAAACAGTGTTTGTTTGCACAACAACAACGCAACATTTTTCGTGACGCTTTTTTCCAACGAAAATTCATACGGAAGTTGCAGCAACTTTACAGTAAACCTAGCTGTGCTGAAAATGAGAGGTTATTCGAACATAAACTATGAACTCTGCAACTTATTCACTGACACGGCTGGCACGGTCCGCGCATGCGACCGCAGTAACTTCCTATGGAAAAAGCAGCTATGACGTAGTAATTGTCTGTGCTTACATTTACTTGTCTGTGTTGTTCGCAAAGTACAGCCTCACAAACGAATGTCCTAGATCCTAATTAAATCACTTTTATTTCACACACTTCACAATTTGTTTAGTTGAGCTCTTTGCCAAAGCGAAAAACTTAATTTGTTTTGGGTTCGGAAGCCTTCCGGTATGAAATTCCCAATTGTAGAAAATGCTTTGGCATTTTGTGTAATTACACTTTACATCAGTTGGTTTACACGAAACTGTTAAAATACTAAACACTTGCAAGAAAGCTTCCCGGCCGGAGTGGAATCTTTCGCGGGACGGATCTGGCCCGCTGACCGGACTTCGGAGACCGCTTTACTAACTTGAAAATAACGTCCGATGCCCTAAATTTACCTGATATTCGATTGAACAATTCTAGTCTTGGATATTTCTAATAGACAATTCCAGACCAAAGAAATGCTTGGAGATTTAAGGAGCGTATTAGTCGATATGCAGTTGTTAAGAATAATTCCAACTGCAACAGCATGGATTTTTAGCACAAAAAATCAGCAGTTATTGTCCTCTTTGTTCGACCTGAGCATATTTATCGCATTACACATTACACTGATTGCTGTTTTGTGCTGTGTATCATGCAGTTTTTCTTGAAGTATTAGTGCATAGACGCAGGAAACTCAGTGAAGTCGCATGAAACTAGTATTCGTTCATGATTTCGTTCGCTTTTCATATGAAATTGCAAGAGCAAATCTTAGAAAAAAAGGTTTGAAAATGATACTGGTATTATGCAACGAGATTCTCGCCAGTTACGTTTCTCTTAAAATGATCAATCCTGTTAATTGCAACTAAAATATATTTCAGGCCATTTCGATACTTTAAGCATTTGAAATTTCGTAACTGCCTAAAAACTCACCATGGCCATTACCACCTGGCCGATTGGATGGCTGTGCAAATATCTTGACGAAAACCAAGTTGGTGCTCACAATCAGACAGGGGATTCCATAAGAGAAACATGCTGCCTTTACCATGTATCTTTTCCACGACAGGTTCATAACCTGCAGAAAATCGCATAGGAATAATGCAAAATCTATTTATAACAACTACTGTAATTTCACTTACAGTACAATTTTGCTCGCTCCGTAGAAGCCGCAGGTACAGGAAAGTCTTAGTCAAATGTGCAAAACACCGTGGCAATGCACACTAACGTACACTGTGATGCATGGCAGAGGCGAAATGGAAGATCGCGGGAAAACAAACCAAACAACAGGCTTTAGTCTGTAGTAACTCTACTACATTAGAAAGCAAACTTTCACTTTTTTGTACATGCTTTGCTTTTTTTTATAAAGCACTGATACCCAGTTCAAACCGTCAGGATATGTCACCATTGCACAACTGAACACTTCAACATTCTGCAATCTAATTCGCTGATGAACAAGATGCTTTGACTTATAGCAAACAACAGCTGCGACCCATCAAAAGCAACAGGATCAGTAATTGTCTGTCTTAAATCTGCAATGAAGTAAGATTGTTGTGTTTGATTTTTAAATTAGTAAACTGCAGCCAGCCTTAATTTCAAAGAAGCTAATGTTTAGAGTTAGCACTCAAAGTTTACCAAAATTTTCAAACATCGTGTTTGCAAAATTTAAGAAAGTATTTGAGAACGTTTTCCCCAATCTTCTGCAGTGCCTCGACCAAGCATAGATAGTCACATTCAGTGAACAAGGAAAACCAGAGAATTAACACGTTTGTTTTACATTATCTTTGATGTATACGCTTGTAGTAGCTGGATCAAACCAACTGCACAGGTTCAATTTACTTAGAACACAATATCGTTATTTAAAGCCAGTTTAACTTGTCCTTGCTTCATCCGACATTTTTTCCTCTATGTGGGGCAACAAATTTTGTACGTATGGGGGTAAAAAAAATCTTTTTGATTTTGCAGTTGGTTGCAAATCGGAGTACGAACACATATTTGGTACACGCAGGTTTTAATGTAGGGTGTGAACGCGTTTTCTTGTTCATCAGGCACTAATGTCGTTTCAAATATAATCCACTTTTAGTAGAAACTATGCCGTGTAAAAATCCAACTACTTGAAGTTGTAATTATAAGAAGAATATATCTAGAAGAAAATTATGTGACACAGACTACTGCAAAAATTTTCCACTTCCATCATCCCCCATAGAAGGAGAGGTTTTGAAGTACTTTTATCCTCGACTGCACCCTTCTGCTGTGAACAATATTTAATAAATACCTAAGTGCGGTCATTTGAATACAAGACGAACAACGTCCACCCATTGCAGACTACTTTATTGGCACAAACCCATTTCCTCGTCGACAGATCGAGCGTTCCTGCTCAAGGCAGCTACTGAAAAAGACTATCACGACGATGCAAACTATTACAAGAAATAAGAGCATCTCACCACAACAATCGACTTGAGCAGGAGATGAGCATACGCTGCCATCCAACACCAGCTGCTGAGAAGGAAGTAGTGCAGCAGAGTCGCAGACGCAACACAAGCCCCAGTTTCATTTCTTTTGTCAATTCCAATCAGGAATATCAAGTAAGCAAGTGTAATGTTTAAATAAATGTTCACCGTGACTTTCGAGGGACGGCGTTGTCGTAAGTCTCTGTGAAAGGTTGCAAAAATTTTATGGAAGTGTTTCTGGCATTTTTTAATGGGGCACACCGTTGGGTATACGCTCGTCTTTTGTTATCCCCAAGCAGGACACAGTAACTCTTATGGTTTGAATACCTGAAAGGGAAGATTCCTAATGTTTCCTTGTGTTGCCACACACGAGAGCGTGTTTTCAGCTCTTGCAAGTGCAGTGTTTTGTGTTTCCTTGGTTATTTTAAAAGCGGTGACTCTGTTGTCTGGCAAATCGAAGGTTCCCGTATCTATACGTCACGGGTAACAATCGACGGAAAAAAGGTAGGCGCTTGCTCCGTAAACACAATTGTATAAACTGGTAAAAGTTACAGCAAATGTTTGAGATTGAGATCAAGTGCATAGACGTTTAAATGTACGGGGGTCATAGCTCAGTGGTAGAGTGTCCACCTCGCATTTGAAAGGTTGGCCGCTTGATTTACCGCTCCAAATTAAATGTGCCATAGCGCTCCTTATGGCTTTCAACGGAACCGCCCCGGCAAAAAGTACATTTTAGGCTTCGCCCTACCTCCGACCGCCATCGCCCAAAATTAAGTTAATTTAAAGAATGATGGCAAAATCTGTCAAATACGTTTACAAAAAAAAGAAAAGCAAGTGTTGAAAGATTGTTGCTTGCCTAACATCAAACAGATTTCATATTTTAAACTCTTCTGCAAAGAACATTCTGGTCAAATTCCGCAGAAGTAGGTCTCTTGGTTTCCTTATTTCGGTTCTCAATATAAAAACGGTTCTCAAACCTAAAGCTGCGTATGTGACTTGGCCTCACTTTGCGGTAACTACTTACACCTGCTCGACATGCCGGATAAAATCGACTATACGGAAGTCATCACTTCACAATATCCCACTGAACGTTCATGTCAACCGAAAGTTTGTTATTTATGGAGAAGTTTAAATCCAATACAGCATTTGATTTTAACGATTTTCACGTGAGGCTTTGTCATTGAAAATTTCCAACAACAAAGTTATAATTACTTTTACTGTTTTCCTGTGAGGAAAAATTGGATTGAATATATCGGAAATTTTTATCACATTATGGACGACATATTGTTCCTTTTGCTCTCCTTCGGCTGAGAATGCTTCCTCTATATTTTTTCACAAAAGCCTTTGATTTTTCTGTCCAAAAAACCATGCAAATCATAAAACGAAATTACAATATCGAAATAACAGAGATTCTCTTCATTTTATTTACATTTTTAACTTAAAAACGGCATTCCAAGAAACGTGTGTTCCAAGTGTATGTCATGAATATTTAATTTGTTCATTTGGTCAAGTTTTTCAAATTACTTATAATTATAACAACACGTGTGGAAACATTGGAAACATCTCATAATTTTATCTTTTGTGCCTGGGTATTCTCAGGCAGAGAAATCGCATTCGAGTGAATGGAAAATTCATTGTGTGTTAGAGTATTCTTGGACAGAGTAGAGCAAGAAAGTACAGCGTGCATTTGTAAGTGAAAGCCATAAAAAAAGAACAGCTGCAACATGCACTTCAAAATGTCATAAAAAGTTTAAAGGTCAAGGTTATTTATGAAGGACCAAAACCAACGCCTGAACGACCAATAATATCGCAAGAAATTGTGTAGGAAGTTCGGGCAGCACAGATAATGCGCTGGTATAGGCAAGCCAGGAAATGAGGTGTGTGTAAGTCATATATACAGTAAAACCCACATAATTTATACCTGGTTCCGTTGAACGTTAAACCCATATCAGTTTGTAAATGCAGAGTTTGTAGTTACCCAAGATTATACATCTCAAATGATAACGAATTTTTTAAAGACCCTCCACTTTTGTCACCTTTCGTTCTTCATATTCCGCTTTTATTGCCTCAGTTCCGTGTATTTACCAACCGGTTTTGTTGGTGAAATTAGGCGAGAATTTCACTGCGAACCGTAGTGCTAAATTATTTGCAAAATGAAACATATTTTGCACACGGTACAAATAACGTGTAACGTAGTTCTGACTAAGGATTGCATCCAAAAATGGTAATTTTGATGTCTTTTGGACTACTGAAAATGATTTTTGCGATCATTCATTTTGACACCCTACATCGCTAATGATTAGTTTGTTACTAGAAAACTACACAAAAAGTTTGATTACTATTGTAGACGGGAATATATATAAAAGTTTTGATTTTTGTTAAGTTTTTGAAAACGTTGTCTTGCACAAAACAAACTTGAGAATTAATTCAGCTTTACACGAACCTTGGTATCAGCAGAAGAACCATCGTAATACATAAAGCTAGAACGGAGATGGCGATTCCAATAATTGTGAACATTTGCAGTGATATGTGAGGAGCAATGCTGTAAACGTTCTGGAAAAACACAAGATTATAGATTAGAGATTGTGAAGATCAATATATTACAAAACCGGGCACACCGGACGAGTTGTGTAACTTATTTCAGAGTTGGAACAACTAATATCAATTTGTAATGATGGCGATATGGAATTTGTTGTAAAGTCACGATTGCAACGTCAATGCAACTCCTAAATGTAAGAAAGATAATTGTTCCATATAAGACGGGAAATCAGCTACTTAAAAAATTTCCATCGAGACAGAAACGTTGTCCATTCTCTTGGCAATATATTTCCTATATAATTGTTTTAAACAATTAAGCAGCGATTGACAACAGTTTACGCGTGCAAAATATGAGCATCGAAGAAAATGATTGATCTTTTATGGGACATTCCACCATTTCTGTATTTAACGTATGCCGCCTTAGTTGTATATTTGTGCGAAGGGTCGATTTTACGATTACTTCAAGAATTCAGTTGATGACATCAAGCCTTGATTGCTTCCAATAATGCTGACATCGTTTTGATGGATCGCTAACGGACCATGCTAGATTTGATTTCCCGACTATCGGCGCAATGTCTAAGACAAACTAGAATGAAACAGTATTGCAGTGAAGTTCAACGTTCAGTCAACTGAACTAAATGGACGAAACTTTTTCATAGGTTTCAAAAAAGCTATGTTTTGCACATTCGCGAATTTGTTTGTTGAAAAGGAAATACATACCATACATGTTACTTTTAAGACAAGCCAATTCAAATTTCGCAGAAAAAACACTCACAATCAAAACAGCGAAGTTTGTTAAATGATCGCACAAGCATTGGGGTGGAACAGAAGAAGCAACGAGGGAACATCCATCTGTAGACCATGAACTCGTGCTAAAGTTCCAAAAGACGCACGTCTGATTGACATAGAAAGCCTGAAAACATACCATAAGTTTAATACAAAGATTACTCCGCAAGCAATTCTTGTGTGATCAGTTGGAAATGTTATTAACAACAATGGCAAACAAGCACTTACACAAGCACACGTGCATTCTTCTGACCTCTACCCAAGATAACATTGCGTTTTAACGGGTTGAGCGTTTCATGTTTACTTTTCGTTGCTGCAACAGAGCAACGTGTAGAAGGCTAAGATCAAGGCCAAACCCAGAATGATGTAATTTGAAGGTAAGTACAAACTTTTACAGTATCAAACTGTCAATTATATTTATAAGAGTTGCATTACATATTGGTATTTAGTGTACGTTTTGTGGTTTATAGCATATGTTCAGATGAAATAATGAAAAACATTTAGAATAATGAAAAACATTTTCGTATTTAACAAGGAACGAAGGCCAAAGACGAGTATGTTCCGTTCCGTAACCAAGCGTTCAAGAATATTCTATAATTCTAGTCTTGCTTTTATTCAGAAAATTCAAAGGATGCTCACATTGACTATAGCGCAATGAGATTCTTCAAAAACTGCCATGAAAATTCAGAAATTTTTGCAAGGCTTCACTGTTTTGCAGCTGTTTCAAAACAAGTCCGTTTGCTGAAAATTTTCTTTTAAATGGAATGACGTGATTTCATTGCCCCAATTTTCGAAAGACAGACTTGCACGCTTACACAGAGAGCACAAGCCAAGTGTCTAAATGTAAATGTCTGTTGACACAAGTCTGTGGCGAAAGGTTTATGACGCTAAGCATTCTATTCAAATTTTCTTCTGTTTGGCACGAAATTCTCAATTTTGGCTTCTGTTGGCATCGAAGCGATATCTGATAACCCACAGCGACCGATAGACCTCATGTAAAAGTTTGAAATTGGCCTGGAAGACTTAGATTAAAAGTTCGACTGGTTGAGCGCGTTCAGATTTCAGTAATAAACAGCGTTTTTAATTGCGACGTGTAGAGCTCCCACATAAAAAAAACAGCCTGTACAGTGAAAATTTGGCTTGAAAATTTGTGTGAACCGCGTAGGATACATCAAGTTTTTTCTCTTCTTTCAGGTTAGTGTTGTTTTATATTTCATAGCAGTGGACATGTAAAATGAGTTAACTCTTTGAAAAGATGCCCTAAGAAATTGATGGAACTTTGGTAATTTTTATAGAGTTCTATCTCTGGGGTGACTTCTGTCTGCATGTACAAGTTTCGTATTAAACAAAAAATTAAAATGCTATGGTAAATATACCAGGTAGAATGTTAGCAATTATGTGAATGTAAAGTACTGAATTACGAGAGTGGAATGCTAACAGCCATGTGAATGTAATATGTTAAATCACGAAAAATAGAACCGTTTTTCCTAGCATATAAACCAATGACCTGTCTTTGATTGCTAACAATTGAAGCCTCTGGGAAACAATATACCTTTATTCAATCTTTCTTGAAGGTGTCATGGGCGGAGGTTAGACGGTCACTACCTACTTTCTGGAAATCTAACTAATAGACAACTGTCATCCAGAAAATTACCACCACACGAAAATTCCCACATACAATTGCAAGGTAGGACAACTGTCAGCCGGACTACGTTCCTCATTGATCCGAAACTAACTGTCCATGCTAAAACAACAATGAAAGATATGAAGTAGGTTGTCGCAGTCTACACGTACTGTTCATATTGAACTGTTTTTCAATTTTGACCATTGCAACCCCAGCATTGACAAAATATGTGAAACACGTGCTACTTGAAAATTCAGACTTTTAGTATAATGTTTGAGTGAAGCTTGTAAAGTATTAACTGCAACCCCGCTCAGGTGACTCTTGACAATATTATTAATTCAGTTTGAACTAAATTTTAAAACTTAAAATACACTTATTAACGTGATTCTTTCAGTAGCTGATTTCTTCCAAGCGTTCTGTCGAGCATTCCTTTCGTAATAAGCGTAAACTTTGTATGTTTGAGTAAGGGGGTGGGAGTTACTGCCAAGATGGCAATGCATGCCTAATGTGTGAAGACAAAAGCTGTGCGTGAGGTCTCCAATGCCATTTTTGCATAAGCAAGTATGACGTTTTGATGGACGAGCAAGGCCCGTTCCTGCGTCCCATGAGAGGTGTCGCTTATAAAACAACCCGGGCCGACTCGCGTGGCTTATGGTTAACGTGAGTTGTTCATACTTAACCTGTAAAAGGAATTTTGCGATTTTGATTGGAGGCAACTTGCGTGCCTCCCACATTTTTGGAAAGAAAATATCTTTGTTTTTGAAAGAAAAGACTTTATTTTGAAATCAACAAGTTTTGTTTTTCCGGTCAGATGAACTTGAGAATAAATTCCGAGTTGGTACATGCGCCAGTGCTCCTTAGAACGTTTGGAATGATTTTGGCAATTGGCGCCTACATAAACAAAATAATTGTTAGTATGGAGTGTCGCCAAAAATCCTAGTTTTTATTTAATATAAGTGCAAGTTTTCCCTTTATTTTTGCGTCCTCTTCATGTTTTTACTAAACGTTATTCGAATTTTATTAATAATTCTTTAGGATAATAGTCTTTAGCTGCACTAGGTAACTAAGCAAAATCACATTTTTCATTTCATTACCAAAAGCAGTGTCAAACTGACCTGGAGAGTTGCGTCATTTTGTTTGATTCCTGAGCCTTCATTAACATAAGAAAAAGTTATGTTCACCGGTTCGTTGAGACGATCAAAAGTTACAGTTGTTGCTTGTGATCCTACATCTCCAGAAACCACCTGTAATAATACAAAATGATCGCTATCAGCGACTACGCTATAGATTAAAAAAACAAGCAGCGGAAAGAGAAATATTTACATGATTTTTCATTCAAATTTACATAATTCAAATTTACAAAAAATATTTATATAAGGGTACATAAATTATTTCCTTTAGGAAAATAATTTCAAATTGCATTGAAAAGTTAACAGCCCCTCTTTGAATTATTTCTGTACCATTAGGAAGATTTCCCCACCTACTTCAGATAACGTGTAACTTTATCTGCAACTCAATCTTTTTTCGGAACTCCAAACCTTTACTTTCGCAAGAAATTATGCTTTACTTTCATGGGATGTGAATATGACTTTTTTCCAACGATAAAAGCTGTTGTTAATCATACAATTTTTGTGGATTAACTAATACCTGATCCAACACCTTAAAAATAGCTCCAAGCCAAAAATTCAGCTACAATGATTTCAATAAAACACGGTCAGTTTTTATTGAAGGGGCTGGGGCAAGGGCATGACAACACTGACCCAAAAGTATTAACTGCGTAATTTTCAGTGTAAACTGTTAAATGGTCTACCAACCTCCATGAAAATCAACTAAAGAGTTTTTACCATAAACATTTTGTAAATTTTACAAACATTTTCCATTTTTCGACGAGACACAGCAACCATGGATAGCCAGCAAGTTGAATCAACACAAAAATTGTGTTTTTGGCTGAATTTTCATGTTGCTGCGTTTAGTTTGGCATTGAATAGCATCAAGGTTTAAGTGATGACATTTAATCTAGATCAGGGGTTCCCAACCTTTTAATGACCATGTACCCCTTCAGCATTCCGACAGATGAGCATGTACCTCTTTAGCATTTCGAAAGATTAACATGTATCCTAAAATTTCTTACGACAAAATATTTTGTCCTGATTAATCACAGATTTATTTAACAATAAGCATATAATGGCTTTTGAAAATAATATTCATTGATATATGTATAAATATTTGGAAATAAAAGATAGGTAAATATATTTTTCTCTTCTGTTGCTAACCTTAAATGTACCCCTTCGGATAGGCAAATGTACCCCTAGGGGTACATGTACCCCAGGTTGGGAACCTCTGATCTAGATTGACCAAAAGCTATTTGCTAAAAAAGAAACTTTTCCTTTGCATTCAAACGAAATTTATTGCATGATTACACATCACCTACAATATCAAGTGGTGAAAGTAAAATCTCATACCCAGTTCGATCTTTCACTTGAAGGGAAAAGGATGCTGGTTCGATGCAACATAAACACTGTTCGCACAGCTGATGTTTCAAGCGTTAGGTCCTTGAATGCGGAACGTAGTACTTCTGAAGGAATTTTTAAAGATACCGGCTGGATGACACTACCATTAGCTTCAGCATACACCTCTGGCTCGAAAAGAACAGATGAAGTATCGGTATTATGGTCTTGTATCTGCAAATAAGTGTAATTACAGTTAAAAACGCGGTGGAAACAAAGAAAGCACTCAATAGGAGCATAAGCAAGCTTTTTTGAATCACCTCCATCCAAAATTTTATTTAATAATATCCTAACCAAACATTTGTAGAAACCCTTTCGTAGTTTGTGAAATAGGGCTCTGCATGTACGAATATCCAAGTCCTGTCTACAACCAAAAACTTGGTCATAGCAAAATGATGTCTTTGCTCAACATTATAGCTCACAAACAGGACGCGGAGCAATACCTGGTTTTAACGGTCGTTTCTTTACTAATACTTTGCAAGTCTTTGGGATATAACTTTTTTTCAACCTTCAAACATTTATGGCACGTGTTTCTTGAAGCCGACACGTGGTAATCAAAATGAAATTAAAGAACACAGTGAAAAGAAAAGCCGGAAAATCCTCAAAAGGGTCCTAGTGCAGGAAAAAAAGATTTTGCTTATACGTTTTGCCACAAACAAGTGGTCAGCATCACTTTAACAGCATCGCTTAAAGGGAAGACATGCATTTCTTCGTTTTGAATTCTTACCTGAGCAGCAATATTCGTCGTTAAAATGTTTATTTCGGCTGAGCCGTCATCTAGTTGAGTTTTAAAAGCCAATGTTGTCAAGGAGTTCAGAACACTGATACCGACATCGAAGGACACATTGTTACGATCTGTTGCTTCCAAAAAGTTGGTTACATGATCCAGTACAGAAACCGTAACAGCAAAATTTGAAGGGGATATCTGCAAAGTTTTGATATTAACTTGGTCCTTTTTTGACAATGATGCTCACAAAATTGATTTTGACAACAACACAACCGCCTGCTTAAGACTGCTAAACCTTAAGATATGCCCTGCTGCTTAGCACCTGCGTTGCATTTTCTGCGACATTGGCAAAAAAATCAACAGTGGATTCAACATCTGTTTGATTCAGAAGAACTGTATTGGTGGTGGCGATGTCGATTTCCAACAAGACTCTCCTCAATCTATTTTCACTTGAAAACACCTCTGGAATAGTCTGTAAATGAACAATGAAGATGTATGTGAGATTACAAGTCTTTTCTGGTTTCACACAAAGTCTTTGTCGAAAAAATACAAATTGGAAGCATTTTCATTTTTTCCCTGAAAATCACTGCTTCAGATTAGTGAAAAAAATTTTGATCGTCATCATTCCCTCTTACCATAAGCACAGCCGTCACTTCGAAGAAAATACTTTCAGTAGACGTATCAAAGTTATTCAAGGATAACCATACTTTCAAACCACAATAATGAAAAATATTTATAACATTTCTGAATGAAATATGCAAACAATTTTCACTTCAAACAGCATTCTTGCATTACTGTTCTATCGGGCATAAAATTGAGTTTCCAGAAATCATCAGGGCATAAACCCAGAGTACAATGCTCAATTAATTTTAAGGAAGAAAGCGTCTAGAATAAAGGAAGTCAGTAAGAAAATCGTTTTAATAATGGAATCAGGATGAGCAACGTTGCCTTACCTTTCACAATACACTATATTGTAAGAGGTAGAAAATCAAATTACCGTCATTACATTGAACTTCTTGAAAACAGTTGCGTTATTTTGAAATTGCGAAATATTATTGTTTATTCCAAAGTCACAGGATGTATTTTTTGTGTCTCATGTGGTGATGCGATTGAGTCATATTTTTCAAATCACAAGCGGTGTTCTTTCACATGTGCGGCTCTTCGAGTAGAAACAAACGTATTTGTGCAGCTTTTCGCCGAAATATCGACAAGTGTGAGACTTTGTTCCGCAATGCTTTTTTTGCGAACGGTCACAGCGAAATGCGCTTTTGTCCGGGATCTTGGTGGTGACATTTTTGAAGTTGGATGCACTCGCCCAACGAAATCATCATTGTCAATACCAGGCATTCGGGGCTATGAAAGGCTCGCATCGTTCAGATGCACTTTCCAAGACGTCATCGTTTCAAGAGAAAATGCACGAAATACTTCCAGTACTTGACCAAGTTCCTCAAGCGCAACTGTGGTGCATTTTTGAGAAGTTAACTTTCTTCATGTGTGAGTGTAGCGACAAGCTTTGACAATACCTTTGGTGTATTAGGTAATCAATGTCATATCTTTGTTTCGAGCTCAGACCTCGCTCTTGATTTACTTACTTTCCAAAGTAGGGCTCAGGAGCTGGCCAGTTGCTATTACAAGCATCGCTATTATAAGAGGCCAGTTGCTATTACAACCATCGCTATTATTACAACTCTAAGTTAGTTGGATAAGAAACATCAATTTGCGAAGGAATTTATTAGTAATTTTCTTTCGTCTCTGAATGCCAGGTCGCTTAAACCACCTACAGTGGTTCGATACGGAGATGCAGCGCAGCTTTTCTGCAAAAACTTTTGAAAATCGTTGTTTTGTTCAGAAACTTATGAATTTGTTGAAAAAAAAATGCTCAAAAGGAGAAGCAAACAATAGATTAGCAAACTGATAAAGGAACATTTGACAAAATCCTGACGACCTTCATTTTATGGTAGTTCGCATTTTTACTGGAAAAATCTATATACCAATTTTACGCAAGGGCAAAGGAATTTACAACTTCTAGAATTCTTGCAATATTTGAGGTTGAGTAAAAATTACTTAAATATGTAGATTGTTGTGTATAGGTCGAGTTACAAGACATAAACATGTGAAACGTTGCGATTTCTCACAAATTGAACCGACTCAGGTCGAGTTAGTCGTTTTGCGATAAACGTTACTCAAGTTTGTGTAACTATGGCGTAGTTACGTGGGAGCTTTGTGTGCTAAGTCCTCAATATGCAGTCCATGTCTCAGCAGTATACTGTATATTTAAAACATTTTGTACGCTTTTGCTGATAGTGGCCTCCCATTTAATTGCAGACCCCATCAACCAAATCCGCGCGACGAATATATAAGTTGATCTTATGCAATGGGAAAATGACTGATCTTATGCAAGGGGAATCAGTAGGCAAACTAGAAACAGAAATAGCTTGAAACGGCTTCAACAGTCACTCAAAATTTGCCCAAAACGCTTTTTAACAATCAACAACAATTTCAGAAAATATTTTACTTCACAATACATGTATATCAAAGTTAAACTCTGTCACACCTTGTTAGAAATTTCCTGAAATATGTTGGAGGAGCATGAGGTGAAAAACAGCGTGGATCTATCAAATCTTGCATGATTGTTATTTTTACTATCTGTAGCGCACAAAACTGAGGCTTTAGGAATATCTGAAAATGATTTAAATCTTGGTTATTAATCTTAGTGTATCCGATGTTTCTTAGCAAATTGTACTTTAACATGCGCGAAATGGCTCCGATATTTAAAAGTTCAAGTTTTCACACGAAGGTTAAAATACATTATCCCGTAATATTTTGTTCAATTTTACATCACACGAGTAACAGCTTAATTATTTTTCTTGAACAAGTAACAAAAAATTGCAAAACAACTCACTTTTTTCATGGCAAGTCTCGGTGGAATAGGCCCTGGAACCGCTGGGCGTTTTTACAAATGTAAAAGTTTGTCCATCTGACGTCAAAATCGTTTTTTGGGCGCACTCTACAACAGAATTGTATATGCTGAAAAGTTAACTTGAAGCATAGAAGACTAAAAAGAGCTGTTATGAACAGCTAACTTTCATAGTGCTTTCTGTCATAGTACAACTGCAGGGAACAAGCCATTGCCAATGATTTTTAGGTCTGACATAAGAGCTCTTTTGTTGTAATGGTACTTGCTCCTTTGTCAATATGTAAAGTAGGATCTGAAGCACAAAATGCACTTTTGCGAAACTTGTTCATACACAAATAAGCTATTATTGTATCTGCAACAAAATGTAATTTGTGGGCAGTGGTGGTGTTTCCAGAACATTTTTGCCGTCTATCAGTGTCGATTATTACAGGTAAACCACCTGCGAGTATTGCAAACACAGTCGGAATTATAATTGTCTGCAAAACCCTGTCCAATGGATACCCAACACTGGTAATTTACTTTTGTCTAAAGCAGTGTTTCTCAAACTTTTTTATTCCATCGCCCCCTTTTCACTCTTGACACATCGTTATCGCCCCCCAAGCCTGATAAAGCAAACAGAAAGTAGTAAATTTAAATAATTTTATTTAGAGAAAGCATTAAAGTTGAACCACGCCATTAGAAAGCTGAACTAAGGAATTGTATGACGACACTAATATTACGTTCAGAATTCTTGTGAAAATATTCCAGGGCTAAGGAGCCGGAGCTGAGCATTTTGCCTGGAGCCGCAGCTAGAGCTCAAAATAAAAATCAGAAGGAGCCGGAGCTCAGTTTACAAAATAGGACCGGAGCTGGAGCTATAGCCATTTTAGAGGTAGGTCCGGCTCCGGGTCCTTTCCTAGATACAAACGGTTTTGCCAAATAGAGTTACATGTGCTCTTCGTAGCACACTGAACGCGATATGTTCGAGTTACGACACCAGACTAGAACAATGGATCTGCAAGCATTTAATGTTTCTTTGGTTTAACCCCGCTTAGGTACCTCTGCCCAATTTGGGCAAACGGTTCTTCTACTTAAATTAAAATTAGTTAACGTTCACGTAGAAAGCTTATTCTTTCAGTAGCTGCATTTTTTAGACGCTCTTTCGGGCAGTCCTATCGAAATCTGCACACGTTTTGTAGTTTTTGATGGGGAACAAAAATTTGCCCAAATTGACCCATGGTTACCTGAGGTGTAACAAATTCCTACACAAAGATTCCTCCTGAGGTAACCTTGACCAATTTGGGCAAAAGAAGTTGGTGCATGTAGGTTCACTACTAAGCCACACCAGCAACCTTTGACCGAAGCCAGCACGGGAGTAGATCACACGAGTGCAAGCCCTGACGACACAAATCAATTTGGCGCGAATGGCTCC
>JGI24159J19872_10000704_pt1 | contig 32353 bp, 19 predicted proteins | sample Ectturendosymbi4_FD_19872 | JGI IMG/M metagenome (IMG submission 19872) | reverse complement strand
TACAAATTTTGACTTTCTTTTGACCTATAAATTTTCTGCGTTTGCAACTGCAAAATAATCAGCCTTAGGTGTTGAGGATAACCCCGAAGTATACTTATGCACTCTGCTTCAAAATTTAAAAAAATTTGGTTGTTTAACTTTGGGGATGGTATATTGATAAGATAAGTACATTAATAACTACAGTAGAGTCAAACTTGAGAACATCATATACTGAAACACTACATGCATAATGGATTGAGTATTTACCAAAACAAATAGCTTACTGTAAGACCACATTTCTCGCCTACCACGCCTATCCTACATGATATTAGATCGTCCAGTAGGGGGAAAAACAGCATTATTACGCCAGAAATCGCAACAAGCCCATTATTATTACAGAATTGCAATTAAACTTGCAAAAGCATATCACTATCTGTTGTTGCAGTTTCAATGAAATATCCATAAAGAGAAAAAACTGTGCTGCAAGAAAATTTTGACCTAATGATAAATTTGGACTTTTCTGACCTAACAACTTGGGATTCCTTCATGGTATGAGCGTGAAATGTGGTTTGTGGATGTTTCATAAATTTTAGAAACGGCAGAAAAATTTTGACTTTATTGACTTTTGGTTGCCCTACTAATCACGCTTTGTCCTTGCAGATGATTTATATATTGACATACTTAATTTGTTGCTGGCCACGGTACTGCAGTTCAGCCTGTTTCCATTAATATCGTATTTGGATGTAAACAAGCACAGCAATATCATAGAAGACATCCATTGGGTTTTATCAGAGCTGTCACTTGGAGTGCAAAAAATGCTGAATCGCATTGATCGCCCGTGCATATCACTTTTACAGTAGAACACTTCAGTTTTCATGCATTTTATAAGTTTGGGTTACAGCGCGATTTGATGTCTTGTTCAAGTCGCTTAACGTTACAAAGACGATAAATATTTTTCTTGCGCATTTCCGTTTTTTGAAAAAAGCCACAAATTTTTTTAATTTAACTGAGCATCATGCATGCAGCCCCACCCCTACCAAAATCTCTACTGAAATCCTCTTACCAGCAGCAAAAACATTTGGCCTAAAAGTAGCGTAGCCTACTTCACAAAATGATTTCAATCTATTTTCACTGTTGGTGGGCGGAGGACGCATGCTTTCAATCTTCCCTTGTTGGCCCCTGCCTACATACCCACACAGAGTTGTAAAAGGGCCTCATTCTGAAGCCTGAACCCGGCCCGAGGCCGAACCCGGCTCGGGCCCCACATTTATTTTTGAAGCCCAGTTTAGTCGTGAAAGCCAAATTTACCGAGGTAGTTAAGATATGCGCAACGACGGAGTAACAAAAAACGTTGTGTGCAGGTGTAGTTGCAGGTACATGTTTTATCACACCGAAAATAGCAACCACCTTGACCAAAACATTGGCATAATCTGGCACAAACGTAGCATGTTAGTCAACGATAATACTGCGGAATATGTTTCTCAACATAAAAAGAGATAGTCACTGAACTATTAACCATGGCGCTGTAGTAGGCATAAAAGAAACTTTCTAGGATAGCTCTATAGATATGAAAAGCCGGTTTGTAGGCTTCTTAAAACAAGCCAATAAGCGCGTGAGTGATTGATCTTTTCGACGCAACGCCATCGCGTGCTAATTTCCTCATCGCTGTCGTCTTCTCAAAAATCGTGTGAGACTAATCCCAGCAGAGAATAAAAGAACGCAGCTGTGTTTGCAAACAGAATTAGATTAAGAAAAATCGCAATCACTTCACTCACAGAAGTTAAAGCAGTGAGCACAACAAATCTACGTCATGAAAGAAAAAAGTCGTTGCTCTTAATTTTATAAAAATGTTTTGTATGCAGGCCCGAAATATTTTGACGAACTTGAGCCCGAGCCCGGCCAGAGCTATAACTCTGCACCATGTCAAAAGTTTCACTCTAAGAGTTATATGTGCATAACGACACAAAAATATATTTGAGATTAAATCAAAGTGCACAACGGTTAATTGGCAAAAACGTACCAAGTTTCACCTTCAACACGAAAAGAATGGCCAAGAAAATTAAGTGTAATGTATCTGTGCAGCGAATGTTTTGCACTTGGATGAAAACGTTGCTGCATTGTGGGTTTGGTTAAACTCAGGTAAATCAGGTGGCTTAAGAACCAATGCATTCAGCACAAGCGCAAAGTGTAGGAGTCACGGAAAAAATATCTTTTGGTGGTCACCATTGTCGCGACATTGCCAGAAGTGAGGATAAATGTATATTTTATCCTTACTTCTGAGTCAAGCCCTACGTTTTGAGCTATAGGTCAATATAAACAGCCAGGCGAATACTATAGGTTACTTCTCCAACGTTTTGATTGAAATCCTGTCCACTAATGGTTGAAAACGCTCTTTTGCTAAACTCCCCATCTCAAAACTAAGTCTCCATAATAGTGTTGCTTTTTGTCTTCGGCAAAAGCTTCGCAGAGGTTTGCTTGAAAATCTAACTTTCTAACATTATATAGCCTACACTAGCATCATTAAATTATACGCTATCTATTTCAGAATACGTGACAACCAACGCTACAGCAAAGCCAGTTACATTTCTGCACGGTACAAATCATGGCTTTACTGTGGTCTCTCACATGTGCAGCTGTAATACTCTCACTGTTACAACAAAATAACCTTTCTAACAGCATACCACACAGGGAAAAACGACGGACAGAAGCAGTTAACCATCTTTCACGGTCTCTAGAAACTTGAAAAATGCTAAAAATTATTTTATCGAAGCTAAAATTCATAAACTAACAGAATCAGTGATTCCACACCAAAATCTGTTTCAACATCAACTTGGCTATGTGTTGCCTACCATCTAACATGAAAAGCTCTTCACACAAAACGTGACAAACATCACTTTTATTTTTGAAACCTCTCCAAATACAAAAGCTAAAGAGAAAAAAGTGGGGGGAACATGGCATATAATGTCCCCCCTGTCTGAAAAAGTGNGGGGGACACGGGGGACGTGTCCCCCACCAAATTGCGCCCATGATCATGTCGTGAATAACAAANGAGCATATTTGAAAGAGTCCCTCAGTGAACGACATACCTTTTTCAACAGTGCTCTGAGAAATAACCGCTGATGTTTGACTAGGTTTCACTTTTTCACCTTAGTGTTTTTCAAGACTTTCGTTGGCTTTGAAAGAAAGCACTGAATAAATTGCCACTAGCGATGAAAAACGTTGCATGCGTTTTTAGTGGTTTTCCGTGACAGGTGCAGGTTTGGGAGGGAAACAGTGCGGGGCGGGTTGGGAAGGCCTGCGTGGCGAGTGCGGGTTAGAGGTCTGCGGGTGCGGGGCGGGAGAGGACAAAAATTTCAACACGCGCAGGACTCTATCATGAACCCGATCTCCGGTGTCCCTGGCCACGAACATAATAAAGTAGGCAAGGACGAGTCAAGCAAAAAACTGGAGCAATTCTCATCAGTAGGGGCAAGTTGAAACCAGTCCCATCGCCGCAGGGGGGCTTTGGTGGGCTTACTCCCCAAACTAAGCTTCAAGCCCCCTCAACTTGAAATATGAAACACTATAAATTAGTGGAATTTTTGTCAAATTTGAATCTCAAGCCCCCAAGTGACGACTTTCTGGCGACGGTTGTGGTTGAAACTTGCTAATGTTCTAAAAGTATTTCCCCTCCTGAACATTTAAGCAGCTTTTCAAATTGTGCGAAGCTTGTTCACGGCCGAAAACGGCGCAGTTTAGTTGATGTCTTTAGTTCCACTGTTGCATCGAAACGCGGTGTGGCTTGATCAAAATTTTGAATAATTTGTGGTGAATGTAAAATCTGGCCGAAGGCGTTTGATTTTGACGGAATCTTTTGTTTCTTTACGCGTCGCATCATTCAAAACGTCAAGCCTCGTCGCGCACGTCACGCCTCACCGTGCATTGCATCACGTGGTCCGACGTTGAAATGTGTTGACACCCTACATGAAACGAACGCCCCCGGCACTTTTCAGTCATGTATTGCCTGAGATGTCGCGCGTGCAATATTTTGAAAAGCAGTGGCCCCAGTGATGGATTGCTTCGTCACAAAATCAATCCAGCAATTATAACTTAAGTATAGGCGTAGCCAAGAGTCTGGGGGCACAAGCCCCCCCAAAACATGTTTAGAACATATGGTTATTTTGTGCTTTGAGAGGCGGTGTCCCAAACAAAATAGCGTTATTCACCTAAAATGAAACATTTTGGCCCCCTCCAAATTTTTTTGGCCCCCCTCAAACTTTTGGGCTGGCTACGCTACTGAACCTAAGCTTTCACTTCGTTCCAGCGCCGCAAACGCCGGCATCGTGATGACATCGTCATGGGTTTCAGAAGTCTCTTACAAGAAGAAACAACAAAAGCGGAAAGCAAGATCGCTTTGGGGACACGCCCTGACGAATACAAATACGACGCTTTCGTGTCTTACAGCAACAAAAACGAACAGTTCCTTTTCGATATTATCGAGGTAACAATTGCTGGAACGATACGAAAAACGCTAAAAGACCTTGTTAAAATCATGATTAATTTCCGGCTTATTGATACTACGTTTCGACTGCGGCCAGAATGCGAGCTGTAGCAACTTTGAAAAATAAATCATTTTTCAACCAAGTTACTTCACTCCACAGGTGAAGCACGCAAGGAATCAATCGCAAATTTTTATTTATTTCTTAATCTCTTAACCGTTTGCTTTACATTCAACCCTTTGCCAAACTAGCCTGGAACATAATCAGTGAGTAACGGAAGTGACGTAGTACGTTCCAAACCTATGATGCTGGTCGCATTCTGCCATTGCAAGATCATTGTTGTTCAACACTGTTAAGGGAAGTCAATAGCGCTATAACAGGCTATTCTATTCAAGATGTCCTTTTGGACAGAGCAAAAAGACAACATACCCGTTTTTCCTTGGTTCAACTTTTTTATATTTAAACAAAACCATGGTTCAAGATAGAATGTGCATTTAAGGAAAACATAAAGCAGTCCACGCAAAAAATATTGTTATTAATGGCAAACGATTTTGGGTTCTCGCGCTAGCGACACCAAGTGTAAATATATGCACAGCCGGATGAACCCAGCAGCGCAGCCAAGAATTTTGTTCGGAAGGAGCCAGTCAATGACGTTGTCTGTCGCTGACGTCGTCTTGAGTCCAACTGTTTCTTCTGTTTATTTTCGAACAGTTGGAAATTGATAGAAATCACCAGTGAAAATGTTAGCATGTTTGTTTCGGGGGGGGGGCATGGCCTCTTCGGGCTCATTCTGGCTGCACTACTGGATGAATCTGTTGGAGGCAAAATTTAAGACTGAGACAAGAGGTTTATGGGTCGGGGATAGGCCCAATTACAGGTAGTTTTAGGCAACGCAAAAGATGCTAGCTTTGAATAAACGATTCTGATAGCAAGTCACAATCCAGTTCGTGCGAAGATAATGGATTGAAGAAAACGAAAAATTGTTCTTGCTAGTTTCCAGACACTGGGAAAGTTTTCTGGACCGCAACGCGACAGAGAATTGATATATACTCCCAGTTTCGTTTCAAAACACGCGACAATGAACTGAAATACTCCGACAACACTTCCTACCTATGTACTTACTCAGCAGGACACGTAAAGAGTGAACGGAAACTGCAAATACTAGTTGCGTCGAAAATTGAAAATAGGTTCATGTGTCATTATCTAATGTTTCCGCTGATGCCCATTTTGCTTTTTCAGACATTCAATAAAATTCTAAGAAGTAGTTTATAAATCTGCATTTATTCTATAATTAGCGACGAATGATTAATGAAGGGTAGATCTTGCAATATTTAGCATTTATAGATTGCAAATAAACCCTGTTAAACTTGAAATACCGATGCTGATATGTATGCTTGTTTGATTGAGCGTGTTTGAAAACCGAACGTTATACATTGAAAAATCATTTTTCAAATTGCTTTTAAATTTTATCATATATTCTTTTTATCGTGCGCATCTCCAAGCAAGAAGAACATTTTTGGTAATCAATCTGCATTGCATCTGCATAACAATTTTATATCCACGGTAGTGGTGCAGTCGGGAGAATGTGGGCCACCTTTTGTACTTTTTCATGCGACATCAAAAGTTTCGGCATTTGTCGTCGTTATGCGTTAATTTCGCAACGAAAAATTCAAACTATGTAATAAACTGACTTGCAGAAAACTCCATAAACCAATACTGCCCGCCGGACGTACACGTTTGATGGCCACGTCACGACCCGATATTCTGGATGCAGGTCTCTGTCTACTCTAGAGACTTTGAACGCTCCATCCATGAATCTTGATCAACCGTTTCACCCTATTTGCTGTTATATCGATCTTCCCATAAATCGCATGCAAGGGGTTAAAAGCGTAGAAGTGACAAAAATGGAAACAATTGGAGCTTGAAAGGGTTGACCCATTCAAGGGCTGGTTCGAAGTCTCAAAACGCGGTGCTTGGCAACCGTTGATGCAAATTTTCATGATGCATGGATTGAAGCAATACGCGCAACATTTACTTAAAACTTGTTGGGACTTTTCGGCGCCTGGGGAATTTCACCCCTCGTTACGCCTCTGTCTTACGCCAACACGCCAAGCGGCCTAGCACAGAAGCATTCGGGCGATGTTAACGGTCAACACCTACTGCGATTCGTTCACTGCTTCTCACATTCATGGTTGCTTTGCTCTTAGTTAACAGCGTGTCGTTTTGAAAGGAACTGGAACAGAAGCGGAAAAGGAAGCTCTGCTTGCACGCACGAGATTTCACACCGGGGCGTGGCATCGCCGATAACATCGCGGAATGCATTGGGTTGTCACGCCGCGTGATTCTAGTCGTGTCACGCGACTACGTCAAAAGTGATTGGTGCCAGTACGAAGTGCTCGTCACGCTTGCGCGGATTCACAGCACAAGGAATGGGCGTCTATTGGTGCCACTAGTGATTGAGGTAAGATCAAGCGACGAAGCCAAACCTTCGGCTTTTGCAATCACTTTTCCAGTCATATCGCGAAGCTACGGTGGTCCCTAACCCCGGGAAACTTTTTTCCTAAAGATATCGACTCGGGGACCCTTCGTCTGCGATGACGTCATTAGTCAAAGTGGTAGCAGTTGTTATTTGTGCATCAGAGCAGGATTTTTTGAGGGGTTTTAGGGACCCGATTTGGGTTCCCAGAATCAGAGAAAATTATCAAGGCGCTCAAAACACCTCTAATTACATGAAATTTAGTCGGAAATTTTTCGAGTCTCCACAGGTCCGGATACCTCACACTTTCCTTAAAAAAAAACTTCGTCAGAGGGTTAAAAGAAAACAATGACATTCCTTTTGACGACCCCCCAGATTTTCATCCCGTTAAGAACCACTGCCGCATGAAGTGCAGTGGTAAATAATGGTCAAGTCAAGAGCTTCATCAAAACGTCTTCACTGATTGTGCGAAGATTGGCAGAAGTGCGTTTGGAAGATTATGGTGAACACACGTTGTAGATCCTAACTGCTTCCTGCAAATGAAGCCAACAGGGCAGGCCTGCACAACATACGGCACACGAATGCTCTTGCGACCCGCGAGAGCTTTCTCGATTGCAAAAATGTTGCAAAAGCTCGACCTCGTATAAGCAGGCCCGTAACCAGGCGGGGGGGGAATCCCCCCTAGAAAAATTTTCGCCACCCATGGAAAAATGTTTTAGACATAGTTTAAAAGTACTGGGCATAGTTCAAAAAAATTGGGCCCCTCTCAGAAAACTCTTCGCCTCTCCTGCTGTCTCAAGCTGGTTACGGGCCTGCGTGCAAGTAATTGTCGTTCCAGAATTTCTTCCACACTACAACGAAATCTCCACATCGAATCGAAATAGACTTTTTGTGGCCCGCTGCAAATTGTATGTTGATAATTCGCCCCTTCGAGCTTTCCGAGTTTTGCAGGCCTGCAGTAGGGATGCGACTCTCTATACAAGCCATTCACAGCACAAGAGTCTCTACTTCTACCGTCACGTCTACACCCGGGGTGCCTCATTCACGAAGGCTTGTTCTTAGCATTGCAGTATTTTACCATTGTCGAACCTTTACAAGTCGCGCTCCTGTTTCGTTTTCAGAACAATGCAGACCACATCGCCGTGACAGAGGAACTGCAAACTATTTTTGCGACGCACCCGGGAATAGACGCCCCCGAGCCGCAAGAGGGCGCGCAAGGGTGGAACAAGTTCTGGGAGAAAGTCGACGCAGCCTTGGGCTGAACAGCAGCCTCAACTGCAACCAGCAGTTGCCAGGGTCGATAACCGACAATGTCAATGCAAGCGGCCGAGAAAAGCTTCTGTGCCGAATTGATTCTTAAATCGAGTTTGCAAGTCTGAAGTCGACCGCAGCGACAACCTTTGTTCCCAAAATATAATTTTAACAAAACTTTGCGTTGCTTCATCGGAAACGTTTATCAAACGAACATTTAATCTTGGGTATGGTTGGAGTTAACCCGATCGCTGAAGTCGATCTCGTCGAACACATTTCACGTTTGTTCCCAAAAGTTAGTCCAGCATTCCTAAAACTTTGCGTTGTTGCCCTCAACGTTTATCAAAATAACATAAAAACCTGCGGATTGGTGGAGTCGACCCGATCATTCAAGGATTCCCGCACTCGTCATTTGCTGCGGTGTCGCGAGGGTTGACGTTATCTTTTCTCACGAAGTTAAAGAAAAGTGTGAACGAATTCGACATTTTTTCAGGCCTCCAATGCCCGGAACAGGCGCGCAACCGGCCAATTGCCCCCTCCACGAAATTTAAGGAACATGTTTGGTTGTTACGCACAATCAATCTGCTCCCCCCAAAAAAATATCACCTGGTTGCGGCCCAGGACCTCTTTACATATTGTGTCAAACGTAGTATGTCTACGTAGGACGACGGAAAGCTGAAAGCAAAGCGGGGACGAAGGTTTAATCGCTTTCCCGTTTGATCCGCCGAGAATCAACGGCAATCATCAACCGAAGCGATCGTCGACGCCCTGCTGTTTGCTGACAATGCCACCGCGCTACGTCATGAAGGTCACGGTCCGCTCTGCTCCGGCGCGCATACCTCTCCAGCAAGCGCAAGGTCGAACGCGATCGATCATCGAATCCCTCGACGCATGGCCGCGCGCCTGGCGATGCACGACGTCACAAAGGAATAAGCGCGCCCGCGAAACGGCCGTTCCAACAAGTAACCTCGTGTTTCGACAGAAACTACTTCCCGCGGGGTCAACGCGCGATTTTCTTCTGACATTTTTTTCTAACCCTCCTTTTCTGACGTATTTTTCTGACATTTTGTTCCAGACACGGGTGATTTTTTTTCTGCTGCTGATAAAACAGTTTATTGTGTTTCGAAATTTAAAAACCGGTGAACGACGCACAACCAATGTCGAAAACCGATAATTACGTCAGAGACGATGCAGTTTGAGCCGAGATGTTGCGATTACGTCCACAAACAACAGCTAACAGTCACACACACACACAGCGCAGGCAAGAAAAGGACCCCGACAGTTTCTGCAGCAGTGGTTCCCAAACTGTGGTACGCGTACCAGTAGTGGTTCCCGGAAGCCTTCAAGATGATCTACGAATAGACTTAGTTTGCTTTTCTTCGCAAAAATATATATTCACAGCTATAATAATAATTACCTGTCAGGTTTTGTTCATAAATTCCTGAATTTTTGTGCACCCTACTTCCCTTGTTGCTTTCTGAAAATGGCGATAATACTTTTTCATCATCAGGCCATATTTGTGTCGATTCTGGTTTTCCAAACTTTTGATCGAATTGTATTTGGCAGATTAAGTTTGCCGGAACAAAGTGGCACGTGGCGACAATACGGGACCCACCAGTGGTACACGATCAGAGGAAGTTTGGGAACCACTGTTCTACGGAATGAGATTAGGGGGGAGATTAGGGGAGGCTGCTCTGAGCATGAAAAGAAACTCTTAAGAGCAGAAGTTTCAGTCGCAACTTTATTTCGCGCCCAAGTCCTTTCGCAACCTGCGCGGCTTCACTTACTTACTGGGAATTACAAGTCGTTTAAACACGGGTTGGATTGTGGACACTGTGACCGGTGTTTGACTTTCCAGATAACTGCGCAGGTTTTTCATTCCTGTTGATGATTTGCCACGGCTTGCTCTGATCGCCGTTACCAGGCAACCAGTGTTTAATAAAGGGGGTTAATTATTGATAGACGCTGGCGATTTGGTCGTTGATGAGGTGTATTCAGCCAACGCCGGGAATGGGCGTTGATGGATTCTCGCTGTGATTTAAGATTCACATTCGGAACTGTGTAAATGCGAGTCCTGGATTTTGCTCTTTGTCCAACTGCACTTTTTACGATTTTAACGCTATTTTGATAATTACGAAACACAACACAAAGATTTTGACTTTCGCATTTCGTTCAGGAAACAACGTTAAGGTATTATTTTCTACAAACATCCTAGAAAGAAAGTATTTAATAACTTTTGTGAAAAGCGTCAGTTTCAACAAAATCGTATATAAAGTTCAAGCAATGTTCTGCATTAACCGGTTTGTGAAGTCTGGTACGGGCTGATTAACTAGTCCTTGATTTCCATTTCGAAGTTGAAGTAACCAACTCTCATTCGCATATCGTCCTCGATATTTCTGGCGTATGCCTTGCAGCCCATTTTGATGAGCGTGCCCCTCTGAAAAACAAAGTTCACCCCTCAGCAAAACAAAGTTTTACCCCTCTGCAAAACAAAGTTTTACCCCTCAGCAAAACAAAGTTTTACCACTCTGCAAAACAAAGTTTTACCCCTCAGCAAAACAAAGTTTTACCCCTCAGCAAAACAAAGTTTTACCCCTCAGCAAAACAAAGTTTTACCCCTCAGCAAAACAAAGCTTTACCCCTCAGCAAAACAAAGTTTTACCCCTCCGCAAACCAAAGTTTTACCCCTCAGCAAAACAAAGTTTTACCACTCTGCAAAACAAAGTTTTACCCCTCAGCAAAACAAAGTTTTACCCCTCTGCAAAACAAAGTTTTACCCCTCAGCAAAACAAAGTTTTACCACTCTGCTCAGCAACCACTTTGATTAATATCCACAAACAACGTGAAGTGAACAAAAGTCACTTAGTCGCTCAACACAAGGGAGTGAGGGCGAACCCCTCAATAGGATGGAACGATGTCAGGGGGTAATCGTTGCTGGGTGAGCAACAAACAATGAACGCTACATGGTTGTGCTGGGGGTTGTTATCAGTTTGCAAATGTCCCATTTTTTCCGAAATCCATACCGGATTCAGGGTTCAGACACATTTTTAAAAATCATCTTCCATACTTTTGCAATACTAAATTTAAACAGTTCCATTCACTCCTCTTCATTTTTCATAATTTTTAATCATGAATCTCTATTTTACACATTGCATAAATAACGAAGTGCTCTGCCTTCAGTAAAACCCTGCTCAGATACTTCTGATTGCTTTTCCATTTAGAATTTCCATACTTTTTCAATACTTAATGTACATTTTGGCCAAATTCAATAGTTTTTCAAGGCTTTGAAAACCGATTTCACAGCTTCCATACTTTTTCAATACTTCCAATACCGCGTAGGAACCCTGGTGGTTGTGCTGGGGGGCTGTTATCAGTCCGCAAATGTCTCATTCATTCCGAAACCCATACCGGATTATATCCGCGTCCACCGTTTCCAGTCGCGGCGATACAAGAACCCTCAAAGAGTTGCTTTCTCCACACAACTTCTGTTTTGGGGGGGGAGTAAGAGGGGGTGTCAGAGCAGCTTTAACGTCACATACAACACGTCACCGCGGACTTACCGTGATGTTTTTAAACTGCACAGCAACGAAGGGACTCCGGTATTCCGGCTGCCTCTTGTTGCCGTAGTAAGGGAAGTACATGAACGGAATGCTTGCGTCTCGCGGGAAGTAGACGGTCTGGTCGCTCACTTGCTGCTGCACGCCGTTCAGGTTCTTCTGGTCTTCCGGTTTCTGGCGACGAGCAAATAAATAACAGCGCTGGCGAAAAAACTCAAAACGAAACACTGGGTTTTTGCACAAAACATGCGCTCTTTGCGCGAAACTTCTGCGAGCGCATGGGGGAGGGGGCTACGAACTTGAAAGACGATGATGTTTCGGAATGTTTGACGAAAACCGGATGCTCTTTACTCTCGTTGCGTCGATAGGAGCGAGACGGTACCATGTGTGGGAGATCCCCATCCAGCCAGGTGTGTAGCACAGGAGCCAAACATACAACGTGAATAATAGAGTCTCGCACAGTTTTCTGTTGTGCTTTCCAAACACATGAGCCCTGCTTACTTGCATTATCACGCAAAAGGAAAACTGCACAGTAAAAAAAACTACGGAGCTCAACTCCCAGTACCCCTAAACTCGAAACCCACACTATCGAGTCGGGGGCGTGAGGTTAAAGGTTGATTGGGACTGGGGGGTTACCATCACTGGAAAGGGGGTTAAATATCAGAGGTAACAGCTTTCCTAGAAACTATTTAAAAAATGCCATGAAGCGGAAGTACGAAGATTTAAACCTCTGGTACCTCTGCATTGAAATGTGCGGGGAGGATGTCAAACCGTCCAACCAAAGGCGTGGTCCAACTACTTTTGACTTACGGGCCATTTTATAAAAACGTGGCAACTCGCGAGCAACTTCCAACAAAATGTCCTGTGAAACAACAGGTTCACAAGATTTAAAACCGGAAAGGGAAGAGTGTCGAGTTAAGTAAGTGCGTCATTAAAACTATTACACAATAGCAATAAACAATTCATTACAAATCTCTATCATTGTGATGCCTGTGGTTGAAGCTTCTCTCACACCATCGTTCCTTTAATAATGCCAATGTGTTAGTGGTAACAAGTCGGAGACTATGGTCCAGAGTTTCGTCTCCTATTCTATTTATGCTCTTAAATTAAATTTGTCTTGCTTCATAGTAGTAGAGAATGTACTCTCGCACATGTATGTGCTTCCAAACGTCGAACGCATTTTTAGTGCGAAATCTTTCAGTTTTGGAAACCTATCTTTGCTGACTAATCTCTAGAAGCTCTCAACATCAGGCTTGCCCAGCCTTTTTAGTGTTGCGGGCCACTTTCACATGAGGAAATGCGGGCCACAAACGTTTTGTGACGTAACAATAAGCTATTGTGACGTAACAAATCCCTTGATTTTGATCAGTTTTATGCGATAACACGAGGTGATAATGAGTCCTATAGTTACACGCAGTGTTGCCAGCTTGAATGGATGCACACCAAATCTAAAAAATTGACATATTGCCGAAGCGTTTGTTACACAAGTCTTTGGGTGGTAGGCCCGTAACAGAAACAACAGGTATAATTTTGGTGTGTTTTGATGGCAAATATACTTGAGCCTATAAAAAAAATACTAAAAATTAAAAAAGTCTGCTCACGAACTTATTACATCGCGGGCCGCGGCTTGAGCTGCCTCGCTCTACAGTCTTAGCCTAACACCGTTAATATTGTTCATTATCATCAACAGTTGTTGTGCTTGGTCTAAAGTAAAATTACCCGAGCTGTAGCATACGCACAACAATTAATACTGAGAAAGCTCGCGGGCCTTAAAAAATTCTGTCCGCGGGCCACATGTGGACCGCGGGCCTGTAGTTGGGCCACGCTGGCGTAGGGGGTTAGTGAAATTTTCTCACCATGCCGTAACACGATACGTAGACTTTGTAGGGTTCGTATTTGGCGTTGTTTGTCTTCAGCACGTCGACCAGTGGGGGGGCTTTCGATGCGTCATTTCCTGCCACGCCGGATATGTCGGTGTAACTCACCGGGAACCAGTTGATGATCTGGGGAAAGCGATGACGACGGTTAGACTGACGTCACACACAGCATGCGCAAGCAAACGCAATAAAAGTGGGGGTTGCAGCGCGTTACAGGACCGCACCGCTGAAGTTGCAGAACGAGACCGATCAACGGGATGTTTGGCGAATGAGGAGGTCATTGACCTCCGCTCACAGCAGCTGAGGCTGAAGGTGACTTTGAGCTGCGTAGCAACAACAGCTTCTTCGCGCGGTCGCCGTTGTCTGCGATAGCTGCGCTTGTTGTGACGACATAAACCTTTTGCTGGAACGCTGACTCGCGCTTTGCAGCTCATTACGTGTTTTTTAAATGTTCCGAAAAAAGTGCTGCTACGCCCGTTTTTTAACAATTCAAATAAAACTTTGTGACGCGAAAGACCGGGACAGAAATTCGTGAAGACTTTTAAAAAATTGCAAGACTTTCGCAGAAGCTTCTTTATTTTTTCCACCAAAACCAGAATTTTCCTTTTTGCTTTTCCACCCAGCGGCCACCAGCTTGGTTGTACGATTCAACCGAACCCTGATGTCGAGCATATTAATTAACAGCTTAACACATCATCGTATTTCTAATAAAACCAAAAAAATGAAATGCAATCGTATTTAGCTTCAAATAAAACAGCCATTCCTAAACTTAGAAGTGCATCGCGTGTAACTCTGGTCTTAGGTTACGATTTCCCTCACAACATTCCACGAACACGTCATAATGATGTAAATTCGCTACCCGTTGAAAACCAACGCCTAAACGGCCCTCGGCCGAACGAGGCCAGCGTCCGGAGGGGTTCTTGTAACGGGGGGGACACTGTGGTTTGAGCATCCGCAGACGAGACACAGAAACTACTGACTCGGACCAGACGTTACGACACAGCCATGTTTGTGAGAAGCAGGGAGTTTTCCAGAAAGTTGCCGATACACAGTATAAGAGGTCCGGTGAATAAGTCGAAAGCAAATCACGGGGCATAAGCTGTTTTTTTTTCGCTGAGATATTTCGGGACTCATTTGTTCCGTCACAGCGTTAAAACTCGCCGTAAAAGTATTCACTAGTCGACCTTTTTGGAATTATGACCGAATTGGCTCAAATTTTTTCGGTCATTCAAAGAAAATCCGGTCTGCGACCGAAAAAAAACAGGGCATACCTAAAAATTGGGTTCTTTCGGTCACTGACCAAAGTTTTGTTTTTAATGACCGAAAAAAATCCGGTCAATCCGATCATAAAATATCCGAAAACGTAAGATACGCAGAAAGTTTTTAAGCTATTNCGGAAAAATGACCGAAACGTCTCAGCGAAAATGAAAACAGGGCACAGATTGGTTACAGAGCCAGACGGTATGACCTTTGACCTTCGCACAAACGCTGCCAAATGCCTCTGAGCCAAGTCTTGTTTCGTATCATTCGACTTACTCGATTCAGTTTGACGAAAATGCACGGCTTGCCGGTATCGTAGCCGTAAGGGGGTGACGCGCATGGCCCAAACACGTCCTTGTTGAAGACACACGATAGGGCAGCTTCGTCAGCGGTGAACTTTTGATTGATGGCAACTTTGCCGTTGGTGCAGTTCTTGTACACTTTCGGATCGCTCTGGTTGACCAGACTGTATCCTTCGGAACAGAAGAAACAAATATACACCGGCCTTTTATAACAACAGGTAAAGACGTGTTTTTTTGCGGGAACTATGGACAGAGCCTGAACGACTTTGAAAAATGCGAAATCTTTAGTTGAGTGGTTCTTTACTTTTTTTTTACATATTCAACCCTATTTTCAAACAAAATTACCAGATGTTCCCAATTCAATAAATGGTGTTATTTATTGAAAATACCAAATTAACAAACTCTTACAGTTTAGAATGATTATAAAAATTTACATTTGCTGCAATTTATGGTTCTGTAAATTTACCTCCTTGAAAGATGAAGTTTACTTCCACGGGTAAATTTACCCCAGCTTAAGAAACACTGGTTTAGTTCCTGCATTAAACAATCTGCTACGTAACTTTGATTGGATGTTGGCAACTTCCAAAACGAACTTCAGCAACAGCGTCCCTTCCTTTGCAAGGATATCCCCAAACAACGCAACAGCTACACGGGAGGGGGTTCAACGCGGTCCCATCGCCTAACGGGGGTATTCGCTGCATGGGAAACGAGGAGCTCAGAGGCTCCTAGTCAGGGTGCTCAGTGTGAATATACCGCATGATATTAACACCCTTCCTGGCTGATCACATTCAGTGCAAGTAAAGTCAGGTAATGACAAAAATGTATATAGTTAGTTGTGTTGTGCAAATACAGGGTTCGTGCGAGTATGCAAGGTACATCAAAATGCATAGTAAAAAGAATTCTCAATATATGTAGCTATGCTCCGCATTTTTGTAGCAGGCAGATTATTTTGACATGCTCGTTTTGTAAGTATAGCTCGGATGCTGACAAAGTGTGAGCACCCCCTGCTCTAAGTGTGAGCACCCCCTGCTCTAAGTGGTTATTTCAACGTTTCCAACCCCCGGAGACCCCTATTCCTTGGTGACCCTCAGTTTNCGGTCATGTCGTTGTGCATCAGAGGGTTAATAGTAAACATTTTGGCGTTCCTTCNGGGAACCCCCGGATTTTTCACCNCGTTAAGAACCACTGCTCTAAAGTCTAATGCTGTGGTTCCCAACCGGGGGGGCCATTTGCGACACTCAGGGGCGTCGTGATCTGACATGATTTTTCATAAATCATTAAAAACGCACTAACAAAATGTCATCAAACTTCAAAGCAAATTGCTATGGGTTCGCCGCAAAATTGTATTTATCTTTTGTACGATGTCGCCGGCCTGAAAAGGCCGGGAAACACAATGTGTCGTATCCAGAAATCTTAGATCTCCTTTCAGACAACGAGCCAAAAAAACTTACTCCAGAGCATTTCGTCGATCCTCTTAACGTAACTGCTGTAGCCGTTTCCGTTAGTGCCGCCAACGCTGTATTTGATGTCCGAGGTTAAAGCTTTGTAAGATGACTGCCGTGGTTCAATGGTGACACCTGTGGGCAGCAGCCGGCTTAGAAAACGAAGATAAGACTATCGGAACGTGGAACAGGGTTCCCACGCATTTTTAAAAATTACTTTCCGTGCTTTTTTAATACCTTTTCTATACTAAATTTAAGTTAAATACCATTACTTCTCTTCATTTTTCGAAATTCTTAATCATGAAACTTAATTTTACACATTGCACAACACCGCACAAAATATTGAAGTGCTTTGCCTTCAGTGAAATTCTGCTAGGATACTTTCCATTTAGAATTTCCATACTCTTTCAATACTAAATGTACATTTTGGCCAAATTCAATACTTTTTCAAGGTCTTGAAAACTGATTTTGAAATTCAATACTTTTTCAATACCGCGTGGGAATCCTGGCGGAAGTCCAGGTCCGATCAACAGCAGCCTGGCCCTAACCTGAACATTCCCAGCTGTCCTGGTGATATAGACCAGTGACCCTCACCAGTGTTTGACAAAAACCCTCTGTGGCATTGAAGATGCTCTCGCCGGACAGAACAAAGAACAAACAAAACATTTGCGCGCAGCATTACGTCAGTCAGTCTGACGTTTTGGTTCTGCGTTTTAAACATCGGATTTCACTTTAAACATTTAAAAAGGAGGGGGCGCAGTTCTTACATTTTCTTTTCCCACAAAAAAGTCCCGTTTTGCTAATCTATCGAACAAACGTTTTTCTTCTTTATCAACAAGGCGGGAAACCTTTCGTAAGAATGAAGCTAACTCTGTAAAACCGTCCAGTCTTGGACAGTTTAGCTTGTGCGGAACGCAGCATAGCCATGACGTCATGCACTAACGATCAGGGTTGCGAAGGCGGTGTCCCAAGGAGTCGGAGGCTTTTGGGTGGCGTCGGATTCCTCACAACACTAGAAGACGGTGTCGGATTTTTTTGTCCGACTACGACCAGTGAAGTTCAATTGAGTCATTTTTTACATCACACTCCTAAGTCTCCTAAGTAAGTTGGGAATTCAACGAAATGGTACAGTATCTTTTGAAACTTTTATTGAAACAGAGAATTCTTGCTGTGCACTACGATTTCCATTGATTGCTAGCTGCTACACAATTACTGACAGCCAAACTTCATTCACGTTATGTTAAGGAGTCGGAGTCGGAAATTTTGGAAAGCTCGAGTCGGATATTTTACCTCCGACTCCGCAACCCTGGCCATGATGTCATCAAACCGGACGTCGTCACAACTTTTCTCCACACAAAAGTACAGTGGACTTGGTACGGGGTATACGCAGAAAACTATTCGTCCGACCACAGCTATCGTCAACACTCGCTTACCTGGGGTTTGAAGCCTGGTTTGGAAGAACGGTTTGTAAGGGTCAAGTGAGTTCAAGACGATCGTGATGGAGATGGCGAAAAGGGCAGCGAGGAAGGCATAGTAGAAGAGGTAGAAAATCAAAATCCGACCTGGAATGTAATGAAGCGAGGTCATAATTCACAGCGCTATCAAAAAGTCTTGATAGTATCAAACTTAGCGATTATATTTGAATAAGAGCTGATGATGCCGATTTGTAGGCGAAATATATACTCTGTAAGGTCTTAGTGTCTGATTCTGTGCCGAGAAAGGATTTCTTTCCACAGACAGTGTTTCCTTGCGATACTACTACGTACAAATTTGTGAACAGAATGCAATTAAATCAATCGAAGCAATTCTTCACACAAACCACGGGCAATAGGTCCAGATGTTGCTAGCTTTGTCAACTCTTATCTGCCAGAACACGACGTTATGAATTACGACAGACGCTTACGTTTCATGGCGTATTAGCGCTTATCGCCCCACAAATGCGTCCGCACAAAACGGAGTCCAAAAAAACGGCCAACGAGTGCCCTCCGCGTTCCATCGGTCCGTTCAGTATGACTTAACAGACCAGCAGTGCGTGACGTGCGATTCCGGCTGGCCGACGAAGGGCGCAACCAACAATGAGCACAAAAATGCGTTACTTTTTTTCAAGCAGCAAACTGCAATTACCCCAACTGTTTGCATCTCTGCCCAGCACGGTTCCCTCTTCGACATTAAGCATGAAATAGCGAAAGTCGATGAGGTTGCGACGAATGGCCTGCCAACGCGATTCCTTCTTTTTCTCTCCCATCCTTGGTTAAGCAGTTTGCTGTCTGGCAATTACACTGGGCACTAACTGCGACTGCTTTAGGAAGACAAAGATCCTTTATTACCGCACAATATCCTTTATTACCGCATAAGCATGAAACAGAGAAAAAAAAACCGCGTAGAGCGATGCCAGAGCGGTTCATTCCTTGGCTAAAGTGCGCAGCAATGGAAGAGTGAAACCACTGAAGCGTCGGATTCTTCTGATCCCGACCGACCCCCTTTAACGAGTAATTTTCACAACAAAGGTTTCCTGAAGAAAAGGATAGGAGTGCAGTTCAGTAAATCAACGAACAACTCCGAAAGATCTAACCACAGTCAATTGATCACGAGGCAATAAAACCACCGGGATCTTTCCGATGTTTACCTTCGCTTTTGTGCCACCCACGTGCGTTACGTAAATGGCCTCTTACTGTCACGTACCAGTTTTAAGATCAAAACAGCTATTGATGGAAACGTTTTTTTCAGGATTTTTTAAGACTTCCCCACCGAAGGTTTACAACGTAGTACACAGATCCGTTCACTGCGCGCCATGTCAAATGACAGACGCCATTGCTAGAGGAGGTGAAGGTGTGCTTCTATCAAACTATGCTCCCAGGTAGACAGTAAGCGGCCGGAGGTAGGAACAGATAGGCTGTCGGGACTGCTGTTTAATTACAAGCGTTGCTGAAACAGAGCTAGCAGAGCTGCCAAGTATGAGTAACGTTGAAACGACTCGAGACCCGACAGAGATAATTTTATGTCGTGAGCCACGCGAAGGCCACGACAACCCCCGGAGGCGGTCTTCTTATTTCTACTGCGTGGTTTACTTTCCCAGCTATTGCCAGTCCACGCGGCGAAGTTCTAACAACAGCGAGCAAAATTAACAGAAGTTCACGTGTTTCGTGATTCTGTTTGAATGGTCGTAACGTGTGTTTCTATGTGCCCGAAGTCAAAATATCAACCGCTTAGCTTTTCAACTCTGTGTACTTCTGTTCGCATTTGTGGGCGCGCCGGACGTACTTTTGAAAGTCTACAGTTTTGGGTTCGGATACAATCAACGACGCACAATCTGTGTTCGCTTCAAAATGCTCCAATGGCACTCAAAATAATTCGCTATCCTTTACTGCTACTGTCTACAATCTACCATACCAACTCACTCGCTCACTCTGGCCAAGACCTGAATCTCTTGTGTCGGCAGCAGTTTCTAAATATTCGTTGAACAAACTGCATGAAGGCGCTGCACCCGCAATGCCGTGTAACTGATTCCCCAGGATCGAGACATTCTTTATAAGCGCGCTCGTCGTTATTTCTGCCGTTTAACGGCTCCCGGTGATTTTCTTACTGATGAAGCATTCAGTTGCCCGGCTGCGTGGTCATGGGTCGGTGGGCTGCCCGGCCATGCGCAGTCTGCAAAACCACACGCTTCACTTCGCAGCGAACGTCGTCGAAATGCGAGGATTTTGAGCTGGATTTGAAACCTGACGCAAACTAGCTTCTCTCGTCTAGGGTTGTAATACTGCAGAGTATATGGAAAACGACTGATCTGCACAATGCAAGAACGTGAAATCGCTTAAAAATATCTTAATTCCACAAATAAAGAGTCTCGAGAGGAGCTTTTCGGATGAAGACTATTCGATCTGGAAGCAGTTTTAGGTCATTTGAGAGCGAACTGGAAAAAAACCTTTCCCCTGTCTTCAACTGTAAGCTGAAAGCCAAACATATTGAAACTAAATATTTTTGCTCCACAACAACCAACGTAATTTTTTTTTTTGAAGAGGAGCGGCAAAACCGCCATTGCACGTCACAAAGGCTGCGTGCGTTACGTAAGCTTCCGCGAGCGCATCTCTTTCAAGAACGCGGAACCAACTTCCTCGTCTACGGCGGAGAAAGAAAGTACCCACAAGCACCGGGCGTCTCTCCTCTCTGTCGTCTTCACCGATTTATCGAACGCTGCTGTGACCGGTCGTTTCTGGCAAGGCAAGGGAAATAAAAACGCCCTGAGCGCAAATTCTTTTGCTAAGCTGCTTTATGACCTTTTGTCATGGTCGAAATGGCAGGTCACCAGGACGGCACACTCCGCTGCTCGGTATTTTTCCATTAAGAGCTAACTAAACGCAATTTTCGTCTCGGGCCGACGATAAATCCTTTCGTTCCCTGCACAGTGCGTCGAGGATGCGTCGGTGAAACGCGATGCTTTGCCACATAATGCAAAACGATTTTATGCAAGTAATAATGTCATTGCAATGAGCGAGAAGGGCAAGCGCTGGTTGGACAATCATGCAGCTGCTGGATGAGTCCGGGTTTTTCACAGCACTTATGCACATTAGTGCTTAACAAAAGGATAAAGGGGAGACGAAGACAAACGGTCCAGACCGAAAAATGCAGGAAGCGAGAAGGCCCACGGGTATTAACTTCAGGGACAGAAACTTTTGCGTCAAGTCGCGGTCGTGAGAGGTTAGTTTGTGAGCGTCGGGGGGAGATGAAAAAGAAGCTTCGACATAATAAAGCAACGTAAGCCTAAGTGACAGGACGTAGGGAGGCCCGGTAGAGAAAACAAGCAGGTTAAAATTAATTAGTTTGAGGTGTAGTTTGTGGAGAAAACTTCAGCTTGAGCCATAAAAGGGTCACCGACGTATCTGCAAGACCCATTTCAGAGCCCTGCTCAGCACACAGTGGTGGAAGAGGCGGGATGCAAGCGCATCCCCATAAGTTTTTGACTTGTCGAAAATCCGGGCAAAATGGCACTCTCGCTCCCCGAAAATTTGCCTGCCTCTACACCTATGCCAGTAGAGGTAACAAAAGACTTAGTTCTCTGCAAATGCCCGATTTGCCGGGGATCAAAACCTCGTTAGCACAAATGAAACTTTGGATGTTAAATGACAAAGGATTAAAACTTAGTGTTAAGCCACATCTGCAAACACTGGGTGGTTATGTGAAGTCACAAACGCAAGGTATGCTCTCATTGCAATTTTGGTGAAACTTAGGGTTGATTTAAGCGACATTACGTACATGACTTCAAATTTACAGGAAAAAATAATTTCAAAGACAGGCTTCCAACTCACAAATTAACAAAACTTCGAGACAACTGCAGCCTTCAAATCTCCCGGAATCGATGAGGACATACCCGGTGTAAGGAACCTTGCTAGCAAGAACTACAAGTAAGCCTCGCTAATAATAACCAGCTGATTCTGAATCCTCGCACAAAGTTGCCTGGCTCTACACTGTCTGCGTCTCAAATCACTAATTTCTATGATCGCACACATCCACAGGTCAACAAAATGTCAAAAAGAAACGATACATTGGCAGGCAGTTGGCGATTTTCTTGCATTGACATTTTGGGACAATGATCACGCTGAGGCACTGCGGACTCTGGCTGAGGTGATCTAACATCTTTGCAACCTACTATTTAAGCGTTGTCGAAGCGCGAAGTCGCCCTAGACCCAGCAATTAATCGTCCATGAAATTACCGGGTAAGCAAAGTCACTGGCACGTGCCCGGCAACTGACTTCACAACCCAGAACCAAGTCAAAGCGCTCTTTAAGCGTTTCTGGTGTAAAGAGAAGGCACGGTCGTGGATGCAACGCCAAGCGAATTGGGCGATTTAACAAGATGTTGTCTTTCGTTCGCCGGAAGGCAGACTGAGCTCAGAAAGCGAGCAAGGATGATAAACCTGTTCAAGACGCTCCGCTGGTTTAAACAGAACGTCGAGTGATGGGGATACGCGCAAGCGGGTGAGGCCAGGATAAGTTGTGATTTGTGGGAGCAGCGCAATGCAATCGGTAAGAAATTAGAGAAAACTTTTAAACGACTGAACAGTCGCCAGTTTTCGTCGAACTTACAAGTCTTAGACACTTTAACAAATAGCGAATAGTTTTCAAACCATTATTAATGTAATGGCATACTATGTTGCAAGTTTCATAAACTTTCGGCTGAGTGCGCGGCTGCATTTACTTCTGCGGTGCGTGTGTTTGATAAAACTTTAAATACAAAATGTGTATGTTCTTTTGTGGTTTAAAAGTGACGCGGACTTAAGATGAGACCCAAGTCAGAATAGTCTATCCGTCCAATCAAGGAATTGCAAGCACTGGAATGGGCTTCCTTCTCGTTGATGGTTTAAGAAGTGGGGGCAGAAAAGCCGCAGAATAATGAGTGACCGTGTGAGTTACTGTAGCAGCCCTTCCCACCAGGTTGCGACTCCAAAGCAATACACAAAAATACACGGCCGCGCACTTGACGGGAGAGCCGCATAACCCTGCAGGAGAGGGACGCAACGACAACGTGGTAGCAATGTTGAAATTTTCTCAGGGGCAGGTGAGGTTATCATCGCCGTGAAAATATAACAGCAGGCTGTGCAGACGTGTAAGACACTGCTGTGGCTGACATTTCACAGAACAATCCCAGAGATTTCATTGCTTCAACTTTTTAAAATTATTACAAAAAAACGAAAGTGCAACAGTCTACAAAAAGGTTTTCCATCATCAGTTATTTAATGCTGCAGCACAAGCAGTTTGGTGTCCATCTCTTCTGCAGGCACGGTGACTGGTGTGCTAGGGAAGTTAAAGAAAGAAGCCATAGGGTGTAAAACAAACTTCTGTGCAAAAATCCAATGCATTTACGGTAAAAATTGAGCTTAACCAGCCGAATATGGTGGAAAACAATCCACGCCGACGTTGCTCGCAATGCGTTGTTAACTTGGAAACGCAACAATGGAGGTATTGACGCAGCAAACGCACCTGCGGTCGATATTTCCTCTATTTGGTGGTTTCAAGTATCAGTCTAAACCTGGTGTTATAATCAGTTGAACATATGGAAAAACTCTTCCTTGCGCAGCGTCACTCAGGGCAGTAGTGAAAGTTCATGGAACTGGTTTAACGATAACTGCTGGCGACATAACCGCGATTCCCTCCCACCTCACGATACCGCACCGCCTCGGTGATATGTCAGCGAGGTGCGCGGAGGCCGAGGAGCGAGTTACCGTCGCGAGCGTCACACCATTGAGCGGAAGTTGATTGCGGAGACGTCATCTGCAGTTGTTTTCATTCCGTGACGCGACAAAAGAGTGGAGTTTGTCGGACATCACTGTGTGGTGGTAAAATGTTCTCAAATAACCAGGTGTTCCATGACGCTTTCAGCGTCTAAACCCCACTAGCTTAGCACCGGGTGGATGGATCACCTCCAGTCAGTGCACTCTCCATTCAAGCAGAGATACTTTCCCCTTCCTTGCTGGACCACCATCGGTTGGTCTGGGTTAACACTGAAGCACACACCCTTCTTTGCCAACTGTAGTAAAACTCATTGAATTCCAAAGCAACAACAACGCCAGAGAAAAATCTAGGAAATGATTGAAAACGTTTTGGATGAACCAGTTGGTTTATTCTGCCAATTGTAAGGAAGTAGCAGGTGGGCAGTTTGCTTAGGAAGGACGTGAACGAACTGCTTGTCGCATGTGATTACTTAGAAACATGAGTGAATACTTTTACGAAGGTAAAATGAGCAGTTTGAGCCTTCGTGCCTGAAATATATAACACAATTGCAACTATGCATTCAACATAAGACGTTCTACGTTTTCAGGTACCAACTAAATACACAAAAATGTAACAGACTACTTTCAAGTGAAACGTTTCTGATAAAAACAGGTCAAGAATGTGCGCTTGCTGCGTTTCGAACAGCCTTTTGGGAGCTTGTCCACTTCAGGTAAGCACTAGCTTGTTCTGGATTCCATTTATTCGAAGCGTGTACCATATCACACCCACAGCGCTCAATACGTCATACGTTTAGTTGTGTGACGTCACTGCCGAGTTTTTCGTGCGTCTGACTTTTTCCGCATGTCGATATTTTTCACGATCAAGAGATGGGCTGAATAGCAAAAAAGCACAGCCGGCCATTTCATGATCACGACACACACATTTTTCGTTAACACAGAACTAACGGGCGACGCTAAGCGCAAGTGCGCAATGAAACATACAATTGCGATCACCCTTGTTGTGTCTTGATGCTGAAACGCAAGCACTTGTATCGCACACGCACCCTTATGTTTCGCGGAAATTGTCGCGGTCGAGGGTTTCCCGGCTGGGTTGAACACAAAGGTGAAAGACAGACTGCGACCCACAAAGTTTGCCGTTTTTGTGACTTGTCTAAGTCGATACACGATTAACCTGATTCTGGCGAACACAAATCAAGATGGGAAAGATACACACATTTGCAGAGTACACGTTGGGATCGGTAGCTTGCAATGTTGTAGCATTCAATGCATTTTAGAATGAGTTGCATGCACAACTGTATCGTTCAAGAATAATTAAGAAACTTCACTCGCAATAATTAACTTTGTTTTTCATTTTTCCCCACAGATACAAATCAAGCGTGGACAACGTAACAATGGTGGCAGGAAAACCATCACCTGTCAACCAACTTAGCACGCTACACTCGGTGGTAAGTTCAGAATTGATAAATTTGTGCCAGGCGCAATCGAAGATAAGCCTGTACAAGTCTTGTCAGAACAGTGAAAAAATCTCCACGGCTACAATTGCAAAATGCCATCTGATTCAGAGAATGAAAACTGCGAAGTTAGCATCTCCCTGAATGATCTTAATTATGGACATGATAGGTAACAAACATAAACATTTCAGATTTTCCTCTAAAGATAAATAATTCTTGAATATATACATTTTAATTTCAAATCTTGTATGGAAGTAATACAACACACCCAATTCTCCCCATTAACGCACATTATTCTGAAGTAACAGTACCAATTGAGTCCCATCATGCAATTCAGTGAAGAGCTTGCTGCTGTACACAATCAACTGGTTTATTAAAATTCTTGGATACCTTAAGAAATATGCACACATCAGGTGCATTTGTTTAGTTGAACTATTGAGGAGACAGCAGAACGAATTCAATGTTTTTGATGGAGCTACACTGTAGAGATCATAACACGGTGTGATATACTGTATTAGATGTACAGGTCTCTATTCCTAGGTCTTTTTTACCTATCTCTGTGGTCCATTTGAAAACTGCACTAAGACCCACCCACTGGTTGAGCAACGCTGGGGCAATGCAAGTGTATGAGGCTGTTTCTTCCTGGAAATCACTTTTAACCCCTACATTTGTATTGCATGCCTGCATTTTGCCCTGAAAAAGCAATGATTTCAGGATGCTGTCCTGACAAAAAGTTTGGCATTCAGCAGCCCACTGTTATACACACTGAATAGGCAGTGGTATAAGATTGTGAAGAAAGCGAAAAACAGCTTTGCCACCCATAAGCAATTCAGCATACTTACCCCAGCTCTTTCCACCTCTTCCCAAGACGGTTTTGTCTGTGGGATTCCACAAGAATATGAGGAAGTCTGACCATTTCTGCTTGGCAGAGTTGCAACAGGCCTGGACACGACCCACACTACCATCATCGCTGCTTGCAACGCTTCTTGGCATTTTTGCAAATTAGACTTAAACTTGCTAAGATTAAATCTGTGTTCTGAAAAAAAAACAACCATTTCAGATAAAGACTTAATTTTACCTGTAGTAAAGCACCAAGTTGGTGTACTAACAAAGTTATAAATGAAGGATGAAGTTCTCATTTTTAGAAGAATACTAGATTACAGTTTTTCTACATATGAAAGAGCGAACGAAACAAAACGCTTTTCATGCTCTTAAAATCAGGGTTTCGGATTGGAAGATTTTTGGGTGGAGTCGGAGTCAGATTCCTAAGAACACTAAAGTCGGACTTGTATTTTTTTTTATTCAACTTTGGAAGTTCAATTGAATCATTTTCTATATTGCACTCCTAAGTTAGGAATCCTAAGTGGTGCCTGATGAAATGGTACAATTTCTTTTGAAATTTTTATTGAAACAGAGAATTCTTGCTGAGCACCATGATTTTCATTGGTTGCTAGAAAATTCTTGACAGCCAAACTTCATTCAAGTTATGCTAAGGAGTTGGAACTGCAAATTTTGGAAAAGTTGGAGTTGGAGTCAAGTATTTTACCTCTGACTCTGCAACCCTGGTTAAAATAATGAAAAAAAAAAGTTTTGCAATCCTGTTTAACTTCCATATCAAAGAGTAACTTACTCTCCAAATGACACTGAATTGGCCTAAGTGTGGTTATAGAGGCTTGTGTTTGCTTTGAATTTACATGGATAACACCTTCATTAAGTACGAATGAAGGGAAATTTATATATTTGCAATGTACATCAGTTACGTCTCTGCAACCCAAGAAGCAAAAACTTGACTGTGAGAAGAAACAGGATTTCCACAACTATGAACTCAACACAGAGCTATCTCATACTGTGCATTCACACATTCTAACATTTCGTAATGTGATATTGAGTTTTGTTTAATGAATAAGTTTTGCGTGTAATAAAAATCAGTGTCTATAATGCATTTCCACTCAAAACCTCGCTTGCTATCTGTGTTCAAATCCTGGTTTTACCCAGTTTTTTGAAAAGGAAGTTCATTATTTTCTGTAACTGTTGAATATTCATCAAATGACGTCCCATTTGTCTACTACTCAGACATTCCCATATTTACCAAAAGTATACAGCAGCTGGTTTTCTTTAATGCATTTATGTATGCTTACTGAAATAACAAATACAATGAAATGCTACTATTGGCTTATCCTTCATTTTTCATCAGTTCCTGTAGTATGATTGCTAAATGACGCTAGCACCAAGTTATATGGAAACTAACTACCTGATTAAACTATAAAAGCTGCATTAAAACTTACAATGCAGTTTATTTCTATTAAATTTTTGGTGTACTCTCATCTTCACTAAAACATTTTTTGTTTTTACTCACATCTACATTTGTTAATTTCTGCAGCCCTTAGCTTTGATACAATGTTTCCATCCATCTTGCTCAGCATAGGTAACCCTACTCCCTCGACAAGGTGATATGTAATATAGGCATTAGTTTCGGAGCATTTTATTTGAATAAGAGCTGATGATGCCTACTATATACTCTGTAAGATCTTAGTGTCTGATTCTGTGCTGAGAAAGGATTTTTTTCCTTAGTGTAGTTTCTGAGCAGGAATACCATACACACAAAATTGTTCAGAAACATTAAGACTTTTCACATTTCAGGACTGAGGATATGTGGAGTTTGATGAAATTAATTTCCTATTTCAAAAAATTTGCTCATTGATTCAACTTTACTCCCTTGGTGGAGACTGGTTACTTGAAAACAGATGTGTGCAACCCATTGCAAAGTGAAGAAAGCAGAGTGCAGTCAACTAATTCCTCAAAATCTTGAAGTGAACCTACATTTTTAATTATTTGACAATGCTTTGTTTTTAACAGGTGATTTCCCTTTCTAAACAACTTCCAATCAATAAATTTCTATCTTATGAATATAATTTTAATACCTCATACAGCTGTATTTTTTCTTTTAGTTTACTTCAAAGTATTTGCAAGATATTTGATACTAAAGACATTACATGTATGCATCAAATAATGACCACTGTTTTTCATGTGCGCATGACATCACAGCTATGAAGAAAACAAAACAAATGTTGATTTTCAGCAAGAACACAAGTAATTGATGCTTGTTGCTAACTTAATCAGGTTAACAAGATGATTATTGTAAGAACCTAAGGATGCTCTTTATTTACAGGGAAGTTAGTAATTGTGACTTTTTCAATTGTTGCCGTCTGAAAATTTGTGGTCAACTCTGACCGCAACCAGGGATATCTAGACCTGGGCACAACCACCTTGCATCTACCTGCACATCTGCCATGATCCATTGTAGTGGCTTCTCCAGTTCTGGACCACCTTGCAAGCAGAGCCTCACTAAACGCCACAATCTTGAATAATGATTTAGCAAAAAAAGTCACAATCAAAGCTAATCCATAATGAAATGTGCCAGGTAAACACAGTAATGGCCATGAACAAGCACTGAAGCAATGCACCAATACTATTGCATTCAGCCATTGTCATGCAGAAGCTTTGCATAATGGGAGAAAATGGAGATTTGTAGAAGGCATCAGACAATTGAAATGAGCAAATAAACAAATTTGGCTAGAGAAGCACACTGTTAAACAAAATCACATTGTTTCCAATCAAGGCATGAAATGTTGATGAAATATGATGTGGGCAAACACTTTCATTCCTTGGGGATGTAATGCAAAGTATGATATGCACTGTTGAATATAAGCTTGGAGGCACAGACTACCAGACTATGTACAATGTACATAGATTAGCATGCAATAAGCATGAAGAGGATGTTTTTACTGCAGTGAAGCTCTGGGCAAATGTGTCTTGAAGTTGATTTGCAGCACAAGAAAGTTTTCACCTGTCTGTGAATGTCATTATCATCATTTAATGAGGCATTAGGTAATACACCAAGATGTTTGACTTGTTCAGCAAACACCTATGCCAGGGGTGGGCGAACTTGTTCAAGAGAAGTCATTTGCAGAAAACCACAATCACCAGCGAGCTGCAAAATCAGTTTGCAGTTTCAATACAAATGCAGTATGGTAGAGAATGCAAGTTTTGCATAGATTGACCTACAGTATTTGAAACACATTAAACACATTATTTACCAATACTAGGTTTTTGTTTGATTTGCTAGTGTCTGAGTCTGGACAATGCATGTGCAAGTTAATTCTTACAAGTATTCATTTGTTAGGGTTGCACAATGTTTTGACGTTATGAACTTCATTACAGAGAATAAAAATTCACAGCAATAATGTCGTTCTAAATACAGAAATGAGTGATACAATGGTCTTTTAAGTTCTTGGACTGCAACCTGTCACTAAAACTCAATTCCAGAGGAGCATTTACTGAAATCTTTGAGCCAGATCTGCTTGCATTTCTGTCAGTTTCATTTATGCAACAGACAAGTTTGTGACAAACAGTGAACTGAACAGCCATCACCAACTACATTAACGATGAATGGATTTACAAGGAATACAAAGCATGGTTTTTATTCCTGCAAATTGTCAAATCTGGCTTGGAACTCCTCCAGTAGTCTTGCAATATATTTTGGTATTCTTTCACTCTGTGATCTGCAACTGCTTCTTCAAAAAAAGCCTTCGTTCTCATTCTGACACTGGGAAATAGACAGAATATTTTTGAAAATATCTCTTTGAAAAATTTTGATTTGTTCTGGAAACTTAAGTAGCCTAGCTTGAGCATTAGATTCACTGTTTTTGTTATCAAATCATATAGAATCCTTGGCAACTAACCTTACAAATTAGTGTAAACAAAATTGATAAATGAAACAAACATTGAGTATGAGACGACAACTTGCTATCAATTTGAGATATTGCTATTCAGCTAGAAGGGCTATGCGAAACATGTTGGCGAGCTTCTTGTAGTGCACAAGCCGCAGTTCGCCCACAATTGACCTATGTTATTCAGGTAGACAACTGGTATAACATTCTGTTCTATTTTTAGGGAGAAAAAGTACACCGATCGTGTTTTTGCAAGTAAAAACAATTTCAGTGGTCAGCAGCATCATCACAACATACTATGTATTGAGGTGTTAAAGACTATTGCATCATCATGATGCATGCATGTGACACCATGCCAATGGAGTGCCCTCAACAATGCTACAACCAAACACACAAATTTATCATCAGCAAAAATCAGGCCCATTCATGTCAAGCCTGTTATTAAATTTGTAAGTGTTCACATTAAGTTAACTGGTCAGGACAATTGGTGCCTTGATTAGAAACTATGCTTTTGTTTAATGACGGACCACTTCATCCAACTATTTTAAATATCTATTCATTTCAACTCTCTGATAGATTGACAGATCAACATTTTTCTCTCATTATGTAATACTTATGTATGACGATGATAGAATGCAATAGTTCAGGGCATTTATATCTGTTTGTTCCTATTCAGCATTGACTCCATGCACCAACTAACATGAACACAGGCTACTATGTGATGCTTTGTGCATATGTATATATTTTTGTATCCTTGTGTTCTTTCAAGTAACTTCTATGATATGAACAATGTCTCTCAGCCAAGCACATAAGAAAATTATCTTTTTATATCATTTACATATTTGTCACAGACACAGTCATGGTCCACGATATGGACGATATCATCATGCATGATAAAAGAACACAAGCGTACAGAAAGGCTTATGTATAATGCTTCACAAAGTATTACTTGATATATTTGGCCATTTAAAACATCAAGAAATTTCTGTTGAGACCTTCATCTAAGCATTGCTTCCTGTCGTTGCAGAGCAAGGTTGGTGTACTAGTGGCATTTTTATAAACAGGACAACTACTAGTTTTTTTCTGAATTAAGCAGATGGCATTTAAAGCACCGACAAGTTGGCCATTTGGAAAATCACTTTCCACTCACTACACTTGCTACTTGTTAGCGTGCTAGCGTCACAGCCATCACATTCAATCCAAGGATGCTCATAATGAGAATTATATGCTTTGTAGAGATATTTGCCATATGGACATGACATTTTTACCACTACATGAAGAGCTTAAAAAAACAATTTTCAGTGTATTTCACTTTTCTTAGTTTAATTTGACTTGGTATTTTTAATTTCAATGCAGAAATAACCAAATTTCTACAACATTTGTTGAACAAGACAGGAAACAATCCAATGCCCTAGACAGCTAATACTGCTATGCATGTAGATGCTGCTACCGAATGTGACATGCATGGAAAATCACGTGTCACTGTCTTGCACATATACAGCATGTCCCTCAAAGGTTCAGGTACAGTTTAAGAAGTGCCAATGGAAAAGTAAGAACAAACAGATTTCAGANCAAGATATACTGTATATTGCAGAATATAAGGCGTGCCGGATTAAAAGGCACATTAATCTTCCATGCACGAAGTTACAGATCAACAGGAACAGAGTTTTGTGGAAAAAGCAATTCGGTCTCTTGATGTAAACTTCTCTCAGCCACTCGCCTATCTTCTCGTTCATCCAGCCCTTCAGGTTAGCCTTAATTATGATGTTGGTCACAACAAGTGCTTTCTTTTTGAAGCACCTAACCAATGTAGCCATAATGCTCCAACAATCCATAATGCTCCAACAATCCATCAGGTCACTTCATCAACACATCAGGCACACTGTCAATTTTGAGAAAATTAAAGACTTTGAAGTCTCATAGCCCGAAAAATACAGTATGCTGAAATTTAGCTGATTGGCAAAAGAGTATGAGGCCATGCAAGTAAAAACAAACGAAATAATGAAAATAAGTGAGAATGAATTTGTCAAGGTTTGTATGGGAATACCGCTACTTCACATGGCAGCCCAAATTTNAAAATGCCTAAATACTACATTTATCATTATATTCCAGACATTATATATTTATAACACAACTCATCTTGAGCATGGCAACCTACTGTGATGTTTTCTATTTAACACCTTGGCGTCTGGGTGGTTTTGGCGATTTTCGCAAAAAAAACAGCAGTTTTCGATTGCCTTACCAACGCCTTAGCTCCTCCGCCGATTGCGCTAAAGAGCTGTTCAATGGCTCAAACGGATCGGTCAGTCTAGTAGATTGCACTCG
>JGI24159J19872_10000703_pt1 | contig 32355 bp, 21 predicted proteins | sample Ectturendosymbi4_FD_19872 | JGI IMG/M metagenome (IMG submission 19872) | reverse complement strand
TAAACACAACTGCTGTTTTTCCATTGTGGGAATCCTTCCAGACAACAGGGCTGGGCAATTGATTTGGCTCGAGTGCTACTTTGAGAAAGTCGCGTTTAGCGAAGGGCCATGCCTTCTCATTCGATCGTGAAATAAATAAATAAAACAAAAAGATAATGGTACACAGAAAAGGTCATATTATAATTGTTCTTGTGCAAATACGTTTTATCCAGCGCAAGCAATTCAGTGAGACAAATCTAGTTCCAAGTTAGCAGCAGCACTAACATTTAATGTAATACGTTGAAGGAATTTTTAGTTTTGAAGATTTTTTGTGAATGCTTCCGCGGACCAGTGAAAACGCTGTGACAGGCTCAGGGATGTAGTGCTAACGAAAAAGGTCTGGGAACGCACCCAGAAAAGGCCATAATCAAATTTTCAAACCCATTTTTGAAGGAAAACTTGAAAAGGTGTGGGAACGAGGTTCCCACGCGTTCCCGCCCCACTACACCCATGCGCAGGCCATTTGTGACCATCGGGCAGGTAATTGCCCACTCCTGGATTAACCGCGTTTAGCGCCTTTTAGCGTTGGGCCTACTGCTTTGGAAAGCTCATTCTTTTTGGGATAGACTGTTGACGAACCAATAAGATCATAAAGATGGCTTAGCCACATGCATTTCATTTTTTATTCAGTTAGCTCTCAAGCTTCATCTACGGAATTCTGCAAATTAGCTTCAACTTGAAAAATCCTGTTGATGCCAATGCAACGAAAGTTCGAGAAGCACCCACATGTGAGGCAGGATGAAGTGTGATATGAACACAGCTAGAATCAAGCCTCAATATACATGACTTCAGTAATAAAATATCTATATTCACTCCAGGTTGCTTTATTTACTATTTAAAGGCCATGTGCGTGATATTCAAGTTTCCATATCTTCATCAGGTTTCAGCCGCTTGTAGATTTAGAGTTCTTGCAGCTCATAGCGCTTTTACAAATAGCAGTGAAGCACCAAAACATTGGAATTCACTGCTTTGACATTAGCGTGAATATTCTATTAATTTTTCTTTAGTCTACTCGTTTAATCTTTGCGCAAAACACAGTTGTGCTGCATTTTTGAAGAAGAAGCCAGCTCGCTAAAAATGACCAACGTCTTCTGTCATTCATTGCCTTTGTTACCGTTGTTTTATTGCAATTATAGAAAGGGTGTAGGTACAGAAAATATATCTTACCTTTTCCTGATATGTTGGTCTACAAAAATACGGACTCTTTCGTGAAAGAGGTTGAATCAAGCTTGCATTTTAGTTTAACAAATTCTGGAGACGTCCAGTGGCGTAACTAGAGGTTTGAGCCAGGGGGGGCAAAGCTTAGCTGAAGAGGAACTACTGGTCAGCATAGGGGGGCCCATTGGCCAAAACTGAGAAAAAGGTTAAGAAATGATAGTGAATCTCTCGATGTCCACACTAGATAAAAAAAGAAAAACCCTGAAAAATGCAAAAAAACAACAAATTAAAAACACTTAATATCAAAATGTCAACTAAAGGGGCTAGGGGGCCCAGTTTTTACATTTAGCTTGCAAGGGGGCAGCTCGCCCCTTGCCCCCCGTCAGTTACGCCACTGGCGACGTCTCTGTCCACGATGTAGCACCTATGAGCTTTCGCAATTCGAAGTTTCTTGGTACGATCCCTCGCTTGCAAAACCAAACGCCGAAATTTTGCCTTCCAAACAAAACCCTAGCCCATCAATAATTGTGACTTTTCGAAATTGATTTGTCAAGATGTTTATACTATACAAATCGTCATCTTATACTCTGATTCCCTGATAAAAGATCGTTTACTATAGTAAACAGGAAGAGAAAATCCCGCAGGTTTTTCAACCACATCACATCCACTCGAGGTAGAAGTTCAAACAAATGCTAAGCCAATGATTTTTGAGGTCTCATGAACTTCGCTTGACGGAGGAAACATGCCAAAAACTAGAAAGTTAAGCGCACAGCAATAACTTGTATAACACACTATCGCCGAAGCTGCTCGGCTTATCAGGTTTCGATAGAACGGCAAACACGCTTGAGCAGTTTTGCAAAGAGCTCGTCGAGGTGAGGCAAGCTGGACTCGCGCTTTTTACGACAGGCGAAAGATATAGGAAAGATAAAACTCGCTTCTCCGACGTCGCAACCACACAAAGCCTACTTTGTGCTCAACGACAGCCCCGAGGTTTTCATTACCATCTCAGCGAGTCAGCTTTTTTCTCTTTGGTGTTGTCCCAGCCCCGCGGGCTGGTCGAAAAGAGTTTTTCAGAACCTTTCAGTGTTGTTTGGCGAGGTCATTACGTCACTTGCTGATAGTGCGCATGCGCTAATGTGAGGCTGCGTTTTCGACATACCATTCGTCGTATGGTTCATACTTAGCATACCGGCCACGGAGGAGTGCTGAAGACTTGACGAAAAACTGAAAAATAAATCAGAATACAACACACTGATGATTTGCAATTGTTGACAACCGTCTTCGTGACGCATTGTGCTTTTGGTAAGTGTTATTTTCTTCATCCTGTGCCGCTTGTAGAACGAGTTTTTAAGCGCCGAAAAAGCACTGATTCTGTGCTCCCACGGCAAGTTATGTCAGGCATGTGTGGTTTTTGATTCAGGCATAGCGGCAGTGAATGACTTCAGTTTTGACGGTCTCGATTGTGCGATGCAGCTGTAGAAAAGCGCAAGGACTCTGTTTTGTTGATGATGTATGTCGCAAGCTAGTGTATTCAAGTAACCCAAGTTTAGTAAAGAATTAAAAGAAAAGTCAAAATGAGTGATCTTGTTGCAGCCTACTAGGACGTGTTACAACTCGTATGTGAGCTGTTAATAAAACTTGTCTGTGACTTGAAGGCGGACATTCCAAAGTGCAAAACAATGGACGAATTGCATTGTTTGCCAGTTTTGTGGCCTATTATTGTCTTGGCTTTGTTTAATTGTTTTGCATCTTTGTTGAATCAATCATTCCAGTTGCTCTGTGTGTCTGCGTATCGAGAAGATAGTTCTTGTCATGGCATGCCATTTAAGCTAATTTTTTCACAGCCAGGCGTAGTCATGGCCGAAATATTTTTGGTACTGACTGACTGGTATTGCAAAGGAAAACCAAATAGATCTAGATTTACACATTTATACAAAGATGTATGAAAATGTAGTTTGGCTAACCTAATGTGTGCTATCAAGCAATGCAGGAGGAAATTATGAATAGAAAGTAGTTAAGATTGGTTATTTCTCAAGCCTGGCTAATGAGAAGGTTCTGTGTATGAAGTTAAAATCAGAATTCTAGTTGAGACATTTGTTAAGTGCATTCCATTCAAATAACTGCACTGCACAATGTTGCAAATCTGGAATATTCTCATGTTCAACACCTTTAACCCTGGTTAACTATCACCAGGCTAGCTTATTTCATGTGGAGCCTGAACACTGCATAAAAATGGTAAGATATATATAATTTTGAACTGAACTCTGCTATTTAAGATATAGTATCTTGTTGGCACAATTTGTTTTACTTTTTATGAAATCATTTAAAGAGGTTTCATTTGATTCAGCTTGATGAAAAACTGCAGTACATTTAACAAACATTTTTATGCTGTTTATGCATAACCTACCTAAACACTTTCAGTTGGCAGTGATGCTAAAACAAGCAAAAATATGTAACCTACCTAAACACTTTCAGTTGGCAGTGATGCTAAAACAAACAAAAATATGTAGTGTCAATGATGTTCTGTTAATCATGTGTAACATGGGGCTCAGGTTGAAACCATTATATTTTTCTTGATCCAAGTCTTCAAAGCACAACCAATTCATTTGCATTGGCTAATGCATGGGTTGCTTCTGAATATTATTTCTAAATTAAGTGAAGTTTTAGCAGTTATATGAAGATAATGCTCCAACTTTTTGTCATCTGCATAAGAGCTCTCTTTCACCTACAAATATTGAGTGGTGCCAACAGCCTAAGACAGGGGTGAGCAATTAATTTGGCTTGTTGGCCACTTTGAGAAGGCTGCATTTAGTGGAGAGCCATGTCTTGTAATGCAAACAGAAGTCTTGGTTCAAGTTAGCCTCAGCACTAAAATGTAGTGTCATGTGTGGAAGAAATTTGATATTTAAATTTTTTCTGCGTGCTTGCTTTCACAGGCCACATGTGGCTTGCAAGCTGCTAATGGCCCATCCCTGGCCTAAAAGTATCTAACTGTCCTGCAACTTCAAGCACCATTTCTTTACATAACAGAAAATAGCTTACTGCCTTTGTTGTTATGCATGTACCCCTTCAACTTAAACAGCAATGGCTGTCAACTCTTCGAATGCATTATGCATAGTGAGTGCATACCTTTGTCCTAAGATGTTGCAAGCAGCACCTTTATTGCAACACTGGTTTTGTCACTTTTTGTGTTGCAATTGGCTTATGCTTAGTCTATTTTTATATGCTGGCTTTCATTGTTATTCTGTGCAAGGTACATTTTTTTGCTGTTCTAAACATCTTAGCTCATTGATCACTCCACATTGAAAATCTACAAGTTTTTGGGGTTGCTTTCAATATCTGATTTTTTTACTTTATGCCTTAAATCACGTATCTAACTACAAGCAACCAAGTAAGTTTTTAACTGTAATACTGAGTGCCTTCTAACTGATCGTACCATTCAACTAACACCTACACTTTAATGCGCTATGACTAACCATTTTTATGCTCTTGTGTTAATCGATTATACTTGTGATATGGACCATTAGTGTGCAGCAGATACACAAATAAAAGCAAGGTATGCATTATGTGATGGACTTACTACAGAGACTACACAACAGCTGTATTCTGTGGTTTACCACTAAAAGCAAATTGTGTCTGACATGGGCAGTTTAAGGTAAACTTAAATCAACCTCATGGCCATACTGTTTGCTTGAACTGCTCGGGACAACTGTAAAAACTGCTGAGATTTTCAAAGTTTGCTTCAAAATTGACTTTCTATATTAAACAAGCGTCCCACTATTCAAACATTGACAGAGCTGCACGAGGTCATTCAGTGGCTTTGCTGCTGGCTTGACTGTTTTGCGCCGTTTGTCTATTTGTGATGAAAGAGGTGATACACGAAATTACTGCTATAGTGCATGTGCTAGTGTGTCTCCATCTTTAGCAGCATTTTAAACTTTCTCGAATTTTGACCCTGAGAAACAGCAACACCTGTCGCAGCTTGGAAAAATCTCCCATGTTCAGAGCGTATCGCATGTTTATTTGCTTTGCTCGGCCTGGTGCTATGGTTGCTTGATAACCTCTGGTGCATTTTTTTATTCATCTCCTAATGAAAATTTGTGCAGAAAGTTATTGTCTGTCTTCTCTGAAGGAATAAGTGAATTACCGTAGAGTTTGGTAGGATGTCTCCTGAAAGTTTTGTTCGTTCAAGTTTTTGTTCACTTATGCATTTGGAAAGTGCATTGTGAAATGTGCCAGTATTTTAGAGTTTCATGTCCCATTAGCTTACCATGAATTAAATCTCCTGTAACAATTAAAAGCAATCAGGAATATTGCCACTGCTTCAGAGAAAGCTCACTCGCAAAAAACCAGGCAGCAATTTTGCTCGCGGTAATGACCGTTTCAACGAAAGGATCGATTAGCATGCACATCGCGAGCCCAACCGCTCACGTTTATCGCGCGCAAACTGTGTAATTGGCTCACTGCAGATGAACATTAACCCTGTGCCTTTTTCATTTTTTCGCTTGATCCTTCCACCGCCAGACCACCTTTTCGGTCCCGAAGAGTCTCTCTCAATCGACTTCAAGTACCGGAAGATGTTGAAATTTAATATGCATTTGCGCGCTTGATCATTCGCAAACTATACCTTTCCGATTGAGGATCAAACTTAGGTGATTTGTTACTTTACGATCGCGTTAATATGTATGATTACCTCGACGCAGCCTCCTTAAGGTGTGTCAATGGCCTGTCTTTTCTCATAACTTTCTTAAAACAAAACAAAGGTTTTAATCGCAACTACGCGGTGAATGTATGGAATAAAATGGTTATTTTCGATTATCCAAAACGCACGTGTTGATTTTCCCTGTGTTCGCTGAATGTTGTAAGCCTGGAAGCACTCCATTTTGGTGCCGTATGCCAGCACCTGTGTAGCTGTTTAGCGTTTAAGCATTTTGCTTGTTTCTGGTGCCGCCCGAGAGACGACACGCGAAATACGCCATCATTGGTTCAGTGGCCCAAGACCCTGTCTGGTTTTCGTTCACTGTTTGTAACCTCATGTTTGTTGTTTGTTGGAAGACTGCATTGCCTCAGGCTTCGTGGAATGGTTAATGTTCTTACACTCCGTGCCTTTGTTTCGCATGCTAAGCTGTGAATATCCTGAAGGCGTCTACCTTTTCACTGCTGCGCTGTGCCCTTCCACATCACACACCTTTCGGCGTTAACTACGTGCTTGCGGTCCTAAACACACTTTTTTAATCAAACTTTGTTGTTTGATCGAAATGTTTTCAAATATCAAGCAGGTGATATGCATTTCGAATTATCGCAGGCCTCCAGTTGCGGAAGGTTCGTGCGCTCCAAACGAGTGCTTGATGCCGACCTTTCTTTGCCATTCGTACATGATGTCTTGATTTTCGTTCAGCGTACTTGAATGGAAGTTGAACTTAGGAATCAACTTGGTAAAACTCTACCATCTTAATGTAAAGCTACGTTCCTCCGAATACTTTTACCACATCCGTTGCGCTCTTGTGCGGTCGAACTTGCGCCGCAACAAAGTATGCGAAGACTGTATATATTGTTGCACCTGATGTGTGCGAACCCTCGTATGACCTTCACAACTTAAGTCAAATCCGTGGATAAGGCGTTCAAACATTAGATGCTGGTGTATCATCACAAAATTACGTCATGCCATGTCGGTTCAAATGGTTAATGTTTGCCAGGTTTCAGCGCGCTCTGCCAAGTGTTATGGCTATGGCCAGGTCTGTTAAACAGATGCTGGGTCCAAAAGGCAAACAAGTCGTCAGTTGGTTACCCACCTGTTGTATTTCGGAAATGCCTGGACTGTGCAGCACACTTCCTCTGTGGTATTTCATTTTTAGCCACGTAAATTCTCAATAGGGGGAAGATTGTGCTCCGAGCCAAGAATTGCGTACCTTTTCATTTTGCCTGAGCTGATGCAGCTTTGCTGTGTTTCGTCCTGCTGCTTGTTGTCGTCTCTGTTACAGGCGGTATTGATTTTTCGTTGTTGATAGCTGTTTGTTAATAACTTGTTGCACCGAGTACTTAATTGGTTTTATGTCTACCACAAAGCGAGATAAAACTGTTTGGCTGGTGCACAAACCAGTTTGACTCTGAAATCGCGTTTGAGTTACTGCGTAGATTATGCGGTAGTACTGTTGTGGTGTTTGCTGTTAGTTTTTCAGTTACGCGAGCTGGGACAAAACATACATTCATTGAATATATTTTTCTTGCATTGCAACACTACCTCGCACCGTGGTTCTTTTTCAGTGAGACGTTGCACAAGTTTGTGTCGGTCATTTGGTAAACTTCGTTTTTCAGAATCAAGCCTGGTGTTTTTTGGTATTGCTCGAAACACATGTAGCTTATTGGGTGAAAATACGCACGGCATGTAAACAACGTAGGAATCTTGCACATATCATTGGGAAGCAGTTACTACAGCGATGACTGTCAAAAAGTCGCATTGCATTAGTTTTTTCAAATGCACACTCACGTGTCGTTACGCCGCATTCGATTCACGTGATCTGAATGTGTGAAGTACCGCAAATGCAGAAACACTATAACCATTGTTTTGGTATGTCGTCCCTTTCAGGCAGTGCATGCTTTGTGGCAAATTTATCTTTTTTGCGGAATATGAATTTCATGTATTTTAGCTCTCTGTTATGCTTCTTTTTTTTAGCAACCACTTTTCGCATCTTTCTTTTGCTTGCACGCGATGCATGCTGGCTTCTGCTGCATCTCGTGATAGCACCGCCAGTTGGCACCGGTAAGAAATTTAAAGCAACTTTTTGTGAAGCTATGAATACTTGACCAATGCCAGTTTTTTGCTGACCGTTTTGAAAAGCGCATTCTGACGTTTAATCAGTCAGTTTTGTGTTTCAGGTTCTGCGTGATACTCAACTTCGTTTTTTCGAACCTGCCCCAACTCACCCGCCACCATAACGTCCGTTTCAAACTTCCATCAGCAAAACGACCTCGGTGGGGTCGCGGCGCCCGCCAACCCTCCGCTGCTACAGTCGACGGCCGACAACTCCGCTACCCCTGCCTCCCTTCCCGCCTCCACAGCCCCCGGCCTCATGGTGAGCCCGGGCATGAACTCGGAAGGACACTCACCAAGCAACGATGAAAAGTACGATTCCTTCGGTTTTGCCTCGCCAATGGCTAGATAGCATCTTGATGTTTGTGTCTATGTCTACGAACCTCTGTAATCCTTATTTGGGAGTGCAAGCGCTGATTTCTGCTCAAACAAGAACGTTTCATGCGTATGCTTGCGGTTCCCAAAACAAGTGATGTTTTCGCCATCGTTTGTTCAACATGCAGCCACTTGATCATACTTACGCCAGTGTAAAAGGAGTAAAATGGATGTAAGCTTTTGTTTTGTCATGCTATTTTGGACTTTGCATCAGTTACTGTCAAGAAACGATGTTTCTGGTAACTTAAATCTATAGACAATGGAGAACAAGGAACTTGTATTTCAGTCACGGCTTATACGAACCAAGAGTTCATTCAGATATGACCCGTGCAATTTTTTCCTGGTTTTGTCGAGAAAGCTACGCTTTCCTGGCTCTGTGGAGGCAGGTCAGTCGTAAGAAATCCCTTTCACCCATCGCTCAAATTGGCAGCGCGCGATCAGTTGCGCCTGACGCAACGGAGCCTCGGGGCGTTCACGATTACCTGCCTCGCGTGTGTCGGCGCCGAAGTCGTGATTTCTGCTCAATCAAGTTGTCTTGTGATTCCCTGTAATTGCGACAGTTTGAAACTCGCGATTAACGAAAACGATGGCATGTAGTGACCTGCCAATCTTGACTTCTGCAATTCTCAATGCTCCGGACCTGTCCATATTACTTGATAGCTGACAGTGGAGCTTGCCGAAAAAGCGTGCGCTTGTAGTTAAGGAAGGATGAGAAGCATCAGCTGACGGGCCTGCTTGCCGGATGTTGGCCGCATAAAATGAAACTGTAGGTTCGCTTTCCGTATGTTCTCTAAAGTTGGAAAGAAAATTCACCTCAGAACTAAAAATGTAGCCGTGGCAAAGATATTTCATTTGCTTTTATCATTAAGCTATCAAATGTGTTGTTCGCCACTGGCTGAAGTGTGGAAGCTTCACCTCGAGTTGGTTTTGTTGACCCAGGACAAAAGCGCTTATGTACCCGTACAGTTGCGAGTAATAATTGCGCCACACGGATTTATGTTCGGTAGTGTTAACTTCAAAAGCTTAAAGTGTGTTGAGCCGAAATAAGATCCTGTGCAGTAGCTTGTGGGTTCTGGTTACAATTGTTATCAGCCCGAGAAACGCTACCACTATTATACTCTGCGGCTGTTGATGGCGCGCTCAATAATGACTTGTTGTAGGAATTTCGAAGTGAAGTGCACTTTGTTCGACAACAGTTCTAGTTTGCCGACAACAGTTCTAGTTTGCTTGCCAGTGCGACTGAGGCGCGAGCTGTTTGGTTAGCTGCAGTATCAAGCTTACAGCAAATGTTCGTTGTGAGATATAACCTGGACAGAGACAGCTGAAGAAAGCCAGTGTGTTGATGTTTCTTTGCCAGAACCTCGTATAGCTTTTATTTAACGAAATAAATACGTAATTCACCGTTTATGGTCGAACAAGACCAGATTTGACTGGACAAGCGCCAATACTAGGTTCTCCCATCTTAGTCTGGAGGTGCAGGCACCGGGCAGGTGAACTTGGCTGTATTTTGCTAGTTGGATAATGTTCAAATGTTCCGGTTTTCCACACTTGCAGCGATGAAATGTTCTTTTCGGTCTTAATATCAAAGTTAGGTTCGTTGTTTTCCGAAATAAACTGCGCTGAAAGTTGGTTCTGGTCGTTGGAAGAGCAGCAGCTCCGCGCAACGGTACTATGAACGACTTTATCTCCAGCCCCGGATCGTCTGGTTCCTTCTGCCACACTCCCAGTCCCGAATGCGAGAACGCTTTGCATGTCAATCCTTTCAGTTTCGGTCCCACCCTTAACAGGTTTGTTGCAGCCCATACTTGTGAGAGGCGCTGGGATGTAATTCATTTGTGGCATTACTGTCACGCGGTTTGTGGTTAACGTCATTGTGAGTCCTTTACTGTTGAGTACTTTTCAAGATTTCACAATATATAAACATTACCTGCAGTTTCGTTTGGCTTCTTAGCCCATAGCATTTAACCATAAAGGTTGCAGGATGGCGGGCGAGAAGTTATTTTCTACGCTTCACGTTTGCTGCTGTCAGATCAGCTTTATCACCTTGCAGCGGTTCGAGGTCTGACACCAGCAAACGCAAAAACCGCACGACTCGCAATTTTCTTCGCGAGAAGATTCATTTGTCAAACTGCTCCTGGTTGTGTAAAGTGTTTTGGCGTTTCATTGTCCATCAGCGGAAAGTGGAGCAGGCATAATTCTAACCGCAAGGCATCGTCGTGTGAGGTGGTTGGGAGGTTTCTAACCTGCTGTGAATGATGCATCAAATTTTTTTCACGCGACTGCATAATATATGTTTTGCCTTGGAGTTCGTCTGCTAAGAGGCCCAAGGCCACGCGTCATTTTTCCGACATTTGCGTTACAGGATGTGGAAAGAAGAATAGCTTTTCCTAGCAGGATTGTTTCATTAGCGGGTATAAAGTGATGTGCTTTCCATGACACATCGTCCTTAATAATAGGGCTGGGTTCAAGTAAGTAATTAAGTAATTACTTAATTACTTACTTGAGAATCTTTACTTGTTACTTGATTAGGTAATTTTGCCATTACTTGATATTTCAAGTAATTTTCTTTTGGAAAAGTTTATAAGACTTTAGAAGGCACGTCTGTTGCTGTAAACGCAATATTATACATGAGATACATCATCACACATAAAATAACCAATTGAGACGAATATATATCTTGCCTGTGCACAGTGCTTGTGAGTCACAATTGTTAATTTGGAGCTAGAAGCTTATTCCAGTAAATTGATTCGCAGCTAACAAGTGAAAATTTTCCCAAGCCAGCTATGTCCAACCCGCGGCCCAGTTTACGTATCAGCTGCAGTGAAAGCTATCCTACATGAAGCTGCTATCCTACATGCTGACAACCAGTGCTTTTATTTTGATAATCTTGAATTTGACATTTTTGATGCAGGTAGTTCTCAGAGCCAGTTTATCACGTCTGTTACCGTTGCATTTAGGATTCGAACGCTTTGAGTAAATTAGCTTAAGCTAAATTTAGTTTGCTAAGATAAAGTTAGCCATTTAATGTGCTGCCCTCATGCCTCCTTCAATGTGCAGTCCTGGTTAAGTTAGTGACATACTTTTGACTCGGTAAGCCATTTGGGTTGGACATAGCTGGTGTAGCAACAACTAATAAGTCATTTTAATAATTGTACAATGTCTGAGCCGAGCAACTGGAAAAAGCGTATCGAAAACCGATCAGAAGTGTGGAAACATGTGCTGGAAATGATTATCTTGTAAAGTGCAGATACTGTACTTCTACGTTCAAAGCAAAGCAAGCAACGACTTCTCTCATATCAACGCGAGAAGAAAGAAGGCATTAATTTGAACTAAGTTTCCAACAGTGTGTCAAAAACAGAAAATTCCAAGACGAAGCAACTGGCTATTCCATTTTTATGCAGAGCAAATAAAGGAGATCAAGCTGAAACTTCTCGCTACGCTTATGGCTGTCTATTAAAGTCTAAATGTCGATTTTCCTAAATTAAGTTTAAGTAATTTGTTAGAAATTACTTATTACTAAAACAAAAAATTTTTGTTTACTTGAACCCAGCCCAACTTAATAAACCTTTTCATGACCTTCAAATTCTCCACACGACTCATTCCCGTTTTCCCACCTTTCGTCTTGCTGGTTCACTATCTCCATTGCTGAATTGTCTCCTTGTGCATTCGCAGTATTCCCAAGGGAGCCGAGGCAGGGGACAACGAGGCCGAAGGCGTTTGGAGCCCTGACATAGAGCAAAGCTTTCACGAAGCGTTAGCCATTTATCCACCGTGCGGACGACGGAAAATCATCCTGTCCGATGAAGGCAAGATGTATGGTAAGCAAAATTCCTTGAGTTGCGTGTTACTAACTTACAAAGACGCTTGTGGTGCAAGCTTGCACTGATGCATTTGAGGCTGTGCATTTGCGTTCAAGCAAAATCGCGGCCGACTGGCACCTGCAGCGTAGACATGTTTTTTTTTTCAGATATATCTGAAGCTGTTAACAATGTTATGAAACAGCAGTCGCAGATTGTTTAGGGATTAAGATTTTGCCGCCGCGGGCTGTTTTAACCCAACATCATACCCGTTTCTTAAAGTTTCTAATCCCCAACTAGCGAGCTGTTTCCATATTGCTTCTCTTGTGTTACCAAGAAATGTGTTTGAGGGTGTGATACTTGTCGCAGTCTATCAAAAACCGTTTTTATTTTGTAAAAATACAGATGTGGTGTGGTTGTTTCTGAGTAACTGTTGTGTAATACTTTCAGGGTTCCCACGCGGTATTGAAAAAGTACTGAATTGTGCAATAGGTTTTCAAGACATTGAAAAAGTATTGAATTGGCCAAAACGTACATAAAGTATTGAAAAAGAATGGAAATTTCAAATGGAAAAGAAATTAGAAGTATCTGAGCAGAATTTTACTGAATGCAAAACACTTCGTTATTTTTTCAGTGTTGTGCAATCTGTAAAATTGAGTTTCATGAATAAGAATTTCAAAAAATGAAGAGAAGTAATGGTATTTAACTCCTCAACTTTCGTATATTGAAAAGTATGGAAAATGATTTTTAAAAATATGTGGTAACCCTGTACTTTGATTTCTGACGAAAAATGTGCACGAGTGATGGATTTCGATTGATTTTTACGACTTCAGTTCATAATACCGCAAGCAATTCAGTATGGCGCTCTGACTTGTTCCGCTTATACGAATCTCTGCGTAAGCGATATTTTAACCACTGAATTTGGGTTTGGTACGGCTATGCCCAACCCGCGGCCCAGTCGAAGGTTTTGTGTGCTGTAGTGGAAGTAGCCTACATACTAACAACCTGTCCTTACTTTGATAATCTTAAATTTGACAGTTGTGGTGCAGGTGATCGATCCTCAGTGCCATTTTGTCACGTCTGTACTGCGTGCTGTGAGATTTCCTTGTGTTCACTGACACTGTGGTGCAAAACTTTTTGCTAGTTTTCTGATTTCTACCCTTGTTCCATTGGCACTAAACTTGTCTATGAAATCACACTTACGGAGTGGTTAAGTTGCCATACAGTCTTCACCATTGCAGTTGGGAAGCGATCCCTTTCAGTACAATAGTTTAAACTAAATTTAGTTTGCTAAGATCAAATTAAGCCATTCAGTGTGCGGCCCCAGTTAAGATGGTGACACAGTTTTTGGCTCAGTAAGCAATTTCGGTTGGACACAGCTGGTTTAGTGTCTTCAGATACACACAGCGATCGTACACCAGGCAGTAACAAACAGCTCATTATGTTTATAAGTTCTCTGGTTGACTTCTGAATAACTTGGCGGAAGTGTATATTTTAAAGAAAAGACACTCTTTCAACGAACTGGCACATTTTACGTGCGTAACGAAGTTGCGGTTAACGGATTGGGGAACTGAGTTCGGATCTTCAAGACCGCCCCCAATGCTACAACTAACAAACCCTGTGTAAAAGGCACCTGTATCTCGCGCTGCTTTAACGATTGTGAGATGTACGGTTGACTTGCGCCGGTTACGCATGGTCGACAAAGCGCATCCCAAACGTTGTTCCTGTTGTAACCCGGGTCGTGGTTTGTGGCGATTCGTATTTTATCGCGAGCGAGTACTTGGCGAAGTTTTACGGCAGTGTCCGTCACCCAACCTGGTAGCACTGCAGACTTGCTGCTTGACTGCTTCGGTTTCCGATTTGTGGGCGCACCGTCGCTGCTTGGCGATCTGTTTCTTTTTTTCTCCCCGGTGCTCCTTGCAGCCGCTTCGCTTTGTCTCTTTATTCATGATTGGACATCTTCAGAGATGCGGGGTGCACTTGGATTAACAATGTTAGTTGTACGTACGACAACGCCGGTGGTAGACGGTTTCGCTCTGCGCTGTGTCAGCTTGCTGCGTTGACTTAGGATCGGGGTCCAAAGTTGCTGGACGAATTATAGTTTGGAATTTAACAATATCGCACTCGGCGTCATCTGTCGAAGTTACCATCGCGTGGTTTTTGTCGTCTGAAGGCACATCACCCTCATGTGCAAGTCTCGTCTGATGCTAATTCAAGTTCTGTGCTTACGTGGCAGACCAGGGGTTGTTCTGCTGCGTAACTTTCTTGAGACGTGAGTTATAGGCCGCTAGCCCTGCTCACACCTCATCTTTTCCGTCGTACGACTGGGTCATTCTGTATTTGAAACGCGCGATAAAATCAAGTCGCAACTGTCGAGCTCCCCCACATCAGGTCGAACGACGTAAACTTTGCTGCGTGATCTGGAGAACCAGTAGCCGATCTACCATTCGTTTCTCCGAATGACCAGCTCGAGCGACTCCATTTCAACTTCGGCACAGTGGATGCTTGAGATCTGGTTTTAATCTTTTCTCGCACGTTGCGCTATCTATCTATGTTTGTTTATGTATTTATTGTTTAAAAAAAATTGGCCGCGAAGCGAGCTTGGTGCGGTTGCAAGAAATAATCGTTCCTCAATTCGCCACTTGCACTTGTGAGGCCGATGAAGGAATAATTCTTAACGCCTGGCACAGCTGCCGTATGGTAAACTCGGGGCCCTCTGCGGAATTGCTTAAAGGTAAGGTTCAAAATGCGTTCGTTTCCTTTTCTAAAATCCCTACCGTGTCGCTAAGCAAGACGCCATCCGACGAGTTCCGATTTCAGGTAAGAAAACTTTTTCTCCAGTTTTTTTGGCATTGCTCGCTTACGCAGTGTTATTGCGAGCAGAAAAATGTGCATGCCGCACTTTTCTGTCTCTGACTCGACGCAAAATCGACTTTCGAGTCGGTGTTTTTTTGCCTTTCTCCGCCGCGCTGCTTCCCTCGATTCGGTCAATTTAAGCCGAAGCTTCGTTGCCGGGTCATGAGTGAGGGCGGCGCTACGCACAAAGCTCACGCCGCAGATTGCGCTCGTAATGACTCGGTCCGGTTACAAGCGTCGTTGCCGCTCAACGGTCCATCGTGGTCCGGGTCACTGGTTGCGGCGTGCAACCCTGGCCACTTAATGTGTCAAGAGTCTGAAAAGAGTAAAGCGTGTCAACCAAAGCAGTTGACACATTAACCGGCCCACTTGTCAGCGTTCGCTGGTTGATTTGATGGATGGTGGATAGCGTTAAGCCGAAGACGTGTTCCATGGAAATTGTGTCCAGTCTAGACGGCTTCCACGAAGCAGGTGACATATATCTTTCAACAGTCAGGGACGCTTCTGGAGTAACCGAGATCGAAACTGAAGAAAATATACTTAACGGGCGTCAGTGAAAACGAACATTGAAACTGCGTGCTGTTCAAACCGCCAAAATCTACGGCGAATCAGGGTGACGAGGTGCTGACGAGTACCCGCTTACACACGTACTTTTGTTCGCTTTCCATCAAAAGCGACTGCAAGTCGTGCACTGGATCAATACACGGAAAGCACTTTTCGGAATGGCTTGAGCTGTTATCGTTGTCATGCTGTGTTATTGGCCTTTGCCAAACACCCATTTCCTGCTGGTCATTCTTCAGGTGCACTTTTTGTTTAAGCTCCAATGCAAGCACCGTTTTCCAAGAAAGGAAATAGGAAATTCTTAAGTACAGTCGTTGTTGTACTAACTTGTTTATTGCAACTAAATTGCAAAGCACAATCGAATGCAGATCTTAGGAAAACATGAACGGACGTTCGGGAAGAGTTCGAATTTCCTCGCATTCGCCTGCAGTCTTTACCTTATGAATGCTCAGTGCGGTGGTCCAATTAAAAACCGCCGGTTCGCCCTTTGTTTTCTCGCAGGTCAAGTAAATTGGCTCAAAACTGTACGAATAGAAAACCAACCCTGCTCAAGCTTTTCACGATGTCCCCGGCAAGATGATATTGTAGTGCCATTCACGCGGCTCGGGTTTCTTGGCTTGAACTGCCCCACGAGCGCGTCCGTCGTCTTCGTGTGCTGGTCTTGGCTGATTCCAATTGTGTGCGTTTAAGTAACCGTGCGAACGAACGCCTCGCTCTTCGAACATTTCGTAAAACATAACCTGGCTTTCTCCTAACGGCACGCTGCCGTAGGTGGAACTTTTCTTGCGGAGCAGTTAATAATTGCTAGGTGCGGTCTCGGCCGGAAATTAATACCGACAGTGCACTCGATCTGAGCTTGCGAAATAGAAATTGTACCCTGAATAGTGGCTTTCTTGATATGGGCGAGTTGGTGCCTCTTGATGTTTGTTTTAAGCATTCGATGTTTAGGATTTTTGTAAAATATTAAACGTAAATTTAATCTGGACGAAGGTAAATGTCGTTTATGGTTTAGTTTGAAGTCCCGGAGAGGACGTAGAACATTCTTGTTACGGTTACCCTCCTTACACCACGAAAGTTTTCATAATGGCGGTTTGATATTCGTGCTGCTGCTTACTATTTGCACAGGTTGTTGTGAAGCCACAGATTACAGCAAACTATCGCAAAGTAAACAAACTGCTATCGCAGAATATAAAACTTTCTGAAGTGCCACTCTCGCTGGAACGCCGACCGTGCGTAGAGGGAGCGACGAGCTCGAAACCTCAGCGTTTCTTCTTGCTGGGACAGTAGCAGCGAAAACTTGTTCTGTGGGTGCCTGTTATCGCTTGGGAGTCGTGGCAGCGGTAGGAGTGCTGTCAAGCAGCGGTTGCCGTCTGACAGTTGACTTCGCCACGCTGCTTGTGAAAAGATCGGGTTAAAGCGCCAGCAGTGTGTTGCGAACTTGCATTGTGGTTTGATAAACAAAGTCCGTAAACTGACAGGTTTCTTCTTCATTGTTTAATTCGACATGTACCACTTCTTGTGGACCATAATAATTTTTGATTGTTACTGAAGGATTTCCTAACACTCGTCCCAATGATTTAAAAACAAGTTAATCCTTGCACTTCCTTTGGCGCTAATTGTTTCCCGTATCACCATCTTTGTTTGTATCTCTATTTGTGCCTCAGATAGCCAGGGAAATTGTGTATTATCGTGCTGGTCAAGTCCTTAGCTCTTAACCACGCCGTGCAGAGCATCAACCATAAACAGCCTTATTGCGATATGTCACAAGCGGTGACATGTCTGCATCTTGTCGTCAATTGACAGCTGGCCGAATGTCGTCGCGACTGCCTGCGACCGACTTCTACGTGAGATGCTCATCACCGGGCGGTTTAATCGGTAAACTTGAAGGCTCCTTTTCGAAACCATGAAAGTAATCGCGTGTTTGATACTCCGACCGACACAATTTGTTCCGCAGACTATGAGCGCGCCGGGTTCATGGTATTACAGCTTGCGGCGCCTCGAACGCTGCTGTGTGAAACTAGCAGTGTGCGAGACGTCGACCGCGCTCCGCAACGGGAAAGCGTTCCAGATTGGCACTGCTTTTCTTTGGCGCGCTTCTGCAGATTGAGTGCCCTGGGCATCTTTCTCATTTTTCGCCGTTATAAATTTTTAACAGAGTTGCGACAGGCAATTTACGGTAATGGACTTAACTCTGTGCAAAACACTTCCCAGCGAGAAGCAAATGAAATATTAACTAGTCAATCGCAGCTGACCATTGTCGTGGTAGGCAATAGAAAACTGATTCACGGCTTTAGCGTTCGTTAAAACAATGAAAGCGACAGTGCATGTCCGGGATCGTTGTGAAATTCGGTGGCAGTGAGCTTTAGTCCGCCTCGTCTGATCAGTTTAGAAAAGAGATTAACGGCTTAGCACCGGCGATTTTATTTACGCCACCCTGTGCTGAATAACTCACTTGAATTTTTTAGGTGCCGCATCTGTTTCTCATATATTATGTAACATTCTACTCAGCTCTCATAAGAAGAGTTACTTAGTTTGGTGTGGTGATCCAAGTTGCCTAGTTTTTTTACGGACTAAGGTTTCATATGAGTCGCTGTCATCTAATATTTGAGAGGTAAAACACGAAGAAAAAACAACAGAATCATGTCACGCAGGACTGTTTGTGTGAAGTTGTTACATGTAAATAACTATCGTGGCCAATGCAGTTTTTTCAAAAGCTTTTTAACAGTTAGTTTGTAACATTGGACCACATTCCATCAAAATCATATCTTGTACCCAATCACTTGATTAAGTGCTGTTGATCCGTGTGCTTTGTTGCACATTGTCGTTGAATTTGGCTAAACAGGATATCGTTCCTTAAACAAACAACAAATGGAAGTAAGCGATGATCTGTGATCCAAGACACGCAACAGTGTTGTAAGCCTACCTGGTATTGCTTGCTGTCATCGTGAAAAAATGAAGATACACGCAATGATAGTTTTCAAACACTGTCATAATTACAGGTCGAAATGAGCTCATTGCTCGGTACATCAAACTGCGAACGGGGAAGACCCGAACCCGCAAACAGGTAAATATATTTGTTGCATTAAGCATTTTCTATTGTTTTGTGTGGACCCGATGCGTCGTGCTGTTTGCTGAAGGCCTTGGTATGCAAGGAGACTTGTGCTATTTTTGTTGTAGACAAAGAAAGCGCTATCACCTATCACGAGGTATTGTTTCCCTGTTGCTGCTTCCTAATGTGTCCGAGAGCAGAAATATCGAGATGCGACTTGTAAAGTTAAACATTGGCTGCAAGATGACATCGGGCATTGACAAGTGTGCTCTGCGATTTTAAGCAAAACTAGGCTACAAGGCAAGTGAAAACAGGGCTGTAGACAAATCAGTTTATCCCAGTAATGTAGCCAGCGATTCCGGCGCAGTGTTCTATCCATTATACGTTGGAGTCGGAGCTGACTCAGCCTGCCTCACTTTTGAAGCGGAGTTGCTGTCTCGTTCTGCGGGGAGCGACAGCCCATAGGTGTCACTCTACACCACATGTAACATTTACCGTTCTCGTTTTACTGATGTTGCATGAAATGAATGCCACTGCAAACACATCAGTTTCGTAAATCTGCGTACATGTTATTGATTTTGCACGCATCAAGAAATGGTCAATTTTTTTGTTTTTAGTGCAGTATATGCTGCAGTGTTTCGTGGCCAAGCTTGTTTTGTCGCGTTGTAATTTCATTGTAGACATATCACGAACTTCTAGAAACATCGAGCTGCGCTTTGCAGATATGCACATATTTTTTCCAACATATTCAGAGAACCCAGTGAATGCGACCCAAGTTTGTATCTATACTCATGACACGCGTTTATGTTTAACAACTTCTTCACAGCATATTCAGAACCCAATGAATGTGACGTAGTTTGTATGTGACGTATGTTTTTATTTCTACCAATGTTGCAGGCGACATTTGCGCCTGCGAAGTGAAATGTTTGGCTGAGAAGCCAAAAACGTTGAAGTCTTGCTGACAACGCTTGTTTATAAAATTCTAGTTCGATTTAGGTGTTTTAATTCATGTCATTGTGTGAAATGATTTGAAAATTACTGTGGATTGCAATTAACGTGGGGCTGCAAATCAGACTCATTCACTAGGCCAGAAATTTTTTAATGTTCACTGCACGAAAACATTGATTGCTGTCGGAGCTTGATTAGTAAAATTCTGTAACTCCGTAAACATTCTTCTATAGATCTTAGGAATGTTGGATTGCTAATAGTCCGGAAAAGACATTTTGTTGGTAGTCAGGCAATGACTGTTTTTATGAAGAACAGTTTACCTCACAACTCCACTTTGCTGCCACTTACTACCGAGCTTGCAGTTTCACTGTAAAGAGTGCAGTAAAAGTGTAAAGCAATTTTTGTTATTAAAGAGTAAAACACGTGGTCCACTTAACCCACATGGTCGTGGGCAGGCGCGTGCTACAGTTGTTTATTTTCGTCACAGCGATCTTTTGTGTACTTGGGCAATATTTGCTTCAAAGCTGGACGCGTTGTTTCTCCAGGTTTCCAGTCACATCCAAGTGTTGGCGCGAAGAAAATCGCGGGAAATGCAATCGCAGTTCAAGGTTGGTTGTGTCTTAATAATTACGGTCGTGCTCATGCCGGTAATCCAAAACGTGTCATGTTTCAACGCACGAGGGACACCGTTTCCATTTTCTTCCGATCCTCGGCTTCCATCCTGTAAGTCTAAAAGTCCACAGGTTCTCGCAATAGAACGTGCGGGCGCTCGTATAGTTTTCACTACTTCCGTGCTATCAATCAGTTAGCAGCGTTTCGCGTCCGATTGTGACCGTGTTGTTGTCAATTCAGTGACGGCAACCGTGACTCAGCCGCCACTCGCAGCACTTGTGTTGCTTTGGAAGTGCTTGGCTTAGCTGGTCTGCATCACGTCGCACTTGAAGTTTTAACTCCATGCGAAAGGTTAAAGCGTTGCCGTGCTGTGGACGGTTTCGTTTCCTGGTGGAAAAACAAGCGCCCACTTCCAGCAGCAACATAGGCAGTGTTGGAATGGGTCTGCTTTTCCCTAATTCAGTATTTTTTGTTCGTTGCTTAATCTGAGGTCTGCTCAAAGCTTGTTGTGCTGATAGATTTCGAGGGAACTGAGGTACTGGTGCATGCGCCTGACTCTGTCTGTTTTCGCACGTCGCGTTGTTCAATGTCTGTGACGCAGCGAATTTTCAACTTTGCTGCTCCGTTGCGTTTGTTGCGTCATACGCGCAGCTTTCGTTTGTTGAGCGCCAAGTAAGAGCTCCATCGAGCTGGCGCTTCAGAAGTTCCGAACCAGAGGTTTTGCCATCAGATCTGGGGTTTTTCAACCATGTCTGAAATATGAAGATCTGGGGTTTTTAGATTTAACTACGTAGCGGTGATTTAAGAAATCTTTATCTTGTTTTGCGTTAGTCTTCACCATATTTGTTAAACTGATACGGTGTAAGCTCTAAAACTTAGCTAGATGCAGTGAGTTCAAGTGACAGACATACTAATGAAACAAACCCAAAGAAATAGATTCAAGTGGGGCACAGCAATTTAAGTCAGAGTGGTTGAACGATACCGATATCAAAAATTGGCTACAGCAGAACAGTGGGAATGAAAATTTTAGTTACTGTAAATGCTGCCAGATCACCCTTCTCCAAGTCCATGTTACTGCGACATAAGAGATTCAGACAGACGCAAACGTTCATTAACAAAGTTGTACATTCACTAGCACAGTTTGTGACTTTCGGATACACATTAGTACAGTAGAAAAAATACACTATATCTTCCTACCAGGGGTTTTCTGTTCAAATACGGGTTTTTTGATGAGTCCATGATTTTTTTGTTTTTGCAAATCACATTGGAAGCCCTGCTCCAGTGGAATTTGAAGCATCTCGGGTCATTAGCAATGGCCATATAGGGCGCAGTTCAAATGGTTAGCTTGGCGGCGGCGCGTTGCACAGTAGCAACTGAAAATTCAGTAACAGATAACGCTGGTGCTTAACCCTTTTTCCCCGCTAAGGTTTTTCTCCCGTCGCACAAGCCCGAAGGCATTCACAACCACAATGGGTCTTCCTGCCGTTCCTCCTTGGGAAGTGCGTTTTTGAGGTGCACGTCACATTACCTGACGCTTGTCACGGCTCGCTTTGTTCGGCGTTCCGGTCGACGTGGCCCAGGTCGTGCAAGGTCAATCCTCAAACTATCGCCTGTGCTTGACCGGGCGAAGATGGTTTGTTCGGCGCAGGCTCTTTTTGTTGGGTGGGTGAGCTTGTGACGGCTCTGCCGAAACAGAAGCGGAACCGTGGAGTTGCGCGCTCTGCGTCTCTAAAATTGTCAGTTCAGGAACGACTCTTTGATCGATGCTTGCGAAATACTTGAGCCGCTATTTTCGGAGCGCGCTGATTTTTTGCAGATCGCGTGTACACCCTCTCTCCGGCGTCTGCTCTCATCCAAGACTAATTCCTCTCGGGCAACACGGGATTTTGGCAGCAAAAATCCCGCGCAATCGATTTAATCTTTAAATATTAGTGTGCTATACATATCAAAAAACGCAGGAAAAGAATTATATGAACCTGTTTTGTCAACTTCGTTTTCCGAATCAAAAACTTTGCGTTTGTACATCACTTCAGACACCATCTTGCTCTCTGCTTCAGGACCAAGCGACGAAAGACAAAGTTTTGCAGAGCATGGCGTCCATGTCCTCAGCTCAGATTGTCTCTGCCGGTGTGCTGCAGAACAACCACATGGACATAAACCAGGGAATGAGAGCGCCATATCCCAAGCCATCAGTAAGAATCTTTCAAAAAGCAGCGTTTTTTTCAACTTAGTGTGTGCGCCAGTGAACTGTTTGTCGTGCATTGGCTGTTGTTTGGTATCAGCAGCATTGGATTGTAGTGTCCGTTTGCACTGTGTACCAATGTTATTATTCAGCAAACAAGCTACTGTTTGTTTCAGCTGTGGAGTGGATTGGTGCCTCAACCGGATCCAGAGTAAGTCGTGTTGAAAATACCCTGTAGCTGTGCCTGACAGAACATTTTCGGACATGAATAATTTCAGATGTCCTAAGCACATCCACTACAAAAAAATAGCATTGTGTTGGTTGTACGCTGTATTCCACTTTACAGAGCCTAACATAACTTTGTTGACCAGAGCTTGACGGATGAAGTAGTGAGGATTTACCCTGTTAATGCTGTTAATGAGAAGTTTTGGTGATAGAACCGCAGCCGATATATGTTGCGTAAAATCCTTCCTCTTGTTAAGAGTTGAACATGTCTTGGAAACCAGGGAACGCCGATTGGCAACTTGGGTCGTTTCGTCATAATTGCGTTTCCTTTGCGCCACCCAGCGTCTCCGTGTAGCGGAGTTTTGCTTGCGCGTGCCTGTGTGAATGAAGGGCTTGTCATACATCAGCCATATGCTTGATGTGGGCGTTTTTCTTGTTGTCTTTATTTCATGACCAGTCATCTCCGACGTTAGCAACCCATCCATGTTTAAATGTGTTTTTTTTGTCGCGCAGCGTGAAACCGTTCAACAGTCCGCCCACCTTCGTTCCCATTCCTGGGCAATCCAGTGTTGGATTGGTTGCTGGCGGAATGCCAGGAGCCATTGTTGGTGCCGGCGGTTCAAGAGTCGGCCCTATAACCCCTGCGACTAGCGCAGGTAAGTGTTTTGCTTTTCAACTGCGCGGTCAGGCAGCAGGTCTTCTCCGACTTATTTCGAAGCATAGGCTGAGTTAACCAGCATTAATTTCCATTGTGGCGCAGGTTCTCTGCTCGATTTTCGTTCGCGCAACCAAATAGTCGTTAGTTTTGCTTGACTTAATGCTAACCTGGGGTGTCGGCCCCGCGCTGAGGTCGAATGGTGGTCGCAGGCGTCAGTGGAAGTGTGTGTTGTGGCACAAGTTTTAAGCTTTTTTTTGGAAATTTCGTTTCGTTGCATGGTCTTATCAGTTCATGAATTAGCATTGTTTTGTCGTTCAACTATTTCTGCGTGCTTCTCTGAGTTGAATCTGAGTTTTTTTTCGTTGAGAGATTTTTGTTGTTTGTCCCATAATAGTATTAAAACGCTCTGTCACGCTATTCACTAGCTTGTTTTTTTTCGCTGAAACATTTCGGTCATTTGTGCTGAGACATTCTGGTCACTAAAACATTTCGGTCATCTGTCTCAGTTGTATTAAAACTCACCATAACAGTGTTTTTTAGCCTATATTTTCACAATTTTGTCCGAAATGGCTTAAATGTTTTTCGGTCATTTCAAATGCGTGTCGGTCTATGACCGCAAAAAAACAGTTCACTAGTCATATTTTCGGACATTAGACTGAATTGACAGGTTTTTTTTTCGGTCAAGTCAAAAAAATTCGGTCTATGACCGAAAAAATTTGAGTTGAACCAACTTAAACGCAATAAGATTGGAGCAATCGCCTCCGCCAGCCCAACGTGCGCGTGCGAAACGGTATCGCTTGTCGACGCTGCGACACAACGGAGATCTCCTATCGCGCCGTTTTTCCGAGCAGGTTTTGATCACAGTACTGCCAACCTGGGCCTTCCCTGGGAAAACAGACAGATCGCGAATAAGAAATTGAGGCTGATCGATTTCTCCGCCTTCTTCGAGCAGCAAGACGCCGAGATGGACAATGTGAGTCGTCTCGTGATTTTTCGAAATTCGTGTTTTGTGAATTGCTGCTTTCCGTCAACAATGAGTTAGGATTGTGTCTTCATAAATACTTAGTATTCGTCGTTGTTACCATTCAGTTACTTCTAACTTGGTCGAAATCGACAAGGAGGGTGCTCTGCGTCTCATGGCGGGCCACTCGTCATTCGCTGTCTGTTGCTCTAAGTCAGGGAGGGGCAAACTACGGCCCGCAAGGACATTTTGTTTGGCCCGCATGGCAGCCACACGTACATTGATAGTACATATTTCGTGTTTATGTTAAAGTGATTTTATCGATTAGATAAGAATTCTCGAGATTTTATTCCACACGTTTCATTCGAAACCGCAGTTTTACTCAACCGGAAATGACTATTGTTGCCTTTATTTTGTGCTAGCAAATGTAAAACATTTTTGTTAAAGCTTTTAAAGCGATTATAGATGTAATATATTTGCTATATGCTGCCCCCGGTAGCAGTAAAGTTCTCAATGTGGTCCTCCGTAGAAAATGTTTGCCAAACCCTGCTCTGGCTCAACCGTTTCGGTAAAATGTTTAATAAAATTTCCGCTTTTCTGCGAAATTTTCATGGTGCCCTGCCAGAGCATTTTTGAAGGATGCACTCCGTGCTTCTCGCGACCACTGTCTAAACCGCACACTACTTATCTCAGTACTCCAAGCACCTGTTCGTGCACATCAACCAAAGCAATCCGTCGTACAGCGATCCGGAGCTCGAGTCGATCGACATTCGTCAGATCTACGACAAATTCCCTGAATCGAAGGGAGGGCTGCGCGACCTGTTCGAAAAAGGACCAAAGGACGCTTTTTTCCTTGTAAAGTTCTGGGTAAGTGCGTTTTCAGTTTTGCGTTGATGCCTGGTCGTGCGCAGGGCATTGGTCCGTTGTTGTATGATCGTAGTTTTCGACAAGAAATCTCGGGCGCACATTTTCCGGCAGATGCCAGCAACACACATTGACGTCAGAAGCTCTTTTATATATTTTCAGACATGGTGACCGAACCGAATTGACTTTATTTTTTTCGGCCATTAAAAAAAATCGGTCTATGACCAAAAAAAACTAGGTCAGAAGCATGAGAAACTAGATCTTCTGAGGTAAGTTGTGAATATTGCTGTGATCAGCGCAAACGCGAAAAATTTGCTTCTCTATTGTTTCTCTTTTATGCTGTGGTGATGTACGGTGAACCTTCGCCCTAGAAATTACACAGGGTTCCTACGCAGTCTAGAAAAGTACGGAAAAAAATTCATTTTCCAGTCTGGAAAAGACCGAAAAAAATTTTGGGTCTGTTAGCATGGGAAAAAATAATCTTCTGGACTTGATCTTTTGACATACATTTTCATACTATTTTATTCAAGATAGATATAATTTTACTTATATCGGGTTATATATTTATAATGCCTGTATTTGACCTGGGTAGGCTATACGAAAATGTGAGGTCTCGAAAAAGTCCGGAAAATGTCTGGAAAAGGTCTTGAAAAAGCCTGGACATTTATATTCAAAATCGCGCAGGAACCCTTTTTAAAACACATCTTGTTGCAATTCGAATAACACTTCCGAACGATGTTGGCGCACTCCGTCAATCTCTCCGTGCTAGTCCGCTTTCCCTTAACTCGGGATGTCGTTTTCAACCTACATTTGTGACTTTTCGCAGGCGGACTTGAATGTGAACGTAAGTGACGACGCGGGCGGATTTTACGGCGTCACGTCGCAGTACGAAAGCCCCGAAAATGTGACAATTACTTGCTCGACCAAAGTTTGTTCGTTTGGAAAACAAGTTGTTGAGAAGGTGGAGGTGAGTTGCTGTGAAAGAAGCAAACGTGCAGTTCGTAATTGTTGGTTGGCCGCTCACAAGATGGCTAGGCGTACTTCTACGTTGCTTATATAGGTTTATCACAAATTGGACCTCGATGTTCCTATAAGGAGAAATTTTGAGCCAAACCGTTGAGCTTCTGTCTTAAGGCTCATGATGGTGGAACCAATTAATGCATTTGCAAAGCAAGTTGCTGGCTTTGCACTTCGTTCGGGCAGACAGAAAGGACGAAGTTTCGAATTTTCCACTTAACCCCATGTGATCCCCCGGAAGTGGGCTAGAATCCCTGGTCTCTTGCGCAAAATGCTCGCTCTGCTGCATGTGAAATAAGCAAGATTGTCAGACCGAATTATCGGCAACCCAGAAGGACCAGTTCGCAAAACGCTGGTCTTACGTGCAGACCGAGTACGCCCGGTTCGAGAACGATCGCTTCACTTACCGCATCCACCGCTCGCCGATGTGCGAGTACATGATCAACTTCATTCTGAAGCTGAAGCATCTGCCCGAGAAGTACATGATGAACAGCGTGCTGGAAAACTTCACCATACTGCAGGTATGGAATGCGACCGCGCGTCGTTGCAAGTTGAAAACTAAATCTGTTCCAATCGTTCATCCCGCGTGAACGCGTGGTAAAAAGAGCCGGCTCGTTTGTCGCTGCATTACGCAGGGTTCCCGCGCGGTATTGAAAGTATTGTAAAAAGTATTGAATTGTGCAATAGGTTTTCAAGACCTTGAAAAAGTTATTGAATTTGGCCAAAATGTACATAAACTAAACTATTTGTTTGTTCAAAGTTTGCTCTTTACCGCTGACAACAGTTTTGCAGATGTTTTTTGCATTGCGCTCCATGGGTAAAATTTTCGAAAAATGAAGCTAAGTAATGATATTGAAGTCTTTTATTTAGAATTGAAAAAGTATGGAAAATGGTTAGTGAAAATGTGTGGGAACCAGGGGCGTAACGAGGTTAGATTGCGCCCGGGGCAAGAAGCAAGGTTGGCACCCCCACGTTCGAACCTGAGGTCTTTCGGAAGCAAATGTACTCCATTGAAGAAAGTACTTGCGATATTGTTGGGACTTTCCGACGCCCCCTGCAGTGATTCGGCGCCCAGGTAATTGTGCCCACCTTCCCCCTCGTTGCGCCCCTAGTGGCAACCCTGATTATGTATAAATGGTGCTATTTTAAGTCCGCTAGGTTGAACGTTCGTGCTTTGATGCGCAAAACGACCGTGTCTCGCAGGTGATCACCAACCGGGACACGCACGAAACACTGCTGTGCTTAGCGTTCGTTTTCGAAGTGTCGACGTCCGAGCATGGAGCGCAGTACCACATGTACAAGCTCGTTAACGACTAGCTGCTCTCCGCCCCCCCCCCATCAAAGTTCTATCTGTTGGGCTCACTTCCGACGCTAGCCGCGCCAAGCATTGGCCGCGTCCTGGCCTCTTGCACTTCTTCCGCTGCTTTTTCTGAACTGAGTATCCCTTGAGGCTCAAGGAAACTGTTGGATGAATCATTAGAACATTCTAGAAGCAATTTGCAGGAGTTTTAATTACCTTGTTGCCTCACAACAGTTCATTGTGCTGCGTCACGTTACGCAAAAGCTGACGCATGGCGGGGTCGTGTTCCTCGTGCGCCTTCGCGATCGCGAAACTTCCTGTGCCTTCGGCGCTTCTTTGTCAGCCTCCATCTCATCGAGAAAAGGTTGCGAGGCCCAACTCATTCCGGCGTAACGAATACTTGCTGGGCGCAATTTCGGAGCCCAACCTTCACCACAACACCCGTGCGATGATATTATTGTGCTGCTAGGCGGTTAAGGCTCTGTAGTGAGTGCAACCGCGTGCGCGTGACCCTCATATCGCCAAGTTTCTCTAAATCAAACAACCACCGCACTGAAAAGGTTTTAACCTTTGTTTAGGGCATTTTGGCTGAAAAGAGACTTCCGGGGGTACTACAGGGGTCTGCAGCTTTAGACAAAAGGGGAAATTCTATGGCGCCCCGACTTCTGCGCGTTGTCTTCATATATGCAATCATATCATGCGTGTCCAGGTGCCTGGTTTAGTAGTCGCACTTCCCGTCATCGCGGGGCTCGATCAATCCTCTAGTTACGTCACAACGGTCCAGTCCAAGGCGCCGCTCCGAAACAATATTTCGTTTTGCTCGCTTGCCGCCCGCCCGCCCGCGCGCGTTGGTTGACACGACCCGCGACGAGCCCTGTTGTTGTATAAAGCCGTAGCGAGCGTTCGGTCGTATATGCTGCACACTTTCCGTTGCTTTTTTTAACGTTGTTTTTTTGCCCGCGCTCCAACGTGTGTACGCGTGTCCAGAATTTAGAACGAACCCACGTCGGCAAAACGTTTCTCAAGTTTCAGATTTTTATTTCGCCCTCGCTTCTATCCACCCGCCCGCGCGTCACTCTCGTTCGCCGTGGCGACCTGTCGCCATATTGCTTTTGTGTCAATAAACTTAATGGAATCCGCCGTTAAAGCATTTCTTCGTACCGAGCCTGCCGCAATGTTGGTTAGTTTGTGTTTGTGATCAGGACATAAAACACAATTTAGAGAAATGTTATTCGATGAAAGAAACTGGAAAGTGAGTTTGATTCGGATTCGGACAAGGCGTAAACGCTATGAACGATTTGGCCTATTTCTAATTTTCATTTCGAATAACGCACTGGATAGATATTCAGTGCCTAAGACGACACTGGCAAGCACTGCGCACTGAAAAAATGCTATTTCGACAAAAGGTTTTGCTAAGACCGAGGGAGAGTGATAGAAAACGTTTCAATTACAGGCATTTGCTCATAACTCTCTGACAGGCAATTACGGGCATGGCAAATCGTCCTCTGTAGAGAACTGCTGTCCCAGAACGTTATCACGAGAGCAAGCAATTTTTTGACCTAATTTTGACTTTTTTTGACTCCATCAATTTCCTGCGTTTGCAAAACGCGGAATGCAAAGCATAACATGTCAGAAATCAAACCGTTAGGTTAAACAAAAATCCAAAGTGTCAAAGACCCAACGAAAGAGGTTAACAAACCGTAGACGAAAATCAATTCAAACATGTCAATAAATTTGCTGAGGTCACAGAAGGTTCTACAGTGTTGTACTTCAACATCAGGTATTACCACGGCCTGGCGTACTTTCAATCGTCTAATAGTGGGCAAAACAACATTACGCTAGAAGTCGCAAAAATCCAGTAATATGTGGAATTTTAACTTAACTTGCAAAAGCATATCAAAAGCTATTGTAGCTTTGATAAAATATCGATAGAATGAAAAAAGTGCTACCAGAAATTGACCTAGTAACTTCAGTCGCTCATGGTAGAGTGAAATTTTATTTGTGGATGTTTCAAACTTTTACAAGGCAGAACGTTTTTGACTTTCAGTTGCTTTAGATATCGCAAGTGTCTTCTGGTTTAATTGCCTGCAGCTGAAATCGGAACCACCTGTTCTTCAATAAGACCGGCCAACTACGCGCAACACAGTGCGTGGTCATAACGTGAATGAGCTCTATCTTTCGAGTCGGAAAACTACCACAGTGCAAGTTCCGACACCTGTTCAATGTAACCTCACCAGCCCCTAAAACATGACCAGACGACGCAGTGCCCCGTGTGCATATCGGAAATAATGTCTCCTCTGTTGTGCGTATTTCTTCAGCAGAAAAACACCATGCAGAAGCGTGAAGCGAATACCAGTAACACTCGGATCAAGAAAACTTTTTGTAACGTGTGTTTTAACGATCGCTGCCCGTTTTCAGTCCCGCTCCAATGGTTGTCGTTTCAGTTTGAAGCTTGCGGGTCGTGTGTGTGCTTAACAGCTATCTGATCATCCGTGGTCAACATTTTCGGCATTAATTTTACACAGATCACAACTGAATAACAGACATGGATGTGTTTTGAATACATGGTCATGCCATTGAATTCTCGAAGCTTCAAACAAAACCAAAAATCGATCTGATGTAGTTTCCGCACAAAGCTTGGAGTGAATGGGAGCGACGCAAAAAACAACCCGGCCTGAGGTAATGTCAACAACGCGTTGCCGAAACGCTCAACTCAATTTTCTGAAGACAAAAATCACAAACGCGATGCTCCTGCTCTGCACCATGAAGCAAAAGATAAAACGCTACATGTTGATGCATTCGTTGCTCTAGACTTTTATTTGGGAAACGAGTTGGAATGATTCGCGGAGTCATACCCAACAGCGCGGATGAATCATGAAAACAAACACTTGATTATGCGAGCAGTCTGGGTTTGATTAGATAGATAAAAAAAAGTGGTTGATACAGAACACAGATCAGATTTCGCATCTTGAATCGCTGGGCAGCCAAAGCATTGCGACTTGAGAAAACGTAATAAACTTTTAAGTGACGCAAACAGACATTCACCCGACGACAGTACGCCCGCAGATCAGCAGCGCTGTCGAAGGGTTTCGCTCAGCGCGTCACTTTTTCGTCATTTTTACATTTCCAGACGCTCAAACGTTTGACACAGCGAAAAGCGGACAATAACAACGTCAACGGTTTCGATGTCCGGAAGAAAAATCAATAGACGCGTCGCTGTTTTGTCACAAACAACGATTGTCAAGGAAATGAACAGATTTATATGAATTTATCGTGACGTCATAAACACGCGATGCACGGTTCGAAACAAAACTGTCATTTCAATTTTTCAAAAGCACGAATTGTCAACATCACTATAACGTTTCCCTCGGCAGAATTAGAAGTTGGCAATCCATTTCAAGCTTCGGTTAAAATTCCGTTTCGAACTTAATCTCAAGCTTAATTTAACTTTAAAAAACAACCACAAACGGCCCGCATTTGTTACGGACAAGTTCTGCCATCAAGCAAGTGATCCTGCATGCTTCCAAAAATTGGCGTTGGCAAAGAAAATAGTAATCCTGCTTCAGATCCACTGCCTCTACGGGCGTCCAACGAAAGGCATCAGAACCGGAACGGTGTTCAAATACCGCTGGTACTCAGGCAAACTCCCGAATCTCCTCAAACCGCTTTTCTCCAGGATAGGAATGCCGCTCACGTAAGTAAGCAAGTAGTACACAAATAGCGGAGAAACGATGCATATCCATCGCCAGCCTTGAATAAAAAAGCAAGCCGGGGCTTAACTCGTTTGCGCGAATTCCAAATAAGCAGAGATTTTTCACAAAAACGCAAATCTTTGCATACACAGAGCAGCACGCGAACCTTGTCGAGCAGCTCCAACGCAGTGTGCCGCGCGCGCAACAAGAGTTACGAAACCAAACTGCACATTGCACACGATCTTATGAACAGCGGGTGGCAGAGAATTGCCACCGGCACGAAGCAACGCAACTGGGAAGGCAGTTACCTGAGAGAACCGAAACGGCGATGATGAAAATTCCAGTCCACAGCAAAATTTCGCCGAAGTAGTTCGGGTGACGACTGATCGACCACAAGCCTTCCGATATGAATTTATCCTGGAAAAAATGACGTCACAACTAAGCGTCATGGCGTGACACACGAGCAATTCGAGATCACTGAAGTTTAAGGTAGTTTTATGTTTTGCGCAATATTGAAAACTTATCGTAAAGTGTGAAATTTGTTTTTTGCTCCTTCAAATTACCGAAACTGCACATTTTTCTCCCCACCTAAACAATATTTACGCTTGTTCAAATGAAACCCATCAACAATCATTATTAAATCGAAACCACTGAATCATTATATACAGAACAGGCGTCAAACCACTGAAGGGCAGCAGCCACAGCAGTAAATTTGTGTTTGCGGCGTCTCTCTTCAAATAGACACATAACGACGAGGAAGCGTCAGGGCAGTTCTGCAATTCGCAAAAAATTGAAGCAGGNGTCTATTTTTTTTGCGATTCACATTGCCATTGTGACTTATCTGGATAGTGTGGCACACGGCATTTGACTGGCGCTGTTTTCACGCACAAATCACAAATAGTGCGCATGTACGCGGCTTCTCGTAAATGTTTTCAAGCATTTTACAGGGATATCTAGATCCCTGCCATTTTATCACGGGAAGTCAGACTTAACTGCAAGTTGGTTCAAAAGTTTTGATCACCTGCAAATCGTCAATAAATTTATCATGATCAACGAGGAAGTCGAAACTGCTGGTGAGAATTCACGACGGGTCTGCCTAGACTAGACATTTCAAACCACCTTTCCTTGAATTCAACTTCGTAGCCTACGATGTAAATTTCTTGTTTAAAAAATCAAGACTATGAGGACCGTTTCGCTCATTCTTGATTGAAAAGAAGTATGCTGATCAGTTTATCACTGCTTGCATTAAA
>JGI24159J19872_10000702_pt1 | contig 32370 bp, 17 predicted proteins | sample Ectturendosymbi4_FD_19872 | JGI IMG/M metagenome (IMG submission 19872) | reverse complement strand
CGTCATACTTGTGTGAAGCCGGTTTTTCTGCGGTAGCAGTAATCAAGTCGAAGTACCGCAATAAGATTGACACTGAACGCGACATGCGTGTTGCAATGTCAAACATTGCACCGCGTTTTGATAAAATGTGCATAGAGCAACAAGCTCACTGCTCACATTAAACGTTTTTAGTATTTTGCGAATAAACGCTGACATTTTTGTGCATTTTGAACAATGAACACGATTTAAATACAATTTTTTGGTAAAACTTGAAATTTGCACATTTTGGCTTCATTACGGCGCCGCGAGTATTGATAAGTTTTCAAAGGGTGCCGTCAACAAAAAAAGTTTGGGAACCGCTGGCTCATAGTGTTCTCAGGCAGAAAACATTCTTGAATATTTTGTGCTGTAACGAACTTTGCTCACAATTACAAAAATAAACCGAACTCGAACCTGAAGGTGTCGTTGTAGTTGCAGCAGCTTCTGTAGTGACAGTTGTTTTCGGCGCTTTGGTGGTTGTACCTTGCACAAAAAGCGAAGAGCTGAAGAAATCAACCCTTAGGCGACAACAGCAAACCTAAAAACTGGTGTTTTGTTTGGCAGCAAGTTTTGAAAAAACAAGCGTGAGTCAGGTTTTACTCACGCGCCGTGAACTCACGATCATCATCAGATTTTTCCCGTTCTTATGCCTTTCGAGTCCAAAAGGCTTCACCCATACTTTTCAAGGTGGAAAAAATGATTACTAGGGCAACCAAAAGTAAATAAAGTCAAATTTTTTCTGCATTTTCTGAAGCTTATGAAACGTCCAAAAACCAAATTTCACGCTCATACCATAAGGGAATCCCAAGTTATTAGGTAAAAAAAGTCAAAATTTATCATGAGGTCAAAATTTATCGTTAGGTCAAAATTTATCGTTTGGTCAAAATTTTCTTGCAATACAGTTTTTTCTCTTTATCGATATTTTATTGCAACTACAACAATTGATATTGACATACTTTTGCAAGCTTAGTTGCAATTCTGTAATAATCATGGGTTTGTTGCGGTTTCCTACGTAACAATGTTGTTTTGCCCACTCCCTCACAATTTAATGTTACGTAGGATAGGCGTGTATGGCAAGAAACGTGGTCATACAGTACTTGGTTTGATATATGCTCAATCCATTATGCATATAGCGTTTCAAGTTCATCTTTATTGATGTTCTCAGGTTTTACTCTGCTGTAGTTATTAATGTATTTATCAATATATCATCCCCAAAGTTAACAACCAAATTTTTTTTTATTTCGAAACATGCTGAATATGCTTCTGGGTTAACCTCAACACCTAAGGCTGAATAATTTGGCATTGTAAACGCAAAAAATTTGTAGGTCAAAATAAAGTCAAAATTTATAAATTATAAAGTCAAAATTTTGAGTTTTTAGGTCAAAAAATTGGTTGCCCTAATGATTACGTTTTCAGTGTTGGATGAAAGTCATGTTTCACGCTAGAAAACTGAATGTGTATTATAGCTTGCAGAACACGTTACGCATGAAGCACCTGTGGTAACAGCGGATGTGCTTGGTGGAATTGCTGGAGTTGTAATTTTGGAGGTCGTGGTTGTAATTCCAGTGGTGGACGTCGTGCTGGGAAAAGCTGCAATGTATAAAAGATAATTTCAGCAAGATGGAGTAAGTTGTATAAATGAACTCTTTTGCAAGATTCGTCCCGAACCAAGAAAACTCACATTCTTCAAAAATTTGCTATGTTGAATTTCCGCAGCTGACGCAACTATATGGCGCATTAAAATAGCTACGCGTATACAACTGGTATGCATCGGTTACTTGCAAGAGTTGATTATCATGCAGTGGGCATGATTTACTTGAATATGCAGTTTTTACTATTTCACGTATCACATGTTCATGGTAGTCTTTTTCAATTGACTTACGTCCGCAAATCATATTTCTTAGTTCCGTTGCTTTTTCAGGCAATGAAGAATAGCTCTGATCCGCCACAAGCAACCTGGATGAATTGAAGGTCGGTCCCAACGAAGATACCAAGTTTGTTATTGCTTGAGGCGGCATGCCAGGTGCTGGGGGAACTACCACCGCCAACACATCAATTCCATTGGCAATAGCCTTGGACACCACGCTTGCTATAGAACTTCGATGAGCACCCATGAAGCCCGGGTCCACGCCCATCATCGGAGGGAGATCTGGCATAGGTGGTAACATTGGCAGTCTGCCCGCAGATCGAATGTCAATAATAGCGAGCTTTCTCACTCCAACTCGTCCGCCAGCAGTTTCTGCAAAGGCGCAATGTTTAATTCGTCAACCACGGCTATATTTTTGACAATGCCAGCAAACTTTTATTGGAAACCTTATCCGAAAAAGCAAGAGGCATTTCTGTAACTTACTAAGAAATTTCGTGTTGAAAGCCATCTGCAGGGGAGTAGAGAAATCCATTATCGTTTTTCCGGGTGAAGACAACTGATCGATTTTTTTATGAATCTCTTCATTGGTGGCAGAAGGATTCAAACGAATTCCTTCGGTTAGTGTGTTCCCAGCAAAGTAGACACCAAACTGCAATATAAAGAAGCCATGTCGGTGTAATAACAAAAGCGTCATAATGACGAAAATTAACCACAGAAGAGCATTTAGAAGTTAATCCGATCTATAATGTCCAATTTCCATCCTATTTTTGAAAAAACAAAAGAGCGAACTGTACCAACAAACCAGTTGACGGTATCGCAAATTTAGAAGATATGTAGAACCAAAGCATGAATCGTCTATTGCAGGGGTGGCCAACCGCTCAAAGACCAAGAGCCACATTTCTTACTGTGTTACAGCAAAGAGCCACATCATACACATGCGTACACACGAACAACACCCCATCTCTTCCCCACTCACACGCATACCTTTGCTCAGCTAGATTTCTTGTAAATATCACACACCAACCTGACAACGAAGAATTTTGCAAGCCATTTATTGTTATGCACAACGTTTAGTGGGACTTCTGTTGATTACGCAAGTGCCGCATGAAACCGGGCAAAGAGTTGCATGCGGCTCACGACCCCTGGTCTATTGTCAATAGCTTACCAAGGGAATTTCTTAAAGTGTGTGATCAACAGCGTCTTTCTCTGTAGTCAATTGCAGTGTCTGATTTAACAACATCCAAAACTTTCAAAAACATTTGTATGACTTATCTAAGAAAACGTTAAGTGTCGCTAATTTCTATTTTTGTTGTTCCCGTGATTTTGTGAAGTTACTCACTGCTACAGCCAATACAGCGTAGTTGTATCTAAAAAATTATTTGTTCATTCATTTTGGCTCGACATTCAGGTCTTTACGAATTTCACAACTGCGCACTTTGTCGCGAAGTGTCACATGGTGAACTCTTCGCATAAATCCCAGCTTTGCCGTTTGCAGTTGAGATAGCACTCTTTCATTTATTACCCAAGATTCTTGACCAAAGGTGAAGATCAGATCAAAGGCCGAGATAAGAACTGACAGCTTTGCGGTGTTTGAAAGCTCCCGTTTTGTGGCCACAATCCTTGTATAAACCTCCTTGTTCCGCCTTCCGTCACTCGTGAATACCACCATACCATCCCAAGTGCTTGAACTTCTCCACTTGCTACAGTCTATTGCCGTTCACTTGCAGCATACATTGCCTTCGGTGTCAAGAGAGATATAATACCTCGGTCTTTTTAGTACTGATTTTTATTCCTGCTTACCGATCAAACGCATGATGAAGGCCCTGCTTAGAATATGCTGGCAGTACCAAATCGTCGGCAGAAAAACCAACAGTTGATTCTGCATCTGCCAACAGTGACAACATCATAGACTCAGTGGTTACCGTCTATCCAATTCATATTATTATAGATTATGAAGAGGAATAGTGACAGCCTGTAACAGGCGGACAGCCTGTAACAGGCGGCCGTCAACATTGACATCAGTTTCCACTGACAATAGCTATTTCAGACCAAGAGAAAAAAATTGTATTGGCTGAAACAACGTAATGCAGTTTGTTTTTGTTATCGACGTAGCTATCCAGTACACAATTTCGTCCACCGCTTGAGGTTTCATGTGCACTTGAGGTTCTTTGCGGAATCATTTGCTGTTACAGCGATCGGTTCATTTTAGAATTTATCTGGTCAAATGCATCTTTGCCTATAAATGCTTCTCACTATTCTTTACAAAGACATCCCAGTGTCAGTGTGAAGCCAGCAAATCATTCCCGGATTTTTTCTGCACAAAACATCAGTGAAACAAGAAAAAACAGCCTAAACTCATCATATTTTTAGAAATGCATTCACTTACTTAATGCATACTCAAAAACAGCTTTCACTTTCTCTGAACTATAGTTTCAAAAATTACATATTATACCATTCTAAAATTCTTTTCCGCCCCACCAACGAACCTGTGTGTTGTCCGCTCCAATCACAAACTCATCGACGAGAGAGTGTAACATCTGTTTGTAGTACATCAACCGAGGTCGAGCGGGAAACTCGATTTCGCCGTCCAGCACAACCAAAATATCAACGGGCGCAATGAACGAACAGCCTACAAACACGTGAAGCAAGATATTTTAAAGCAAAGTACAATAATGCAGAAAATTAAAAAGCTTCGAGTTCAAGTCATGTGGCCGTTGCAACATCACAGCATTTCGTCAAAGGCACTTTTTCAAAACATAGAAAACAACAGACTGCTGCTGACTTTGCTATAGATCAACTACATTTCGTCATTAGAATCATTGATACAAATCAGTCACTAAGCAGAGACTTTCCTGGTGTCACTGCGCTCTCGTAAGATAAAATAATTTCAAAATCAGTATTGCCCTACGGTCAGCAGCTAACAACTAATACATTTGATAAAGTTCTTAACATCCTTTTCATTTTGCTCAGGTTCAGTCTCTGGGTAACTACAGATCCTTCATGTAGATGTCGGAGATTTAATAAGGTTTTTCGATCTGCTTCTACCCTTGTATATGCTGATTAATACCAATAACGCAAAATACCTGGGAAGAGCATTTGCAGAGGAAACGAAATGACCGATTGTGATTGCAGTTCTCTGGCAGTAGACTTCGCTTTGTACTACACTAGAGAACTGCGATAGCAGTCGGTCATTCCTTTTCCTGTGCTATTGCAAACGAACAAATTTTATAAAAATGTGATAATATATAATGTGAAGGCTTATACATTAGTGTAAATTGATTTGTGCAAATGTTCTGCAACCTGTTGTTAAGTTAAAAGCATGATTTTTTGTAATCGCAAGAGTCTAAGAAGTAGCATTCACTAAGCGCAGTCCTTCGTTTGCGTTCCTTTATTTGTACGAGTTGATTGAACCATTTTTCCAAGGTGTGATTTTCTGTGCTACTGCCGCTTACACATCACTGGTATACGATGAAATGTTGGTCTGACGAGTCAGTGCTTACATGTGAATACAATAAGACAACGAATGGCGAAACCCCAAACGTTTCAGCGCAAACTGAAGACTTCTAAAGCTCAGGTTGAATTTAATTATCAATTCACCACAAAAATGACGAAACAAATTTTTAAAGAGCAGATGAAACCTAAGCTTGAAAAGTCTGGAACTTGAGCTAAAACAGTTGCAATATACTTCAACGCATTTCTTACTGGGAAGAGGAGCAGTCGTAGGTTGAGGAGTCGTTGCTGAAACAACATAACAATAGGTTGTAATATCAAAACAAAAAATGGTTCGCTGCGAAATTTTTCATCAATACAAAAATGTTGCTCTGCAAATACTGTACTTTTTCAGGGTTGTGTTTCTGGTGGATAACTGTTTGTTGCGATGGCGTTACAGCATATCTGTTTTGTTGCTGCACGTTACGTAAGTTTTAAAAATGCAGACTCATCACAGTTTTATCGTGAATGGAAAAAATTTCCACGACAAAATGCGCTCAGATTCACCAAACATTGCAGATTCCATCACAACATGCATCAATTCTCTGAAAGAAGTATTGAATTAACAGTTTCAGCGGTTAACTTCACCAAAACTATCACGAGTTTGTCAAAATATTAGCTTACTGGCAATAAAGGGCACGGGCGAGCATATCGATTTTGAAATCTTGGCAACAATTTCTTCTCTAAATCTTTCATTGTTGGTGGTGAACACGTAACCGCTTCCAGCGACCATTTTTTGAATTGCAGGTCGATATTGCGATCCAAACCCAACACCGATCATTTGAAGATAAAGGCCTTTTCGATGCAAGGACTCGCGGCCAAGGTATATTTTTTGTTGCAACGACTCATATTTGTCATTATCCTGCAAGAAAATGGCATAACAAGAATCACCCTTCAAACTTTATCGGTTATCATTAACCACATTTCACGTTTATCTTTACAAGGTGGTGTCTTTCATCTTCGTCATCACCGAAATTACTTTTACTTCAGTTAGCAATTTTCAAGCTCAGCTGACACTCAGATCATGCATATTCATCGAAAACGGACATGACAACACACCTTCGTTCTTCCGTCTGTAAACACGACAATAACCAAAGGTGTGTCAGGCCTTCTTCCTGGATCGCGGTTGTTTATTTCGACGTCCAGGGCATCAGCGAGAGCTCCGTACAACCCCGTTCCGCCCGGCAAAAGTTTTAGCTTTGCGATATCGTGCAAAATGCCCGGCTTGTCGCCGATGTGTGTCGAAAGATCCCACTCTTCGTGAATATTCATGCCGAAATGGGTGGCAGAAATCTGGAATAAATATCTGTTCGCAAACGACATTGCCACTGACGTTGAGCGGTACGTGGCAAAAATCGTTTTAACAAAACTGCTAGACTGCCTCAGAATGATTGACAGAAGTGCTGCCTGAAAGAACTTGGATTTCACAATTTCAGACTAAGTTGGACAATCGCACACGCAATTGGAAGAACATTAACTTAACTTTGCGTTGTGTTATAAAACAATTTAAACCATGGTTGTTGTAAATTGATCACATAAAAGCGCACTAAAAGTATATAACTTTTGTTTACACATTCATTAGACAAGCGTCTCAAACAGGCATTTTTTCGGCCCGTAATGCTTTCTGGGACTTTTCATATAATTAACATTTCGGTTATTTAGTTTATTCACAGTGTTTAAAAAGTGCTCGGCCAGTGAATGAACAAGTTCCTTTTAAACGAACGTAGAGTGGGTTAGAAAAATTTGCCTGTAACTCACGATACCTTTCGCAGGAAATAAAATGTACAAGCTGTTTCTAGTAAGGTTCGGGTACCGCCAATGTTGTGTCAGCGGCATAACGCAGCTCTCGGGTAGTCATAATGCGGCCCTCGGGGTTAATTTATAATCCCTCATTTGGTCCTCGGAGCAATTTGAGTTTGAGACCCCTGCATTAGACACTCGCTCACCCTTGCAACGTCATTCTCTATATCGAACTCGTCCATAAGGTCAACGAGAATTCCTTTCAGCAGCGAAAGGCCTGACGGGCCAATGCTGTAAGAAGTGTCCAAGGTGAAGACGATGTCCACTTTGCATCCTGGTGCGACTGAAATTTTGCATTGGGTACAAGGTGAGAGTGGGATTTTGAACACTTGTTTTACCACATGCACACGGAAAAAGTGTTGTCGACATACTCATGTATCAGTTTGTTTTAAACAGTTCATGAGCTACTTCACGTTATTTTAAGTTAACCAAGCACAGGGACGAAGCAATGAACACATATAGTAAGGCAAAGCAGGCAATATCACTTATAAAAATCATTACAGGCTGCAGTAGTTTCCAAAGTCGTCGCAAATTCTGGCCCAGTAGTGGAAATACCTAAACAGAGACAAACAAAGTTTTAATAAGACGATAAGCTTGAAAAAAAATCAACGCAAGATTTTATCACCTTCCGTTTTTGTGGTCATTGGTGAAGGGGTCGTGATAACAGGTGGAGGCAAGCCTGTAAACGATACCAAATTGGAACTATCAGTATGATGGAAAAGTTGTTTGTATTTGTGCAATCTTTCGACTGCTTCACGCAGAAAACAAAAACCTAGATTTCCTAATACGTTCTGCTGTGAATTGGCAATAAGTCCTTGCAACATTTTGAAATATATGCAAACCGCAAATAAATCAAATTCCACTGTCCACAAAGGCTTTACCTGCACACACGGAATCTACTATCATTGGAAGAATATTTTCTACCCCTTGTATTCCGTCATAGGCTGTGAAGACGTCGGATGAGCTGACCACAGAACCGACAGAAGCGATTAAATTGTCAACTCGTCGTCTCGGTGCAGGACCAAGAGCAGTGGCAACGCCGACCACTATCACCTTCACACCCATTTCTTGGGCTTGTCGAATTACTGCAGGAAGGGGTACAGCAGAAGAACTTGTGCTTTTGCCAGTAGCAAGCAAAATAAAAACTTGCGGGACGTGTTTCCGGTTTTGTCCTGAAAAAAGAAAAATGAACGGTGATTTCAAAATTTAAAACAATGTAAGGGTGGGCGTAAATCTAAATAATAAACAAAAAATTTAATAGTTTGCTGAAATCATTCAACAGGGCATTTTTGAAGATGAAACCCTACAATTAATAAATTGCGCCAATAATCTTTGTGTATGTAGAAAGCATTGCAATGAAAGATACTAAAAAAACATGCCGTGAAAGGCTCACCAGCGTTTAGTGTGTTTTGCAGCAACGACTGGAAAGCAACGTCCGGTCGAGATCCATCTGCTCCTTGCATTCTAAGCTGATCTATGGACTGCTCCGTATCGGATAGAGTTTGGTTGGGAGAGAAAGGTATGTGATATAGTCCTTGACTTCTCAGTGCTGTGTCATATCCGATCACAGACATCTGCGCGAAAAAGGAGCTTTGTGTCTTTTTGTGATACTATGTTAACGTGTACTGCATTCATAAAAAACAAGCAAGACAGATGCAATGGAACAAATGTATAGCTTTCAGCAGTTCTTAGATTCAAGCAATGGATGGCTGCTATTTTGTACCGATACCAATAAACAGAGCTGATAAATTACGTTGCTTTTTCAACGTCTAAGCATATTGCGCATTTATGGGAAAGAAGTTTTTTGTACTGTTGTTGCTAGCTTGACACTTTGTAAACAAGCGACCTTTCAGCTATCTTATGCTCAAACTTCTAGCACCGAAATCGGAATTCCCTTTTATTTATTTTAATCACGGCGAGTTTCGAAAGGTTTACAAAATAGCGAGCCAAGCACATAAAACAACATGTTTCTTGACAACGCAATAGTTTAGCGTCAACATTGACGCTTAAACTCAAAACCCATCAGGCAATAAATGCGTTGTACGTTTTTCCCAGGCTGCAACATTACCTTCCTTATAGTAATCTTTTATACCTTTTTGAGTCTAAAACGTTTCGGTCCATTCGCCGGTTAAAACACAATTTTGGTAGAATTATAAAGCTTTACATTCATCATGTATATGGATTGTGCGTGTTTTGTTTCAGTGAAGGTGATTGCTGTAGACATTAAAAATTGTAACAGGATGAAGAAATACAAAAAAGTACTTATGCCACCTCGAAACTTAAAGACTGCATCAGTGCGATATACACCAAGCACAAAATATGTTTTAGTGCAAAAACTACTGACTAAGCCAATTAGCGGTTTCGGTGTATTCAGAAACTATCCTGAGCAAAGCTAGCCACAATGTAGTAATGTGAGACCATAAACCTTTTCACCTGCATTTTGTCTTTGGAAACAATAAAATCGCCTGCGAATTCCTTCAGAAGCTTCTTCAAATCTTGCTCTTTACTTCCCTTTTTAACCCAGCCGGATGTATCGATCAACCACGTGATGTCGACAGGGCCATATTCGCAACCTGTAAGGTCACGCCAATAGCTCAGCACCGAGAAGCATCAAGAATTTTGGCAGCTTCACTATTTTAAGAATAACAAATGCGTGAAAAATCCGCGTACTGACTGTTCAGTTAATAAAGAGTAAATTGCAGTTCATTTGCAACTTACGAGGAACAGCAACGGTGGTCAGTGCTTCAGTGGTCCCCGTAATTTCTGAAAAAGTGAATTAAACAAACAATGCAGCAAATGAGATGTCTGCGAAGCAATTGAAATTAATTTTCAAAAGAGAAATGTTTACACACACACATATATACATATGGATAAAACTTGTTAATACTACAAAAAATCACATGCAAACCTTTTGTGGAGAAAGTCTCTGGTTGAGGTGCTGAAAAAAAATGCTTCGTTAGCAAATACTGTACTTTGATTGCGATGTTAAATGTTGTCGGAATATACGAAAATGTATGTACACGAATTGTTGTGGACTACAATGTAGCTTTGGAAAGACTTTTCTGCGTAAATTTTGCGCCCGTTCATTGATGATGACCGACATAGTACTTCACGATCCAAACAATGGTGGAAAGCTCGTTCATATTCAAGGTTTCACGAAGACAGCGTGCATGTAAGAAACACGGCGTATTTTAAAGTCTTTTAAAAGCATCGTTTTTTTCGTCAAATTCTTTGGAAGGAATGTTGTTTTCACGTATATCTGGACCACTCGTCGGCAAGTTTAAGCTCAACCGTTAACGAGTAAAGCCAACAACACGCAAACCTACGGCTTAAAATTAAACTGACTACAAATAATTGGTGATAGCACGTCGGTGGAACACCTAGAAAAGACATGCGCCAACAAACTATCACAAATTTTTTCACAGAAGACTCTTCACGCAACTCAAAGCTGTAACAATAACAACATGCAGACTAAACGAACCCACACTTACTTGATGGAAGCGTCGTAGTAGTGACTGCAGCAGTTGAAACATAGGGTCGATAACATAAGAGATCAGCAAGTTCGGCTCCTGCGGTTGCAGGGTTGTCAGTGGTGCTCAATCGCAAGGATGAACCTTCAAACTCCTTCATCCATTCACGACGCCGCACTTCGCTCACTCCAGCAAATGTGCTGTCAAAGTATCCCAGGACAAAGCCATACCCTTGTTTTTTTGATCTCTTTATTAAACCGAGAAGGCCTCCATCTGTCGTGGACAGACGTTTCTCGATCAGCGGCAGTCGCTTAAGCACAAGCAGCATTGTACGCATGTATTCCATGTCGCGAGCATTGCGATCGAACACCATGACTTTGCCTGATCTCAAAGCTCTACCAAGACGAAAGGGATTGAGACGCCGGGGCTCAGCCAAGGCAGGCTCAGGGGAATCTCGCTCAAAACGCCTCAAAAGTCTCGTTTTGTCGCTGCCGTCACCAGTAAAGTGAATTCGTCTTCTCACTTTTGGGCCGCTAACGGCTAGTGCGACCCTGGAGTACTGTGTGCCATCGTCTATGGCGATGTCGGCCAAGGTATTGTAAAGAGTGTCGTCAACAAAGTTCTTTAACTGCTTGTCACTGGTGAGAAGGCTGTCGACTACAATGTACAAGTCCATGGGGTTTAAACAAGATGGGGCTGCAGTGGTCGTTTCCGCAACTGTGCTTCCTGTGAAGGGTGTAGTTGACACCTCTGTAGTGGTCGGGCTCGGGGTGGTTGGTGCGACTGTTGTGGTTGGGGCAGTTCCGGGTTCGCACAAATGCTTGCCGATGTAATTTCCCAAATTATTTTCAAGCAACTCTCGCGAGCGCGCCAGTTTCCGAACGAATCCTCCCGGGCCGGCAATGGTGCTCAAGTCGCTCACTGTCAAGTTGCTGCCGAAGCTGAACACCATGATGTTTTCGCCTTTTTCATGAAGTCTGTCCAGAAGCGTCTGCGTTACGGCTTTCGGTTTCGATTTCATGAAAAGGACAACTGACATGTTGCGTGGAGAAGGAAGACTTTCTGTTTGATCTAAGATTTCTTGTATCGCGTTCTGCAAGTTTGGCTGAGTGCCGTCTCCCAGGGATGGCTGAATGGTTTCGGTCAAAATCAGAAACTTTCGTAGTTTTCTGCTTTCAGCTGGCTGTATCTGGTACTCCAGTTCAACGCCGTATTGCAGAATACCGACCCGCACCCTGTCGATACCATCAACATCCGGAACAAAATTCATAGGCCCCAATGTTTTCGCTATTTTATGAGTAGCATCCAACATGTTGTTCAGATTTTTCCCGGTAATCGCTTCAGAATCGTCCCACAAAAAGTAAAGGTCGATTGGTCGGGCGCAGTACGTGGACGAAATCGGGAGCGACTCTGGCGCCCGGCATACCTTTTCCAAAAGTTTTTCGTTAGTTTCGGGAGAAGCAAAATCAGAAGAGTAGATCATGTTTTTCACCCCCATCAGATTATTCCAAACGCGTCTTTCCTTCAAGTTCGAGTAAACGTTCGTAGGAGTGACAATTGTCCACACGACACCGTTTTCTCGTAGTGCACGCACCGTAGAACTCAGGGGGTACTTCGAATCGTGTACCGGCTGTCGCCCCTGAAAAACCAATATTGACTTGTGGACTTTCGTGTCCACGGGGCGACCTCGCAAATTGCTGCTTAAGAAGTACTCATCGAGAGAATCTTCCAAAGCATAACGCAAGTCCAGGGCGGATCTACGAGACCTAGAAGCTTTCGTAAGCGCCTTGTCAACGTTGCTGCCGAGGTTACGCAATATGTTTTGCAAGTCGGAATCAAACTTGAACACCCTCCACAGGCGATAATCCATGAGAAGCATAGCGACTTGTGTGCGGTCTCTCGAAACGGTGATGTTGTGCAAAAGGTCGCTTAACGTGGCAAGGGTTTTTGCTTTTTCGGTTGGTTTTAGCAACTGCACGTCTACCAAGATAACGAGGTCCGCAGTCATGGTGCACTCTTCGGCAGTGGGAGAGTCTGTCGGAGGAGGTGGTCGTTCAGGCGTTGTAGTAGGTGGTTGTTTGGTGGTCGTGACAGGAGGACGTGGCACAGTAATTCCTGTGCACAAGTCGTTTAGAATGCTCTGGGCAACAGTTGGCCTTATAAAAAGGTCGCCAACGCTGCTGAGACGATAAACATGCGTCGTATCAACCGACTGGTACGTTGCAACATTATTGAGATTTGGCTCACTGCTGATAGTTAACAGGATAACTTGGATATTTTTCTGAGACAGGTCGTTTAAAATCCCAGTAATATTGTCTTCTGGTTCTGTAAAAATAATCACAAACATTATGTTGTCGATGTCTTTGTGAGCAGGCTTGTCTTTGAATGAGAGGGCCGCTTTTCGAATCGCGTCCCCGAGGGGGTTGTTTCTGCTTCGCTGAAGCTCGAGTTCGTGCACGACGTTGGTTATAAGAGACATGTTCTGATGCTTCTCCAATGGAAAGTCTTCTTCAACATAATCACCGAATTGATCGACTTCAACACGTAGCTTGGATGTGCTTTTACCATAGTCCGGTGGAGCAATGGACGAGATATAGGTCAAAATGAGTTCCTTGGTTTGTTTGAACTCTGTTGGTGTTAAAACGTCTGCGCTCTGCAGAAGAAAAACGAGATTGACAGAACCGTTGCAGAACCTTTTGATTGCTGAGATTGGAAGTACGTGCTCGTATGGGGTTGTGGTGGTAGTGGCTTCCGTTGTGGTTGTTGGACCGGTACCTGCAGTCGTGGTGACGAACTCGGATGTAGTTCCCGTAACAACAGGGGTACGGGCAATAGGGGTTGTGCTAGCGGGATAGGTCGTGACAGCAGGAGTTGTAATGTTCAGGCAATCAACTGGTGTCATGCATTCCAATAGACCACTGTCAGCGCATGCACTGAAAAATATACACAGAAATTACTTACAAACTACAGAAAACTTACCGCTTATTCGGGCCACGCTTCTTTTTAAATTGTAAAAATACTGTCCAGCAGTTTGCACGACAACAGCAAACTTAATTTCTGGCACTAAAGTGTTAGCAAAATTTCTTGAAAGGAATTGATTAAAAAATTCAAGTTTTCCATTTTCTGAAGCAGGTCAAAAAGTATTTGAAAACAACCATTCTGCCAACCAAATTTGCAACTCATAATGAGCCATAAGGAAGCTTGCGCGTGCGACATTTTGGAAATAGACATATTACAGGTAACACTTAGCCATTCCCTTCTCAAGCGCTGGCGCTTCCACTATAACCCACCCACGTGTAGCATGGAAAACACGGGCTCACTAATAAGTATGTTTATAAAAAATCTATGAAAGATACAGATTGCTAATTAAAATACAAATGACTAATGCCAACCTTTGACAAAAAACTGAAAACCTTTTCTTGATCAGGTGCGCGATTTAACATTGCAATGGTTTGTAAAGATAAACGGAGAATGACGATAAAATACAGATGTTGGCAAAGCTTCTAGTGTAACGGCAGCATCCAATTTGTTGTTACAATTAGGCGTCCAGTTGCTTCGCTTATGCGGATCCCTAGGACTGACTGAAAATTTCAGCCTATGACAAGTGATCTGTTCTTTGGCTGGTTAACTTTCGTTATCGAGAAAATCTGCTCACAAACGTAAGCTGATCCAAAAAACACCAATATCTTTCTGGCACATTTTTCAGATTTTGAAACCTTTCTGAGTGCAGAGAAGCATAAAACTGAACCAGTGGTATGCTTTCAAACATCATATTTAGAGTTGTCTGTATGCATATCAATCAGTTCCAGTTCCATTTGCAGTTCTTCGGTAGTGGTTTCAATGTCACAGACAAAAGGTGAGCTGAGTAGTTCGAACTGTCCCATATTGCCTTGAAATCAACAAATCGTTTGATATATTCCTGCTGGAAAGCCATCAACTGAGAACTATGCTTTTCTGTTAATACTTGCGTGACAATTTGTGCTTTCAAATGAGGAAAATGAACAATTTTATGCTCATTCAACTGCTTGGAAAAAAGTGCAAGCTTCAGTTGAAAGGCTTTTACCTCCCGGTACAATTCATGAGAAAATACCTTGTAGTTTTACACTTTCTATGGTAGTTTTACACTGTCCTTGTAGTTTTACGCTGTCCTTGTAGTTTTACACTGTCCTTGTAGTTTTATCTTGAGCTCACTGTCCTTGTAGTTTTATGTTGACCTGTCCTTGTAGTTTTACACTGTCCTTGTAGTTTTGTTGACCTCATTTAGTTTCTGCATTACGTCTACAGCATATGATAAATAAAAAACGCATTTGCCATTCTCCATCATGTTTGAAAGTCACAAGAGATGTCTTTCATATTGAAAATCATGACAATCTCTGCTTTGAGTTCCCACATCCTCGTTTGTACTCTTCCCATTTTTAACTTGCGGACATTTGTGTGTCAAAAGACATCAGTAACATCTGTCTCGATATCTTCCAAGAAACTTCGGAATTGCTTGTGTTTGAGTCCCCGTGCTTTTTCTAAATTCACTACACGCACCACGTCAATCATAACATGTTTATATTTGAAGGAGGACTTGCAGAGGTTTTCTTGATATATATGATGCACTGAAATGACAACGAACTGTTCAGTGGAAATATCTTCTTTGAGTTCATCATTCATTAACACCACAAGGTTAGAATGTGTACCTATGAGTGGAGGAGCACCAATAGTTGTAACACTTGCCAGTTTATCCAGTCTTAATCCAGACCTGATTAGATTGATGATGGCACTGTTGCACAAATATTTTCCAGTAGTAGTGCAACTCCGCTGACAACAATTCCTTTTCAATCTCAAAGTTTCGTCAATACCTCTGATGTAAATGAGTAAGTGAACAGTATACTGAAGATCAGTACTCTTATCTAAAGTAATAGAAAACTATACTGAAAATTACAACCGTCTGTTAACAGCTGTTCTCCAGTATTCACAACAATTGCGTATATGCGATCAACAACAGTTTTTCGTGACAAAGATATGGCTTCTGCTTTTGGCTTAGCAGCATCAACAATACAATCTATAATAAATTCTGCTTTTGCAAGCCTTTGTTTTGCTTTGCAAGTTTATTGGCCAATACAAACCTTGCCTTTGCCATAATCCTACGTAAAGATCAGGTTTTCCCTAACTTAATTTGCTGTCGCTTCAAACTTTTTACAAGATCAGTTGCTTTCTTTACCAATTGTTGATTTGACAAACTGTGTTCAAAGGTAACTCGATCGGTTCAAAAGTGACGTTTGAAATTGTATTCCTTGAATACAGCAACTTTTTGTTGATAATTGAAACATACAGTTTTATATCCAACGTCAGTAAAGCAATATCGTTCAGTCTACTCTTTGCTGAAAACACGACATTCGTCTTCAATTTTTCACTTTTTAGATTGCTTGGAATAACTCAGTTTGTTAAGTTTGTCAAATAATAAACGATAGGACTTAGCAAAGTTTCCCGCCCGTGAGCTAGTTTGAAATAATAATGATAAATTATTATGTCCACAGCAAGTTGATGATAACTTAGATTTAGAGTTCTAGTTCCACTGTGGAGCCTATCTTTAACCGCTGCAACACACTACAAAGACAGAACCTTCTCGCGGTACAATTTCACGCACATAATACAAGAAATATGTTTAAATTTGGTGGCACACATGAAAAGCTCGCGCGGCACACAGGTTGAGCAAAGCGGATCTAAACAGAGGTCAAGACGAGTGTAACAACAGAACACGCGATCCATTATTTTCGAGATACGTGCCCGCCGTGGTGTGCTCACAGGGACAGACAGGGTGAAATACTTTTAGTAACCAACGTTAGTTTTGTCTTTAAAAAAAACATGACTTGATATCACGCTTCATAGAAGCACTTGACCGTCCCTATGAAGATCTTTGACAGGCCACATACGGCATTTGCCCTCCCCTGATGTAAAACATCAACTAGTTTTGGTCTTAAAATAAGTAAATAATCAGAGGGGATCAAAAACGCAAGGATGATTAGCCAATTTTCGCAGTGAGCAGCTTTTCACGAAATTGATAGATTTTCAATGATTTTTCTGTTTTCAAGTATTTTTTCTTTCGACATCAAAAATGTTTCTCATTTAAAAATTTGGTTTTACTATTTTTTAAAACCGCTTAAAACGATTCAATGCCAGGCATGTGAAGCCGAAGCTAGAGCCAAAAACTTTTAGATGATGGAGCCGGTGCCTGAAATTTGGGTTCTGGTTCCACAGACATAGTTTGTGGGCAATTGACTTGTGTAAGTAATACAATGCTATTTAGTTTTCAATGGACCAAATCGTTCTGGAGCCAGACCCAAAAATTTCTAGATGTTGCAGCCAGAGTCAAAAAACTCAGATGCCTACAACTGGAGCCGGAGCCTGATATTTGGGTTCCGGCGTCACAGCCCTGATAAACGCCGCATGATAAAAATTCGTTGTGTACAAACAGTAAATTGAAAGTTTTATTTTCAACAGTTAGTCTTTATTATCGCTCTAGTCATGTACAAAAAGCACATATGATTGAGCTCAAAGGTACAGGTTGGTAAGGAAAACAATCTCTTTTATCTCTTCTTTAACTTCTGTTCAAGTTAAAATTGGGAAAGTTTTAATTTTTGCAATTATGAAAGTCATACTTACCACACGCGACAAGCCTCTTCGACCACGTTTTCTCCAATAGCGAAATATCTACCCATGTAATGGCACGACATAATCTCGCATGATTCCACACATTTACCCAAAACTTCGTCGAATATTGATCCTAAGGAATAGGTAAATATTAAAAACGTGGTTTGTCAGTTGCTGCAATTAAAAAAAGACTTGTTTCAAACCCAATATTTTGCCAGGGTTCTGTGAAACAAGTTTTCAGCATGTTGTTAAGCTCATGTCCACCCTATGGTGAAGACCGCAACTATTCATGAAAATGGAACAAAAATTAAAAATTGAATCGAAAGTGTTTTTCTGCAGTTAACAATGGATGAAGTGTGGTAGAAGTTAATTTTTTATCAAGATCTCACACTTTTTTAAGTCTGCATGGTAATTTACAATGGGATCTTGCCTATACGCTAAAAATCCTGTTAAATTTTGAGCGTTGGACAGCATATGACAACGAAATCAAAAGCTGCTGCATTTTCTCTGCTTTCATTTCTGCACTATATCTGATCGAGTGCAGTGTTGCCAACTGATACTTGCGTTTCGAATCATTAACGGACGAAAAATATTTAACCTCATTTTCCCGGAAAAGCTGTAAGCACTGGCGGATCAATGGGGACGATTTGGCGCAACTGCTCCCCCTCCACACAAACACAGATCTCTTTTGAAGTGCTGCTCCTTTGGTAATTACCGGTACGCCGTTTTTGATTAAACGTTCGCCCGCTTTCACAGGGCAGAAAACGCTAATGTTTTTTGATAAGATTCTGTTTGCAAACGACGGAAAACGTATTATTTGCTCTTCACTTCCTTTTCCAATTAAAAATTACGGAAAGTGTTCCATTGGCCAATTGCATAAAATGGTTTCGTCTGGAGGATAGTAACTAGTTTCATGACCACTGCAGTGGTAACAAGCGTTCGAAGTAGACAATATATCTTGGCGTGTCATTTTTCAACTGCCCCGCAAAAACGCTTAGATCATGTTTAGATCCGCCACTGTCTTAGCAAACGTTTCTATAATATTTTGACATATCAGTGTCAATCAGATCACACCGACTAATCCCTACCCAGGTCTTGTTACAGTCACATAGGTTTTCTTTATAAGTTCATTTAGCGTTAAAAAATGTCTGGTATACGTTTCTGAGGTTTACATGAATGCACTCCAACAACTTAACACCGTTTGTTAGTTGTTTCAAACAAAAATCTAATCGACTTCCTTTATACAAACAGTTATTACACAATTTTCTTGCATTGCCAATTATTTTACTTCCTTCGAAGTCATGTCACCAAGGACGTCGTAATTTTTGGGAGACTCATCACATTGCTGCGTGGTATCAGTGATTTCGCTGAAGCTTTACAATTATTCAAACACGCCATGAACATGGAAAACCGCGCCACTTTTATAGCTCTTAGTCCCATTTCTTACAAACAAAAAAAAGTACAGCAACAAATCATACAAAAGTCACATCTGATTTTCGCAGAATACAGGCAAAGCTAGTGCAAATGGTTTCCGTGTCTTACCACAAGATGATTGACATATTAGATATGAAATCGTTCCGCAGTTTCAGTGGCAAACTTATTAGACAACAATAGTTTATTAGTTAAAATCAAATGTCTCATATCTTTGCGGAAGATAGTGAACATTTACCTTGGCACAGTGGAGGATATATTAAATAGTAATGTCAACACATCATAAATGTACGCATTTGTTGCGCCGCCGTGTTTCGAAACACTTGAAAGGATGTTGACGAGCTATCAATGTTTAACATGATCCGGTTATGGGATAGGGTTGCCAGATGCGTTTTGTAAAAATAGGCCATTTTGTCAACAGTACCAGATATAAGCTCATCGTAATTCTTAAGCGGCACAGGGAAAACAGAGTATTCTTTAAGTAATTTGCCCGTAAGAGTATTCTTTAAGTAATTTGCCCATATTTTGGGTGGATCATTACATTCCGGTGTGCGTGTGATGTGACAATCGCACCGAGGATTGCGTCAACAGCAGCAAATAAACTTCGCTGAAGGAACTTTCCTGAGAAGATTCGCTACCAGAGTCATTATAACTTGAGAAATTCGGCGTTAGTTCTTTTTAAAGTTAAGGCAAATTATTTATTTTCGAAATAGCGGCTTTGGGCACTGATTTTCAAAATACCGGCCTTTTACCGGCCTTCGCTAAATTAGCAGTAAAATACCGGCCAGGCCAGTGAAATACCGGCCATCTGGCAACCCTTTTACCAGATCGCGATCCAACCGGATTCTGCAATTCAGAACCGGATCCGGTTCGGACTGGATTTCTAAAAAAACACTACCAGATGAGATATGGATATCCAAACTGCGTTGATCACTGCAGTCAAATGTTTAAGCAGAATTTTTTTGGATATATACCGGATTGGATCAAATATTTGGACAGCACTGCCGGATTAGGATCGGACTGGATTACACAATGAAAACATTGGACCGGATTAGGATTGCAAAAATTCCGATCCGTTCAATACTACGAGCTATCCCAATAAAAAGCGTTCGTGTTGAGCAATTGCGTGTTTTTGAACTACTGATAAAAATTGTTTAACACCACTACAACAAGTTTAAGATCATCTTAAAAAAATCATCGGACGTTGCTGCTCAGTCATTGTGTACGTGGCGTTTGTGACCTATTCGTTATTCTGTGTGCGTTGGCACTAATTACGCATTCAGCTTCGGTAACAGCAACTTCATAGATGAATCAGGTCATTTCACTCCATTTGTATACAGCCAATTAACAGTTCTGGGTTTGCTGTAAGTTTTTGAATAATCAGCCGACTGGGCTTTGCTTTCATGATTTTGCGATGATTCGGACTTGCACATATAGTGTTCAAGTAATTAGATACCACCTACAGTATAGGTGACCCAGTCGAATCTATCAGTGATTCTACTTTAATAAGATTTCAAGACTGAGGATGCCTGGAGTTACGTGAAATCGATTTCCCATTAAAAAATTTCGCGGATAATACCGACTGCGTCACAATACAGTACTGCAAACTAATGATTGTGTACAGCCAGGAAGTGCATTTGCTACTCTTCACTATACGAACTGAATACGTAATTTGAGACAGTTATTCACGCTCATCGCACAGTGTATCAAAGACTTGGCATTTTCGGTGACACTGCAACAGTGGACATCGGTCTGGAAGCATCAAAACAATTGAAAAGATAAGATTCTAACACGTATGAGCAGGCCGTTGCCCTGTGTACTATTTTAGACTCACCTTCAGGACAAACCGGAAAGCATCCTTCGACACACGCAAAGCTGAGTGAGCAGTGATGATCGGAATTCTGGAGATACTTGTGTTGACACGTAGCCGGACACGGAGACTGGCACTCATGGTAATGCCACACGCAATCGCTCTGAGGTGTATTGTAGGCTTCGCACATGAGAGCTTTAAAAATAAAAGTGCTAGCCAATGGGCATTTTCCTATTGTGATCTGAAAAGCAACTAATCAAGTTGGCCATGACCGCATCAGCGACAGCATAATTGAAAGGATATTCAAAAGTACAGTGTAAACAGTCTTCAGGAGTTGTTTTTCGTCCATGCACATAATACCTTTGTTTGTAATGCATGAAAGCAATACATTTTGCTAAGATAGAGGCAACTTACGACACACGGCTGGTGTCCTCCATCGAATTGCCAGTCCGGCTTCACCACAGACTGCAGCGTATGCAGCCACAGCCGTGCAAAAGCATTCGCAATCACCCCCACTGTCGCAGCCGCAAGTATCATATATGCAGTTCTCGTAGAAAATTGTTACATCCACCTGTGATTCACACAGCCTTTGTAAAATGTTCTGATGTGCTTATAAACTGCATTTTATTGACATTGCTGCAGATGCTTTTAAAAACGCTGGTTTTCATAACGCTTTAAAGACCGCAGCGGTTCACCAAGTGTTGTATAGAACCAGAAAATAATATTTTCAGAAAAATTTCATAGATTCTATTTTTATTGCATAGAAATAGAAATGCCATTTACAAAACCCACACAGTTTTCAAACTTCATGCATAAGTGCTGTCAACAACTGTGAAGCATACTCGTACACTGAAAGGTAAATCTCAGACAAGTTGATCCCAATGAAAAATAGGAGCAAATACTAACATCAGCGAAAACAATTGGACATTTAAGTTGTTGACAGGAATACAAACTCACCAAAGCGTGACAAGGAGAGAACACAGAACTGTACAAAATTTTGCAGCTCTTTTGCGACCACGAGCGACGGTGCGGATTCAGATTGCACGGATGATCAAACTGCCCCACGTCGTTGCAACCTGGTGAAGTCTGAATACAACGCACTCGCTATAAGATTTAGTTAGAAAATTAAACGTTTTAACTGCATCTGTGATTTCAGTATGTTGTTGCCAGTGCAACTTACAATTTTACTACCAGTGAAGCTTTCACTGATGCAGTGTTCATAAAACAGGCAGCCATTCGCTTGTCATATTTAAAACTGATTTTTATCAGTTTAGAACTTTTCAAAATCGCAGGAGTACCTCTTCTATGGAAATGACAAATTGCTTTGCAGCAGCTTGGTGTTTCACCTACGTAATGTTCTTATTTTTGTATGTTAGTTAATAAGATGACCACGTTTGACACATCTCTTATAAAAAATTTTTTTGGCTGCTGCAAGTATCAAGTTTACTTTTTCGTTGAAAGCAAACTTTGATAAAAATGGAAGCGACAGTCCAGTGACCTGTAGCATTATTTTATTCTTTTCTTACTGCGTATGATTTGTTCCGTAAAGAACTGGTTGCCAACTCTATACAGAGCCAACTGTGCAGTGCCTGGAAGTGTAAAAAACACACTGGAAAGCAAAACTTTCCGCTTTACTAACTGCCAAAAAAGTGTCGTAAGATTGATTGCAACAAAACCGCAATTTTTGCATCAGAATTTTTATTTGTCTTCTTACCCAGAAAAGACCATAAGAGGTCACTTTATCGTTTTTCATATTTTGACAGCTGCTAACCTTTTCTAACAAGCAGTTTTCCATAAAGCTGACAGTAGATCCATATTATTGTGCATACCAACCAGTATCTCATAATACCCTGTACTGCATAAATCCGCCAGCGTTGAAATGTAAACATGAAAACGCTAAAAACGTGCTGACGTTTTGGCACCTATACACTACAGGCAACTTCATCAGGGTAAGCCAAGAATGGTGCAGCACGGATTATCCAAACTAGGAACAAGGCACTGTCCTGAATGAAAAAAGGTTCCATGTCAATCAGATGACCGAACGCAATTTCGTGAAGTAAGTTGATAACTAGTGAACCGGATAAGCGTGGTAAGAAACGGTTGCATGAAAACATGCAGTGGGGGGCAGCTTTTTTTGCAGAAAAAAGCATTTGCTAAATCAGAAACAAACGCTAAACGAGAAAAATAACTTTTTTCAAAGCAACACAACGACGATGGGTCGTAACAGCTTACTGACAAAAAACAACGCAAATCTTGAAATTAGACCAACTTCTCACCATTTATGTTTATACTGCAAGTAAAATACAACTAGATGAAACGACGTGTGTAAACAGCAGATTCAAATTTCTAAGGCCTAAGCTATAGTTATTCCTCGCCAAGTGATTTTAAATGCCTTAAGGCAGGGGTCACCAACGTGGTGCCCGCGGGCACCAAGTCGCACGCAATGACCATGTAAGTCGCCCACGGGCCTGTTCTAAAAATAACATTAGCATGATCAATGTCTTCACATTAAGGAATATCAATACTGAAATAACTGAAGGTAAATTCAGCAACATTTTTATTTCATAAGTTTGTATCAAATTAGTAGCCCTTCGCATTAATCGGTACACAAGAAGTAGCTCCCAGTTTCAAAAAGGTTGGTGACCCCTGCCTTAAGGCTTAATTTTTGTCAAACGTCTGTTTTTTCATCAGCTTCAAATTGGTCCGAGCTTTCGAATAACTTTTCTTGTGGTGTTGATGAGAATTTCAGAAAATGATCGGGCAAATTGCTGTTTACCGTAAACTCTTGTTATTCAAACTGTGATTCGCTTCCAAAGTTTGACCAATTATTTAATGAGATTTTGCAATCAGCAATGCGTCGCTGAGAAGCGTTTGAGCTTGTCCGCTATATAGCCTGGGAGAGTATGGAAGCCGATCATTCCTTCTCTGCATTTTGGACCCCGCTCAGGCAACACTTAAAACCTGACTGAAAAGGGTGACAACTGCCAAAATTGCCATTAACGTTTCAGGAGCACAGGCGCGTTTTTGAACAACTCAGAAAATATTTTCAAGCTCATATGACATGAAGAAACAAACTTGTTGTATTTCGAAATAATTTTTTTTTTAAACAACAATATTTTCCGTAGGAGGCTCGCAAGGTGACTCCTGCCAAAATGACAAAATTCCTTTCACAGGTGCAACCGACGTTATAAACTTTGAGCCGCTCGCGACGACTGAACTTGTCGCATCAGCGAATTCACTCGTGGGACACAATTACGGAGCTTGCTCGTCCATTAAAACATGGCATTGGAGACCAGCTGTTGTACAACAGCACAGGTTTTGTTATCACCCGTTCGGCAACCACTGCCATCGTGGCAGTAACCTCACCCCTTATTCGAAAAAAGCAAAACGTATGCCTATTTCGATAGGATTTCTCGACAGGACGCTTCGAAAAAATCAGCTACTGAAGAAATCAGGTTAACAAGTGTGTTTCAAGCGTTTTTAAAATTCAGTTGAAAACTGAATTAGGCATATTTGTAAACCATTTCCTGAGCAGATTGTCACGAACACTTTTGTATACACAAACGGCGTAGCTCACTATAAACGCCAGTGTTGTTGTGAACTCGAGAGCTAAACGAAAAAAACTGAAATTGAACACACGAAAACAACCCCAGTTGAAAACGATTATACTCGAACCGCATCGCACTTTGAGACAAACTTGAAAGTTATGCCCTGCTCAGGAAACGGTTGACAAATATGCAGTGTTCGTGACAACTGCCTTAACGACGACACAAAAACGTCTTTACGAAACATAAGGCATTGATTTTTCAGTGGAGAAATTCTCGCAACAACGACATACAAAGTCACCTTCCAGCTGTTGCCAAATTCGTGTGCGGTGACAGCCAACATTTTGTCACTCTTGATTCTGTCGTTGTTTTGGTTCCCATCGAAATTTCCGCATAACCCGCAGACCTTTCCCTGTAAAAAAAGAAATTAGGATTTGAACCTGTTTGCTTAATGAAATGGAAGTTCTTCAGTTTCACAAACGCTTTATATACGTGAATGGCGTGGATTCACCGTGTGTTTTCTAGAAAAACGCTGGTAGATTTTTCCAATGGTTGCAAGTGAGGGAAGCCGGCTCCTGAGATCATAGTGGAACACTTGAACCAGCTGTTTTTTCCGAAAATTATACATTTTTAGCGCCACCAACAATATTAAGTGTTCCCCGTGATTCCTAATTAATCTTTCCCATGATAACGGGAAGCAAGCATAGTGCTGAGGTTTTTGTTACTGGCTATCACTTTTCAGGTAGTTGAAGTAAACTTACGGGGTCTTTCGATTTTTGCACTTGTCAAAAAATTTTTTAAAAATTGAATGATCACCGTGCTTTCGGCAATCCAACGGCACGGACAAAATTTTCCTCTTGGGTCAAAAGGGGGAGACAAAATTGACATAGCCTATAGGAGGTCAGCACTAGAAATCCGACCAATGCATGGTTCCAGAGTGCCTGAACACGAGGATCATTCAATTTTTGAAAAAAATTGCTTTTTTTCGGACCCGGAGCCGGACTAAAAAATATTTGGAAAACCGGACCCGGAGTCACTCTTGATTTTCGGCAGTATCAGGAGTCTGCGTGGTTGTGCAGTACGATTGGAAAAGTTTTTTACGTTGGCCAGGTGATGAAGAAGAAGGTTTAGAGATACAGTCTTTCAGAAAGCATTCCAGGGTTGAGTATGATTTTTTGAGCCGACTCTATAAGTTATTCATGAGGTCTCTTCTTCTTCACTGGTGATGACGCTTTCTTCTGTCACATCAGGTTCAACAAAACGGGTGTTGAGCATAAAAAAGAGTGCTGTGGACTTTACTGGATATATGCAGCGTCGATTTATTTTCCTTGAACGAATCAAAACATACTTTCGATTGTATTAGTGTTCAATTTTCGAATTGGTTCTTTGAAATAACATTTAACATTTCGTTTCTATTAACATCTAAAAATTTTAAACCTGAGATCCACCAAGTAGTTTCCAGAATATGTTAATAACCAGTGCCAAAAAACATTAATGTGCGTCAGTTATTATTGAGAACTTGCATTGTTTCAACATCTTTGTGAAACGAATTGTACATATTGTTGCGGCTCCTTATGGGAGATGCGAACACGTAATGGAAAGGCCAAGACTGCAAATGCAACGAGCAAGCAACGATAGATGTTCCCGCTCGTCCAGGTTCATTCTGTTGTTGCTGATGCCATTTCACCCTTTCATGCATTAAATCTTATCGTGCTTCCCGTTCTTGCTCGTATCGCGCAGAGGCCATGTCCGCAGCTGGACCGAGTTTGCTAGAAAACTTTTGCGAGGGACAAAATTTGTATGAAATGCACGGCATATCACATATCACACAAATACTATTCCGTTTCGATGACGTCACCATGTTCACTCAACCGTAGTACGACCATTTTGTAAAATTGGCAAAATGGGAGGCAAATTATGGAAATTATATATTTTGGGGACCATCGCCCAAGTGTCCCCCTGGCTACGCCCATGGTGTTATGGCAGTTGCATAGTACTGTGCTAGTGCTTGACAATTATTACGATATCAATTCAAATTTGGTCAGAGACGAAATAAAATGTACTGCTACTAATTCGATTCACAAGAAGACGACACGGATCAGTCACATGATTGAGAGACGTTTATGTACACACTGATTCGGTTAATTTAAATTAACCATCACACTTATCGACAATCATGATAATTCAGTTTACGTAGTAAATCTGTATACCTTGTCTATAGGCAATCCAATAATAATGTCCATTTTTTTATTTATTCCCCGGCTTTATGCTGGGGTTTTCAACAGCGGTGTAACCACGAAATTTGTACAACTACATTATTTTTTATCACAAAATATTTGGAGAACAAAAGATATTGTGTAGCCCTTATCCAAAGGTGAGGGGGACACGACCCCCGTCCCCCTGAAACTCGGTCCGTTGACGTCCGTAACAATAAACCCATTGGTTCTCAACCACAGCTCCGAGAGCCGCATGCGGCTCCCAAGCACCCTTTGCGCGGCTCGTAGCAGTCTTTCAAGAACACCTCTAATATTTTGCGTAACAGACTTCGTTATTGCAGTTAAACAAAACATGTTAATTGACTTGCCTTAAAATATTTTTTAGTGCGGCTCTAACAAAATCGTAGGTTTGGATTTAACTCCCTTCAGCGAAAAAGTTGCGATCCACTGATGTAAATTCTGCAGCGAAGAAGCACGTGCTTTGTGCAGTTTTAAGCTTGGTTCATTGGTCCCTAAAGCAGGTTTGTGAACCTCAACGCATGGGGACCTTTCTGTGTTTTTTTTAAGGTTTTTAAAGGGTGTCGTGGTGGATCTTTAGGGTGTCAACGCCATTTTCCCTTCTACAGTATGTCTGATACTTTTAACTGATTTTCACAAAAACGCAAGTTTCCGTCCAGATTTGCTTAATTATTTGAATACGACATTCACTTTTGGCAAACAAACTAAAGACAATTTCGTAAATAGAAAAGTTCAATGTAGGCCTAGATACTCATTCATTCACTCATTTTGGTGGCCGCTTTTCCTTTGGGGGTGAGTCGCGGCCCAATGCAAGACCCAGGCGCGAGGCCCCTCTGAGCATTGGTTTTATTACGTCATCGTGCGCAGTCAACCGTGCTATGACCTTTTTGATGAAGCTGTTGTAATAAAATAATTATATGAATATTAAAAGGAGGGCAAATTATTGAAGTCGATCTGTATGTAGGCTGCATGATAACACAATAGTTTTTTTTAGGGAGTGGGCACATGGGCATCCGCAGGGGGGCAAAACGGGAATTTGCCTCCCCTGGAAATTGGGACTAAGAAGCAAAAATTTATGGAAAACGTGAAATCAGCAGTTTTATTCTGATTAGCTGGGTTCATTCTAGCAATGACAGTATATTTACCCCACATGGCACTCACACTGCACAAGAGTTAGGTTCATTGTTTTGGTAACATGCAGCTATGAGCTTGCAGTAGGTTCATTGTTTTGGTAACATGCAGGTAAGAGCTTGCAGTTGGCCTTTGTTGCGTAACAATAAAATGGCAACAAATCTTCGAAGATGCACTTCAAGTCCGGTAGTACGCGTTTTGCCGAATGTAACTATTGAACACAGACAACTTGGCAGGAATGTAGTGAGACAGTGACTGCCGATAGAGGTAAGCCATGTAGGTTTATTATGATAATGGTGGAGAAACTGCCGGTGGCCGACATATTTTGTGCGGCTCTTCTAGATGAATAGCAATATCTCATACTGATTGGGAGTTTTTGACTCATATTTAACGTTTATTTCATTAATCAATGTGTTTACACAAGTTAGTGAAGTTAGCCACCAGCAGTGTCATTGTAAGAAGATTTTACATTGAGCAAGTGTTTGCTTTAGTGCGCATACAATTTCACAAACCATGTAGACGCACAACCAGTTAAACGTATCGAAAGAGCTACGCGATGTGTATACGATATCAAATTTGAATGTTGCAAGTGCACAAGAATGAGATTTCACTGCGCAAATGCTCTGGTGGTTCTGCGCAGTTGTGCACCTCAGAGGGAACACTGGTCACCAGAGAGTCTACGCGATTTGATAACAACGACACCAAACCTAAATTGAAGTTAGGTTACGTTCCCAGAAGATAATTAAAGTTTTTTAAGACACATATCGTCGAAAGCATTCTTTCATTTTCCCAATGTCAAAATGAGAACGAATGTTTTTCGCGAGGAGGTAACTGCAGATCACAAAATGGAAGAATACCAAAATAAACTGTAAGACTACAGGAGAAATTTCAGATTTGACTATTTCCAAGAGTTAAACCATGCTTTGCATTCCTTGTAAATCCATTCAGTGTTAATGTTTCGGTGATGGCTGTCCAGATCGCTAACCGTTTGTTACAAACTTGTCTCCTGTAGAAATAAAACTGACCGAAATGCAAGAAAATCTTGCTCAAACAAAACTTTAGTCATTGCCACTGTACACTTAATTTCTGGCGACAGGTTCCAAAGAGTAAATACCCAGAATTTAAAATACCAGTGTATAACCCATTTCCGTGTGTAGGCCAACATATTGCTGTGATTTTTTTTCTCTGTGATAAAGTTCGTAAAATCAAACCATCGTGCAACCTTGAAAAATGAATGCTTGGGAGAATTCATTTGCACAGCTTTAACAACGTACTGTCAAGATTTTCGGGGTCTGCAAAATTATATAAACATTTAAAACTGACAATTACTGTGCATCAATTAATATAAAACTTGCGTTCTTTACCATTTTTTGTATTGACACTTCAACCTGGTTTTGCGGCTCGCTGGTGTTTTTGGTTTCTGAAGATGACTCTTCTGTTGAACAAGTTTGCCCATCCCTGGTTTATACTATGTGTAAAGGCACATGAGTGAAAAAGAAGCATTGCTGCCAACAAAATGCGTTTTTTCAACCAATGCTCCCTCTGAAGGTGCGCAAATGCGCAGTACCACCATGCAGACCATTTGCGCAGTGAAATCTCATCTCACGCACTTGCAACATTCCAAATCATTGGACAATCACGAAACTAAGAAGCTACTTGAATTAAATGTGTAGTTTGTTCGTATTTTTCTAAGATTGTACACTTATTCTAAAAGTTCACAAAGTGTATAGTTCATTTAGAACTCTGCTAACTCAGTCTTTAAAAATCCATGCTCACTAAAACAAACATTTGCTCACTGCGGGGACCGAGTATATGGGGGGACATGTCCCCCCAACTTTTGGACAGGGGGGGACATAATATCTTTTGTCCCCTCAATATTTTGTGATAATAAATAATGTAGTTGTGCAAATTTCGTGGTTACATTACTGCTGGAAACGTTTCCCGAGCATAAAGCCAAGGACTAAATAAGTAAAATGAGCATTATCACTGAACTATCTGTGGACACAGTATGCAGATTTACTATGTAAACTGAATTGTCATGATTTTTGATAATTGTGTTGGTTAATTTGAATTACCAAATCGGTGTGCACATAAACTTCGCTCAATCGCGAGTTCCTGCGCTGGTCTGTAACCTGTAATCACACGTAGACAGGGGAGGGCAACGGGGGCAATGTCCCCCCAATTGCAAAGTTTTCAGGTTAATAAAATATTTGAAGTATAAGCCAAAGAAATACTTCAGTGCAAATCAACGAAATTGCCTCAAAAGAACCTATCCTACTTCAGCTTTTAGTCGAATACAAACTTGTATCGGTATCTGACCTTTTGTAATCAATGACCCACAAGTAAAAACAATTGGAGCAACGCTTTTCGCAGCTGTGTTTGGCGCACCATCCCTAATGGCTATGTAAGCTTCGACCATTGCAAACTTCTCCTTGATAGCGGTGGGTGTTGCAAATATAACCCATCCTTGTTTTCAGTGTCAGCGAAGCCTTAAATCAATATCGTAGATTTTTGTTTTTGCACAGTTCTAAAACCAGATGCGTGAATATGGCGGTGATATATATTTTATACGTCTTGAAGCTGAAACTTTGGCTAAGAAGCGATTCAGTTTAAAAGTCTTCTTCATTGCGCCGTAGTCACTGTTTAGCAACAATAGCATTCATTCGAGATACTTATTTGTGATGACATGTATTGTGACGGTTCAATCACAATTATGTCTTAACCTTTTCAAAAATGGTTTCCCTTTGCCTTGCTGGCGAGTAAAACATCAATCTTGTCAAGATTTTAGACTCTGACCTACTGTTCATAAGCTCAGTGTTTCCCCTTTTTTCTTTCCATGCAGCTGAGCGTGGTCAATAAGTTTTGTAATATTGTGGGTACGATTGTGTTTACAGCTTAATTCCATTTTATATTTCAGTGAAGTCTGTTAAATTTAGCAAAGTCTCAAAAGTAAGTTTAAAGTAGCTACAAAGGTTTTACGGAATAGGTTGAACACAGCCAAAAGATCTTACGGATTATCAAAAATCCAAACATTTTTCAAACGCGTTGAAAGTCTTGCGTTTACGTTTATCAACTACATACGTGAATTAATCGCTCAAAAATTAGATGACAATGGGATCCACTTCTTATATGCGCGAAGGTTTTGCAGAAGGCCTACTTCGTCGGATGTCATTGCCTCGGAGCAAAATCTCTGTTCGGCTTCGATTGAACGTGCTGTGTTGGTGTATATTCGAAGCGTGTAAATACAGGATAAGAAACGCGGTCGTAATGTCGGCCGCGATGACCTCTTCTCAACTGCATTATTGGCTGCAAAAAGCATACTGCAGATCGTGCACCTTTTGATAGGTTTACTAGCGCTTTTGCAGGAAAGGTTTATGAGCAAATGGTGGCATTGATCCAAAGTAGAAGATTGGAACTGCTAGCCAATTAAATGAAAGCAAGCGTTTTATTTGTCGGAACGCAATTGTTCAAGAGAAAACGCCAGAAACATGCACGTTTCAAGGATGGTGCTTGGTGCTTAAACAAGGATCATTAAAAATATTGAAATGTTGAAACTCGGCTGATGTTTCCCCTACTAAAATTTTTGGTTACGCGCCTGGTTGCCACTGCTAGTATTTGCCAAAAGATCTTGTGGTTTGTTTTTGATTTGATCTATGTGTGGTCTTGTGGTTTTTAGTAGCAGTACGTTTTATTTCGGAACTGACCAGCTTTGAATTGATTATCACAATTTTTGGGCATAATTATGTCCAATCAAGCCCAACTCTGAGAATTAAAGTGTTTCATCAGTGCTAAGTGCTAGATATCTAGATATAGCACCTGCCACTACCATGGGCGTACCCAGGGGAGGCACTTGGACCATGGTCACCAAAATATATAAATTAAACAATGCATCCCCCATTTTGCCAATTTTACAAAAAGGTCGTACTACGGTTGAATGAACATGATGACGTCATTGAAATGCAAACAATAAAGATTTATCCCCCCCAAAGTTATTTAGCAAACTCGGTCCCGGCTAACTGTAAATTCACTAATAAGGAAAACGCTGCATGCAACTGTTGCCGTAACACTGAACATTTCCTTTTTTATATCTACATTTGCGTTGCATCGCCAACAGTCTGAAAAAGATAAGCAAAATGTTGACTTCGCCCCCCCCTGGACAAATTTCTGCGGACGCCCATGAGTGGGCATAGCTCATGTGCCCCCAGCTACGGTCATGTTGATGACTAATAGCATGCTGCTGTGGTGGACATTGGACAGTGTACCGCTACCACTCGTAATCAAGTCGAAAGTTGTAACGGAAGTTCTGCAATGGAGCGGCGAGCGCAGGTGCAGAGTTACGTCAATCAAATCGAATTGACAAGCAAACTGAACTTGCAATGCAATTACTTCACTCTTGTTGAACGGCACTTTCAATCGAAGAGCAACTGACTTGGAGAAAACTGCTAACATGAATTGATTGCTTATCTCACTTTCGGTAACCACGATCGCAGACACGTTCTTACATAAAGGTAAAGTCTGGGCGCATGATCAGCTATCTGCTTCATGGCGCAATACACTAGAAAAGCAGACTTCACAAGAGAGCAGCCCATGCATCCGCCCAAAGTTCCCCAAAGCCCAAGTTTACAACAGAATTTACTCATTATGCTTCATTGTGCATGGACTTGGAATGCAAACTGTTTTTTATGAGTTAAACTTGTAATGTACACAGATTTTTATCTTCCACGTCACAGCTGTAGAAACAGTTATCAAACGCAATATATAATGCGCATGGCTGATTGATGAAAACAGAAGCATATGGCCGCCCAATATATCGATAAACAGGAACGAGTATGCTAGATGACATTCACAATTTCTGCCTTGCCTACTCAGGCTACAGGGCAGCGTTAAGTGTCCTTTGCGTTTATGAACCTGAATGGACTTTGCAGTGTTGGTGTTT